>ERZ1292644.462-Hain-H14-01um-R2-462-length-28150-cov-14_pt2 | contig 26225 bp, 41 predicted proteins | sample MGYA00564402_ERZ1292644 | MGnify/ENA primary metagenome ERZ1292644 (study PRJEB36523, sample SAMEA6512644) | groundwater metagenome | collected 2019-01-09 | study: AquaDiva: Metagenomics assemblies of 32 groundwater samples
AGATGTTTGTAAATCGAGGCTACGCTGACCGTATAATACTTGCCATCCTTGCTTGCCACGATCTTCCGCTTCCTTATTAAGGAATAGACCTTGCGCCGCTTCCAACCAAAGAGCTTGGTGACATCGGGCACAAGGATGTATTCGCGTTCTAACATGACGCTTGACATTCTGTAATAATAAGAGTAGTATTGGATTGTGCTACTAAGAGGCGAGGCTGGTGAAGGGGTGATCCCACCATTTGTAAGGTATCCTATTTTAAAAGATCAGGCCATGGGTTGGGTGGAACAACTTGGGCCTGAAGAAAGGTTATGAGATTTATCGCAGAATGTCAAGAGAATTTTACACAAATGTTACAAGAAGTACACATCCTGCAAAACTCTGCAAACCACCGTCGAGGATGTGATTTACAAACTGCAAAAAGGAACGCACAATGCCTAACATTCCGCAAAAGGAGCTTGACAACTTAGTCGGCCGTGTGCTTGCGAAGCACGGTTGGACTCAGGGGCAATTAGCTCAAGAGATGGGCGTGCTGGACCCCGACAAACCCGTTGGGGACCACACGGTATCAAGATGGCGCCGCACGGGCAAGATATATCAGGCACACTACGATGAGCTCTTGCGTCTGGAGAAAGACGATGGCACCAAGCTGGCACCAAGCTGGCACCAAGCCGGCATTCCGTTCTCGGTTACAATACCGCAGAATTCGCTGAGCTTTAGCCTAGATGTAAACGGTGACATTATCGTGAGGGGGCTGCTGTTCCCTAAAAAGGAGGATGAATGATTCAGTCAGAGAAGCCCAAGAGCGTTGTTATTCAATTGAGGGTGCGCGGTCCCGGTGGCGGGTGGGTTAAAACGAAGACCATCACGGTCTATGGGGCCAGCATTGAAGAGGTCTATGAGTTCATTAAGGCGGCACTTAAGAAGGAGGGGAGATAATGTATAACGGGCTTGGGATTGAGAAGCGGTATCGAAGAGAGAACGGGAAGAAGACCAAGGATAGGCTCTACTATGTCACTTGGGAGGACGAAAATGGAAGCCGGAAGGGTTGTTGCAAGAAGGCCGGGTCCAACTATGGCACGGCTGAGGATATAGTCAAGGCAATGAAGGATGAGGCGATTCGGATGAAGGAGGGCCTGCCGCTGCCGCCAAAGAAGGTTACGATTAAACAGGCCATTGACGAATTCGGAGACGCCTTTGGCAAGCGGGTGGCCCGAGATGGGGCCTCTGCAAGAACATGGGACAACTACGAACGCGCGCTTGACCTGTTCGTCGCCTTTCTAAAATCGAGCGAGCGATTTGTAGGCTCCGTTCGGAGCGATGAAGTTTTGGCATTCAGGGAGGAGTTGGTGGCCAACCACAATGAGGGAGGTATGATATCAGTCCTGTCTGCGGTTCGGACGTTTTTCTCCTACTGCAAAAGGAAGCGATATGCCTCCGAAAACCCCGCCACCGATTCCACGGAGGGTTTACACGGGAAGAAAATTGAGGAATCCTTTGATGACGACCAAGTCAGGCTCTTTATTGATCTTTGTTCCCGACGCCGCGGCCAGTTTGGTCGTGAGTTTGTAGACATCATAAAAGTAGCCCTGATGACTGGGCTGCGCCAAGAGGAGATAACCAAGTTCACTATTAAGCCAGACGGCAGAATTTGGGTCATAGGCAAGGGCCGGAAGGCCCGCTATGTGCCAACCGAGGACCTGGATAAGAGCCTGTGGTCCGTCTTGGATAAATATCGCAGCAGGAACCCCATCTTTAGCGGGTGGGATAGGGGCAAGGTAAGATCCTATTGGTATCGGATCGCCAATGACGCCAAGAAGGTCATGCCGTTGCCGACCAAGCACGGGTTTCATGTGCTGCGCCATACCTTTGCCGATACGTGGGTTCGGCAAGGCCGCGATATCCGTGTCCTGCAAAGGATACTTGGCCATAGCAGCCTAGCTACCACCATGCGCTATCTTCGCGCCAACGACAAAGAGGCAGCAGCCCAAATGAAGCAGATGAAGTATGGTTGGCTTGAGCCCAGGCTGGCGGTGATTTAATGCAACTTCCCGGTTTGGGTAGGGTTTGGGTAGAAGTTGCCCAAATCGGGCATTATTAGGCCCTATGGGGCACTATGGAAATTAAGCCGCCAGTTGAATTCTCCGACGATAAACCGGCCTTTCGTCGGAGAATTTGGGAGACCTCAAATTGTTGTGCCGCATCTGTAAACGTAGCGCAACAAAAAGCCAGCCCACCGTCGATCTTGGTGGCTGGCTTTAATGGTCGGTTTGGGTGGGGTTTGGGTAGGCCTAGCCTTTCCTTCCCAACCACAGGCAAAGCACCCCAAACAGGGCCCCCACAATAAGCCCCAAAACCAGGCCATCGTTATAGCCGTTCATGTGGTCTGTGCGATACCAATATCTTGGGTAGGCATATTCGTTGTGGAAGGTCACTTCCCGCTCCGATAGGCTTTAATTTCGGCAACGATGACTTTGATTTCTTTGATCCAGTATTTGACCGTTAAATCCATCAATGGGACCATAATGAAACCGCCAAATAAGCACACGGCAATATTTTCTATGAATTCCCTCATTTTGCGCTCCGATAAGCCTGGATGGTGGCGAAGGCTTCTTGGGCTGTTTTTCTTAAATCATCAACATTCATATTCAACGGAGGATCGCTTATCCATCCCAACGCCTTCTCCGCCTGCTTAATGACGGCTTCGGCGGCGGCGTGACGATCTTCCAATTCACAAGTATAGCATTGACGCTTTAATTGCTGATGTTTACAGACTTCGCCAAATGTCACTTTCGCTTCCCTTCAATGGGTTCAAGGATGAGATGGTACTTTTGCGCTTGGCCAGGGAACGGCGTATGGTAAAGAGTCACCACGTGCTTGTGAACCCAGCCCTCCGATTCACAATCATGGTCGCCCAAGTATCCCTCCCCTAGCACAATCCGCTTCGTTCTGGGCTTCATGGCTTAGGATCTTTCACAGCTTTGGCATACTCATACGGTTCAACCAACCGCTTATCCACGCAAGTAAGCCAAGCCTTGTGGATGTCTATGTCAAGACAGTCTTTTCCTCCGCGCCTAATGATGCCATGTACCCCTGAAACAAGCACCTGATCGCCAACCTCGTAGACATGGCCCTCTAGGGCCGAGTCGGGTCCGCACCCTCCCAAGCACAGAACCAGGAAAAGATATAGAGACTTCATGGCTTCACTCTCATAATATTCAATACTTCAATTAACTGATAGACCATTCCTGCCTGGAATATGACTATTGCCACCAATATAGCCAAAATTGTCCATTGCAATCGGCTCATGGCTTGCCGTTTAGGGGCACAATAATGTAACGCCGGGATATATCCCTGCGCGTCATACCATCCGAGTTCGTTTCAAACACCTGTATTTCATATTTTATCTTGGGGCAAGTGCAGCATCCGGCCAAGCATAGGACCATCAGAAGACAGAGATATTTCATGGCTTCCCTTGGAGGATGGCGAGGGCTTTATAAATTATCTCCAATAAGTTTGGTTGAACGATACACCAATGATTCTTGATAGGCTCCTCCAGTATCTCCCGCACCTTTCCCAGGTCCACCCCTGGCGAGGAGAGGGCTTTGTTAACCTTAATGCCAAGCGCATCATATTTCATATTGTTCATCACAGGTTCAGCTTTGACCGCTTCTCGCAACTCCTCCAACGCCTCCCTCAACCCCGCCTCCCGTGCTTGGCTCTCGGCAAGGGATTTATTTAATTCTCCCACCCTATTTCCTTCTGCAATGGCCGCTTCATTCATGCTGGTTAAAATCATGTCCCTCTCGGCAAGGGATTTCTCCAAATCCGCGATCTTCGCTTCGGCTTGAGCGAAATCTTCCTCGCATACAGACTTACAATTATCTTTCCAGCAGACAGAACAAATCATTCACTTCCTCCTAGCTTTGCGGACCATTTTGGCAAGTCCGCCAATATGGTTGCGGTCGATGCGGAATCGTATGCACTTACAATCAGAAGCCATGCAATGCGTGGTGCTGCACCCATACTCTTTTCCATCGCAATGATTAACATGCCCACACCTACACTTCCCCCGTCCTGGCGAATTGGGGGTCATGGCTTAAATCTTATTGGCTCCCGACCAGGATGTTCCCTATACCATTCCTCGTCTGAAATTTCTACGCTCGCCCCATGTTTACGCACGAATATTCCAGATCCACACGATTCTCTAACGACCATGGTATTGAACCATTCCTGAATTGCACTTAACCAATCGGCCCGGCAATCCTTGCAAACTAGCAACTTATAGAATTTGTCGTCTTTCTCAAAGGGAAGGCCAAGTTCAATCATTTCATAGAAACAGGCCATCCATAAGGTTCGCCTATCCTCCCCATCCTCACCGCATCTCTGACATTTTTCCACCCTATCCCTCCTTTCCCAACCAAAATTTGGCCGGGATGATGACACGCTTTTATCCGGCAGGAGTAGGCGAGAGTCATCATCCGCGGCTTGCCCCCAGCGGGAGCTTGTACAAATTGTAACAATTTTATATACTCCCTGTAAAGCTATGGGGGGGGCAATTTGTGGAGGAGGGCTAAATGAGGCAGACGATAACGCAGAATATTACCCTGGAGAAGCATGATCGTGCGAAGCTTGAAAGTGGTCGCTCAATTGAGATTGTGCTGAAAAATGGAGACATGATTACCTTTGCCTATGACCGTGGGAATGGCCACGCCAACGGGCACGTCAACGAAAACGGTTACGCGGGTCGTCTGGGCAAAAATATGTCCAGGGTTTTAGCCGCCCTGAAAACTCGCCCCATGCGTAGGGCCGAAATTGCGTCAACGCAGAAAATGCAATTGTGGAAAGTATCCGATGGGCTCTATAACTTACACAAAAAGGGCGTAATTAAGAAGGGAGAATACGGCTGGGTGGTCGTCAATGGCAAGTAAGCGCCTTCAGGTCATTACTGCAAGCGATATCGAGAAAGATCTTCGGGTTAATACGGTACGGAAGCCGCTATCGCGCAAGTGCTCACAATGCGGTAGGGGCTACTTTCGGAGGAATCTAATGGAGCAATGGACCGGAAGGAATGACGGGCATCGCTATGGATGGCATAAGGACATTGCCAAGGTCTGCACTAAATGCATGGACGAGAATGAGAGCAAGCGTATTATGGCGATTGCGGATGTGCAGTTTAGTAAGCTGGCGAAGAGTTAGTTCCCGAGCTTCTTACACCGCTTCCTGCCATTAAGCCAGGCGGGCCAGCCGCCGAGGACTACGGCCGCATACATGAGATTCTTTCGCCAAGGAGCTATGCCCGTAACCCCCATGGCTTCACGGAAGGTCCGATCTGCTTGGGATTTAGTGCAGGGTTGAGTTTGGTAAAGTGCGTCATGGACGGTGGCGGCGGCATGGGCTGTATTCCCGGCTAAAAGATAGGCAAATGGGAGCCGCGGCACGCTGGCAAAGTCGGTAAGAAAACCAGCAGGCACATAGACTAGGCCCACAATGTTGCTCCTATAGACTAAGTCCTCAACGAGCTTCCAGTGCTTGTCATCTATGGCCTGAACTACAAGCTCGGTCTCAAACTTAGGCGTCACAGGCCCCCACCTTTAGGAGCATTCCGCAGTTGGGGCAGTTGGTGTACCCACACGTAGAGAAGGCCACCGTAATCTTCGTGCTGCATACGCACTCCACTTCACATCCGTCCAGCGTTATCTCTTCCATTAGGCCTCCAATATAATGATTCGATATGTCCACGCGAAAATTGCTACCCAGAGTAGGAAATATCCCACTAGACGCTCTTGATGATTAGCTTAAATTCCGACTCGCCGGCCAAGTACTTGTAAAGGGTGGTGAAGCCCGCCCCGGAGTCCGTGATTCCCCATTGATTATTGATCTTTCCGTAGCCGGCGCCCACAAGGATGCAGCCGAGGGAGTTTCCAAATAGGTTCCCCCGGTGGAAGAGGATATCCGTGCGATTGGGCACCCGAGTGACTTCAAATGTTTCTCCAAACTTGGGCGAAATGGTCCGCTTACAGAGGTGTTCCCCATTTGGAATACAGGATTCGTTTGGCCGATTGTCCAACCATCTGCGCTCCAGGGTGGTTAATAGCAAATTGCTATCAATGAGGACTCCGGGGGTTCCCCATTCGTAATCGCCGAGGCGCTTGAGCGTCAGAACCTTCATTTGTGCCTACGAAGTATGACCTTGATATCCGAGAGCTCGTTCATGATATTGGAGTAATTGGCCTCCAAGGCCGCGATATCGGTTTTGGCTTCTACCAGGGCGGCGCCGATCCACCAACTCCAGGCTATGACTATCGTCTGGAGGAGGCCGCCTAAGAATATGATGACTTTGGTTTTATCGCCGTTCTCTGCCACGTTTGTCCTCCTTCTTGTCGCGCATGTTTGTAATCATTTCTGAGAGACCAATACCGGCACCTAGCGGATTTCGCATTGCGGCACCTGCGGCCTGGCGACCAACACCAACGCCACTGGCAATTAGCCCCTGGACCGCAGGAGAAAATACGGGGGCAGTTATTGGCACCATTCCCATGGTTACATTGCGAAGAACGGAGCTCGTTTTGTCCTTGTTGATCGACCCCGCGGTTCTAAGCGACTCACTTTTAAGTGCTCTGCTGTGGGCCGCGTCTGCGCCCATAAAATCTTGCTTGGCAACTTTGTCAAGCTTGCTCCTAGCGGTTTGATAAAACTCTGGTGCCCAGGCCTTCTTGGTGTCGTCTAGCACTTTTCTGGCATAAAGAGCTTCCTGTGTCGTAATTCCACGGTCATCCAGTGCCTTTAATGTCTCGACAACGAGATCCTTTTTGTCGGCAATTTGCTTAAACTCTGGACGAATAACATTGCCAGCATTCTTAGCCGCATCATAGGTCACCTGCGAGCCCGTTCTTCCCGGCCCAAACATGAGAGACGGGTCAGTTGTCGCTTCCGCCAGTACGCCAGGATTCTTGTGGGCTAACCCAGACGCCTTCTCAGCCTGCTCCCCGATCCACCTTCCAGTTGCCTTTATTGGCTTAGCAATAGCCTGCCCGACCTTGGTAGGTGCAAGCATTTTAGCGCCCTTAAGTATTCCGCTTCCAATAAACGACTCGGGCTCAATAGCCGCGGCACCAAGGTTGGCCCCAATATCCGCAATAGTGCCGGGCAGATTCCTCATCACATTAACTGCCACGCTTTCGTGGGGTGGCAAGAAGCTCTGGTCGCTGACCATTGCCCCGCCCTGGCGCATCATAGCCGCCGGCGTCCTGGCCGCTTTTAGCCAGCCAGAGTTTTCGCCAATGGAAGAGCCAAACAGGCCCGGTGTTGTCGGCTCCTGCTGGGCCGCCACACCATCGTCAACCTCAAATGTTCCCTGATCGGTTTCGACTAGAAAGGTTCCCATTACCTAATCCTCTTAATGCTCTTAATTTTAGTTCCGGGCGGGAGTTGTGATTGAATTTGCTGCATGATTCTGTCGTCTGCCGGCGCGCCACTGGTAGCCGCGGGCGGTGCCTTAAGCCCAAGCCTCCGCATGGCCTCTTCTGGTGTAATGTCGAAATTATTGGAGAGGACGGTAACGTATTCCCCCACGATCTCCTGCTCGCGTTGTGCCAGGCGGTCCTTAATAACCTCATTGATCTCGTTTACCTCTTGAAGCGTAGCCGCCGTTGGCGTTCCGCGAAGCCAAGTTAAAAGAATATCTCCTGACTTTTGGCTCAGCTTGCCAGAGCGAATATATTTAACAACGTCTGAGTCGGTCATCACACCAACCTCCCCAAGACCCTTGGCTTGCTTAATACCAAGGGCGGAGGCGGCAACACTGTTTCCGCCAGAAACAAGCTGTGAGATATCGTCCGACGTATCTAACCCCAAGCGTTGCTGCTTAATCTGCCGGAGCTCCGGGTTATTAAGAATCTTGTCCTTGAATTCAATGACGAATCGGTCCATGCGCTCTTCCCGTCTGTAGCCACGCTCTGTATTCAAGTCATTCTGTTTCCCGCCAGCGACTCTCTGCTTGAACCCACCAATGGATTCAGTCATATATTCCTGCTCAGTTAGCTTGGGAAGAACGGTTTTAGCAGATGCGAACGTCATCATTTGAGAAAGCGGCTTAAGATCCTCTGGCGTACTCGCCACCGTCGGCCTCAAGTCCTTCTGTGCCTGAGCATACGTCCCATACTGATCCATGGTCATATCGCCAAATTGGCGCTGAGAGGCTTTTGCGATATCTGTAGCCTTATCAATCCCGCCCTGGCGTTGGCTCATAATGGAATTCTGAAATTCTTCCCAGTCTTTAAATCCAACGGTTTTCCCGGTAGGGTCAACGCCTAGGCCAAACCTGGTTGGCTGGGTAACGTCCTCTTGCGATGCGGCCAATGTCTCTTTAACGAGAGGCGTGCCAACCACGTCGGCAACCTGCCGATTCCCTTGTGTTAGCTTCTGATTCTGCAACTCAAGCTGCTTATTCTTAAGCACATCATTGATAATCCCCAAATACTGCTCGCCAATGCCGCCAACGGATTTGAATGCGGAATTAAACTCATCCATTGGCGGCTTACGCCCGCCACCGGCCTGATAGAATGCGATTTGTTGTGCGAGATCGTTCATGTCGGCCATGATTTACCTCCGGCTGCCAAAGTAGCCGAGGAGGCCACCACCAACGGCCCCAATTGCGGTTCCCCACCCCGGCAATAGCTTTGAGCCAATTAGGGCGCCAGAAGTGGCACCGCCGAGGCCACCCATAAGACCATTGTCTCCTCCGGCCCCAGCCTGCAAGCGCCCCAACTGGCTCGCCATGTCTAGCTGCCTGCTCTGGAGCCCGCGGTTAAAGTAGGTGTCCTCACGGTTTGCGCGGAAGTTACGGCCAGACTCTGCGCGGGCATCGCCCGCCCTGCGCTCATTGGCCAACAAACTCTCAATGGTCCCCGCAAGATCCACGGCACCACCAGCCCTTTGGCCCTCGAGCACATTTAGGCCCGACTGAATGGACTTGCCCTTGTTAGCCTCCAAGCGATCAAGCGAATAGCGGGAGGTTGGCTGACCAAGCAGCCCCTGCCCTGCCAAATCATCTGCTAGACCACGCTTCTGCGTACCGTAGGTGTCTTCAATTCCGCTGATCAGGCTCTTTCTGCCCGTGTCATAGACTTTGTTTAACTGGTCATTTAAGCCCAAAAGCCTCTTCTCGATGTCTCCCTGACCGCCACCAATCCCAAGAGCCCCAGCATTATCGTTAATATAGGGGTCCACATAGTTGGCATTGATCTGGTCATTTCCGATTCCCTGGATGAATTGCTGGGCAAATCCAGGGGTGAGTGTCGAGGCGACGAAGGCTTTGACCTGATCCTCGGATGGAATCTTCCCCGTCTTCTGGGTGATCTTGTTGACAAAGTTGTTCGCTAGGCTAAGAACCGCATTGTACGTAATGGCCTCGTCGCGGTTAACGCTGGCTGGTTGACCTAATGCCTGATACCCCTGCTTTATGGTTCCGCCATAGTCCTGTGGGCTAATACCATTGATTGGGTTTAGATACTCTGGTTTTGTTGGGTCCGCTAAATAGCTGGGCATCTTCTTATCTCCTTACGGTGATGCAACTGCCGATCACCGCGTAAATCTCTTCTCCACTTCTCCATAAAATCTTGTTTACTGTGTTTGAGCTAAAGACAATTACTTCACCATCCTTAAACTCCGCAAATGCGGGGGTGGAGTTGACCACCCGGAATTGCTTGGGCTGGGCCTGGTCATAGAGGTTCGTAAACTCACCGTCAACCTGGGCTGGCGTCCGATGCTCGTTAACGATTGGTGAGAACGCACAGAGAAGCATGGCCAGGATAAACCAAATTAGGCTCATTGGTTGGAGAGTGTCCCCGTGTTCTCGTAAAGCACATTGATCGAATTGATGTCAAAGTCAACATCGGTCTGCATGTTCTGAAAGCGTAGCCGGAGAGTCTTAGCCGGTCGACGCTTGCCCTCAACGACCCGAGAGTACCTACCCGTGCCAGAGAAACTATACGTCGTATTGCTAAAGGCTCCGCCGTTGGCAGAAGTTCCGAGCGTCATTGTCCCCCCGCCAGATTTAACCCCATCCACCACGTACTTGATGACATTCTTGTCAAAAAAGCCGCTCCCAAGGGCAAGGTCGGGAGTGTCATAAATGCGGTTGATGGCTGCACCGTCAAAATTGGTGCCATTGTCCAGGCGAAACACGATGCCGGTAGACACGGAGCCGCCATAGAGGACATCCCCGGCGCGAGCGAAGCAATTGGCGGGAATCCCTTCTATCGGCATCCAGGCCATGAGATCCCCGCTGCGGGAGCCGACATAGATAAGGCGCTTAGTCGTATCCGCGGTGGTCGTCACTGCGAGCCAATAGCGATTTTTCCATGAAATGCCAAAGGCCCGCGCATCGGATGCCTGGCCCTCAAGATGGTCAATGGTCACTTCGTCAATATTGCTCGCCACCGCCGTGTAGGTTCCAACCGACGTGATGGTGGAGGCCCATTGGATATAGTTGTTGATGATGGGTGCGTTAATGACCGCTCCCGGCACAATCCCGGTCCAGGGCTGGGTCGTGATATTAACCGCCGATGTGGAGGTTCTGTGGTAATAGCTAATGGACCCACCGTTGGTATTTCTAACGGAGTCAAAAAGACCCCACCCCACTATTGGCGTCGTCAACGTGCTAACCTCAGAAACAAATTGCCCCGTAGTTGCCGGCGTTAACAAAATATCTGAGAACCCGGTGGTCGTGGACGGGTAATATTGGAAGATAACGTTGGCGTCAATTGCCGCCTCCATCCGCACCGAATAGCTGGAGGTTGCCAACTCGTCACCGCTAAAGAAAATGTTTTGCACAGTTGTGGTATTGGCCGACTGGGCAAATATAATTTTGGTGAAATTTGCACTACCAATCGACCGCTGATAGGATACGATTGCATTCGTGCGAAGATTCCTAATAGTCAGGTTAATAGTTGGATCGCCAGTGCCGCCACTGGCAAAGATTCTACGGCAATGGACGGTTAGCCCCGTTTCGTACCCCCTAAACGAGGGTGAAATTGTTTCCGTCGGTAGGCGAATTCCAAAGCCGGTGTCTACCGTGGTGGTGCTCGTTAGCTCCCTAATGGCCCCATCGGGGAAGCAGGAATCGCAGGCTTGAGCCATGTAGTTCATTCTAATGGGATCACCAAATGTCGGAACCACGAACCCGGCGGCAGTTGGCGTGGTGCCAAAAAACTCGCCCCTGGCAAAGTCCCCCTGAGTGTCCCAGGAATTCTGAATCACGTCGGTCGTCTCCGTGTTAATCGCTTCAATATCTGGTTCAATCAGATCGCTCAATCGCTCCACGTTGGAATAAATCCCATCCTTGCTCATGAAGTGGGTTTTTCCATCCATCACGACCACGCTCTCATTTGAGACGATGCCAATGCCAGACTCTTCCTTCCGGGGCTTATAGTTTGACGGGAGATCGCCAAATATCGTGTAAATTGACCTTTCCTTGCCAGCCCGCAATTGTCCTTGATAGACCCACAAAGCAGTCGCTATCTCGCCATCCCCGCGGCCTACATGAAGGATATTGGTTGCGGGCCACGCCCGCGAGTCGTCGGGAGCAATAATGACCGCGTCCGTTGTAATGACCGACGTAAAATAGAGGTCTGAGGCCGCACCGGGGACACTGAATCCCCACACCCGGTCCTGATCGTAGGTTCCATAGCGAAACTTGGGCACATTGGGCGTATTGCCAGACCCGTTTAGAATAACCTTCGATGTCCCGTCCCATGTCAGGACGAAGTCTACGCCATTAAACCCCCACATCTTGTTTCTCACCTGCATCCAAGTGAGCAGAGAAGTGGGGTTGGAGGCGGAACTAACGAATACCCAAGATGTAAAATCGGCTGTTTCCAAAGTTATGCTGGAATCCGTTACGAGAAATTTTGTGCGGCCATCCTCTAGGACAAATGGGAATATGCCCGTCACCTTACTAAGAACGCGGGAGCTTCCCAGGACAACATAGCCACCCACACTCTCAATCTTCCCGTTGTCAATAAAGACATTCCGCATATAAGGAGAGAAGTTGGTTGGAATCTTGTGGCTTGGGACCGTCGTGTTGAGCCCACCGCTAAAGTCGCTGATTAGCTTTTCTTTAAAGGCGGTCGATAACGCGGCTGCGGTCAGGCCAATGGCCGCTATTAAAGGGATAAGGAGTTTCTTCACCGCGGCAGGAATGCCCCCGTTTCTGTGTCTGGGTCAATTGAGGTTCCCCAGAAGAAGCCGGTAGCCTCCGAGTCCTTAATCGCCAACGTCTCGAGACGCTTTGCATCTTTCTCAACTTGGAGCTTGACCGCTAGGCCCTGTTCCTTATTATTGAGCTTCCCCATGTAGCAGAGGTGAACGGCATAGTCCTTAACCAGGTCGTGGAAAACAATCGGAAGATCCATCTCGGCGCTCTCGGTCGAGTCGGCCGGCTGGTATACATAGCTCAAATGGACCTTCTTGCCCGTTGCTGCCTCTGCTGTCGTCGGCCGCGGGTGGATCAATAGGTTGGCGCCGTCCCTAATGAGGTATTGGGGCCTATCCTGGGAGGAGGTCTCCGCATCTAGCCATGAGGGGTCTACCTCAGCCAATGCTTCCTCTGGGATTATCCTAAGAGGCAAGATGTCCCCCCTGATAGAAGTGTCCCCAAAATATGCCTTGGTTGGCAGAATCAGGTCTGGGGCATAGGTGGCTATCGCATAGGTAGCAGTATTGCTACTTACCTGAAACGACGTCCTCTTGATCGGTTTCTTCACCAGGGCACCCAAGAACCGCACCCCCTGGTCAACGAAGCCGTTTAATTCGGCATCGGTAAAATCGGAGCCGGTTTCGGCGGGCTGGGCTATTGCCTGACGAATGAGTGTCCGAGTTTCAGATAGTGTCGCCATTTTATGCCACGCTTTCCTCTAGTTCCTTGAGATTCTTCTTAATGACCCTGCGGTCAGCCTCGTCCAAGCTCTTCTCAAGATCCTTATATTTGACCTGCGCCTTCGCGTGGAGGGCGTGAATCCCGGCCTTAACACCGTCGGCCTCCCGCCTAGCCTCGGCCACGATGAGGTCTGCCGTCTCGACGGCCTTCCTAATCTTCTCGTCCGCCTCAAGGTTCAATCTCGCCAACTCCGTATTTCGCTCCTGTAGCTGCGAGTGCTGAGTCTCGAGCGTCCGATAATTCAACATCTCTTGCTGTGCTAATGGTGCCAGTCTCAAAATAATGTCCTTCAGCTTTTTTAGCTCCTGGTCCAATGTTTCAATTCTTCCCGCCATACGTCCTCCTTTTAGTCTCTTATGTCGATTTGCCGATCTGTGATCTTCCCGTTCTGGATGCTGCCGCACACGTAATCTTTGCCTGGAACCCGATCCGGGAGCATGACGTTTTTGTCGAGCTCCTCAAGCCGTGCCTTGGACACATTCTTCATCGTGTGCAAGGACACCGTCTCCTTCAGGGTTGGAAACCCGAATGGCTTCTCCTGCTCGCAGAATCGGCACGTATTCAGCCGATTTTCATCAAAGAAGTCCTGCCCGCACGATACGCACCTGTTTTTTCGCATAGAACCTCCGAAATTGGGCGGTGGGAGGGGCCACCTTTCGATGCAATTCCCCCTCCCAACCGCTAATTAGTTACGGCTCCTGATAGAAGGGAACCGTAATCAAGTTGTTCGTTGACTGGCCAGGCCTGAAAATCAGGCCCTTATTGAACCGCAGGGGGAATCCTGTGGTAGCGAATCCCGAAGCAGTAGTGCCAACCACTTGGTACATGTTGTGCAACCGCACAATCGGACCCTCTGAGAGGGCACGATCCACCGAGGTCGAGTCGAAGATTTCAAGGAAATCTCCGCTGTTTGCCCCAATGGCGCCCGCGGGACCGGACGAGAAGATGGCTCCATAAACCACGCCAGTGCACGGAGTGCAGGCAGTAGTATAATGGACGCCAGTTCCCGAGACGGGACCGAAGGCCGCGGTTGAATAAGACACGCCGCCGTAATCAGCCGTTGCAAGGGCTTGCGGTTCGCCGCGAGGAGTTTTCCTCAACTCGGCATTTGCAAGGCTCCAGGCAGCCAGCATAACGGCGGTGGCCAGGAACACGTTAGACATCTTCATGTTTAGCTACCTCCTATTTATGCCAGTGAATTAATTACGACGAAGTGATCCGAACGAATCACACTTTGACCATACAAGCTCTGTGCGAGAACCATCTGTCCCGCAATGCCACTTCCGACCGTGCTTCCTCTATCAATGACGACATCCTTCTGCCATGCGATTGCAATAGCGCTCTTGTGTAGCAAGAGGTTCTTTTTAACCGCCGGGGTTCCGGTTTCGACAATGTTAGTGGAGAGATACACGGGGAAGCCAAGCAACGGGAACACATAGCCGGTCGTCAGGACGTTCTTTGAAACGCCCATCGAATCAGCCTGCGTCAACTGCGCCTCATTCAACAGGCCCGCATAGTAGGCGGTCGGGTGCAAGCACCACGACAGCTCTTCTAGAGGAATGTTGGTGGATGCGAGTCTCAGAACAGCTTCCTGCGCGAGAGTCTTGTCAAAGGCCGCTGGGCCGGTTGCGCTACCGACAGAGTTGCCAGCGCCTACGCTCGAATGGAGCGCGGCAATCTGGGCATCATATCGGGCAGCAAAGGCCGCGCCGGCATCAGAAGGGAACTTGGAGTCCGGGTTCCAGAAGGACTGGGCTTCCGCCCGGTCCAGGATTCGGATCGCAATTTGTTCCCACTGATTCAATGTGACATCAACAGTCGTTGGGGTATAGTTCTGAGGGGTGAAGGAGCCATCCGCGGCGATTGTTCCAACGGTGTACCGCTGGTTGATCGTTACGTGGATGATATCGCCCTTCTTGCTCGCTATACCGGACTTGTTTGAGACTCGGTTCATGATGACGCCTTTCGCGTAGCGGGCGTCCTCAAGCTTCTCGTCCCACAATTCCTTTACGGTGCTATTTAGTGCACTGTTATCGAAGTCATTAGCCACTTTTGTTTACCTCAAAAGTAACTTCAAACTATTCTCTTATTTCTTTGTAACAAGCCTTTCAAGATCATCTAGGACCTGCCTTCTGCGGGCCATGAATTTATCATCGAACCGCAGAGACGGTTCTTTTTCTAGCTGGTCGCTCAATTTTCTCTTTTCAGACAAAAGATCCTGCTCGGAGACGCCGCGCTTGGTTCCCATGCTGGGGTTTCCGGTTGGGGCTGCGCCCATGAGTTCCTTTTTAAGGATCGTGGGGTTAGCCTTTGTGGACTCTCCAAGTTCCATGAGGACGTACTGTGCCGCCTTATCAGGATTGATCTTGGAGAGCTCATTTAAGCCGGATTCCGCAAGGATCTCCCGAATGCGTTCTGCGCGATCCGGGTTAGCGTCGATGCGCTCTTGTAGGGTTTCTTTTGAGTCTGAGCTTGTTTTTGGGAATAGTTTTTCCAACGCCTCTTGATGCTTTCGTTCCACTTCTTGGGCCTTGGCACTTTCCTGCCAGGTCGTAAGTTCCTGCTTGACGAGGCCTCTGGCCTCCTCAATGAGAGCTTGCCGTAAGGCTTGCTCCCGTGCTTGCAGGATTCGCTTATGTTCCGGCGAAAAGTGCTGCGGGTCAAAGTCTGGAACGTCCGGGGCGGCAGGCTTATCTTTGTCTCTTAAAAGCGCCTGTTCCTCCTTCCATTTACGGAGAGAGGCAACTTCATCGCTGAGTTCTCGGAATCTTTTTCTTTCTTGGTAATAATCCGAGGGGCGCTTTCTTGTCGCTTCCGGTACTTGAGGCTCTTTGCCTCCGCCTTCGACCGAGGCGGGGGTTGTCGGTTGAGGCTCCGGGGCCACTTGCGTGGTTTGCGGAGTCTCCGTCGCGGCTGGTTCAATAGCCGGGTCCTGGACAACTGGGACCGTGATAGTTTCTTCTGCCATTTGTTTCTCCTCTTTTAGCTTGTTACGGCCTCCCGCTTTAGCGGGGAATCTTGGGGCGGAGCACCCACATTGAAAACGTATCCGTCAAAATGTCCGATTTGTCCTGTTTTTGTCCTGATAATATCGTCCCAGGTAAATTCCCATTGGCCTATGTGTCCGAGCTTGATCGTGGTGTCACAATGAACGGTGAACCCACACTTACGAGCTTTCTCGCAAAAGTACCAGTCCTCGGAAATGTCTTCCCATTGGCCATCAATCATCATCTTTTCGTGCTGGAAAAACGGGTAATAGGATGTGCTCCCGTGGGTGCATAATGGCGCAATCTTGTCGTTGACCATCCGCGTTAACACTTCGCGCCGAATGACCATGCAGCCGGTGGAGATGGATCGCACTTCGTAAATCTGCCCTTTGGTGCCAAACTCGATCTGGCCAGGACCCAATGGCCGAATGGCGAAGCCCGGATTATCCTGAGACTTGGTCACGTAGGCCGCCCCAACAATCGGTAGCTTAAGTTGCCATGCCTCATGCATTAGCTTGGTGGCGTCGAATGGTTTAATGACCACGTCGTCATCAATGAACATGAGGAGGTCATCCTGGGTCTGCTTGAGAAAAAACGTTGCCGCCCGGCTGCGTGAGCGCGAGATTAGGGCATCGCCATCAATGACACGAACGGTTACCTTGGGGTTGGGGCAGCCCCCCAGGGCCCACAACTTCTCCCATACCGCAGCCTTGATGTCGCGGTGGGCGCAGACGGCTACGGTGACGGAGAAATCGCTCATGGTTGCGGTGGAAGCTCTTGGGCGACCATGTCAAAGCACGTATACGAACTGATCCCAGCCACGGTTTGGGCACGGATCGAATAGATAACGGCACTCGTCGTGCCGGGGGAATCCATGACCACAAATGCCATCGGGCTAAAGGTGGATTGGGCCACTGCCATGCTGAAAGCCTGCTTCTCACTCCCCACCCGCGGCGAGGAGTTTGTATTGCCCCTCCGAATCCATGTCCGAACAGAGCGAGCAGTCGTGCCCAAGTCTTTCACGAGCGTTACGCTTCCCGTTATCAGAATTTTAGACGCAGCCTGGGTCGGCGTGATCGTGAGCGTCCCGATAGCGACCTCCGCCGTTGGAATGCGAGCCACCCATACCGAACTTGCGATCACAACGTTGGAACGGGCTAGGTCCAGGGGGTCGGCGGTGGACTTGTGAGCCTCCCATTTGGCGTCCCCCGTTGTCGCGTGGACATTAAAGGCCGCTTCCGAAAGTCCGCCACCCTCGCTGGTATTGTCCACCCCGTCGGCAAAACCTACCGGCATGTTTAAAATGCCACCACTAAATTCAACTGCCATGCTGGTTGAAATAGCTCCGTTTTCCCACTCAATCCGGGTAATCCCAGTCAAGGTTGAGGTGTTGATATAATCACGACCAATGGCCCCTTTGTCTGGGTTCATCGCAGCAACCGCACTGCCCATTGGGAGTGAACAGAAAATGACCACTGCGAGTAGTCTCACTTACTCAATATCTCGGCAGCCGCCTGGCGCTTATGGTTAAAATCGGCCAGCCTAGCCTCATATTCGGCGTACAACCGATCGTATTGCTCCTTGGATCGTTCCATGTCCACCCTGGCAGAATCGTATTGAATGACCCTCGCTTTCAGGTTGGCACGGTCGGCTTGAAGCGCCTCCTCCTTGATGCGAATGTCGCGTAGGCGAGCATCGTTTTCTTTCTGGGCTTCTAGGGCCGCAGTTCCGATAAACTCCATTAGCTCAGCCTTCTTGGCCCCCAATTCGGACACCTCCACCTTAAGAGCGTCCCGACTGGCCTCCATGTTCCGCAAATTGCCCTCCGTGATAGAGACGCGAGACTCAATGGTCCGCAAGTCCTTAAGGCATTCTTTGGCAGCGGCTTCCAACGCTTTAATTGATTCCATTTTGCTCTCCTTACCTCTTAAGTGCTTCGATCTGTTCTTGCTTGATGCGAATTTGCTCTTGGGCCGCCTCGATCTCGGCCTGAATCTGCCTGATCTGATCCGCATTGATGGCAAACAGGCGCTCCTTGGCCCCCTCGATCCTGTAATTGAAGGAAGATGTCGTCACAGTGAAAGAATCTACCCAGGTGCGATACTCCTCAATTTCTGCTCGCACGGAATCTGCCGTTTCAGCGGCGAACACAATGGCTGGCAACACAAGCAGGGCTAGTAGCAAAAGAATGGTTTTCATGGTTTTCCGATAGTGATGCAACTAAAATCCTTCGTATTGATGACGTCCGCGTTGTAGACATTGATCTGGGCCGGTAGGGCCGTCATGTCCTTAAGCCGTACCGATGTCGCAGCCGTGTTCACGTTCTCCACTTCCGCGCATAGGGCCCACAAAATTGAGCCCAGGGTGAGGTTGGCCGCCGTGATGCCGATGGTCGTGTTGTTGGCGATGCTTCCCGTGGTTACGCGAATCACCGTGCCATCCATGCCAAAAGTGCTCCAGGTTGAGTTAAACAGGGCTAGGCCATTTACGTTATAGGTCGAGGCGGAAACGGCTCCACCGCCAATTCCGGGGGTGCTCCGAACTGAGAGCGAGCTACCACTGACATAGGTATGCGAGCCAATGAAGAAATCCACATTCAAAGTGGAGGTATTGCCTGTCACCTCAAATTTGAGGGTATCCGAGCTCACCGAGAAAAGGGGCAAGTTCCGTACCGTGGTAGAACCCACGCTCACGCCGGCCCTGCCCTCGGAGCGAGAGCCCCCGCCGATGGAGAGGCCGCCAAGATACGGCTGAGGGATCGCATTAAGGAGGTTGCCCTGGCTAATGGTCCCCGCTCCCAAGTCCTGCAAATAGGCCGAGCAGCCGTCAATCGTGTTCCAGCCGACGATGGCCCCGGCCGCTCTTTGGGCCAAGCTTGCCAAGACCCACCCCGAAAGAGACTGTAGTGGCGGCCGGCTGACCGTGTTATAGAGCACCTTGATGCCCGGAATCGAAAAGTTGCCTCCGTTTGTCGCTGCCCGCACAATTCGCCCGGCAGAATTATTGTTGGCCAATTCAAAATGGTTGTTCGCCACCAAAGTAAAGGAAGAAAGCCCTAGCCCGGTCTGCGCTTGCGACTGCATCGTGATAAGGCCCTCATCCCCAGGAGCCTGCGTAATGACAACGTGGTTTCGCTCGAATTTGAAATCCTTGGTGCCGGCCTCTAAGACGATAAGGTCGCCGCCAACCCCGTTGATGTACGAGTCCGCCCACTTCACGTTCTTGGACCGCACTGACAGGAAGAAAACGGACGATGTCGATGCCTGAGTGGAAGAATGCATATTCAGGCTAATGTTTACGTCCGACGAATCAAACACCATAAAATTCGCGTTGTCGCCATACTGGGCGACCGTGCCGATATAGCGAGAGTCAAAGACCGTGCCCTGCACCTTAACGTTCATGGATCTATTCACGTAAAAGGTCGAGAAGCGATAGGTAGCTCCGGGAGAAGGGCGTTGGCCGAACCGCTGATTGTATAGCTCAAAACCTGTCAAACTCGCGCTACTTTTAAAGTCGATATATCTGCATGTGATCGAGGTGCTTTGCATGTCAAATTTGACTCCGTCCACCTTGCCATAGATCGTCGTTAACGTTTCGGAGGAGTTGTCGGTCACCCAGACCACGGAAGACCCAGAAACAATTTCCAGGCCGCGGGGAATTGTCGAGCCGTGCATATTGTAGATTCCATTCCTAAATAGGAACCTGGCGGTAGCCGTGGAACTGGTCGTCAAACCGCAGAGGCCGGCACTCGCAAGGGCTAGGTTAAAATTGCTGGTCGAAGTCACGTAGACATCAACGTTTGGCGTCCCGGGGGTGCCGACAACCAAGTCATACACCCGCGGCGTGGAAGCCGCCGCCGCGGCGGCCCCGCAACCCGTGCATGTGCCATCAATGGTTAAATCCCCCGTGAATGTTCCCGAGCTGAATGTCTGGGCCGCCGTCCATGTATTTGTCGAGCGCAAGAGCGCTCGCGGGTCTAGCGTTAGATTGATTCCTCCGGCTCCAGCACCGCGGGCCACAGTAGGTGCCAACAGAAGTAGGAATAGCCATTTCCTCATTAGTACCCAATGGCAACATAGGTGTCGATATTGGCTCCGATAATGACCCCAAGGGTCGATGTGTTTGAGGCGATGGGATAGGCTAGGGACAAATCAAACTGCAATGCCTGTCCATCAGATATCGGCCAGGCATCGGCATCATCGTCGGCTGCCGCGAACTTAAACGTGATGTCTCCCCCCCTTGGCATAATGATGAAAGTCTTGACAGGCACCTCAAAAGACATGGTCGTTCCCGGCGAGGCTACCGCCGTAAACTTCTTCGTCTTGCCAGCTCGACCGGAGGCCTGGAATGTCGGCATTTACCGCTTCCTATAAATAATGGTTAAGCAAGCCGGGTTGCCATCTTTAGAATGATTGTGCACGCCAAGCCACGAGGAAAACTTAACCTCGTAAAACCATTCGTCTTGCACGCGAGCATTAACTGTGTCCACTAACTTGGCGTCAACGGCGGCCGTCGATCCAATACCGTCGTAGATGGAGAATTTCGCATCTCCGCTGCCGACCGATGAAACCTTGATTGCGTAGAGCGAAGCGGGCGATGGCGAGCTGATCCAAACACTGTGTATCTGCGAATTGGCACAGGTAAAAGATGTCGTATAAACGGCTTCGGACATATAGGGCACCGGGCCAATGGGCGGTTGACTATAAACCGTGTCCGCAAGAGCCCATAGGCCCAGCACAAAAAGAAAGGCTTTCCTCAACTTAGTCCCCGTACTCATTAGGTTCTTCTTTGACATCATTTTTGTCCTCTCTTTCTTTGTGAATTTTGTCCATCATGTCGGATTGGGCGATTAGCTTTTTAGGCAGCCCAATGGCAAGGTCGATTCCCGTGAGAATCGAAAAGTCGTTATCGCATAAATCTTTCTTGGCTCTGCTTTGGGCATGGGTTTTACCCATTTCCTCAATCCAAAGCCGAAGGCTCGAGTAATAGCCCTGCAAGGTTTCCCAGGCCGCAATCTTATTCTTGGCCTGGCAGCGTTCGCACATGAATTCCCCGGACATAAGCTGGCGAAGATCAAGGATTCCCCTAGAATCGGTCTCCTCTACCTTAATAATGGGTGCGTCTGATCCCCTTTTCGTCTCTACTTTCAAGCAGATGCCTCCAATTGCGGCTGATTAGCGCCTAATGGGGATGTGGGCACTGGCCCAATGGGCGTTTGTTGCAAATTCACGCCGGCCCCGGCTCCGGCCGCCTCTCCAGCGACTTCGTCTGGGGCTCCCGCCCCTGGCATTGCTCCACCTTTGATCGCCTTCTCCAATTGCATCGCCATTTGGTCGGCAATGGGGATCGGCTCGCGGAGAAGCCGCGGATTCATGCCCAGCCTACGGAAAAGCTCCTCAAAAAGAGGCGCAACTGCGTTAATAGAGGAAGGAATGAAGTTCCTCACGGAGGTGCACATCTGGATTGCCTCCAAAAGCTTCTGAACACCCTCTGGACGGAAGTCTTTGTCCGTGACGATTTTTACTTTGAAGCCAACATTGATGGGGAGGCGAGTTTTATCTACCAACATGGGCTTCTTGGTGTTGGTGAGGGCGACCCAGATGGGCTCATCCAAGTAATTGAGGTTGTTCATGTGGGAAATCTCGAGGCGCCGGCGCTCTAGGCTCTCTGCGAACACCTCCGCATGTACGGAAGCGGCCCTAATGGCCTCGGTTTGGGACAAACCTGCTTCTGTCGCGGAGACTCCCTTGGAAAACTGCGCCTGCAAGTTTGTCTGAGCTCCGATAATGTTGCGGAAATCCTCCCGGCGGAGATTTATCATCTCGAGCGCCACCTTAAAAGCATTGGGATCGGGAGTCAGGGGGGCTAATTGGTTGATATCCTCTAACTCAATGGTCTTCAACGGCTCCCAGACCATTTGCTTCTCGCTGTACCCCGAGTATTTACCAATCTTGAACATCATGAGCGTGAAGGCGGTAAGCAAATCATTCGTCATGCTCTCATTGATATCCATTTCGCGCTGGAGCCGACGGGCAATTTGGAAAATACCGTAGCCCAGGGGCTCGTCCTCGAAATCTTTATACGTCGCAGCTAGGAAACGAGTGCGCCAGTCGCCATATTGAGTGAGATGGAGCTTGCAGATATCTTGTCCGTCGAGTACCCCCACCGAGAAATCGACGAAATTAGGGTCAATGTCGGAGCCGAGGCTGGCAACCAGGGCCTCGATTACTGCGTTGTCGGGATCTAACCGGCCATGGTAGTTGATGTTCTCGAAGACGTTCGCGTCCGAATCGTTGTAGCCAGCCCTGGCGCGGGCTTGCCTGATGCGATTGTAAGAGCCAGACATGGTGGCTGGGGTTCCCTTGCCCCACTCCTCGATATGGCGCTCAACAAGGCTGCGATCCCACGAATCAACGTCAGATGACGCAATGTTGCGGAGCATCCATTTGGAGACGAAGTCGATGGTGAAGATAAAATCACTCTCGCGGATGTCGTATACGGCGGTGTCGAATCCGACGCGGGTCATGGGACGGAAGAGCATGTCCGTGTACTCCATGTTCTTGCGAGCCGCGCCGAAAGGCCTGCCCGTGAAGGGCAACTCCGCAACTACGGTGCCTACGTTTGCGAGAGAACGGAATATCCGCAGGAGCTTGCGCTTATGCTCGGATGCCTTGTCCTGCTCGAGAAGAACACCCTCCGTAGCGTAAATCTCCTCCTCGGATATCTCTTGGCCAAACTGGTTGAGTCCTTGCTTTAAGGCTTCAAAGTAGGGGTCTGAGGCGGTGAGCATTCTTTGCCAAACGGTCGCTAACGTCTCTGCGCCTCGATGAGTCTCGCCACTCTTAGAATTGAAAAGCTGCTTGGGCTGCTTGGACTTGTTGACGAAGGGCTTGATTCTCCAGGAGTCGGTGCCGCGGGTATACACTTCAAAGAAGGGCGCTTGCCGGCGATCCCACGTGGTGACCTTATCCATGATCTCGTCGCGGATCTTGTCCAGTAAGTCCTTGGGCTGGGCAGCTAATGAGAAGGGCTGGGGCGTCAGAACATTAAAATCAAAGGCCATATTGCTCCTTAATACGCATTGATCTCCTCACGGATGCTGGAGGCGTATTCCATCCCCCTGTTCGGGAATAAATTGCGATCGTTGATATTGAAAATCTGCGGATTTGCCTGAACGGGAATATCTTGAGCGTTGGAATTGAGCACACCGTTGAAAACGAGATCGTGAAGACGGACGAGGAGGTAACGGAGGGCGTCTGTTGCGTCGTCTCCTTCTTTCTGGCCCCATTGAAGATTCCTTAATTCGAGGATGAGATTTTTGCATCGCGGGTCAATGAGAATCATTCCGTGCTTAAAGAACATCTTTGTAATTGAGGTTCCGCGACCACCCTTCTCGTCGGCGCCGCGCCTATCGCCGTCAACGCAGGCAATTCCGCAGCGGAGAAACTCATCTTTAAGACTACGGCCAGTAATAATGTCCCGACGGTTGGCACTTGGGTCGATCACAGTGTACTCTGTCGGAGTTGATCCAGTCTTTTCCTTAATCACCCTACAAATCTCTTCGATAATGAGACCATTGCGAACAAATTCGTCATAGATATAAACCATGTTCTTGGGCCGATCCACCTTAGCCCAGAGACAAACGGACGGATGAAGGAGTCCATAGTCGATAGCACGATAGGTTGGCAGGTGGCCATCTTTGTTAAAATCAAACGGTCGCACGTGCGTGTCGTATCGGAACTCGTTGTACTTGGCCCCGGCGAACTCGCTCTCTTGAGCCATATATTCCAGGGACCAAACTTGATCGGGAGTGTTTGCTTTCAATTTTTCAATGTCGGCACGCGGGAGGGTAGGATTGTCGTACAGAGTAAAAAAGAAAGCGGCCCACTCGGGGTCGCCCGCTTTCATTTTCCGCATTGCGTCTTGATGGAACGCAGAAAACCAATTGGTACCAGTCTTGTTTGGTGAGGAAATATAGTCGGCAGAACCAGACTCAACATTTCCGAGCAATTGTCCGTCGAGAAGGGGGCGTACTTCCTCCCGAACATAAGAAGCTTCGTCGAGCACATAATGGTTAATTTTCACGCCACGGAGATGGTCTTCGTCGTCGGCACCAATGAGCTGGAAGGTGCAGCGATTCCACAACTCAATGAGGAGGTCTGTCTCAATTTTGCGAATAATGAGCTGTGGGGGCAGCATTTTAAGAAGTTCGCGCCATGCGATCTGCTTTGCTTGGCGATAAGTTGGGGCGATATACCAGACGGTGCCGCCAGGGCAATTGCCGGCCTTTTGGAGGGCCCGATAAAGTGCCCATAGGGTCTTGCCAAAACGCTTTCCGGCCATAATCACGTTGTATTTTTTCGCGTGATCTTGGATGTGTTGCTGGTTGGCGTGGAGCTTAATGTTGAGACGGATTTCCATTAGCGATTATGCGACATGAAATTTAACCGGCACGATACCGGCCATGGCCTGCCATTTTGGCTTAACGAACATTTGGCCAATTTTCCGCCATTCCTCATAAGTAAATACGGCCCCCTTGGCCCTATTGCATCGCCAGCAACTTAAAATTATGTTGCTGGTGGTATATGGCAGATCGGAATTTTTCCTGTCTATTGTGAGCATTTTTGGCGTATGGCCCTTTACAAATTTAATATCCAGCGACATATCCGCGAGGTCGCAGTAGCCGCAAACCTGCGGCTGCTGGGCAGAAAACCACTGCACAAACTCTTCTAGGGTAAGTAAAAAAGACATACCCTTCTTCCTGGAATTAGATTGCATCGTGTGCCATTTCTCTTTTAGCGGATCGGCATCGCGATATTTGCGGGCCCGCATCCGCTGGGCATCTATAGTCCGCTGATAATATGCCCGGCAGGCGGCATTGCGTCGAACCCTATTTTTATAGGACCATTCGCGGTGATATCGCCTACGTTCTTCCGGAGTCTTCACAGCGTCCCCGCCTTCGCGCCCCTAATACACCTACACGTATAAATAGCCCAGCCACCGCGTCCATCGTCGTAATAATGATAGAAGCGATCACAGGTGATCCCGTCAAACAGGTCCTTCTCTTCTTCCTGGGTCATCGAAATCTTAGGCTGCCCAATAGATCCGCAAGCCCCATAGCCTCACGGCTGGTCGTATCAATCGGTCCAAGCATTCGCCTCGGGTGGTCTGGTGTTTTAAATTCAGAGGGCCAATGGTTTTCCACGTTGGCGTCCTTGTTGCCGCCCCTAAAGGCCCCGCGCCAGTCATAGAAATGCTCAGGGTCATCCGGGTCTGGGCTAATCTGCTTGCCGTGGACCTGCGGCAAATTCCGATACCAGTCCCTAAAGGCAAGTTCGTCAAATAAAGTCAGTCGTGTCATATAAAATTGTTTGGTGGGGAATCTCGGGAAAAGGAGCGGCCCTCGGGCTGGGCGCTAAAACCGATATCCCCACCAAATGAAGGACGCCCTAGCAGGTATGGAAGATGATAATTCCAATACAACGTCCCCCCGATCGTCGGGGACATTTGGAACCATCAATCACCTGCTAGGGCGTTTTGGTTTACTTTATTGCTTCTTAACTAACCGTGGGTTAGCTAATCTGCTTTAGACTAAACTTTTATCAGCTTGCCTCCAATTTAATCGCTGGGAAGCTCTGCATGGGCATTCGTATGCCCGCATCATCCCAATCGTTGCGAATGGCCTCTGCCAGAATGCAGGCGGCATACAATCTCGCCCGCTGGTCATTGTTGGCCTCTCCATTGATAATCTTCTCGAACACTTTCAGATGCCTCGAGAACAAAGATTGGGCCTCAGCCATACAATTCCCTGTATTCTTTCATACAACAATCGTTGTACTTTAGCTCACGCATTAGTGAACACCCTCGCCAGCACCTTCCCCTTGTCCCCAGGAAGATACTTCGCCCAATAGAAGTAGTACTTCACCCCCCATTTGTTAATGCCAGGACCAGAATACATCTTCTCGATTGCGATCCATCCGCCCATCCTTTGTCCGCACCATTTCAATGTCACTTAGAAGCCTTCTCCCACTGTTCTATGTAGCACTTCCGACATGGCATAAGAACGCTTCCCGTATGCCATAACCGCCCGTGCTTGCAATCTGGACATTTCCAGACGGACATCTTTTTGTGTTTCATAAATTATGGGAGACTATTTCTAATTGAGCTCGTCAACTGATTTGATGGAGTCTCCCATGGACGATCACTCTAGGTGATCCTCTGTAGCCGCCATCACGGCTCTAAATCAATGGTGGGCTTACGTCGGCCTTTGACCGCCACCATTTACCCCGATGCTCCTTTTC
>ERZ1292644.507-Hain-H14-01um-R2-507-length-26082-cov-7_pt1 | contig 26082 bp, 45 predicted proteins | sample MGYA00564402_ERZ1292644 | MGnify/ENA primary metagenome ERZ1292644 (study PRJEB36523, sample SAMEA6512644) | groundwater metagenome | collected 2019-01-09 | study: AquaDiva: Metagenomics assemblies of 32 groundwater samples
CTACATCGATGTCTCCCATCTTGAGTGTTAACTCGGACATGAAATCAACCTTTCGTGACGGGCAGTTCTCCATACGAGAAGACTACTTCATGAGTCGCCAGACTCGAGCATGTGTTCATGTGGCAGAGTCCAGTGAGTTCCTTCTCGAAGATAGCGTGTTCGAGCAGCTTGTGGTAATTCTGGAAGTAGTGTATCCACCAGTCAGTTCTTTCCTTGAGGTGATCTTTGCAGTATTGTCTTATGAAAGTCTTCATGCTTTCTATCCCCGAGTAGGCCACGAAATTAGCTTATCGTTTCTGCTTGTTAGCCAGCTCCAGAAGCACATCAGCGTGGCATGGTTGGTTCAAGGGACACCAACAGGCGAGGTTCTTGCCTCTGAGAAATTTCAGCTCAATCGGACTCCACTTCGTCCACGACCTGAACAACTGCACGGCATGAAAGGCATCCACAACATGAAACGGCTTACCTTCAGCATCCCTGCCATATTGGGTGCCCAAAAGAACGCTGCCGACCCTGAAGGGATTTCCGAAAGAGGTTGGCCTTCCGACATAGACCGCGTTCTCAGGCATCCTCCATCCCTTAGTTCTCTTTCGCTGAATCCTTTTCGGTGTCATCCCGAGACCTACTCCGCGTAGGTATTTTCCACGACTTTCAGTTTCTCTAGTTCCTTGAGAAGTTTTTCGGCCGCCTTCTCTTTAGCGATCTCGACTGTTGGAGCTTCGACCTGGAAGTCGACCGAGACCAGCCACTTCCTGACGACCTCGGCGGAGAAGAATCTGTCAGCGACGGTTGGCCCTGACGACTGACCGGTTGCTGTGAGCTTATGGAACTCGTCGATGCCGTAGAGCTGTATGAACTCGTCGTGGGTGATGACCTTCTCGACGGCCTTCTGGAACTCCTTGATCCTTATCTTCACGGAACCGATTGCTTTTTCCATCCCGACAACTTCCGATATGCGTAAAGGCTCACGTAAAAAACTCCATTCGCCAATAGCGCACCGAGTATCCCACCGACAATAACGTCAACCCACACGGCATGATACGTCTATTTCGTGCCTTATTTAGTTATTCCCGAGGCGGCGAAGTTTCGCCAGTTGGTGCTGAAAGTGAGGTTCGCAGACTGGGATAATAAGACCGGCCTTCTCATTCACCCAGCAACCGCATTCTATCTTCGTGAATCCCTGTGGGTTCATTCCCGAGAGCCCTCAGCGGGCTGGCTGCTTTCCTTCGGCTTAGAGCTTTGCTTCATCTCGTAGGCCGTGACGATGAGCAGGTCCCTCATGCGTTTGTAGTCGGTGAGGAGCATCTGCACCCTGGTCATCTGGACGCAGAGTGGGTCGATGTCTGTGCCGTAGAACTCGTACTGGTCGAGCGCCTCGAGTCCCAGCTCCTGTATAATGACCTTCTTCCAACTGAGCAGGAAAACTCCGGCTCCGACGCACGGGTCGCAGACCGTGATTTTCCTTCCCTCGGCCTTGGCCTTTTCGTATTTCTCCTTGCTAAAGGTCATCTTTGCCATGAAGTACGCGATGGTCCAGGGCGTGAAGTTCTGGCCGAGCTTGTTGTTGCCCAGGCTGAGGTAGGTGAAGGCGTCGCCGAGATAGTCCGCGTAGTCCTGCTCGACGTAGAGCGCCTGCATCAGCTCTGCGAAAATCTGCGTTCCGCACTCGAGCGTATTCTTGCTGAGCTGCCTGACCAGCTCGAGGTAGGCCTTCTCGTCTTTCGTGAGGGTGAAGTAGAAGAGGTTGACGAGATTCTTGAAGGTGTCATACTTGCCGAAGCTCGGGTCGGTCGCCTTTTCGAAGAGCTGGCTGATCTTCTTGCTGCGCTCGTATGTGGGTTTAGGCCCTTCGTTCGCCTCTTGTTTCTGTTCCTTTTTCTGTTCCTGGATGAATTCGCCCTTGCGAACCTGCTCCAGCATCAGTTCCATTTTGTCTAGACTTACCATCCCGAAGCCTCATCTAACGATGAGGGTATGGGCCGTAGACTCGTCGCCGTTCTTCTCTGAGGGCTCGCACGATTCCAGTTTCCCTCTCGACCACTTCTCCGTCGAGCGTTTCAACCTCGTCGGTCGGCACCGGCACGACAGGCTTCTCAGGCTCGGGTACGTCGACCTGCAGCTCGAGGAGCTGCTCGAAGTTCTGGCTCTTGGTGCGGCGGATGGTGATGTCCCTGACCTTAGCCTTGACGGGTTTCGGCACGATGGCGCCGATGGCGAGGCACTCTCCCTGCTGGAGTGTCCTGATTACGTTGCCGTCATAGCGGGTGACGTAGCTGAGCATCTTGACGATTTTGAGGCTGCCAGGGTCGTCGAGCAGGAAGCAGAGAAGCGAGTTTGACTGGCTTCTCAGGTCGAAGTCGAGCATCGGCGGGCGCTGCGAGAGCAGTATCGTTCCGAGTCCGAACTTGACGCCCCTCTTCACCAAGCCCTCGAGGATGCGCCTGCACTTCGACGAGATTACGTTTGAGTAGCTTGCAGGTGCGAAGAGTTCGGCTTCGTCGAGCGTGATGAGGCAGGGCGGTATCGTCTTTGGGTTCCTCTTGTATGAGACTTCCTTGAGTGAGCGGAGCTCTGAGACGATATCTGCCACGACCTCGGCCTTGTCGGCCTCGGCCATCCCCATCATTCTGACGAGGATTGTTTTCCGTGCCTTCACGGCAGCGATGACCTCTCTGAACTTCGCTGTGGCAACGACGTCGCCAGGGAACTTCTCCTTGAGTCCGACGAATTCGTCCTGCGTGTCGAAGATGATGTGCGGCACCTTCAGCCTGACGAGTTCCTCGGCGATGACGATTGCGGCGTGCGTCTTTCCGCTGGTCGTCTTCCCTGCGATGAGCAGGTTCCTGAAGATTGCGTTGAGGCGGAGGTAGACGGGCTGTTCCCAGTTGTCCTTACCGATTTCGATGTAGACGCCGGCTTCGGTCTTCGTGGTGCCGTCCATGAAGAGCTGTGTGCCGACTTTGGGCGGCCTGTTCAGCTGGTCGAGAAAGGAAATGTGTCCGAGGATTCCCTTGTAGGGTGAGGAATAGAGATAGGTGATGCGGCACGCTATTTTCTTCGTGCCTTCCCTGTAGTAGATTGTCGAGCCTTGCCGTACGAGCGGCGTGAACTGACAGTAGCCTACGGTCGTCGATGACGAGACGATTGTTCCGATTTGCTGTTCCATAGATCCCGAAAAAGCTTCAAGATTCGAAGGCGAGTTCCTGACTGACGAGCTTGGCAGCATCCCTCCGTATCTTGAAGTCTTTGAGTAGTCTGGCGAGCGCTCCATCGTCGCCGATGGTCAGGCCTATCTCATAGAGCTTTCTGTTTGCGTGGACTCGGTGCGGGGTCGTGTGGTAGTCGACGAGCAATCCCTTGACGAAGTCGGCGAATTCCTCTGTCTTTTTCCTGCTCCTGCTCGAGATTCGGATATCGACGCCGTGCGTCCTGTAGTATCTCGGGCCGCTGGCTTTATTGTACTTCGCTGTGTAGTTCCACGCCTGGAAGCGGCCTGTGTTCAGGTAGCCCTCTAGGAAGGCCTTGGAGAAACCTACGTCACTCTTGACCCACTCTGGAACGGTGCGGTAGAAGTCGCGGGCCGTGTTCTTCCTCCCTTGGCTCCAATCGCTGTGGATATGCGGTGGCAGGCCGAACTTCAGCATGATCTCGTAGATTGGTCGGTGAAAGAGCACCTCGTAGACCCAGACCTTGTGCCTGCGCTTCTTGTATTCGCGGTGGAAGTGGGGCTTCGTCCCTATCTTCGCTGCGACGTCGAGAAGTAGCTCGAGCACGCCTTCCTCAACCACGAACTTCACCTGGTGCTCTCGGGTGTAGCGGCTTCCGCAGCCTGACCAGAGTCCGAACAGCCACGCCCAGTCCGCGTTCATGTGGATTGGGAACGGGCCGCAGAGGCTCTTGTCCCTTGTTTCGGGGAAGGCGGCGGCTATCTCGCTCTCCAACCAATCGTGAGGGATTTTCAGCAGCTCTCTCAGCTGGTTGAGCCGCCAGAGCTTGTAGGCGCCGGGATACTTGCTTGGTTTCGTGCCCCTGTGCGTGGTTTTGCGAAGGTTGTGATGCAACGGGTGATGATAATAGCCTCGAAGCGCGAGCTCCATCGAAAACAGAGCCCTCGCTTCTTCGGTGAAGTGGAACTTCATCTCTTTGTTAAACTCCCAGACATGGAAACTGTGCGGGTCAGGCACGAATGGTGTGAGCTCTCCGGAGAATCGTTGGCCGAACTCGGAGTGCATCTTGGCATAGTAGAGGCACTTTTTGCAGGTCGGCTCTTTGTCGACCTGATGGAGGTTCATGGGGGCCTGTCCGCAGATAGTCTTCTTCCTGTATTCGCTGACTAGATGGATCTGGCCTACCCTGTACTTGTGTGTGCCTACTTCCTGGCCTTGAACTGTTTGTTGTTTCATCCCGAAAGACCTCAGTCGAGGTCTTGAGAGCTTGGGCAGTTTCTTGAAGTCGAAGTGCAGATGGTTGTACTTGACGATATCCTCTCTTACCCCTGGATCCTCATTCAACCAGTAACCGTTGGCCACTCGCCTGTGGTTGAAGTTCTTGTCCACCAAGTAGTTGAGGACGGCCATGGTGCCGCTCGGGCCTGTGCCTGTGTATCCGCAGCTGAAACCGGAGAGCAGCACAATGCAACGTGCCGAGTTCAGTTCCGTGAGCTCCCCCTCGATTCTGAAGTTGTACTCGCCCTCGTCCTTGCCGATGCAGCCCCACTTTGGCTTGAAGTCTTCGTGCATCTCCAAGAACCTGACGAACCACGCGAGGCTGACTTCCGTCGCTCCGTTTCCGTCGTCGTAGAAGACTTTCATCCCGATGTCCCTATTCGGGACTCACACCGACGCCAGACTTAAGGTATTCATCGTATTTCTGGTTCGTTACTTGCTCGATGTGATGACAGGGTTGCCTCTGCTCGAGCCGAAGGCCTGCCTGACCTCTCGACCTGGTGAACTTCGGGCAGTTGCATGTGGTCATTCCGTTGGACCATTCCGCAACCGTCCAGAACCTTCCGGGGTGGGACCTCGACTCGATTTGGTGCTCCCTGATGATGTTTGGCTTTAGACTTTGACTCATCCCGAGTCCCTAGTCCTTTAACCAGGGAAGCTGCTCAGTAAGACACTCTTCAGGCTTCTTGTCAGTCCTCACTCGCAGGATGACTCCGTTTCTGAGATCCTTGAAACCTTCTGTCGGCTGGTGCCGAACTTCGACGACGTCTCCGACCTTGACCTTGGCCGGGTCGACGTCTCTTACGAAGGTGTTTGAGTCGCCGACGTAGACGAGCTCGCCCTTGTCGTTGTACGCGCCAAGCTCCCAGCTCCATGTGTGGCCTGCCTCGGCGGTGTGCTTTGTGAACCTCGGCTTCATGATCACGAGGTCGACCGACTCGAAGTTCTTCAGCTTCAGCCAGCCGTTCGGAGAGCCGTAGCCGAGGCTGACGTCCTTGACCATCGCGCCTTCGAGTCCGCGCTGTACGCATTCGTTGTAGAACTGCTCCACCCTTGCGGGATTGTCAGTCACAATCCAGTTGAGGAGGAAGACGTGCTCTGCATCCGGTCCTATCTCGATTGCCTTCGGTATCCCTTCCTTTCTTTCCGCCAGGCTCATAGGCGTCGTGTCGGTTCCTCGGAAGTTGAGGAGGTCGAAGACGTAGAGCTGCTCGGTCTTCCTGATGAGCTCGCAGTCCAAGATTGTCGAGGGCTGAACCCTGAGATCTCGGAAGAGCTTCGGGAAGTCCTTCGCGCCGTACTCGCCGTTATGTTTCGAGACGAGAATCGCTTGCTCCTGCGTTCCTCTGATGAGGAAGCAGCGCATGCCGTCCATCTTCGGCTCGACGGCCACCATCGGGCTGGTCCGCATGAACTGGTCAATCCGTTCTCTGATTGTCCTTCGAGCGTCGAGGCTGATTGCCTTCTGAGCGTGTTTCTTCACGTAGTTGCTTAGAAATCCCATCCCGAGTCGAAGGCCTTCGCGGCCCTCTCGCAGAACTTCATCATGCTGAACTGCTGCTCCAAGCTTTCGTAGGTCTGAACCGGGGAGAACCTCGCGCCGAAACCCTCGATTGTTTCTCCGTTCTCCGTGATATCGACCAAGAGCGAGATTCGGCCGTAAGACCTTCGCTTCATCGGAGCCAGCTGTCTCTCGTAAAGAGTGTATGGCATTCCCGAGGTGCCACGTGGCACTAACCGAGTACTTCATGCAGGTAGTTGATTGCGGCTTGGAGAGAAGGAAATACATCGGTCATCGAGCCGTCGGGTTTCTGAACTTGGAAGTTCCAGAGACTGTCATGGAAGTCTTGTCCGAGTTTCTCGTTCGCCCTCTCTGCTTCTTCGTCGCGCTCGTAGAACACGGTATATCCTTCCTTGTGCGCTTGCTCAAGGAATTCGAGATTGAGTTCTATCATCCCGACTGGCTTCTCCCGAGGAGATTTCGCTGAGACGTCCATCCCGAAAGAAGCTCAATATTCCTCGATTGTGAGCTCCACTTCGTCACCGCGCTCGGTTTTGTCCAAGTAACTCTGTTTCTTCGTTTCGGCCTCGTCCTTTGTCGCTATGCCATCTTCCCAGCACAGCTCCTTGCCTCTTCCCAGCGCGTCCTTCTCGGTAATTCGATAAGGCATCCCGAGCGACCCTAAAGGGTCGGTTGCGCTTTCTTCCTGACAAGGCGTGGTGTGGCGAGGACGAGCCTCTTCGTCTCTTGTGGCTGGCCTTGCTGCACCTGGATTGGATGACGCAGGATCATCTGGCCTATGTTCATCCGCATCAGCAGGAAGAGCTTGGCCTCGACTCTGAACGGGTATCCTGTCACGGTGTAGATTTTCAGTCCACGACCGTAGCAGTAGGGGAAGAAGAGCGCTAGCCGCTCCTTCTCCAGATACTCGGCGAGCCTCAGGACTCCGAAGCTGTCCTCTGCCCAGACCTCGTTCATGGACTCGGCGACGTACTTGTTGATGTCCTCGACCGGAATGCAGGTTCCCAGCGAGACCGTTGGGTCGTTCTCGTCCAAGGTGCACTCCTCGATCGGCCTCTGTTCCGAGATGGAGATGGTCTGAGTTCGGGGGAGGTCTACGACGTCGACGAGCTGGTCGTCAACCTTCTGGACCTTCCTGATCTGCTCTTCTGTGATTTCTTGGCCGTTTTCGTAGTGGACCTTCTTCCAGTGACTTTCGACTGGCTGGCCGTTCGGTCCGACCTTCAGGATTTCCCCCTCGACGTCGATGAGAGGCTCCACGTCCACCTTTCCGTAGCGGATGGGAACTTGGCTCTGCAACTTCGGGGAGTCGAACCTGATGGTCGACTTCCAGCCTGCGAAGGCTCTTTTCTTTCCTGTGTCAGCCTTGTCAGCTGCTTGGAATATGTTAGACATACCCGAACGGAAAATGCAAAAAATGCAACCAAGCTTATACCCACGCTGAGCTATAGCCAAGACGTTGACTGAAACAACCAAGCAGGTTGCGGACCGGCTCTTCACCATGTATTTTACAGAGCTTGAGAAGCTCGGGAAAGAAGATGTGGCCGCCACGAAAGACCTCTGGAGCCAGCACAACAACAAGGTTGCCAGGCTGGTAGAGACTCTGAAGAACGGGCAGACCTAATTCCCGAGAGGCTCAGCCGAAGACCTCTATCACAACGCCTGCCAGTATAATCAGGTCCAAGACCACGATTACAGCTGTCAGGGCTACGAGGGCCTTCAGCCACCTGCCGAGCACTCTTGTTTGCTCGCCTATCGCTCCGACTACGTCGGTCAGATTCGTATCTTCTACGGCCATGTCCCGAGCTTCCCGAGTGCCACAATATTAGAGTCTTCTCACATCCCGAGTGGAGACTTCTCTAATCTCTCCTATTTCTTCGCGCGTGTTCCGCGAGTCAATCTCTTTTCCCTCTCCGGTGTCGACGGCCGTACGCGCTTGTGCTTCGGTCGGTGCCCAGACTCGAATCGTCACAGTCCTATTGACGTAGACGTCTACGTCCCAGGCTCTTAGCTTGGCGTGCAGGAGGCCGTCCTTTCGATCCGCTTTCATCCCGAGGCCACGAAATGAAGGTTTGGAGTCGTCCGTACACGGAGGTTGACGAAGGCCCTGACTCTCCATCTAAGGCGACTGACCTTTTCAGGTCATACGGAACCTCCGCTTGCCGGTCTTAGACCAGGGAGAGCACTCAGCGATGTCCTGTAGAGGGACGACCCCGAAGACTGGCTAATCCGCGTGAGCCAGCCTGTAGACGCCGATGAGGCTTTCGTCCTCTCGGCGCACGAGTATTTTGTAGTCGGCCATGTTGCCGAGCAGCTGCACATCCTCGATATCGAGGATTCTCTTTCCTATCTTCACCCTTCTGTGCAGCACCCTAGTTCTTGTCTTTAGTACCATCCCGAGGAAGCTGTCTCTAAGATCAGCTTCAAGGCCTTTTCTGTGCGCTGGAGAACTTTCAGGCAGAGACGTCCGACGGCCTCAGGTGTCTTGTTCTCGGAATAGTGTGCGATGTAGTTCCAGGTCCACTCGTCGGCAGGCCTTCCGTAGAGCCTTGCGAGCGTTCCTGAGACCAGCTGCGCTATCGCCTCGGCCTCCGGATCCTCGCCGTGCGTGTTCTTCGGCGCGAATGTTCGGTGGACTTGGTGCGCGAGCTCGTGGAAGAAGACGTCCCAGTCTTCTGTGGCGAGCTTGATGGTCTTGTCGTCGTACGAGGCCTGGCCGTATTTACCGTACAGCTGCTCGTACTGGACCTTCAGGCCAAACTTCTCGGCGACGTCCATCAGTGGAGGGATGTCTCGCGGCTTGTAGACCGGGAGATCCTTGCCATCTGTGTCCTCGAACCTGAAGACGGGAATCAGCCTGAAGCCGGCGAGATACGCCTCTTCCTTAACCTCGTGGGTCTTCTCGTCCTCGACTTCCTTTGTTCTGATGACCGGTCCGAAGATGTAGAACGCCCTCGAGCCCTTCCTTGGCCAGCGGTTCACTTCCTGCCACTGGCGAAAGCCTCTCGCGTCGTCCGTCCCTGCGAAGAGCATCAGCAGCTGATTGCCAAAGCTCCACTTGGCGCAGGGCTTCATCGGCGAGTTTATGAAGGCCTTCGCGCATGTTTCAGGAAAGGTCTTGCTCGAGAAAAGTTCGACGATTTTCTGCAGTTCGGTTCTCCAGTTGATTGTCGTGACTTCTTGCGTCATTCCCGAGGGCGCGGCTCTTGGCCAGTCGACTGGTTAGTGATTATGCCAAATTCTCTGTTGCCATAAGGCACTTGGAGATTTGTCCACGCCCGAAAAAATAGCTAGAAGAGGTTCTCGATGAGATGGTCGTTGAATTCCTTCTTGTCCTTCGTGGTGAATCCGCATCGGCACTCGTAATGATAATTGCCCTGGATTCTTACCGCATGAGTCGCTGGAATCGTTATGTCGATGTTGATTTTGTTGTCTGGCATGTTCGCACTTCTAGCGTGAAGGAAGGAATCCGATTGGGAGAGGCTGGTTGCACTTGTTGCAATGGTGAGGCTTGATGCCATACTTGCTGCAGAGCAGCTCGCCCAGCTGCTTGTAGGCCTCGAAAGCGTTGTAGAACCTAATCCACTCGCCTATCGGGATCTCTATTGCCTTCGGTACCCTGATTTCGACTGTTTCCACTTTTTCGCCCGAGAGCGCCTTCTTCTTCCGCACGCTAGTTGCTTCCGATGGAGACGCTTAAGAGCTCGCCGGGTTCTTCCTTCAGCTTCTTCTCGATCGATTCGAAGAGCTTCTTGTGCTCCTCGTAGAATTCCGGGTCGTTCTCCTTCCAGTCGTTGAGGTCGTCAAGGTCGAGAACTCTGATGTCGTCGGTGGGGCTCGTGTGTTCGAGCAAGAACGCCAGCTCGTCCTGCGTCAGCTCTTCAAGCTCCGAGTAAGTTACCTTCCAGAGTTTTTGCATCCCGAATGTGCCACGTGGCACGATTAGACGTCGGCACCGAAGGGAAGATGTCCGCACTTACATTCCTTTGGCAGTTTGCCGCAATTACATTTACCTTTGAAGAGAATTCTCCCACAAATGCAGACCATCTGGTTTGTTTTTGTCATGCCCGAAAAAGAGGGAGCTGGCTTTTACTTCATGCCGAGAAGCTCGAGCAGCCTCTTGTGCCTCAGCGGCGGCGAGACGAGGTAGCGATTACCCCAGATGAAGAGGTATTGCTGTCCTCCCTCATTCGTCATGAAGAACCAGAACCTCCGATTCCGCAGGATTACTCCTTGGTTCCTGGGATGGAGATACCAGCCCTTCTCCATGACGAGCCTCTGTCTGCCGACGTCGAGATGAAGGTTTGCCAGCCAGATTCCATTCTCTCCCAGCTTGATGGTTTCCAGCATGCCCGAAAAGGGGGAGCAGAAGGCCTCGACGTTCAGCCCTTGAGGCCTAACACATGGACTCGCTTGTAGTGCTTCTTCATCGCAGACTCGTCGATGAAGGTCTTTCCGCAGAATGAACTCATGCATGGGACTTCCTCACCGGGCCTTCTGCTCTTTACGACGATTTTCTGTTTCCAGACTGAACTTGACAAGCTCCCGAAAAAGAGGTGAGACTCAGTATGGCAGGCGCGGGTATTTGCCGAGTCGCTCCTCGGCACACTGCTTCTCTTTTTTGATCTGCTGGCTCATCCTCTCGTCTGCGAGCCGTTCCCAATGGCCTTTCGTGTCCGTTTCTGATTTCTCCATCCCGACAGGAGAGTCAGGCTAACGCAGTAGGTAGATATTAGGCAATACGCCTGTGCGACCTGCACTCTCTCCCGAGTCCGCGGTCCAATCCCTCTTTTGCCTTCCGGCTCACGGGTGCGCGGGCCGCAGACAACGTGCTACAACTTCGTACGCGACTGTTTCTTGCGCTTCTCACCCGAAAAAAGGGGGAGAGACTCTTCAGTGAGCTCTGTCGATCCTTCCGAGTCTCTCGTTCAGGGACAGAGGGTATTCAGGATACTCCTCGCTGTCCTCGATTCTCTGTGCTTCGTCTCGCGCTGACATCTTCGCCCGAAAAAGTCCTGCTCAGAGAGCAGGGAAGTAGAGTTCTACTTTGGTGAAAATCGGCACGGCCTTCTTTTCGACGCGCTTGAACCGTTTGGGATACCACGACTTGTAGGGTTTGGCGAGAAGCGGTCTCTGGCCTGCTTCCTGTGCGAGCGCCTTCTCGTGCGCGTTGTAGATTTCCAGAGCCTCCAATGCGCTCTTCGGCGCTGGAAAGCCGAGTTGCCTCAATTCACTCAGTAGGCTCGTCATTTCGCGAGTGAGTGTTTTCATGCCCGAAAAAGAGGGGGAGGGCTATGCGCCCTCGCTGACAACTCCTGCCCTGTCGTAGAGGGTCTGAAGTAGGGCCGCGAACGTCGAGTTCGCCTCGTTCCTCTGCTTGCGCAGAAGAGCGACTTGCGCCGTAGTGGTCGCTGGGACCGCGTCGTAGACGGGCTTCTCCTTAGCGCGGATGCTCTCGTTGAGGGTGTCGCGCTTCGCACGGAGTTCTTTCGAGGTGGCCTGAGCCGACTCTCGAATTGGCTTCGTGATGGTGGAGATTTGCGCCGATGCAGACGCTACGATGAGTTCCTGTCCGTGCATACTCCTCAGGAACTCGCGCGTGATGGCGACTTCTCTGGCGTAGTCGACGTGCTGCCCTTCAGTCCTTGCAGGAGCTTGGGTTTGCTGCTGTTCTGTGGTTTCCAAGCCCGACCGTCCGTCAGTCCCCTCAGGTCTCAGGAACGCTCCTATTTCCTGCCTTACCGTCGGCCTTCGCTAATCGAAGGTGGTGGGCTCTACGGTTCAGGTGGGCTGCTCTCCACAAGGCTTGTTATTCCCTGCTTCACAGAGGTTAGACTCTTCAGAGTCGCAGTGGGTTCCGCTTTCGCCGATTATGGCTACTTATCGCTCCCTGTCTTGACTATCGGGGGAAGAACCCCTACCGTAGCATAGGCGGAGTAGTGTTTGCCGACACCATTAACCTGCAGATTAAGCACTTTGGGTGCGTGCACCAGAGAAGCATACTCCATCGTGGCCTCTCCTGTTGATCGAGGTCTTACGTCAGGAGCAGTGGCTTTGGGTCATCTATTCTGGCCTGCTCTCGCTCCGATTCTCCAAGTGGTTGTTGTTCACTTGTGAAGTTAGCTGAGGGGATAGAACCGACTCAATTATGAGGCGGTGGTCTTGATTTTTTCAAGCCGTCAATTATGAGTTATGGCACTCAAGAACCTTTGACGAGGGTAAATCTCGTTTTTGTCGACGCGCCCAGCTATACTTCTCTGGTGAAGCTCTTGGCTTTCGCTGTGGCTTCGCTTCTCGCTGAACGAGGACGAGTAGCTATTCGCGGAGGACGTGCTCGGATTGAGCATGAACGCTCCCCGCTACTTTAGGCTCCCGTGTGCTCTCACACGCTTGGCAAGGTATTCGTTGAGCTTTCGCTCGACGCTCCTACTTGCTTATTCAGTCTGCCCAGAAGCGTTTTCCCATCATGCCCTCGCGGGCATGGTCACGCGGCCCGACTGGGGCCGCGCTGGTGGTGGGGTATCGTGAACTATTGATAAATTATTGAGTCAATAATATACGACCCAATGGCTAATTACTAATGACACGAAATACCGATTTCGTGTCTCTAAAACATCACTTATAAGTGTAGTTTGGAGCGTTCTATCGGGTTTAGTAAAGTCGGATTCTTCTCGATGTTTTCTCGCTGGATTCTCAAGTTTCCTCGTTGGTTTCTCCAATTTTTTCGCGCTCGGCTCTCGCTGGTGGCCGTGCGGGGTGGGCATCGGAATTTCTCCAAGTCCGAGCAGAGCTGGCCAGCCTGAGAAGAGAGCTTAAACGAAGGGTATAGCCTACGAGGGAACCATGGGTAGAGTCGTGAAAGGCCACGCCAAGACAAGAGGAACGAGGCGACGATCAGCTGGGGGCGGAGTCTCTCAGATGTGGAGGGACATGAACGAGGCCGAGAGGAGGAACTACAAGCGAAGGCTCTGGAGAGGCATCAAGAAGAGGGAGGGAATCAGGTAGGCATGGCAGAGACTAGTGAGTGCCAATGTCTGATGAAGCTAGATCGTCTGCGTCTGAAGCATGAAGAGAAGCCCAAGGAAACCTCGTTCGTCGTGATTGAGTTCGACGAGAAAGGCTGCTATGCCTGGTCGCACAATACGAATACTCGTGGAAGGCTCCTTGCAATAAACGCCGTGGCCGAACTGACAGAGGACAATCTGTAATGTCGACGCCAGGCAGACGGCGTGGACCGGGAGGGCGAAAGCTGCCCTCCCGGAAGCCGAACCCACTGCGAGGGGCCCGTCCGGCCAGAGAGAGCGCTGGCTCGTTTCAGGCAGGATCGGGAGCCCCGAAAGCTCGGAGGAAACCGCACGGACCAAGCTACGACACGAGGAGACGATGTATCTGCTGCGGGTATATAGTTAACAACTCCGACAGGTTCGGGTGGAGGCACAAGCAGCAGACCTTCCTGGTAGAGTTCCAAGGGCGTGCGTCCATCGTCTACACGGAGGTAGAAGATCCCGAGTACGTTCCCATGATGAAGAAGGCACTAGACGTCGCCGCTGAGCAGCTGGGGTATAGACTAGTTGCGATTTGATATCGTTGAGCCTATTGGAACAATATCTGCAGATAATCATAGACTCGAGGAAAAAGCGCTTAGAGGAACTCGATGCCAAAATCACGAATTCAGAAAATAGGCTGAGGGACCAAGAGGCACGACGATTGAAATTGGTCAAAGAAATCCAAGAAGTCGAAGATGCCTTGCATGGATCTATCAATCGAGTGCAAGGATAACAGGCACACAGAGTGTGAGGGCTGGTACTACGACGCCAGCATGAGGGCGTATCCGAATCCTGTCATAGAGCTGGCCTGCCGTTGCGACTGTCACCCTTCCTAGAAAGGAGTGCTGAACGGTATCTAGGAAGGTCTGAGGTCAGTCCAAGGGCATTTTGAGCGTGAATTTGGGAAGAAAAGTATCTTCGCATGGTCGACCGTCCCCTGTCGGTTGCCTCATGGCGACACGGGGACGCATGCGCCGAGTGGTCAGTGGCTCGGACCCGAGCAGAATACGTTATCAATCATTGATAAAGCTATAGCAAGGCCACGAAAGAGAAATTTCGACCCCTTAGGGGTTATGTGTGCCACGTGGCACACTCTCAGAAGTAGGCTATGCCGGCTCTCGATAGAGCCTGGCGGATGGTCATCATTTCAGAGGGGCGGTTGGCAGCCTTCTCCAGGAGCCAGTCTTTGACCACCAGTTCGTAAATCTTGTCGAGCTCGCCATGGGCGTAGACGATTGACTCGCAGAGTTCGTCGGTGGAGAGCGCGCGAACCATGTGATCGACGGTGAGCTTGGCCGTGGCTCGGTTGACGAGGGGAGGGAAGGCCTCGAGGGGCGTCCTTTCGATTAAATCCGCAATCAAACTGTAGACGGCGTCCTCGAGGAGCTTCTTGTCAGGCTGCACGGCGTCGCTTCTGGTGTAAGGTTATATTTAGCAAAAGCGTTTGAAGTGATGGATGACTGAGAGATTTGACCAGCGCCTAAAAACGTCTGAGTACGAGGGAGGCAGGCCGTTCAACCGAGGGAACATAATCAACTGCGTGGAGCATGGCTTTCAACTCGCGAAAGTTGCTGCGACATTGAATTCCCTAGCTGATTTCGAAGAAGGGGTACCACATGGTGATTTGGTCAACTTTGGTCGGCTGCAATCATCGAAAGCTCTTGAAGAGGCCATAGACAAGATGAAACTCGAAGTCGTAGAGGACCTGAAGAAGAAGAGTGAGCTGGTCGAGTTCTGCTTGGGGCATGGCAGCGAAGATGCACGGATTTTTAGGGAAAGTGTGGACAGCCTTGTAAAAACTGTGGAGCAGCAGCAAAGTCCACAGACTACGAGAATCAGGGTTCGGCAACTACTGGACGACTTGATCTAAGATGGTCGAGGAAACTCTCGAGCTGAGGGCCGAGTGCGCGACGAAGCTGGCCAAGAGCTACCTCATCCAAGGTCTCGAGAATGTGAGATACTTCACCGGCCGCCTTCTAGAAGTCGCTCTTGTTTCGGGGCACCGCGACCGAGTAGAATACTATAACGAGGAACTTAGGGCGATTAAGGGGCTGGAGGATTTCATCGGGAAACTTCCAAACTGCGAAGAGCTAAAGGAGCCGTCGCAAATGACGGCTGAAGAGAAGCTCAGGGCCTTCGGCGAAGCGGGTGTAAAACTTGGAAGCGGGCTTGCGGGCGGCGAAGAGGAGGAAGAATAATGCCGTTTGGATGGAAGATAGAGCAGGCACAGCTCCCGGTCGTTGAAACCATGCTGGGGGTCGGCTTCGGGGTGGGCGCGCATTTCGTATATGAGTCGGGAGTGAAGGGCAAGACCGTCGCTTATGGAGTGCAGCACTATCACTGGGGGCTGCTTTCATGGATCGTTGCATCCAGGGTTCCTGCACTCAAATACTATGGGCTCGGGTTCGGCGCTGCGCTGATTTCAGAGGAGGCGGGCCAGATGGACCCGTTCGGGCTGCACGACGCGGAGCCCGCCCTCACCGTCAACTTCGCGCTGACGATGATACTGAGCGGGGCGCTGCTCGTCTCCGCGATGACCTAGTTGTGGGGCCGCTTTCTTTCCCTGCTCGGAGGGCGTTCCTCGGCTGGACTGTAGAAGGGGTGGACCGCTTCCCTGGCCTTCTGGGAGTATTCAGGAGCGAGCTGCACGTACTTGCTGACCATCGCTTCGCTCTTCCAGTCGCCCATCTCGAAGATTTCCCGCTCTCGAAGGCCCCGCTTGAAGAAGTACGTCACCATGCCCCTGCGGAATGCGTGGGTTCCCTTGTAGAGCACGCCGGCAGCTTTGCAGTAGGCCTTGACTATCCTGTTAACAGACGTCGGGTAGAGGGTTCCCTGGTCGTTGCGGCTCCTGCGGGAGGGAAAGAGCGCCGTGTAGGAATCGGAACGGTGTAGCAGGTAATCGTCCATGACCTTCCTCGTCTCGGGGTCGAGCTCGATCACGGGTTGACGGCCCCGCTTGATTGAAGGCATCTTGATGACGCCCGAGCGCGTGTCGTAGTCGACTCTCCGGAGGACGATCTGGCTCTTGCGTCTCGAGAAGGCAATCGACGTCACTCTCAAGAGCAGCCAGTCGCGCTGGGTGCCGTACTTCTTGACGTAGTCGAAGAGTTTGGTGATCTCCTCGAAGGTGTACCATAGGCGTTTCGGCTCCTCGAGCTTGGGAACGTCCTCCTTCTCGAGAGTCCAGGGTATCTTCAGGGACCTGAACCACGTCTTTAGTGCGTAGTAGTTGAGGCGCTGGTAGGATCCCTTTACCGTCTTGACGTCCTTGTCGCCCCGGGTCTTCGTCTTGGTCTTGAGGTGGCTGAGGAAGGCGTCGACGTCGTCGCACTTGAAGCCCTTCTGCTTCTTGGTGTGCGCCAGGAAGTCTCTGAGGATTCCGAGATAGCGAGTGATTGTGTCCTCGGCCCTGTTACGAGCTCGAAGCCAGTTCTCGAAGAGCAGGATGTAGTCGGTCATATTGCCCCCATATAGACATCAATCAGGAAGCCGTCCACATTTGCTACTTCGTGACTCGCGGCGAATCTGTGAAGAAGCCTGAAGAGCTTCTGGAGTCTGTGCTGCTCGATCTGATGTGTGAACATAAGCAGGCCCTCATCCGGATGGAAGGCATTGAGCCAAGGTTCCTTGTTGGAAATCTCAGCTGGGTCGTCGTGATTATACCAGACACTCTGGTCGAGTTTAGGCTTCATTCTGATTCTAGCTCGAGGATAGCTGCTCGTAAGAGCTCGTACTCTATGCCAATCAGATATGCCGGCCAGACGTCTGGTTTAACTCCTAAAAGTGCCTTGTCGACTCTTTTTCGTAATTGACGCCCAATCTCTTCCGGAGTCATACTCCCTCGTCTCGCCTTCGTGCTGCTTTAGCACCCATTACCATGGACTGGAAGAAATCTTCGGGGTGAACTAGGTAACTTTCTGGGAGTCTGGAGTCATTCATAACTCTCTTGGAGATTTCCCGAAAAATTTTGTTTAGGTCGATGTCTGGTTTTTCGGTTTTGAGTTCGCCGAGCCGCTTCGGCAGCTCGCTGAATTTCGTCGTGAACTCCACATACATTTCGACAACTTCCGTTATTGCTTTTTCCTCGTCCTCGGAGAAGGGTTCTGCATTGGACACTGGGTCACCTTATCTGCTGGCGTAGCTGCCACTTGAACTTGTGATGGAACGACCTCTCGGGCGTGTTGAGCTTCCCTTCTATCTTCGTAAGGAAAGCGTCCCATTCGTCGTAGCCCTCCCTGCCCTGGTAGAGCTGTTTGCTGTTGTGGAGTATCATTCGCAGGGCGCCCATGGCCATGATATCCAAGAGACGACCCTCGCCCTCGTCAAACTCGATTTTCATTGGTCGACTCCCTCTTCTTGATGCCTCCAGCCCAACTTTTCTATTTTGTACCCCTTCGTCCTTTCAAGGAGCCCCCTCTGTCTGGAAATTCCGGTCATGCATTCGCCAGATAACCACTGCTTACAGTTTATGCAGTAGTTGATTTCTTCAATGGAGTAGTAAGCGACGGTCCCGCACGTTGGACACCATTTCTCTATCTCAAGGCCTTCATTGCCGAAGGCCTTGGCCATGTATTGCAGCAGCTCGGCTTCGTCCATCCTACCTGATTCCCCCTTTCTTTTTGATGAACCAGATTCTGTACCACATAGAAACGAAATATCTGTTTCGAGACTTAATAAGAGTTCTGAGAGGGTAACGCTTGCACGGCTTATGAGACTCTCATAAAACCGAGGCTAGTCGAAGCCGACAGCCTGATTCCCGCTCCAGCCTTGATACCTTCCCCGCTGGCCTGCGAGCAGGACGGCGTGGCCTTCGGCGACCTCAACCGTCTTGATGCCATGGTCAGGATGTTGTAGCATGAACTGGAACGCTTGTGATTTGTTATCCTTTAGGCCAATCAGTAGCACTCTTGCACCATATCTGTCGACGAAAGCGGAGCCTGTAGTCGTAAGAACGTGATTTCCAAGTCTGATTTCTGTGTGTGGAACAAGGTCCTCGAATCGAATATTTGATGGAGGTTGCACTGTTTGTTGTCCTAGTTGAGGTCGGGAATTCCTTAGTTCCAAGTTAATGCCAGGAGCACCATATCGCCCGTTGGGGTCCGACCTTGCCACTTCAATTGCACGGACTATCGGGGCTGTGGCAAGGTATTGCACCAGAACATCTCCCTGGATGCGCTCGCTGTATCCTTCGTCTGCCTTGTTCAGCCAAGTTACAACGTCTTCCAAAGAAGTGTTGCTTGCAAAAAGATACGATGCTGGGTGCATGAAGTATCTGCCTTCATCATTGACTCCGGAGAGGAAATATGCGTTGTTGATAGCGAGTTGGTTCATCCCGTCCCTCCCAATGTGTCGTTTTACTATCAGGGCATGTTCTCCATCCTCGAGGAGAACCTCGTGGGAGGGTAGCGGTACTTCGGGGTCGACCAATTTGGTGAAAAACTGGACGAGTTCCTGGCGAGACTCCCCACTCGTCCTTCCTCGAAGTTCGTTGAGGAGATCATCTCCTTTCATCCCCTTCTTGAGGCCGAAAATGACTTTAGGCACGAAATAGCTCTATCGAGGCGGTCTATTAACTGTTTTTTTGAGCCCCAAGGAGAAGCGCCAGAACTTTCTTGCTCTCTTCTCTGAGAATGGCTTCAAGCCAGCGCCTCTCCGGTCTCGATTAAGTAAGGTGACTAGCAGCTGTTCACCCTCTTCCTTGCTTATCGGTGTCGTGACGAGAGTTTCCCACTGACCCGTCTGTGGGCAGAGATGTTGTGCCGCTTGACCGTAATCGACGTTCTGGCCGCCCCCACACTTTGGGCAGTGATATTTGTAATAGCTCAAGGCCACGAAATGTCAGAATCGTGCCCTAATTAACATATTGATAGAAATATCTTGCTCAGGGTTTTTAAGGTGCCGATGTGGATAGTGTCTCGGATGTCGACTAGGCAAGGAGTCAACATTGGAAAACGAGCACGAAATCTGTCGCCTCTGCGGCGTGGACCTCTGTTGTAGCTTAGACCATCCTTGCGAAAATCCGATTATTGACCGAGGGGTCGTTGTCGTCGTTCACTATGTAGCAGGTTAGGCGGGAACGCTGCAGCTGAGGCCTCTGCCGGCCTCTCGGATCTTCTTCCGCGCTTCGAAGCTCAGGAAGGCTTTGTCGAAATCCCCGTCCTTGATCGCTTCCGCAACCTCGAGGCCGAGTTTGTCGTCGAGCGCTTCGATGAGCTCGCAGCCTGACCTGGCGCTGACAATCTTCCGCTCCACTTCTTCCTTGCCTCTGCTGATGAGTTCGCGGGCTTTCTCTGCGCCTGTGCCAACAATGGACTTGATTTTGCTAATCAGATTGAAGTCCGGGTCGTCCATGGTTCCCTTAGCGTTCTTGAGACTATTAAGCGTAAGCTCTTTATAATTACCATAATTGGGCATATACTATGTCGGCGAAGAATCTTGTCATGTTGTCGATTTCTGAGAGAATAACCATACTGGAGGCGCTGTTATTCCGTATAGACCATCTCTCGCAGACGAGTGAGTCTGTGAAGATGTGGGAGGCGTATCGTGCTGCGAGGGCACTTGCCCTGCGAAAGAGAGGCCCGAGACCGCGCTGGCAGGGAAAAGAGGACAACATCCTGGAGATGCTGAAGGATGTTGGTATGTGGATTACTGAGCTGAGGCTGAAACTGGGTATCGTGATGTCTGCAAAGCTTGCCCTTGTGCCACGTGGCACGCCTCAGAAAGCTGTAGAAGCCGTCGCGCGTTCTTGAAGTCACCCGTCTTGGCTGCCTGGCCGAAGATGTGCTGAATCCCAACGGCCTCCGCCGGTGAGAAATCTCTTGTCAGCAGAGCCGTGACCTTCGTTGCGTCCTCGAGGTCCCTGATGAAGACTTCCAAGCTGTTTCCGTACTGCTCAAGGATCCACGGTTTGTATTTTTCGTACCACTCGGCTCCAGGGTAAGGAGTGCAGATGAATGGCATGTTGACGATCCCTGTCTTCTCCCAGGCGTCGAGCATCTCGTTCAACGATTCCCATGTCTCCCCTGGCATCATGATGATTTGGTTCGGTATCGGCGCGATTCCTGCCTGCAGGGTCAGGGTGATTGCCCGAGCGTTGGACTCGGGAGAGGCGCCTTTCCCTAGCTGCTGAAGCATCCTTCGGCTGAAGTGCTCCAAACCGTAGTCGAGATAGGTGAACCCGATTCTTTTTAACGTGGTCAGGAGTTCCTTGGTGGCCAGACCAGCATGAGACGTTCCCCCAAAATGCGGACCAGAGCATTCCTTTGCATCGTGGCGAACGCCTTTCTGAAGGCACTCTGCGATCAGACCGCGCCGCCAAAGCTCGTCCTCGATCTCCCGAAGCCAAGTCCTTCCAGTCTGGACGTCGTGCGCGACGATGTTTTCGTCAACCCACGCGACGAAATCTATGGGGTAGCCTATTCCCTCTCCACCCTCGCCATAAGGTATTTCCGAGAAAGACGCGCGAAGATGTTGAATGTACCGCCCAATGTATTCAGCGGAGTGCTGCCGAACGATGCTCTCTTTGCCAGGCCTGCCCGCGGCTACGTCGACTCTTCCCGGCGTGTCTTTTTTTAGGCCCCGAATCGACGTGATTCCAAGGTCCCAGCAGAAGCGGCAGATGAACGGGCAGCTCAAACTCATGCAGGCGTCGAGCCTCTTCTTGGCCTTCATGGCCTCCTCGCTCATCAGGATCCCAGAGTGCTGGAAGTAGATTTCCAAAGGAGCGTACTTGTAGGCTGGGAAGGGCAGCCAGTCCATGTCGGGAATGAGCTCTCGCGGGTCGGTCCAGACGAGCTCGTTCCCGTTTCTGTAGACTATACCCCGGACGTGCTTCGGTTCTTGCTGAGCCTCGTGAGCTTGAATGAGTTCGGGGAGGGTCTGGTAGGCCTCGCCGATGATTCCGTAATCAATCTCGGGAATGAGTTCCATAATGTCGTTTGGGATTGCGCTGAAGAAGCCGCCGCCGGCCATCGTCGCAGCGTGTGGCTGGATTTGTTTGGCTAATCTGAGAGCCTGCCTGATGTAATTGTAGGCGGTTATCAGCCCGCCGATGGCAATTATATCGTATTGGTCATCTAGGAGGATACGGCTGAGTCCTGGAAAGGTTCCTCGAGCGACGTCGTCGACCCGATGGGCATTGGCGTCGTAGAGCTGAAACTGAATGCGGGGATAATCACGCTCCAGGATGGCAAGGAGCTGAAGAATCCCGATTGGAACGTGCCTCGGATAATCGAAATAGCGCACGATGGGATTTACGAAAAGGATTCTCAAGCGGCGTGCCTCAATGGCAAACCGAAGAGGTCCGGCGCTGGTTTGTAGCGCGTTCCGCATATCGCGCATATTACTTTCTGGTAAGGGTTCTTCGGTATGTAGAGCCGAGTAAGTCTGTTGTGCTTGATGCATTCGTTGCAGAGGACGTATTCAGGTTTCTCGGAGAGAACGTCTGTCATGGATATCTCCGAAGATATGGTTCTGCGGTCGCGATGGGAATTACTAGTTCATAGCGGGGCATCTCCTCACCGAACCAGAGGGAGACCTCCGTGACGTTGCCCTGCATGTCGTAGCCAAGTCCCATGCCCGTGTAGGGCAGCCTGTGCGGCCTCAATTAGAGCGTCATGAACTCTTTTGCTGAGACGAACTTTAAGCCTTCGGCGTCGAGGATTCCTTGGGGAGTGAGGTTGTATGTTGCTTCCTGGACGTCCTTTGGGAGGGTTTCCCAGATTTCCGCGAATGTTTGAGCGTAGTAGTAGTAGACCGGGTCGGCAATGTACCATAACCCGTCTCGCGGGTTCTTGATTTTCCTGAACAGAGACTCGGCCCTCGGGACGTTTCCGCTAGTGATTCGTATGAGCTCTTTCCAGTACTGAGTGTCCGAATAGGGGGTATCGTCGCTCCAGGCGAACTCGAGCCCCATGAGGCCGACTGGCCTGCAGCGGAAGAGCATGCAGGCCATTAGGTAGGCCGTCGTACCGACGTTGCCGCCAGTGTTTACGGTAACTATGTTCTCTCTCCGATATGGCTCCATATTCAACTCAGGACGTCGAGTATTTTCTTCCTGCTTGGGGAAGGGCTGGAACCATTCGACTCTTGCGCCTGCGTCGAGACACTCGTTCACAACGTCGCGATGGATGCTGGTCGCGAGTATGGCGGTCGTCTTTCCACTGGAGAGGATTTTCCTAGCTCGCCGGTAGAAGTTTGCGACTACCGGATGCGCGTCGACAGAGACGACGCAATCGGGTGGGTAATCCAGCTGCTCTAGCAGAGGCAGAGCACCATCACAGGCGAGGACTCTTGGCGGTTTCTTCGCGCTGAGAATTAATCGGAGGTCCTCAAGACCGAACCTCTTGAAGCCCGGACCTGCACCCAGCACCAATGCCTTTGCGTTGAGTCTTGGAACGTTCGGGCCGGTAAGATCATAGAGCGTGTTCTTGAAGCCGAAGTGACTCTCGTTGTACCTGATGTGACGGAGCCAGACGGCGCCCTTCAGGTGGACCGTGTGCTCGCTGATCGTGTCGAGCAGCTCGTCGTCGGTCATCCTACTCGATGAGTTTTGCTTTTCTAACATACGCTGTGCTGCCGCCAAGCTGCTTCGTGGCCTCCCTTTCAAAATCGCTCTGCTCCTCCTTTTTCTCGGCCTTGACCTCCCTGGCCTTGTAGTTACCCTTGAGGAGTGACTTTCCCATCGGGACTAGTGGCCTCAACGCGGCGAAATAAGGGTTTCATGGCCTATACATACACAGGGTGTTTGCAGGTCCCGCAGAAAACTTTCTGGATTTCGAGGACTGTTTTCGCTGATTCAATCTTCCTAAGCGGTCGGCAGTCGCAGGGACATGGTTGGAGCTCGCACTTCTGACACATTTCTATCCCATCGGTGAACAGTTGCAGTGTTCAGAGATACGCAAGCAGCCTTGGCAACGCTCAAGACCCAGCCTCGATTTGGTCGTCTTCCTCCCGCAACGACAAGGAAATCCCGTCTTCAATCACGATCGATGCTCGGGTGCTTGGCGTAGATATCCTCCGGCGACATCTTGTGATAGGCAGGATTTTTGAAGTCCAGCAGCTTTCCCTGGGGCATGTCACGCAGGTAGATGAAGCCGTTGACCTTGTTCTTCATCGGCCTTATCCAGTTGTAGGCAGTCTGGACAGCAATCTTGGACCTCTCAGCACCCGCGTCGACCATGGTGGCGTACTTCAACGGCTCGGCCGCTTCCTTGAGCTCCTTCTCGAGGTCAAGGGCGATATCGGCTTCGCACTTCTTCTGGACCTCGACGTAGCCCTTCCATCCTTCCTGTATCTGCTTGATCACCCACACCCGGAAGGGGTGCGTCTTGCCTTGGTGCGTCGCTCCCTCGTATGTCGTCGCATCTGGCATTGGTTGGGCTTCGTCCGCGATTTTTCTCTCTCTCACACGCACGGGGATACTTGGACGTCCTTTTTGCTCTCGATGATAGACGGAGCTGTTGCAGCGGTCGTGCATCAGCCTGAGGTTCCACCGGCGGTTGTTCTTGTTGTTCCTGTCGATGTGGTGGAATTCCAGGTCGGTATGGACGTTCACGACTTCGGCCTTACAATGCCAGCATTTGCTGGCATCTCTCTTCTTGATGTATTCCTTGGCCTCGTCAGCTGCCGTTCCCCGCAGCTTGGCAAGGATTTCCCACGAGAACAGAACCTTCGTTTGGTCCTCCCCGACAGCATACACGGTGGAGGTGTTTTCTCTCTCTCCCGACGGCATGATGGGCGTTCTTGGATTTACGGTAATTATAAGAATGTAGGGTGAAAAGTGCAAACCTCTGGTGTATTTATTTGAGCCATCCTTATGTCGACATCCCTATACTTAAATTGCCGTAGGGCATAGACAACCTCATGTCTGAAGCGGAGGAAGAGTGCGAGCCGTGCAAGGTTGGCGTCCTTCTGGGAATCGGCAAGTACGTCTGCGAGCAGAATCTCTCCGGCGACGACAAGAAAGAGTGTGACGATCTTTACGAGAAGTGCGTCGTAGGCGAGATATCGGTCAAGGATTTCATCGAGGCGATAAAGACGAAAGTGACAGACCCGCAGGACCTGAAGACGCTCGATAGCGTGTCCGAAGTCGCTGACAAGTTTGACCTGACTCCTGAGAAGGTTAGGGAAGTGACCGAGAGCCTAGCAAGCGCTCCAGCTCAGTAGGTTCGTCTTAAGCCCGTTTCTTCGATTTTCAGTGTCGGATTGAACGTCATAAGATATCGTATTGCCTCATCTATGCTGATGCGCTTCCCTTCCCGCACTGAGAGGTCCGCCGCTATTTTGACCAATGCAATATAGATATCCTCGGCAACGCTGATCGTGTTGCTTGGTTTGGTTATACGAATTATAAAGCCACTGATGAGCCCTTGCTCCAGACTGTCTGGATCAACGGTGAGAACTGGGTCGTCGTGGTCGTCATCGAAAACCAACACTTTTGCATCGGCCCCAACTATCTTCTCAACCTGTCCAGAGGTGAAGTTGAGAGTGTGGCCGTAGGCTAATTTTACTTCGAAAAACCCTCCCGAGGTCCTGAAGTCAGGTGTTTTCCTTCCTTGGTGTATGACGTTGGTGTATCCTTGTTTCTGTAACCATTTGAATGCTTTCAGCTCTGTCTTGTTCATGAACATACCTAGCATGTCTATACACGCGCGTCTTCCTTAAATGTTATCGGGTCGTAGATGAATCCATGGTCTCCGGAGCTTCGAGACGAATCAAGCTGTCCGTCAACCTGAAGCCATTCGTATCCCGAGTGGTCCGTGACGGCAAGGCTCAGAGGCAGTTCACTGCAACCTACGGGCACAGCGTGGGTGGATGCGTGAGAAGCGCAGTAAGGAAGGGAATGTCGGGCGCTGCGATCCACCAGGCCGTAAGGGACTGCGCTAAGGGTAGAGCGCGCGGCAGAGCCACAGAGTAGAGTAGTCAGGCCCTCTCGGCCACTACTTTCCCCTCTTTATCTATCGAAAACTTCACGCCCTTGGCGGTTATAGGCAGCTCTTCCTTCTTCCTGAACTGGAACCAGACCTGCATGATCTGGCGTTTGATGCAGCGGGTCTGCTTCTTCTCGATTTCTTCCCTGGTTATCTGCCCTTTCCTCAGCCGACGTCGCATCGTTCTGGTAGGTTCGCATTTCGCCTCCGCTATCCTCTTGATTATCTCCACCCGGTTGTGGGCAGGAGAGTTTGAGAGGTCGTTGATGATGCCTTGGACTCGCTGGTAGAAGTCCTGTTCCTCGGCTAGGCTCATCAGCTTTAAAGGGGGCTTTCCACTAATTAAGTGGCGTGTCTGTTGAGGAGAGACCCAAGAAGATACCCTGCAAGGTGAGGCTCGACCAAGCTCCCGACTGCGGAGACAGGTCTTCTAGGATGGGGTTCGTCATGTGCTGGGCGAGGCATGTTGGCGTCAAGGAGAAGGGTTTAGATTTGTCGACTGCCACTAAAGAGGCATGGAAGATTTTGAGGGAGAAGTGCAATGCCTGAGTTCACCGACCTGACGATCAAGAAGATGGGCGAGGCCACCGTCGACAAGGGCAGCTTCAGACGGACGAAGCTCGTTGCCGTCTGGAGCGATAACTCGATGACCGAATGCACCAGGGAGTCGCCCCCGGACGCCGAAGTATCTGCTGAAATCCAGTGCGTGGTAGAAGAAGTGGACAAGGCGGCCATGAGCTTCTTCGAGAGACTCGGCCAGCTGGAGAGGGAGGGGATGAAGGTCAGGGTTCTCTACGACAGCGAGGAAGTGGTGCAGCGCTCCGAGATGGGGCCCCTCGGCTCTCTCCGTGAAGGCAAGCTCTACTAGTGCCACGTGGCACATTCAGGGCATAGCGCCTATAGACAAAGTTATAACTCGGAAAATGCACTAATACAATCTCAGTGACTTGGTAACGAGAAAGCTACCAGAGGAGAACAGACGTGCCCGCGAAATGCTGGTCGCTGGTGCCACGTACGAAGAGGTCATCAAAGAAACGGGCATACCCGCCGAGACAGTCCAGGCGCTTGACCGATGGCTGAATGGGAAGCTAGGCCAGAACTGGTTGAGGGACCACCCTGAGTTAGTGCCAAGGGTG
>ERZ1292644.257-Hain-H14-01um-R2-257-length-39171-cov-30_pt2 | contig 26075 bp, 37 predicted proteins | sample MGYA00564402_ERZ1292644 | MGnify/ENA primary metagenome ERZ1292644 (study PRJEB36523, sample SAMEA6512644) | groundwater metagenome | collected 2019-01-09 | study: AquaDiva: Metagenomics assemblies of 32 groundwater samples
AAAGGACCTACAGCGTTCGAGAAACAAAGAAAGGGACCGCTGGATAAGTTCACCGAGTCTGGAAGGGTGGAGAAGCCTATTAACCATTACTTCTTGCAACCAGAGGTGCCCATACGGCCCAAGCCAGAGGTTCCCATTATTACCCCTGTGGTGATAACGCCTCCTCCTGAGAGGGTTATACCACAAACGGGGACAACATATCCGATAGAGGCTTGGAACCTTCTCTATGCCCCGCACTTGAAGCCTCCAGTGTATGTATGGCACTACAAGGTAGAGGGGTCTTGGATGGCGAAGAACTTTGCATTTTTGCAAGAGGCCCAGCAGTTTCTTAAGCAGGGTAGAGCCAAGGTCTACATTCACCCGATAAGGGGAGACGGTATAGTAACTTGGAAGCCCGTTGATGTGCCAGAAATCGCTCTCAAGGCAGGGGATAAGAAGAGTGTCGGGCTTGACATCTACAAGCTTGAGCAGCCCATGTTCAGAATTCCAGCAGAATTTCTCCGTGAAGGAGGTCCCCAGTGGGTATGGAGGGCATCGTTCTGGGATGGCACAAAGCGGGAGGGCAAGGACTTGGAGATGACCGAGCAGGAGTTCAAGGCTATCAGGGAGGAGCTGCCGATTGTGAAGAGGGTTCGTGTTGTCGACTGGACAAATGTTAGGGTATGGGGCAACGCTCCTACGATCCTTGTTCAACTGCAGACAAAAGACACCCCAATCTTTCCAGAGCTTGAGCAGCAGTGCATCAGGCAAGAAGGAGGGGACAGGGATTGGGTATGCAGGGAGGAATTTCTTGGACTTTTAAAATTAAAGTCCAAAGCTGGTGAGTTTGAACTCAGGCTTGGGGGGAAGTATGAAGGAAGGGAAGAGCTTGTCAAGCGAGAGAACCAAAACCAAGAGCCCAAAGTAACCATGCAACCTGTATGGCCCCCCAGACCTCAGAAGGGTCTGCGTACCGGATACACGGGCCCTCTTGAGCGAGAGCATGGTGGGTTCACAGGCCCCTTGGAAGAGATTCGCCAGCGACTTATCAAGATGAAACTGTCCGAGGGATACATTGTTACTTCCAGTGTGCACGCCATGGCTGAGATCATGGGTGAGAGGAGTCATGTAGTGTCGGCATCCGCTTCGGTCTTCAGCGACGATACAAGCACCCCCATCACAAATATCAAACTGTCTGAGTATCAGGGAAGTTTTAGCTTAGACATGGAGTCTGGCTACACTCCACGGAGGGGCGAGCCGAACAAACCAAATCCAAGGGAACCGCTACATCTTACTAGCAGGAACTGGGAAGAGATATGGTTGGCTATTGAAAAGAACCTTCCCTCCTTTGCACTGTTCCCAAAAGCTGGTGAAATCGACAAATCGAACATGGTTGCGTGTCCCTACTGCAAGATGGAAGTTCCCAAGCATCTCCTGGACTTGCACGAATCGATGACGCACGGCGTGAAAGGTGTTGCAGGAGAGGTTCCCACTGTAAGAATTGTGCTATGTGATGGAAGACTACCGAAATACTGCTTGGAGCTGAACGGGAGCAGGTTGTGGGATAAAACCGATGGTATAATACAGTCTGTAGAGTTCGGTAGTTTTGGTGTAGCTGAGCACTATGTTGAAAGTGGGAGGCTCAGGAAGGATTTAGATGTGGGAAAGGTCTTCTGGAGAGGGAAGCAAGCGGAAGAACTATCCACGCCTGAAGAGCTGGTATTTGAAAGTGGGCGGGACAGTTTATGGGGTATAAAGGCTAACAGGTGGATTAGAAGGGGACAGAAGGAGTACCTATTCATAATCTCCCCCCACGCTGGCAGAAAGGGGTTTGGCATTGAAATGTACGTCAAAAACTACGATCAGCCTGAGAAGTCAGGTAGGCCATCCGAGTCAGGTGGCTGGGAGTGCTTCAGCAAGAAGATTCAGGGAGCGATAGATTGCTTGGAGCAGAAATACAATGTCAAGGTCAAGATCACCGGGATGGCACCCGAGCGGTTGAAACAGCTGGAACAGGAGCAGATAGAAGAGTGGATTGCCCCAAAGCCACAGGCCATAACATTCTTCGATGTGATGTCAGACAATGCTGAGAAGGTCCTGAAGGGCATGATGGAGAATAGCATAATCTTCTGCAGGAGGCAGAAGGTAGGGGATGATCCGAAACAGGAAGTTTCAGAGTACGCCATGAAGGTCTGCCAAGACAATTTCAAGTGGATGGAAGGCGACCTGCAGCTGGAAGTTGATAACGAGGATTGGGATTACCACCTGAAGAGTGGCTTGGTGCTGAGGAAGCTGAGAGAAATTCTGAACCGGGTCTACGAGTATGTCGATTATGAATGCGAAAAGGACTGGGGAGTGCTACCAAGGGAGCCCAGAAAGAAAGAGCTCTCCAAGGGCGAGCAGCTGGCAGAGAGGCTGGTTGATGTCTTCACGGGTGCAGAAAGGGAGAAGCTGAACATGCTTGCAGACGAACTTGTAAGGAAGCAGCAGTCAATGTATTGCAAGGCTGCCATGAAGGACTTCCTAGAGACCTTCAAAAGGAGTATGCAAAAGAGAGTGTTGCAAATCCGCTAGTGGCTCTTTTTCTTGGTTCTCTAACCCGTCTGGCTCTCTTCTCTGGTTCTCTACTTTGCGTGGCTTTGATCTTTGGTTCTCTACTCGCTCTGGCTTCCCTATTGCTAGGGACGGCTTTCTTTGGGGGTTCTCTCTAATCGACGGCTCTAGCTGGTTAGTTTAGCCTGCTCAGCATCCTCGGCTTTCGCCTTCTTGATGTTGTTCTTAGCTGACCTCAGCTCGGTTTCTGGTATCTCCACTTCAGGTATTTCCTCGAACGATGTGGTTCCTATTCCAGAAAAGAGCCTTAACGCCCTGCACACTGCACGCTTTATCGCTATCTGAGGTAGCCACTCCTGCATAGTACTCATTCGCACATTTTTACCTGATGCACGTCCCCACTCCCTCGTAGGTGCGGTAAGGTGCTCCCACATAGACTTCCTTTCTTCAGGGTTGAATCTGGACAGCTGTTCAAGTATCTTGGCATCTATCCTGGGGTAGATCCTTGCTTCTGTCCTCCATTCCTTAGCCCCGTTCTCATCTACCTGTTCGGGTTCGTCTACTTCTATGCGTAGGACACCCCTCTTGTGCCCTTGGTAGAGCAGGAATGTCTCCTTCGGGAATGCGGTTCCACCTATGACCACGAACATCATGTTCATCAGGGCCACCGGCACTCCATAGAACTCCGCTATCTCTCTTGCATCTTCAATTTTCAGCTTTTCTCCGTCTTTTACAATGCTTGTGCTTTCTGCCATGGTTGGGAAAACGCAGAGATAGTATATATACGTGTATGGTAGATTCTACGATCTTTTCCATACATTGCGCGCGCGCGCGCTTATGTTAGGCAGTCTTCTTCTTAGCCTTTAGCGAGAAGAATATCCCAGCTCCAAGTGTAGCCACTCCGATGCCTGCCAATATCACACCTGCGGCGTTTGCTGGTAGTGATGGTGGGTTTGTCCATTTGTATGTAGCGATTAGTTCAAGATCTTGGTTGACCACTATGTTCCTCTGGGGGTTGGCATTACCGTCGGACCACTCCACGAACTTGAAGATTTTCGCTACTTGTGCCGGTACTATGATTTCAGAAGGCATTTCAATAACAAGTGTGTCATTGTCTGCCAAGTCTACCGAATAGGGGGTGTTTTGGTCTGTTCCATTCGCTTTGAACTGGACAGTTATCGGCGTTGATTCTATCGTTATAGTGTACATGCCTGGTGGGGGAGGAGGCACTAGGTCATAAACAGCTACTATCGATGTGTTTGCCTGCAGGTTCACGGTTCTGATCCTAGCTGTAACGCCATCATTCCACTGCCTGAATGTATAGGAGTTCCCGCTTGCGCTGAAACTCTGAACTGCTTCTACAGCGTGGTCACCCTGCGGAAGCGTTACGGATGCGGGTGTAGCGTAAGGAACTCCATCGATTAGTATGGGTCCCCCTGATGGCTGCGTATCAACCGACAGAGCATATTGGGTAGGTGGCGGTGGTGGAGGCGCCGTCAATAGAACCTCTACGGTGGTTGGGCTCCCAGCCCTGAACTTTATCACGGTGGCTCCTGCCGTAGCGTCATGGAACCACCCTACAGAGATTGGTTCGTTCAAGAATGTCTGAGGCCTTGCCAGTTCTGACCTTGCAACTTCTGCCAGAGGGCTACCGTTTATCAGTACCCCGTTGGGCTTCTGCGAGTTTCTAACCAAGAGGTAGGTCAGGTTCATGTGAGCCCCGTCAACCACGAATAAAACCCTGTCAGCCAAGAAGTTCCTCTGCGTCACCTGCCCGCTTGTGTATATGTCGAGTCCGTCTTGAGGGAAGTTGCAGACATACACGGGTATCCAAGCTAATGCTGGAATGGCAACTCTTACATCGACGTCTGAACCAGCCCCTCTTTTAACACTCATCGATACTGAATCGAAGAGCATCCATTCACCGCTTACCCCAAAATAATTGGCATTGAGATGAATGTGGAAGTTCCTTACATCGGGGAAGGCATTGCTTATCCAGACAAGCTTCGGTTCTTCAGGTGCCCCAAGGATGCTCCATATAACGCCGCTGGAATCGTTCTGCCAGTCTGGCGTGCTGATAGTCACAAGCCCCTGCGTATTATTGGGCTTCCCCCAGGGGAGATTGTTTGTGTACGAGTCGTGCCAGACCCATGGACACTTCGCCTCCTGATGCCTAGCCCACAGTATCGCATTGCCCAGAATCGTATAATATGCGCTGTTGGCCGCCCTTGATCCTGGAGTTGCGGGTATGAAGACTATTCTCCCAAACCCTACTTCATTGGTCCATATTACAGGAATGCCGTTTGCATCTCTTACTATAACGCGTACGTTCGCCCCTGTAACAGTCAGCTGAGGTAGCGATCCAGAGGTATTGTATCCTGGCAGTAGCGACGCTCCATACGGCGAAATTATCGGATGGGCAGGGTCGGCAACCTGCAATGCACCAAGTGACACGTTAGCACCGTATGTAACCCCGCTGAGGTCTGATGGTATGATGGATGATGCGAAATTTTCCACGACGACGCTGCCGCCTTGGGTGACAAAATCTCTAATTTTCTGCCATCCTGCTGAAGTTAGTGCAAGCCAATCCGGCCAGGGGTTCGAGATCACAAGAACATCGGTGATGTTAGTTGAAAGGTTCACCATGTTGGTATCTACAAAATACTGCGAGCCAGCGTTCCCCGAGGAGCGAATGAAGTGCCCTATCGGTGTAAGGTGCTGTATAAGGTCGGGTAAGCCATAATTGTAAACCTGAACCCGTATCTTGTCTAGCTTCTCCCTCCCAAACCATTCGCCGACATACCTCATCCTGTTCAGGTAGTCACCCCACTTCCTTATGGTTCTCATCTGGGCCGTATCTTGAGTAACATACTCGGCGAACATATCGAAGTCCATGAAGCCGAATGTGGGGAACCAGGGGAACCACTTCACATAGAGCATGTCGATCTCGTTGGCAGGCACGGGTGCCCTGAACTGCCAGTCTATGCTGCAGTTGTCCTGGTGATTTATCACATTGACGTAAATGCTGGTGTTGTAGCCATCGTAGGTCTTGCCAAATGCCGAATAGCCAAACGGGCTTTCCGAGGACAGGCCAATTACTGGGCTGATGTTCGCTTCATCCAGCGTAAACGGCGCTGCAGGATGCCGCATGAGCAGCTGCTCCCCCTGCCTTTGGGCAACAAGATCCCAGATCTTCTGCTCCAACAGCATGTTCATGTATTGGAAGAACGGCTGTAGCTCTGTACGAGGGGCAGTTGATGAAAACGTGCGGTCAAAATGGTAGCCTATACCATCAAGCACCAGCTCGTCTGTAGTGAAGGCCAGTGTCTGTGCAATGAACTGCTGGTAGAGCTTGCAGGCCGTGCCATCAGAATTGTGGTTCCCAGTGCTCTTGTTTATGTTCACGTAATGTTTCGATGTCGTAGCGTATTTCTGCAGGGTTGCTGGCGACCATCCAGCAATCATCCTCTGCGGATCTGTAACTGGAACTCCGTCGCTAAGTACTGGTGCATTGTAGGACCCTCTATCTATCTGTCCATCGCTCAGCGGGCACCCCGATGTTCCTATGAAGGTCTTGCTGGGTCCTGGCGCAAATATCGAATTCAGGCTTGCAAGGAACTTTTCGTTGAAGATGATGTCAGTTTCATCTATCGGTATTGCGTCGTACCATACAAGTTGAGAAGTGGAATTGAACATGCCTCTGGCACGCAGGGCTGGATATTTTGTGTGCAGGTCCTTTCCTACAGGCGAGTAGCCCCAGCAATCCGTCATTATGTATAGGTACATGTGATATTTTTCAAAAATATCAATCTCGCTCCTCGCCAGTCTTCCACGGGGCATGGTGAATGACCGGTGCCCAAAAGGCTGATAGAAGTTCATAATTCCGCTGTCCAACGTCTGCCCTGAAAGGAAGGCGTGCCCAACATTCGACCATCCTCCCCCTAAATGGAAGGTGTAAATCCCCTTTGAGTGGAACAGATTCTTAAGGTAACCCAAGGGTATCGATGCTGATGGCGGTGGGCTGGATAAATATACTTTGCATAAATTTTTATACTCGCATCATGTAGAGCTCGTGCTTTCTGCGCTGGGGGTCGGGGGTCTTTGGCTTTGCGTTCTCCCCCCCGGCCCGTTCATTATTACTAGGGGCTTCTCTCTTTGGTTCTCTCTGTGTTTTGGCTCCCTTTTCTTTATGGCTCACCCTCTCTCGAGGGAATGGCTGCATGTCTTGGTTCTCTCCCCGATGTGGCTTCTATTGTAGTTTCCCGTTTTTCATCTCTTTAAATTCGTTATACGCATCCTCCTGCACCCAGTTGAACAGGTCCTTCATCATCTCTTCCTCGACATCTTGGCTCTTGAATCCGCCTTCTACGGTCCAGGTATCGATAACCTTGCCCATCCTGCCTATGCGAACGCCCTTCTTCCACTTTCCCGTCGCAACCTTGTTGGCTGGATCTTCCTGAAGGCCGAGCTTCTGCAGGCCCTTCAGTCCTATCCAGTTAAAGAATTTCATCGCCTGAGTTTCGTTGTCCCACGTGCCGTACCTGTACTTGACCGTGAATGCTTCCCCGTTCTTGGAATTTACGCTCTTCTGGATGAACCCGCTTACAAACCCCGGAGTTACATATTTACTTCCCAGTTTCTTTCACCCCCTCTTTATCTAAAATTGGGGATGGCTCCTTATTATGGTTCTCTATTTTGCTTGGCTCCCCATCGATTACGTTTCCCCTGCTGTCATGCGGTACGTCATCCCAATGTTGATAAAGAAGAATCCTATTGTCGAACTTCGCTCCGCATAGACATTGCGCCATCTGTTTTATTGGTTCCTTCTTCTCGCTCTGTTGTTTCTCTTCTTCCCTACTCATCTGCGGGTAGTTACTGAGCTTCACTATTTGAGGTTGCAGGTCTTTCCAATCATTACGATAGTCTTTCAATTCTTCAAGTAGCCTATCGTATGTGATGAATTCCCCCCATGTAGCAAGAACGGTCAGTACCTTCATTACATCGGCAGAGAGGGGTTTAATGTTGCTGGCAAATCTCTGGAACGTTTCCCTCCTGTTGAAATACTTCACGAGCCAGCGTGGATCTCGCCTTATCCCCCTATAGAACTTCGGCCTGAGATACACGCCGTTGGCACGTACATCACACAACACACGTGGCAATTCCACTAAAATATTATACAAAGCCACCATCTCTTTTCTAATTCTTAGTAGATCATAATCTGAAACCTGTTTTTTGGAATGCGTAACCCACTGCCTTTTTACCCCATCGTTTCTCCTGGAATACCCCTTTGTCTTGGTTGTCGGTTTTCTTCCCTCCTCCATCCGTTGTTTGTTTGTTTGTTTGTACACTCTCGTATCGGCCCCCGAATCGGCCCCGTTATCGGGGGCTGTATCGGGGAAAGTTCCAGAGGAAACAGAGCGGCCTAAATCCTTATTATTGGGGGAATCCACTACTACCATTGCAAAACTCCATAGGTAGAGGGCAACCGATGACACCTTTATAATTATTCTATTAAACTTCTTTGACAATCAGTTTGAATTTAGGAACCAGAATGGAGGCTCTATGTAGTGGTTCTCTCGTCAGGTTGGCTCTCCTCCTAGGCTCTGGTTTCTGGTTCTCTCAAGAGTCTGGCTCCTCTTTTTGGTTCTCTTCTTGCCTAGGCTCAATATCCTGGTTCTCTGCACTCTGTGGCTTCAGTTTCTGGTTCTCTCGTCCTTTTGGCTTACTGTCCCCCTGTCTCTAAGGGGGTCCATTTAACCTGTCCATCCTTCAGCATCGCCGTAGACACTATGTGCCCGCAGTTTACTGACGCATCAACGTATATCTTAAAGTTTGCCAACCGGCATATCAGACTGAAGTAGAGATCTTCTGAAAGATACGGGGGTTCAGTGGCAGCATACTTGAAAAACTCGTAGACTTCGGTGTTGTAGCCTTCGTGCGGGATGATCATCTTCCTGACCGAGTTCTTCAGAGCTTCGAAGACCCTCCGGTGTATCAGAAGGCACCCGGCGCCTATCCCATCAACCTCCGTCAGCATTGGACTGATCTGGTTTATTTGAAGAGGGTCCATCTGCGTGCCACTGCCCTCCTTGAACTTGTAGGCCATCGGGTGCGTTGGAGGGTGCCTCCTCCAGTACAGCCCTCCTACTATGGGCATGTTGTGCTCCAGTAGCATCTCCAGGACCCGCGCGGGCATTATTATGTCAGAGTCGACGAAGAAGAGCCATTCAGCATCGGAATCCAGGAATTCTTTTGCTGCAAGGTTCCTGCCAAGGTCGAAGGGCATGCCGTGCTGCCAGTTGTAGCTCACCCTGACCGGCTTCCCGAAAGGCGCCTTCTGCATCCGTAGCATTGAAAGGACGAAATCGGGGTGCATGTCCCAGGTGTGCAGTATGGAGACCTGAATGTGGCCAGAAGTGACCTCCCAAGATCCTGCCATCTACTTTATTCCCCCCACAGCCCACTCATTTTTGAACCTTAATAATAAAGATCTGGTGCTCTCCTACCACAGGATCCAGAAAGACCCTTTCGTAATGTTGCAGGGCAAGGCTCAATTTTTTCAGATACATGCGCTCCATCTGGAGCCTCGACATACTGCAATAATGCCCCGCATCCTCCAGCAAAGGGATGTTATCCTCTGTCGGCAACGTTATCAGAATGGCCCCCCCGTTCCTTGAGACTCTTTTAAATTCTGATAGGACTATGAAGGGAGCGAAACAGTGCTCAAATGCGCCCGTGCAGAATACGATGTCAAACTGGTTGTCTTCAAAGGGCAGCTCGTGTAAATCTGCCTTGACGGCTTCTGGAAACTGCGATGTATCAAGGTCCACGGCTGTGACTTCATAACCACTCCCTCTCAGCGCTACGGTCCATCCTCCCTGCCCGCATCCAGCATCCAAGACCTTCTTGTGGGTGATAGGTTGAGGAAGGTACTCCATTGCCCGAGTAGTCTCTGGGATAAGGCATGGCACGGAACCTATGGGGCTCTTTGACAGATAGCCATAGTACTTGCTGAAGCTAGACTCTCGGCTCACTTACTTCCACCAGTTTTACCAGATTCTGGTAAAGCTCCACGAAGATCCTCCCCAAGCCCCAAGATGTGTGCCAGTTAGGGTAATGCCGAATCAGCTTTGAGTTGTCTGTTATGTACACCCTCCAGTCCCCTGGCCTCTTCTCGTCATATATGATATCTTTTGGCGACAGCCTCGTGACCTCTTTGACAAGCTCAATACATTCGAGTACCGAGAGACTGTTATTCCTGCCTCCTCCAATGTTAAAGACATCGCCCTTTTTAGGGAGGTTAGCGATCATCAACATTATAGCGTTGACAAGGTCTTCGCAGTGCAGTATGTCACGGACCTGCTTCCCCTTGTAGCCGAAGATCCGAACAGGTTCCCCCTTCAGAATGTTCAACATTATCCACGCCTCCCATCTCTGTAACAGTGAGGGAACAGTGTATTTACCGACGAAGCAAGACGGCCTTAATACAACGGTCTTGAGACCATAAAGCATTCCGTACTCTTGCGCTATCAAATCCGCATACGCCTTTGATGCCCCGAACGGCGTCTTCACGGTTCTATCGAAGGAACAGCTTTCAGAGATGCCGTTGAAATCGCCGTCATAATCATATCTCGATGGGAGCTCTATCTCTGGAAAAGCGTCGACGTTCTCTCCATAAATCTTTGCGCTCCCTACATGTACAAAGATGCTGTCGTCGGAGTGCCTTCTTACGTATTCAAGAAGCCTGAGCGTCCCATGGGCGTTTATCTCAAAGTCCTCCACGGGAACATCGATAGAGTGCGGGTGGCTGACCTGTGCGGCGCAGTGCACTATCAGATCGAACTTGGATGCTTTGATCAACTGTTCAAGCAATGGATCTCTGATGTCCCACTGGTTGAGATAGAAGTTCTTCCTGCTCGCCAGATGCGCCACGCTTCTGATTACGCTTGCACCCAGCATCCTCCCTCTTGTGTCATTGTCTATTCCGATGATATGATAGCCCTCGGAGAGCAGCCTCTCTGTGACGTAACAGCCGAGGTTCCCGAGACAACCAGTCACGAGCGCTTTTTTTGCCATAGCATCTTCTCTCTTGTTTCCCGCATGCTGAAATCGTTCGGAGCCGCTAATTGAGTAGGATATAGCTGCTGCCTGGATTCAAAGTATTTGAAGTCGTCATCCGTGCTCCTCTTCCTCAATAGAGTCGGGTAAAAATCCCTTACCTGAACAATCTCCGCAATATTTTCTGGGTCGAGCCAAAAAGGGTTCCCAGCCATCTCCGAGCGGAGGCCCAGATCCATGTCGGAGTAACAGTGCCCCCCATCTACATCGAAGCCCTCGTCGCATCCGTTCAAGGCCATCAGCGTTTCAGTTCTTATGCTCTCGTTCTTCATGTGGAAGTAGCTCCCGGCTATGCCGAGTGCGGGCATCGTAAGTTTCGTGTCCTGCCCTATCTCCAGGATTGGGAAGCTGTCTATCATCTCGGCCCTGAACTCCTCCTTGAAGATGGTTATCGGCTCTTTTTCCCATACTTCCTTGATGGCTGGATGGCTTCTATAGCGGTGAGGCCCTACACCGCTGTACCCATCATATTTTTCATGGATGTTCCAGTGCCTCTGGATCCAATCAGGCCTCACAAAAGCGTAATCGCAAAGAAATATGCAGAGCTCTCCTTCCGCATAGCATATCGCAGAATTGCGGTGCTTGCTCCCCGAGTCAAGTGGCATATTATCCCTGAAGGGCCTGACATGAACTAGAGGAACGTTGAACTTTTTGTTGTACTCTTCGACTGCATCCTTCCTTGCGTCGTAATGAGGGTCGCACAGTATGACTTCAAAGTTGCGGAATGTTTGATCCGACAATCCTGCCAGAGAGACATCCAGCCCTCCCCAGCGGTAAGTGCAAAGTAATACGGAAACCTTGACCATCCGTTGGACTTCGGAGGCTAGGGTATAAAAACAGAATACCTCATTCGATCACCCTTATGCCACCGCCCCGCTTCTGGGCATTTGACATGTGGAACCTGTCCCTGGTGTGCTTGTCCCAGTCGGACTTCCATACATCGATATCGCAGTCGGAGCAGCGCACCATAGTGAGGCCTACCCCTACATCTGTTTCCTTGGGCTCTTTTTTATGGTTCTCTGGTTTATATGGCTCATTGATCTGGTTCTCTTTGAGCTCTGGCTCATTGAATTGGTTCTCTCTTTGCTCTGGCTCCCCCATTTCTGGGGCTGGCTTCAGACTCCGGATCTTCTTCTTGCGATGGCTTACCCTCTCTTCCGAGGGTTTTGGCTCATTATCTTGGTTCTCTGAAATCCTTGGCTTTTTGCTTGTGTTACCTTTCTTCTTATTAGCCTTCTCCCCTTTGCGCATGTCTGCCATAATTTCCTTTGTGCGCTCAGCCCCCGGCCCGTGCTTCTTGTTGTCATGTATGGGTAGACCCCTCTTCCGCACTTGTGTGTCGCACTTCGGGCAGAATGCCCACTCTATCGGAACCTTCTCGCACTTTGCGCTGTGGGCTTGCATACCTCTTACAAGCTTGCCACAGCCCGGGCACAGCAGGTACAGGACTCCCTTGTGCAACATCGTTGTTGGCTGTGGGTTTAGGTTCTCTTTTTCCCTTGGCTCTGTTCTCTGGGTCTCTTTCGAACCTGGCTCAGGTTTCTGGTTCTCTAATGGACCTGGCTTTCGGACTAGGGCTGGTTCAGCCATCGCCGTAATGAGCGCCTTTGCATGGGGGCTTGCGATGAGCTCGAAGTCTGAATCTTCAATGATTCCATTTTTCAGCAACCGCACCAGCAGAAGGTCCAGGCGTTCATCGGCACTCATGCAACTACACCGGGCCTGCTCGTACCAATTATGACTGAAACTTTTGTCATGGCACATACTTCCGAAGAATTTCCAGGAAGCCGTGGCACAGCAACAGAACCCCTGCGATGGCAGTAACGGCAAAATCCAGGGGCCAGTGTGGAACAACCCTGTTCATCGGCAGGATGTACCAGAATAGATATGCCAAGAGATAGAACCCACCTACGATCTCCCAGAACCATCTGAGATATACAACCTTCAGCAGGTAATTGCGAACTAATTCTATATTTTTCGACATCGGAACCCCCACCTCACCCCCACTTTAATCGTTTTCTCTACAGTGAGCGCGCGCTATGACATGCTCTTGGGTGTAGGGCTCGTCTTTCTGGTTCTCTTCAGGTTTTGGCTCTGAACTCATTTCTCCCACCCGTAGCGCTCTCGTATAACGGTATTGCCATATCTATCAGTCAGTTTCACTTTTCCGTCGGGTAGTAGCGTAATCTGAACCTGAGCGTCATCGTAGAATCTTTGTAGCAGGGCTACTAGCTGATCCATGACTGGCTCTAACTTGCTCTTGCCTCTGCTATCCCATATTACTGATTGGAGCACCCCAACTTCGTAGGCGGTTAATAATATTGGATACCTCGGCAACTCGGTTTCGCTCATGTTTCCAAGTCCGGGTCAAACGGTTCTGCGAAAAGGGGGTATTCTTCATCGAAATCGCCATCAAAATCTTCATCGAAGTCACCTGTATCGTCATCATCTTCGCTCGGGGACTCTATGCCCGTGTGAATGAACCAATCTGTTCTGTCCCAAGCCGCTTGCTCAGATTCTGGAACTTGACTCATGGCTTTTTTACTTCCCTTTGGCTTTCTATAATCGAAACCCAACCCTTGTCTTGAAAGACCCTGTATAGTTTAACTTCTATGACGCGCGCGCGCATCCAGTGCACATCCCTGTTATGATAATGGTTGCCTCTGATGGAGCCCTTCTTGGAAGTTATGAGCAGAACCGTCTTTATCGGTGCCGCGAGGACCAGCTTTATCTCACCCCTCTCATCGATGAACCCTGGGCCTATGGTCTCGATGTTTATCATGCCATCTGGCTCCTGAACCACTCTATAGTCTTCTGCAGCCCTTCATTCGGGCCAACCTTCGGGAGATAACCCAAAGTGTTTATCGCTCTCTGGATGTTCATCAACTGCTGCTTGGATTCGTCCTCCCTGCTTTTATCGAACTTAATTTCAGACTTCGAATTACAGAGCCCTACAATCTTTTTAGCCCATTCCTCCAAGGTGGTGGCATGCCCAGATCCTATGTTGTACGTTCCTGAACCTTCCTTGGTAGCCGCAAGCATTATCGCATCGATGAGGTTGTCTATGTAGTTGAAGTCGTACTTCTTGGTTCCCCTGCCGTAGATTGTAATGGGCTTGTTGGCGCGCGCATTCTTGATGAAAATCGAAATCACGAGATCGGGCCTTCCGTAGGGGCCGTAGGTTGAAGTGTTACGCAGGATGGTTATCGGCAGACCGTATGAATCTCTGTAGCCTTGGCACATTACATCGGCCATTGCCTTCGTGATGCCGTACTGCTCCATTGGTGCGAGTGTGTCGACCTCCCTGAACAGATAGCTCCCATCACCATAAACATTCTTTGAGCTGATGTAGATGATCGCCTTTCCCGTGAAGTACAGTTTTGCGGCCTCCAAGAAATGGAGCAAGTTCTCCACGTTCTCCCTGAAATCACGGCGGGGAGAGCTCTTGCTCACCCCTATGTCCGTCTGCCCCGCAAGGTATACGATCCTATCGGCATCCAGCAATATTTGTGGCTCGACATCCTCAACCCCCATTCTGCAATACCTGATCTGCTGCGTCTGGAGCCACTTCTCCGGGCATCTGTTTATGTCTACAACGGTAGCGGAGTCGAAACTGTCTACGATCCTCTGAACAAGGTGCTTCCCTATGAAGCCAGTCCCTCCGACTACGAGCCATTCTGCCACGATCTCTACTTCCCCGCTGTAGCTTTTCTAATCCTCTCTTCCAAGCTGTCGGGCGCAACGGTAGGAGATCTTGCGGTTCCTGGCGGCTGCGTCGTGATCATCTCCTGTAACTCGCTGAGCGCTCTCTGGACAGCTTCGTTCGGCTGCTCGCCCACCCTTATTTCGCTCTCGTGAGAAATCTCTGCGTAGAACCCTTCTCCTGGGCCGTAGGGAGAGCCTCCTGTAAAATGCACCTTCTTCCTTTCAAAAACCTTAACCTTGGGCCTCATGTCTCTCCCTCCCTGAATATCGAAGATGGATGAACGACGGTAGCTGTCCCTGCTGTAAACTTCAGCATCTGCCTGTCCTTGCACTGCGTATATACGCTAATAGTAACCTGAACTGCCGAGCCCAATGTCGGCAAGTCGAGCTCCTTCTTGAGATCCTCGAAGAATTCAGCCACGCTGTCGGATACCTTGAGGCTCCTGGTCATATACTATCAGGGCACTCCCGATAACCTTTAAAAGTGTTTGCAGGTGTGCTGACAGGCATGAAGGTTGCGATTGTTTCCAGCTGCCTATATTCTGTTCCACCGAGAGGTAAAAGATACTTTGGCTATGAGAATGGCTTCAGCGGTGGTTATGGTGGAGAATCTCAGGTACACACTCTTGTAAGGGCACTTTGCAGGGCAGGCGTCAACGTGGAGCTCTTCGCCATAGCGGGGTCGATCCCGCCAGAAAGAGGGAGAATACACTACCTTCCCAGCGGCCATTGGAGGAACATCTGGGCCCTAGAGCCCCAGATCATAGATGATTACTGGAACGAACTTATCCAGTGCGATGTTGTCCACGACTGGACACTTACGAAAGTTATCCACAATCACGCATACGTGCGCCTTAACAAGAGGTGCGTTATGACTCCGTGGGGAACTGGGGCCCCTCCTCCGTTCGCTCAATACAACACGGTCTGCTGGAGCGAATTCCAGAGGCAGCTTTTCCTTGACCAGGGATATCCAGAAACTACGAAGTGGATACATGGAGCAGTGGAGCCAGCTATGTTCACCCCATCCTATTCCGAAGGGGAGTTCTTCCTCTACCTTTCAAGGGTTCACCCTACAAAACATCCCGAAGTTGCAATAAAGATGGCGAGGGAGCTCAAGTTCGACCTTGTGATTGCCGCAGACACAGAGTCCCCGGATCACATTGCCTTCCTGCAGGCTGCCCAGAAGGCCTGCCAGAAGGACAAGAACATAAGGTTCGTAATCGACCCTTCCTTTGAAGAGAAGTGCAACCTGTACAGGAATGCCAAGGCGCTGATACTCGCTTCCGAAGGGGAATGTTTCGGGCTCGTGACGATAGAGGCGATGGCTCACGGCACTCCTGTCATACTCAAGAACGACGGCGCCTATCCAGAGATTGTAAAGCACGGCATTCACGGCTTCCTCTGCAAGACGCAGGATCAGTACAACAACGCGGCGAAGAACGTAGCCATGATAGACAGGAAAGAATGCAGGAAGCTCGTGGAGGAGAAGTTCAATTCGGACCTGCTCGCCCACCGTTATATCGAAGTCTATGGGCAGGTCATGTCGGGAGAAGTATTTTGAAAAACAAGTTCAGGGCTGCTTTTGGGGTGATACTCATAAAGATAGGTTTTGCCTTGTCAGGTCCTCCACTGCCAATGCCGCCAGATATGCGGAGTATCAAGCTGCTCAAGCACGAAGGGTCGGGCATAGTTATGACCTCGGATGTATGGGACAAGCTCTTCGAGACTGGGTTGGTAGATGTCAAAGAGAGGGATAACCTGAAGGAGATAGGGTCAGGTCCGTTGGTGGCAATGCCATGAAGATCATAATAATTGCGGACCAGTCTATACCCGTGCACGGGGGCTACGATCATGCCCAGCCCGTAAACCAGCAGGTCTTCTGGCTCACCAAATACCTGCAGGAGAAGCATGATGTCACTCTCTGCTGCAACATGGCTTCTTCGCAGGCGATAAAAAAACGGCTTGAGACGCAGTTCTACGACGACAAGACCGCCTTCGGCTTCTACAACGGCATGGAGAAGGTCAAGCTCAAGGTCAAGGAAGACCTCAGGGCAAATGCAGAGAAGCTCCTCAGCGCTAACCCCGAGCTTAAAGACCTGCTTGCTGTAAGAGAGGGGATTCCTGCCGATCAGCCGATAGAAAAAGAGGTGGAGAGGGAGGTTGAGAGGCTCAGGATAGACTGGTCCGAGGTTGATTTGATAGTGGACTTCAGCGTGGAGAAGTGGTCCCACAGGCTCGCCGTCGAAAGGGGCAACAAAGTGCTCTTCGTCTGCCATCCTCAGCTGCACCACTACTCCAGCCCCCCGCCCATCAGGTTCCCCTGCTTCACGGGGGTGAGCCACAGGCACGCATCCAGCATCAGCAACGTCTTGGGCATGCCCGCGGAAGTGCTACCGTTCGGCTACGAATTGCCTACGGATTCAGACCCTCCGAAGAGGGACGACAAGGGCTACCTGCTGTATTTTGGGAGGATAGTCAAGGAGAGGGGGGTGCATGAATTACTCAGGATAGCGAAGGAGAGGCGCCTCGCGCTGGTCATCGCTGGAGACGACAGGGCCGTGGAGCCCAACTACGTTGTCCAGGTTATGAAGGGCTGCGACGGAATCCTTACGAAGTATCTGGGTAGCGTTGACGAAGTAACCAAATTAAAGCTCATAGCGGAAGCGAGGGCCCTTGTGGTACCTTACCTGAACGAAAACAACGCCTATACGTGTCTTACGGCGAAGGCTGCAAGCAGGCTGAAGGTTCCTACGATAGCACTCAACTACGGCTCTACAGATGAATCTATATTCGAAGGGCAGAATGGTGTATTGTTGAAGAGCCCCGCAGAGCTCTCCACGTTCGACTTCGACAAGACCCCAGAGTGCAAGTTCGAGGGTGATTACGCTCCAAGGTACGACATCTTTGAAAATCTTATCAAGAAGGCGGTTGAATCTCCATGGTGAGCTAAAATGAGTGAGGAAAATATTCCCGCACCAATCAGGCGGTATTTTGACAACCTGCTGAAGCATATAGTGGAGGAGCAGAAGAGGCCGCCCGACACGGTGTTGTTGGAACTCAGGCTGACCTACGACGAAGCGATAGCCATAACGACATACCTTGCAAACCTGCGCGCGCGCGCGCGCGCTAGAGAACCAACATAGAGAGCCAAAAATAACAGGGAACCAAAAAGTAAAGCCATCTCATACAGAGAACCATCATACAGAGCCACCATTAGGGTTAAAAACCCCAGTTAGGTAGGCTATGACAAGATAACAAACATGAACATTGAAGCAAGATAGCGCGGGGGTTTGGCGCTCTGGCCAAGGTTTCAGCCCTTCAGAAGCCTTATCTTACTTGCAACGCGCACCCAGACATGCTATTTTCAGATGTTGCAGAAAAGCAGCAGCACGACCTTCTTTATCACGGCCTGTCCGCGCACTGCAATGTCCCCAACTGTTCCGAATCGTTCAAGTCGATAGGCCAGCTGAGGGCCCACAAGGGCGAAGAACACGCCTACTAAACCAGCATTATCAGCCAGAGTGCCACGAATGTGGTGATGGTTGTCGCTACAGAAACTACCTTAACGTAATTAATCAACCGCACATCCACGGTCTCCATCACAAATCGTTCCTGTTAATAAGTATATAACAATATGGTAAAATCGTTCTGAAGTTTTGATATTTTATTGCTGATTGCACAACATTAGCCAAATAATTTTGCCAAGAGCGCAACAACTAACATTACGGTTCCCGAAAGCGATGCGGTCCCAAGAACTGCAAGCTGGCGCATGTTTACCTTCAGCACCGCAACATCCTTCTCCAAGTCGGTGATACGTGAGGCCAGCTTATCGTTCCGCTCCCTCAGATCGTTTATGTTGTCACGAGTATATTCCCCACCATCGGACATATAGTTATTGCGGGTAGCATGGGTTATAAGACTGCGTACTATTATTTGGAACAAGCTTGATAGAAATCAAGGCCGAGCACTACAGCTACGCATACGACAATGACCATAACTTCCTCGGAATAATATTCGACTGCCCCAGCTGCGGGAACTCGCTCTTCATGCCGGTGGGGGCGATCAGCGTGGAAGGAAAGGCGTGGAGATCTCTCTACTGCAGGTGGGGCAACTGCACCTTCCATGACATGCCTGCCTTCCAATCCTACAAGCAGCCGCCCGGGGCCTCACTTCTTGTCTGAGCCCAGTTCTCTCAAGATAATACTACGAGCCCATCCAAAAACCCGGCAGGCTGCAGAGGCTCTCCAAAGGCGACAAAGATCACTTCCCTCTCCGTCGCATCTGCAGTCGTCCAGTTTAGAGTGAAGCTTCCCGCACCCAGGGAGTCAAGGTCTGCATCGGCATCAACTACCTGCTGCGAATTCATCACTATTATCCTGTCAGTCTCGGTATCCATGTCTGCCTGAGTCGGGGACACGGCGGCGTCGTCGCCAGCGGCTATGCACCCCCTGCTGGTACCGCTACTCCCTCCTCCAAAGGAGAGCTTGTTGTTCGCTGCCAGGCTCGCACTTGCCACCGCTTGAACGCTCATCAGGAGCACTCCTCTCGGCCTGATGGCCAGCGTCGTAGTCTGGTTCCCCGTGGAGGTTGGCTGGGTGAGGCTGCCTACATCGTATTCGCCGCCCGCCAAGGCCATGTACCAGATCGCTCCGTCGAACCCCCAGCCCGTGAGCCTGTTTATGGTGAAGCCGTCAGAATCAAAGCTTACGAAGTCGGCGATCCCAGACTGCTGCCCCCCTCCGAAATTCCCCCTGAGCTTTATGATGCACCTGTTCGTCATCTGCCACCTGTTCGTATCGGATGGGTTGACGGCGTCGACGCTGTCGTGAGAAAATGCCCCCCTCTTCGAGGTTGAAATTGCAAAGCCGACCTGTATGCCTCCCCCGGCGTCGCTTATGTCGATGTTCGTTCCCTGGCTCCCCATGAACATGACAAAGTCGGGCTGGAAGCCGACCCCCGTGACCGCAAGGTTGCCCGTGTCGGTGCCTATCTGGAACGTCCCGATATTGACATTCGTCAAGTCGTCCCCTCCAAGCGCTACATAGTGAATTATTACTGCAACGGCGTCGTTGGTCGTCCAGTCAAGGGTGAAGCCATCCGAGTCAAGGCTGTCGATGTCGGCCTGCGCCCTCAGCGCGCCTGTATTCTCATTGAGGAGCACTATGACCTTCGTGTTGGACCTCCTGTTCCACGTGTTGCTCGTAACGACGTTGTCTTCATAGGCGCATGCCTGGCACCTGTTTACCGTGCCGTTGCAGAACCCTATGCTTGCGACATAATGGGCCCCGAACCCCTCCGCAGATTGGTAGGTGGCAAAGAGTATCAGCGCCTTGGGTGTAAAGCCCGCACCCGTCACTGCCTGAAGGCCGGTGCCGTCAGTCTTCTTTGCAAAACTCCCCTTTGCAAACGAGTATGCCATCAGATCGTCACTACGAAGGATGCCGTGCTCAAGGTCGGGCCTCTGTGCTTCAGCTCCCCGGTCGTTATTACAACGTTAAGGTGGGCAAGGCAGTGCTGCAGGTATGAAAGCGTAATCTCCCATGAGGGCTTTTCGCTGTCTGGAAGCGATGTGATGTGAGCTTCTACCAGCTGTATCAAGTTTTCAAGGGTATTCCTGCCGAGCGCATACTGCCCTCCAGCAAGCCTGGTCCTCAGGCTACCGATCTGAGTTTCAAACACCATTCTTGTAGCCCTCTTCTGTTCAGGTTAGAGCGCTTCCGTGATTACGGTGACGGAGATGTTCCCGGCGTTCGTGATGTTTATGATCAGGGCTTCTCCTGCGGCTCCATCTATGTAGGCCCCGATCAGGTTCATCCCCCTCTGCCCCCCGTCAGCGGCAAGATCTCCGTGGAAGAGTATGACCCCAGCTGCCGCAAAGCGCAGCCCGACATCGTTGACCGAGGCGCCGTTGTTTACTATCAGGAATGCCTTCAGCCTTACCCTCCCTGTAGCTGTGGGAGTGACCAAGGAGGTGTTCCCGGAAGCGACTATGCCGTTGGACCTCGTTACGGTGTTGGTTCCAGCCTCTGGCGAAAGTGTATCGGCCAGCTCCTGGATGGCTCCAGGAGTAGTGCGTGGCGTAGTTCCAGGCAAGCTAGAGCACCATTATGAAGTATATCTGGTGGGAGTAGATGAGTATGTCCGTGGCGGTGTTGTTCTTCAACGTCCACTTGAAGGGCGTGTTGAAGGGGAGGTTGAAGGATGGACCTATCCTTGCGATGAATTGCGGGATGACGGGGAAGAGCCCAGCCCTGTCTATTACTACAGGATCTCCAGGCATTACGGCCATTTCGTTGAATCCCAGGGACCTGAAGTCTGCAAGCGTGCCAGCTATCTCCTGCTTGTTGTTCCTTGCATCGTTGTACTGCAGTTCGACGTAGAGGTCTTCGTCGTCGCACGAAATGTCAAGGGAGTGCAGGTATCCGTACTTCGAAGGCAGGTCCTTCTCGGTTATGAACGTGTAGTAGCTCTTTGCGGCAAGCGTTCTTGGTAGCGTTCCCTTGTCGCCGAGGTCGAACTGCATCCAACCCCACTTTTTACTCTTCGGGAAGCCTATGCCAGAAAGTTCAACCGCGTCGGCCAGCCTTGCAGTCTCGTTCTTTAAATCTTCAAGCGCCTTCAGGAGCCTCTCCGCAAAGGTGAGATCTTCGATTGGTTTCTGGTCGTCTCCGCCAATGATGAGGCCCTCATTTGTTTCTTTCTGACCCATGACTACCATGATACACGAGATTTTCCAGTCATCTTTAATAATCTGTGTACGACTACAGTACGCCAGAAGCCATCAAAGATAGAGAACCAGATGAAGGAGCCAGAAGTGGTAGAGAACCATCAGATCGAGCCACCGCACAGAGAGAACCATTACATAGAGCCATAAGGATAAAAGGGAACCGCGAGACATAGCCCACCATGGGCATCTGGACAGGCCTGTTGCTGACAGCCGCTGGAGGCTTGGTGCTCAATGATGCCGTTTTACATGATTATGAAATGCGGGAAAGGAAGGTAGTAGTGGGGAAGGCCATTGCCTATGCCCAGAGCGTGAACAAGCCTTCGCTCATAGTGGGGACGACAAAGGGGAGGCACCAGTGCGGAGATGTAACCTTGGATACCGATCCTTCTGTGCTGACTGACTGCCCGCTTGCCGGGATGGTCGGCAGCATCTACGATTTGTCAGCGCTCTACAGGCCAAAGCACTTCGGCTCGGTAGCAATAATGCACGTCCTCGAGCACCTTGAGCAGCCCGAAGAGGGGTTAAGGCAGGCCATGATAGTCGGGGAGAGGGTCTACATCGCGGGACCAGCGCTTACCAAGTTGGTCAGTTGGTTGCATCCAGACCACAGGGCGATGGGATGGTGGGCACAGTTCAAGAAGATCTTCAGGTGCGCTAACTGCAACGCCGAGATTCCATACCTTGCGGAGCAGATACAGTGCGAAGGGTGTGGAGCTAGGCTTACGTATTCGCACAGCATGCCGAGCATTTATTAAGCATTACTGATTCAGCAAACTTGATGATCCTTTGGCAGAATGCCCTCCTTTCGATAATAGGTTCCTCCATTGCAGGTATAGGATTTAACGAGATAGCTGCCCATGGTGTAGCGATGAGAGAAAGAGAGCAAGTACTCAGCAGTGCACTTAGTTATGCAAGAAGTGTTGGAAGGCCATTACTCGTGATTGGAACCCCGGAAGGGAGGCATGCATGCGGGGATGTAACTTTAGATCTACGGCCCTTGGTATTACAAGAATGCCCTAAAAGCGGATTCATTGGAAGTCTCTACGAGCTCGATCGGTATTTTCAAAAGAAGGAGTTTGGGGCATCGACAATAATGCACGTCCTCGAGCACTTGGATGATCCTCCATTAGCGTTAGAGAAGGCTCTGATAGTCTCAGACAGGGTGTACTTTGCCGGCCCCCCTCAAAACGCGATCCTTGCAGGCTGGCTCTATCCCGGGCATATTGCCATGGGATGGTGGAGGCAGTTCAAGAACGGGTTCAAGTGCACTCTCTGTAATGCTGATCTGCCTTACCTCTCTGAAATTATCCAGTGCGAAGGGTGCGGAACGGTTTTAGATTTCCAGCCCTAAGATCTCCATTTCCACTCTTTCATCCCTCCCTCTATAGCTTCTCCCCAGCCGAACACCCCTGTCTGGTGCAGCTCCCAATCTGGCTCGGGCAGGAGATCCAGCGCCATGCAGGCATCTATTGATATACACGCGTATAGGCAGATGTGCAGGCATTCGTGACAAAGGGTTCCGCAGAAGTTTACAATCTGCTGATCCTCCCAGATTAGGTTCCATAATGATGTAGGTATGATGTTGATGGTGTTGGTTGATGGATTGGTTACCAGCGCAGGCCTATGATCCTTCTGCCTCGGAATCTCTTCTAGGAAGACCCGAACACGGCTGTAGTCTGTAGCACTCCTTATCATAATGGCTCGTTGTTTTGGTTCCCTCTTGAACGTGGCTCCCCTTTTTGGTTCTCTCTATCAGGTGGCTCTATGCCTTGGTTCTCTTTTCCTTATGGCTATAGACCCCGGTTCCCTCTTCCACTTGGCTCTAGCTTTCCCTATGTCGTACGCAGGTTATTAAGATTGCGTGGATCTTGGGGGTTCATGGATTCAGCTACAAGCCTGTTGGCCATACTGGGCGCAATACTGCCTGGACTGTTGAGTTGCATAGGAGGGCTGACCCAAGCGTGGAAGAGCGGCGACGCCGTTCAGGGGAAGAGGTTCCTCTCTTCACTGATCATCTTCGTCATCGTCGGCATCGGCATGTATTTCGGAGTTCAGCCAGCAGACATAGAAGCCGCACTGGGGACGGCGGCGATAGCTAACATCATCAGCATAGGCGTAAACAAGATCGTCGATGCCTATTGGACAAAGCCTCCTCCTGAAGCTCCTGCCATACCTCCAAGCCCATAGCTCAGTGGTACACACCATTAAATAGAAGCGCCTATAGCGAGAGCACATGTCACTCCCCTTAGTTGCTGGGCTTGCAGTGGTTACAGGAGTCACTGCCGTGGTTAGTTCAACCGTTGGCGTTGCGGGTGGCAAGGCTATAGAAAGGACGCTCTTTGACGACGATGTTGACGACATCATAAAGCACGTTTTGGAGTATGTAAGGGATGAAGTACCTCCTGCGGATCGGCTTCCTGGAGTGCAGTCCATACTGGCCTGGATAGTGGCAACCGGCACGGACTTCATTGCAGAAGATGGAACGGAGTTCTTCAGAGTTGAATGGACCATACCGCTACCTTTTCCGATACCCATAGGTGGCATCCCGGTCAACACTCTGGTGTTCCCCTTCGTCATCCCCAAACTCTTGGTCGGCCAATTACAAATGTGGGTAGCAGACCCTACGCAGGAATTCCCACCGCTAGATCATATAGAGCAGGAGCATCAAGTGCTTCAGCAGCGAAAACAGCCCCGTCATGCGCGCGCGCATCACAGGTTCATGGATTAGAACTAATCTCTGAACTTGTGGCCGCAACGAAGGCATTGGAACAGGTTGCCACCCTTGCCCTTCAGCCTTATCCCCTTGCAGATGGGGCAGTACTTCCTGCCTTTTTTCAAAGCTCCAGTCCCCTGCGCCTCATGGCTTCCCACATGACCCCTTTTACAAGGTAGTCCCTCTCCATCTTGTACTGCCTGACCTTCGCATGGTGGTAGTCAAGCTTCTTCTGGAGGTCTGGATCCTCGCCGTTCAAGACCAAGAGCTCAAGGAAGTGAAGTCCCCTCCTCTTGTGGTAGCTTATCCGCCTGTTGAGCGTGTCGTGCTCCCTGTTCTTTGCTGGGTTCACTTTCTACCCTTTCTTAAGACAGCCCCACATCGGTGATCTTCTTGCCGAGCGATATGGTAATCTGGCTTTCCGTTGAGGGGAGGTTCTTCGGGTACAGGTTGAGCGTGAGAGTGGTTCTCTCGCCTTCTATCATAAAATCCTTGAAGTAGCCCTGGTAGTCGATAATGAAGGGGTTTATGCAGATACGGGCCTTCGTGGGTTCGTCGTGCTGCACTGAAACTACATCCAAGGACCTCTCCCTTAATGGAGGAATGGTTACGGCTGACAACACTACACCCTTCCACTTCTGCTCAACCACTGGCAACATCCGCTCTGAAAGAGGCCTCCCCACTTCCTTGACCATCTCCACGAATGCGTAACATTCCAGTGCTGGGATTTCTTTGTTCGGGTTGAAGACTCCTATGTGGAAAAACCTGGTGTAGGCCTGTGTCCTCACATCCACGGCATCGGCAAACATACTATCCCTGAGAATGAATTCTAGTGGCTTCAGCTTCATGCGGTAAGAAACTCCGACCTGTGAACAGTGTCATAGACGACCTGGTGCCCCTGCTTGATGTGCCACATTTCAATATCTTTAGTCAAGTTATCGGGGAAGAAGAACATCGGCGTTGGTGTTACCAGGTACTCGTAGAGGGTCAGGTTGCAGGTGATGCACCTGCACCTGTTATATGTCTGTATCAACAGCACTCACAGCCTGGCCAGCATCTCGGATAAGGCCTGTCGGAGAAGCCGATTGGTGGCTCTGGTTTTTGGTTCTCTCCAACTTTTGGCTCTACTCTTTGGTTCTCTGAGAGCGATGGCTCACAATTTTGGTTCTCTATCGAGTCTGGCTCTTGGATATGGTTCCCTTTCGGAATTGGCTCTCCATTTTGGTTCTCTCTTGGAGCTGGCTTCTTATCTCTCTCTAGGTAGTCCTCCATTGTAAAGTTTGCGCTCATGGGTCTAACCACTGCCCCCCTCGAGCCAGCTGTAACATTCTGGGACTTTCCCTGTGCTTGACCTTGCAGCCCTCCACTTTTAGGATTACCTTACCGTTCTTGATGTAGCAGCCGCATGGAAGGAATCGTCCCCTTTTCATCGCTCTATCCCTTCAAACCCGAACTGGCATTCGCACTTTGGGCACTTTGTCATTCCCTCTTCCTAACCTCTGCATACTTTCTCTTTAACTCCTGTAATTCTTTGGCAGATGCAACTATCACTATTTGTGAAGCCACCAGCATGGTGGCTAATAAAATCCGCCCTGTAAATGATTGTTCGTAGGTCACCACCATGATAGCAACGGCTACATAGATAACCAAGTTGATGTACTTATGAATCATTGTTCCTTCTCCTCTGGAGCCCTGCTTATGGCCAAGAATATAATTGGCTTTGAAACCATCCTGACATCGTTGGGCCTGCTTTCAACGGTCAGCTCGAAGCCCTCCTTCAGCAAGGCAGCTGATATCTGGTGAAAATCATCCATCGTCGCTACAGCTGCGAACTCCATGCGCGCTATATCCTTTCGGGTCATTTCTTATCACCGAGAACCTTTCTCAATGTTTCAGCTGCAACGCTCTGATAACCAGTGCTTTCAAGCTCGCTGTATCTGGCAAGTTCCCCTCTTACAGATTTTTCTAATGCTTCAAAAAGCCTTCTAACTTGATATTTCAGAATTGGATACTCAAAATCTTCTATCGCCTTTTTAGCTTCTGCTATGTTCATTCCGTTCTCAACTTCCATTTTTTCAAACTTCCTTTAGAGCAATTAGAACCCTATATTCCATAGTTTGTGTCAAACCTAGAGTCTTTAACTTCTTCAATTTATTCTCTAACAGTTCATCTCTTTTGAGAGATTTTTCGATGTAGGAACGAATTTTAAGCATGTGTTTACCTTCAAGAGTATCTTTACCCATCCAAAATAGTAGATTATCTATTGAATTGAGAACATCG
>ERZ1292644.510-Hain-H14-01um-R2-510-length-26011-cov-8_pt1 | contig 26011 bp, 25 predicted proteins | sample MGYA00564402_ERZ1292644 | MGnify/ENA primary metagenome ERZ1292644 (study PRJEB36523, sample SAMEA6512644) | groundwater metagenome | collected 2019-01-09 | study: AquaDiva: Metagenomics assemblies of 32 groundwater samples
TCGCGACGCCATCGACCTTTTCCCCGAGCGCACCGAGCGCGACGAGGACCTCGTGTGTGAGATCGGCCACGCGCTACATCCTCTCGCCACGACGCGCCTTCGAGATGCCGACGGCGATCCGCTGCTTCCGTCCACCCGGATACTTCCGCGCGAACGCCTTCGGGTTTGCCTTGCGTTCATGTTCGAGCGCCCGGATGTTGTGAGAGGCGGCGGCGTGCGAATACGGCCCCCGCTCCTTCGACGACTCCCGCTTCACGTAACGCATGGTGCGCCTCCTTCTACCTCCCGGACGACGGCGGCGGCAAGAACCGGAGACGCTCGGGTTCTCGCGCCGCGCCCCGGAGTTCACGAATGCGGGTCGGCAGCGTCGCCCCGACGAGCCGCTTGGGCGAGAGCGGCGGCACGCCGCGCTCCATCCGGTCCTCGTTGATCTCCTCCATCGTGGCCCATCCCCTGACGAACCGCTCGACGTCCGTCCGTTCGCGTTCTTCAGCGGCCCCGACCGCTTCTCCGTACGGCGCCCCCCCGTAGAGGCGCGCCGTCGGCGCCCCCATGAGCGAGGCCGCGGCCCGCGCCGCCAGCATCCCGGCCGACTCCGAGGGCCGGGCGGTCAGGAGCGGCTCCAGAGGCGGCACCATCTGCGCCGCGATCTCGCGCGCGCGCGACGCGACCGGCCGCCCCGTCGCCGGATCGTGCCCGGCCACGACGACCCACGCCGCTCCGAAGATGGGCGTGAGCGCGTACGTCAACTCGCGGACCATGTTCTTGGGCAGCGACTTGAGCCACATCTCGAATTGCTCGCCCCCGCCGATGTCGGTGCCCCACGCCCGCTTCATCATGCCGGGCAGCCCGAGCGCGCGGAACGCGATGCCGATGGGACCGAACGCGGGGATGGCGTACGGCTGACCGTTCTCGTCCTTGATCCACGTCTCGATGCGGCCGAGGTTCTCCGGATCGTTCTCCCACACGTGATGGCTGTCCTCCGTCATCAGCATGTTGAGAATGTCCGACACCAGAGCCATGCGAAGGATCGCGCCGGGCCGACGGCCGATCACGTTGATGGCCGACCGTATGTGCGCCGCGCGCGCCGACGGGAACCGGACGAGGACACGGAGAGCCCCCCGCACTCCGGGGTCCGCGCCCTTGAGCGCGGTGTCCCATGCGACGGCCTTCAACTCCTCTCCGAGCGCCTTGAGCGACGCCGGATTGGCCGGATCGAAGGTTTCGAGCCCGAGCGCCTTCTCGACCGGCCGAATGCCGCTCTCGACGGCCGCCCTGCCACGCGCCGACAGGAGCCGCGCCGCGACGGCGCGGCGCAGGAGCGGCCGGTCGGTCAAGGCGCGGAACATCTCCACCTTGAGGATCTGCTGGACCCCCTCCGGGGCGTACTGCACCTTGTCCGCGATGCGGAGCCAGAGGTCCACGAGTTCGAGCGGCGCGTTCGCGATCCGCGACGGAACACCGGCCCCCGGCACGCGCGGGATCGTCGCCTGAATCTCAACGGGCGTCCGGCCGCCGATCTCCGTGCCGATGGCCTCGGACATCCTGACGAGGAGGTCCATCTCGTCCGGCTTGAGCCGCGCCCACCGCTGGATCGCCGTGTCCTCAAGGACGGCCCGCACGGCCGGCCACCGCGACGAGCCCGCCGCATTCACCGCGCCTCGAAGGAACGACCGCGCGATGGCGATGCGGGTGCCGATCGGCCGCGGCGACCCGCCCGCGAGCCCCGCCTGCGTCCAGTTGATCCCCATGCCTGCGAGGTCGAGCGACACGCCGAACCGCGCGAAGGTGGTAGCCACCTTCTCGACGCCGTGCCACATCGGAGCGAGCGCCGAGACGCGGGGGCGAAGTTCGCGGAGCGCCATTTCGACAGGCGGACGCACGGCCCATCGGTAGTTGACCCCCCACGCGCGCGGCTGGTGCGCGACGGCCGCGCGGTCCAGCATCCCGAGCGCCTCCGCGATCGAGACCTCGCGGGGCGTCAATTCGACGATCTTCGTGCCGGGCGGCGGACGCTGGCCGGGGCGGAGTTGCGTTCCGGTCTTGAGGCTCTCTCGGATCAGGACGTGTTCGCGCGCTTGGACGACCTTCGAGCGCGCGTCCGCCTCGAACTGCGTGAAGATGTCCGGTTCCCAGTCCCCGCCGCCCCGCCTCTCCCGAAGGTGCCGGGCCATTCGCACGCGGGCCGCGGCGGCGGCGCGAGGCGAGACGGCGCCCGGACCGACCGGGATCGGGGCCTCGCCGAGCCGCACCGCCTTCGGGACGTAGTAGGGGATCTCGGCCGCGCCGGGGAAGGCTGCCCGCCTCTCGCGTTCGAGCCAGCCATAGAGCCAGCGTCGCGCCTCGTCCACGCGCTTGAAGTCAGCGTCCTTCGCCCACTGCGCGTACTGCTGCCGGAACGCGGCGGGGTCCGACTTCGACAGATCGGACATGCCGAGCATCGCCTCGGACATCGCCTCGCGACGCGCCGGCGTCATCCGGTCCCACCCGGCGCGGACGCGGGCGAGCGCCACGAGCCCGTCGGCTTCGGCCCCCGCGATGAGCGGCTCGGCCCGCCGGAAGTGCTCCGCGAGGTCCTTGAGGCCCTCCTGTTCGAGGAACTTGGCCCGGTCGAACGCACGCGCCGCCGCCTTCACGACTTCCGTCCGCTTCGCCGCCGAGATGAGACCCTTGACGGCCGTCCAGACCGGGAACCCACCGTGCAGATCGATGATGTCGGGCGGCCCCTCGGACGGTCCCGGCCTCGGGCCCGCCGGTGTGGGCTCTCCGGCCCGGGCGGCCCCGCGCCCCTCCTCGACGAGCGCCCGCGCCTCTTCCGCGACCGTGGCAGGACGAGGGGGCGCCGCTTCCGGCACTCCCACGGGGCGCTCCGGGGCGGGAGCGGGCCTTCCCGTGGCGCCCGCTGCCTCGAACGGGGGAGCCTCAATCGTCGCGTCCGCCGGGGCGGCGTCGGTCAACACCTTCACCCGCGCTCGGTAGGCGATCGACGCCTCCTCGGCGGCGCCCGCGTCCATTGCGAGGTTCGCGCCGATGCCCGCCGGATTAGGGTCGACCAACTTCGGATCGGAGACGCGACCGCTCGCCATGTGCGCGCGCTGTTGACGACCTCGGATCGCCCAGAGATCCGCCTCAAGCGCAGACGGAAAGACGACGCGCACGCTTCCCTTCGCGCCCCGTCCGACCCAGAAGGAACGACCGGGAGGAGCCGGCGGTGCAACCTGGGGAGGAGGAACGGCTGGCGCCGGCCGACGGGCCCGACTCGTTGGCGGCCGGGGGAGTTCCGGCGCCGCTGCGCGTGGGACGGCGGGCATTCGCCTCGTCGGCCCGAACACGTCCTCCAGCGACGGTGAGGGCGCCATCTGCGTCGGAGCGAGAGGCGGAGGGCGAATCGTCGGAGCGGGGGGCGGCTCCGGTGCGGCTGCGGGCGCCTCTCGGGGAGGCCTCGCGCGTCGTGCCATTCCCACCTCGTATCCACGTCGCATCACGGGAGACGGTGCAGGAAACTCCGGCAATACGGCACCTTGCAAGCCGAACCGAACACCAATACGGAAATCGTCCGCCTCTCTCGTTCCCGGCTTGTATCCTCCCGTTTCCTCGGCGGATGGGCGGGCAGGGCGCGCGCGTGTGGTCGGCGGCCGAGGCAGTTCCGGCATGGGCGGAGCGGGGGCCGCCGGAGTTCGGGGTTGTGGCCCGAACACGCCTTCCAGCGAGGATGGCGCTGCGCCCGCCCGTAGTGGCCCGACTTCCAGACTCCCGAATCGCGCCGCGACGGCCGAGGGTTCGGGTTGTGCCGCTGGTGCCTCTTGGGGCAGGTCCACTCGTGGACGTCGCGGACGAGCCGCTCCACGGGCGCGGGCGGCTTCCGCCACGACCGGCGCCGACGCAATGCCGGGCCGCTCCCGAAGCGGGATGCCGAGCAAGCGCCAGATGTTGTCCACCGCCTCGCGCGCCTCCCACTCCCGCACGCCCGGGATGCGCCTGATCTCGTCGAGCCAGCGCGTCGCCACGGTCGGCGGCGGCAGGCTCCCGGCCCGGAAGTATTCGGCTGCCTCGACGGACAGGCTGGCGATCTCCGGGGTTCGGAGGCGAGGCGGCAGGACACGGAAGATGGCCTCGGCTCCCTCGGGCGGCGGGGCGCCACGGACTTCGGGGTGCGCCTCCTCGATATGTCGAAAACGGGCCGTGGTCTCCGGTGTCCCGGGGCGAATCGACGGCTCCGGCTCATAGGCGAACCGCGCCCGCCCTTCCATCCGTTCGAGTGCCGCCGCCGGGTTCCGCATGAGCCCGAACCCCTCGGGGGCGGGCGACGGAATCTCACGCCCGGCACCTCGGACGGCCTCCGCGAGAGACCCCATCGTCGCAGGGTCCATCGGGTAGACGCCGGGCGCATAGCGGGCGCCGGGGGGCGGAACGTAGCTGGTCGGGGCGGGCGCCGGGGGTGCGGCGCGGGGAGCCAAGAACAGATCGGGGGGGGGAGACGGAGGCACTCCCCGCCGGGGCTCGGGCGCTCGGTAGAAGGACGGCGCTGGTCCCTCGAACGGCTCCGGCTCCATCGTGAAGACGCGCGGCGGGGGCGGAGGACCGGGCGGGAGCATTCGCTGTCCCGGAGGCAGACGCGGAAACTCTGGCGGCAGGACCTCGACGCGCGGCCTCTTGGCAGGGCCCCCACGACCGCGCGCGTAGAGCAAGGGCATCGCGGCGGTCAGCCCACCACCGCGCGCGAACTGTTCGAGTGCCGCCTCGCCTCCGAACCCCTCGGGTGCCTCGTAGGCGGCGTGCGCTTCCGCGAACCCGGGAACAAGCGCGCCCGCCTCGCGCGCGGCTTGGAGCGGGGCACCCGCGTACCACGGTTCGTCGAGGGCCTCGGCCTTGATGCCCGCCTCGACGACACGGGCGGGGGCTGTCCCTATCGTGCCCGGGATGGACGCGATGACACGCGGGATGTTTCGGGCGACCGCGCCGGCAGACGTCGGCTCCTCCGGGGCGCCGAGCGGGGCCTCGATGAAGCGGCGGAACCCGCCCGACTCCGGTTCGAGCCCTTCCGCGAGGAACCTGCGGGTGGGCTCCTCCGGTCCCCATTCAGGAGGGCGGGCAGAAGCGAGGCCCCGGCGGGCCGCGACTCCCTCCGTCGCGCCACCCGCCATGAGGGCCAGTTTCAGGGCGCGGGCGCGGCGCCTCTGTTCGGGCGAGAGGCCACCCTCGGCCGCACGCGCGGCTTCCGGCGTGATGGACGGCTCGCGTCCGATGCGGACCGCGCGACGGGCGCGCTCGACGATCCCGGCATAGCGAGGCCCTCCCCCCTCCAAGACGGGGATCAGCCGCTCTATTTCAGCCGCGGCCTCCGGCGTGATCGCGCGGGGCATGGGTCACGGCGGGGGAAGCGCCGGACCCAGCAGGCGCTCCAGTCGCTCGGCCGCCTCTTCGGCCCTCTCGTCGGCAGTCGGAGCGAGCGGGGCGGGCATAGGACGGCCGAGCCGGGTGAGGTCTTCCGCTGCGAGGCGCCGCGTCTCACGAACGACGTCTTGCGCCGACGGCACGGAGGACAGGGCGGACTTCACGAACTCCATCGCCTCCGGATACATCGAGGCGGGGACGGCCTCGCCCCTCGTGTAGCCGCCCCCGAAGAGCCATGCCTGCAATCGAACCTGCTCCTCGGGCGGCACGGTGCGGAGTATCGCGATGCCCGCCGCGACCTGCTCTTGCCACGGGCGCATCACGAGGTCCCTGGCCTCCTGCCGGTGCTGGGCGAGGATGCTCGGGTAGAGGCGCGCGAGGTCGTACGGCTGCGCGGCGCGCGGCGGGGGGCGCGGGCGATCGAGCGCCCTGGTGCGGGCGCGGGCGAGCTCCTCCTCCCACGGCATCGGCTGGCGCCCCGGCTTGAGGGGCGGCTCACGCCTGACGAACGGCGCGATGCGTTCCGGCTCGACGCCGGGGTAGCCGAGCGCCCGGGCGGCCCCGACCTGCGAGCCCGGCACGCGCTCGACCGGAGCGACGGCCGCGCCGAGTCTCGCGCCGCGCTGCAACCGAACCTCCGGCGCGAGCCCCTCGACCTGCTGGCCGAAGCGCGAGTAGGGCGTCCCCTCGAAGATGCCCGGCTCCGGCTCGATGCCGAACTCCGTAGCGAGTTTCAACCCCGTCTGCGCCGCCGTCGCGCGCTCCTGCCTCTGGCGCAGCGCCTCCTCCTCGGACTTCTCGCGCTCCCGCATCCGTTCACCGAGGAGGCCGCGCGCGTACTGGCCCGCGCCCTGGATCATCGGATCGATCGCGTGCTCCATCGTCCACGCGAGGCGACGGCGGCGGGTGTTTCGCGGCGCGCTCCACGTCGCGGGGACGGCGGTGTCCTGATGGGGCATCAGATTCCGCCAGAGTAGGACACCGGGTCGCCGATCGAGGCGCGGCCGGGACGGCGACGGCGACGGCGGAGCCACGGCGCAACTCCGGAGGCCACGTCGAACGCATCGGCAAGTCCCCACTCATCGAGTGCGGGCGCTGGCGCGATCCCGCGCGACGGCGCCTCGACCCCGGGCATGCCCCACTGCTCGTAACCCTCGCCGAGTGGAGAGGCGGGCGACGCGGCCGGAGACCACGGCGTTACTCCGCTCTCCATGCCGGGCGCTTCACCAAAGGTCCCGATCGGGAGCGACTCCATCGTCGGCATCGGCCCGCCGAAGGCCATGCTTTGGCGTGCCTCGCCGGGGCTGCGCGCCGCGATGACGTTCATGCCGGTCATCGGGTCCATGCCTTGTTCGAGGCCGGACATTTCGGTTGGAGAGAGCCCGAGGTTCTGCGCGACGGAGCCCGTCGGCGCGCCCGTCGCGACCGGCGAAATCCGCCCGGCGAGCATCGCGGCCGGTCCGAGCGCGCCGGCGAGTTTCCCGCCGAACGCCGCCATCTGTTCGGACCACCCCGGCTCGTACTCGTATCGCCGCTGGCCGCGCAGCCGCGCTTCGAGTTCCGACGCCTCGACGTCGGCCATGCCGAGTTGTTCGCCGAGGTCGGCGCCGACACGCCCCGCCACGACCCCGACCGCGCCGCTGCGCCCCGCACCTCGACGTGAGAGCACACCACCCGCGCTTTGCATCGCGGTCCGTGCCCCAGTCATCGCTGATTGTCGGCGCCGCGCCAGCAGCGCCGCCTTCATCGCCGCGATCTCTTCGTCGGACGGCCCGCCCGTCCGCTCGAAATCGCCCGTGCCTTTGCCGCCGAGCGACAGCCCGGTGCCGAGAGCGGACAATCCGCCCCCCACGAGGGCACCGTAGGCGAGCAACGAGACGGGATCGATCGGCACGGCGCTACCCTATCACGGCACCATCACCGAACGAAGGTGCAGAACCGACGAGATGAACTGCGAAGTCGTCTGCCGCCCGCCGGTTGCTGCGTCCGCCGCAACGACTCCGCCGGCGGCGGCAATCCGCACCTGCACGAGCGGAGTCCCGGCCGCGATCACGATGGGGAATGCCCCCCCGTCGTTGTGAAACGAGTCCACCTCGTCGATGTCAACAGCGATCGCATCGGCCAGCCGAACCGTCTGCTGGACCGCGCCGTTGACGACGATCTCCACGTCGATGTCGGTGTAGGTGAACTGGAGGTCGGTCGAGATGATGGACCAGCCGAGAATCTCCACGGCGTTTGCCCCAGTATCGAGCGTTGCGTCATATTCAAGCAGCACGTCTCCCACGTTGAAGCGCGGTTGCCCCGCCGCGAGGAGGTTGTCGGGACGATTGAAGTACCCGATCGTGTTCGACAGAGTCCACTCCGCGCGGTTCTCCGTCTTGCGCGTCGCGGCGAGCGTGCCGATGGCGACGTTCTCCGCATCGAGTCGTCTGCCGATCGCGGCGAGACGTCGGAAGACGCGCCCGACCAGACCGGGGGTCACCGTGAACCGGAGACGCGGCACCCGCTCGAAGAAGGTCGGCATCAGACGTGATCTGCCGCGAACTCGACATGGAGCGCGAACTGTTCGCTCTGCTGCTCGACGCGGGTAGTGAGTCCCGCCGACGGCTGCTGCCCACCGAGCGGCGGCAACTCGACGCACGCCACGAGCACGTCACCGGCCGCGAACCGATCGCGCGAGAACGCCACCGCGTACGGCTCCGTGCCGTTGATGTCGGGGCCGAGGCCGACCCGAAAGGTATTGCCGGGTGCTCCCATCCGCAGGATTCGCTCGGACAAGTCGATCGGTCCCATAACGACTGGTGCTACGGCGTCGCGCACGAGGTCGCCCGGCCGGCGGATCGGCTGTGTCGCAACCACGAGGGGACGGCGCAAGAGCCGTGCCTTCTCGCGGTCCACGAGCCGCACCGTGAAAAACGTTCCGAGGAGCGACTGCGGCAGGGTCCGATCTTCAGTTGCCGGATCACCGACACTCACGACGATGGCCTGCGCGTAGTTCGCGGATGGGTTCCGAAGCGTCGTCATCTGCGCGGTCCGCAGCACCACGTCTCGTCTGATGCGAAACGCTCCGACCGGAATCAGCGCGAGTGGCACCTCCGAGTTGAAGATCGGGTACCCTGCCGCTCCGTTGTCCTGCACCGGGAACCCCGTGAAGTTGAGATTCCACGAGAGGACCGCCGCGTCGTTCGTCATCCGGGCGATGCCGAACGTATCTCCTCCGGCCACGAACTGCGCGTCCTCCACGTTATTGATGGACACACGCCACGCCGCGAATTCGTCGCGCGCGAGATCCCACCGGAGACGCGCCCCCGCGACGAACGCCCCGACGTTCGCTCTGGTCCAACTAGCCACGGCGAACCCATCTGCGCGAGAAAACAGGCACTCCGAACGTCACGCCACCCGGAACGCCCCCGGCCGTGGCGCGAATCGTGAGAACAAGGCGAGAGCCGCCGCGCACCGCGAGCGGGGCCCCGAAGGGCGTGATGAGGGCGCGCGGCGCCGCGTTCGTCAGCGCGGCCGTCGCGAGGGTGAACGTCGTTCCCGTCAACGGGTCGATCCGCCACAACTCCACATCCAGCGCCGAGCCAGCGAGAAGCGAGGGCGACGACGCGTACCAGCGTTCGAGGTTCGCGCCGTGGAACTGCCCGAGATAGGCGGAATCCGCGCTGAAGAACGCGCCGACCGCCGGCAATATGGCCCCCGTCCGCCCGTTGAAGTAGAGGACGATGGGCGCGCGACTGCGAGATCTGGCGAAGAGGAAGGGCGGTAACCGCGCATCCGCCCCGAAGTCGGAGACGCGCACCGCACCGTTAGCGAGAGAGGCGACGCCGTTGTTAAACTCGGTCTCGATCTCGTTCCCCTCGTGGCGCCGCCCCGGCCGCCACAGGTTCTCAAGAGCCTCGAACGGCACGGGTCAGTCCTTTTCCGGGTCCGTCACGGGACGGATCAGGTCCAGGAGTTCACGAACGGCGCGAATCTCGCGGTTCGCGAGTCCCGTCGTTCCGCCGTCCGGTTCGGGTCCGGGCAGAGCCGCCGCGTAGCGGTTCCGTCGTTGGTCCGTGAGGGTACGGAGCGCGCCCGCATCTCGGCGGAGCAGCCGCACCGCGCCCTGTTGATCAACGGAGAGCGCCGCCTTTTCTCGCTTTCCGACCGTCCCGCCCGAGGTCCGAAACACCATTCGATGGGTCGGAACGCGCACCGCATCCACGTCGCGCGACCACGCCGCCCTACCCGGTCGCGTCACGGCCCTCGCCTTGCCTAATCGCTCATCGAACTCGGCGAGCGTGCGTTCGAGGCGCGGCGGGATCACCTCGTTCTCGAACGTCTCGGCCTTGCGGGTGGGTCCCGGCATCAGTCCGGCCCCCCATCCGCGCCCTCGAATTCCACCGCTCCGATCGAGACCGTCTCGGGCCCGGGCTGCCCCGCGATGCTCGTCGGGATGTCGGCGTCGGTCTCGTCATCGGCCCGCGCGTAGTTGCCAATCATCATCGCGACGGACCGGGCGCGCATGTTCGCCACGTCTACCCGCGTCGGGAGGAACCCGTCGGGCTCGACGGGGTTCGTGCCGATGATGAAGTCCTCGGGCCGTGTCGTCGCGTCGGCCAGATACCCGACCGCGACCTGCCCGCGTGCCGGCGTGCCGGTTGAGTGGGCGTCGGCCATGAGCGACGGCGAGGCGAGTTCGGTCCGGTAGGTACCGTGCTTGCCGATCGTGTCGGCGAACGGGCGGACGGCAGGTCCGAGCGCCATCCGGTGCTCGACGTTCATCCGGACGCGGACGGTCTCATGCTGCTGGTGTTGAGCGAGGCCGACCGGCTCCGTCACGGCGCGGACATCAATGCGGTTCTCCTCGTAGGTATGGTCGAAGGGCGACGACGACGGCTCGATCGTCCTTGTGTCGGCCCACCCCCGGTCCTGAATGTAGATCACGCCGAAGCGATCGTAGGTGAGGAGCGAGTCCTCGTCGCCGGCCTTGACGCACATCGCCTGCGCGTCGAAGCCGTTAAGGAATGAGACGTCGCCCGTGTCCACGTTGACGGCGATGCCGAGGTCGTGAATGCCGGCCGTATCGCCCTCCATCATCAAGACGTAGGCGTTCCACGGCTGGTACCAGACGGCGCAGGCATCCGGAAGCGACGCCGCTTCGACGCGAGGGGCACCGTGGAGGTCGAGCGAGAGGAGTGTCTGCGGCCGGAGGTAGTCCTGCATGGGGTGCGTGATTCGCTCGATGCGAGCACCGTCGAACGCGCATATTTCGCCGGTCTGCGCGAGGAAGAAGTGCCGACCGTTGACTTCTACGACCGAGCGGGGCGCGATGCACCCGATCCCGTTCGTTCGGACCTTCCGCGTCGAGAAGGCCCCACCCCCATTCGCCGGCTCTCCCTGCCCTACCACGACGGAGCGGCGGCGATACGCGACGAGGTAGTCCCCGAGCGATGAGAGCGCCGTGATGCCTTCGGCTTGGCCGTCCGATATGTCCCGCCGGTTCGACGCGGGCCACCCCTCGAAGTCGCCGAGGCCGTTCGACCACCGCAGGACGTCGTCCCCATCGGAGAGCCAGACGCGCGATTGGTACGACGTGACGAGATGCCCACGCGGCACGAGGCCGAGGTAGGGTCCATCGTCGTCGAAGTCCACTTCGAGGGGCCGGGAGTCGCGGTCGCGTGCGATCACGTTCTCGAAGCGAGGTTCGGCCCCGTCGTCGAGATAGAGCACTCGGAGCGGGGCGCCTTGACGTGCCAGCAGAATCCGCTCGTCCAGTTGCGTCCACGTGGGGAATCCGACTCCGAGATCCCCAGATGCGTGCGGAAGAGTCGCGACGCGGTTCGTGCCGTTAAGGACACGCATCCGCGACCCGACAGTCCCGTCCCGGTAGGTGAACAGAAGGTCGAACCCGCGCGGGTCCCGGTAGGGGATGAGGGCACGCCCGCGCTCATTGGCAAACACGGCATCGGACGTCTCATGGTACAGGAGCGACCCCTCGCGGCCGCGCGCGACGGAGCCGTAGACGAGAGCGTTCTGGAGGAAGAGCCACGCCGGGCTTTTCGCCTCGAAAGGGCGCGGTTGGGAACCCGCGCCCGGTGGGCTGACGCGGGCGTGTCTCACGCGGATCTTCCGTTAGAGCGAGGTCGTGTCTCCGCCCCGCGACGCGACGGCGGAGGCAAGACTCGGCACTCCGCGCGCCGACCCCGCCTTCGACCGGGCCGTGGCGAAGAAGGCGTCGGCGCTGACCCGGTCCTCGCCGGACGCGGAGAGGACGGCCATGAACTCGTCGGAGAACCCGGCGCTCCCGCCGAGGATCGGGTCGATCGAGGCGCCGACCGCTTCGTGTTTCGGCGGCGGCTCGTCGGTCTTGAACCGCTCGAAGTACTCGACGAGCACCCGTTCGATGGCGGATTTCGACTCCGCGTTGAACTCGCGGAGCCCGGCATCTTCGAGCGGGTTCGCCGGGTTGCCGTAGAACCGGAGAATCCGGACCGCGATCTCGGCCGGCACCTCCTCGAACGGGCGGGCGCGCGTCGCGTAGGGGCAGTCCCAGTCCATGCCCCCGTAGACGAAGGCGGTGCGCGCGGGCGGAGCGGCCTGCGGCGACTGCGCCATGCGCTGCCGGACGTGGCTCAAGTTCGAGACCTTGATCTTCGGCGGCGTCGCGACCGCCGTGCCTGCCATTCTCATGTCCATCTCGTCAACCTCCGCTCGCGCGTTGAGACATCGACCAGTTCATTAATTCGGGGCCCGTCCTCTGCTTCCGGTCCGCCGCCCTGTTGGCCGCTTCGAGCCGCGCCGCCGCGATGGCGACGAGTTGCTGCGGGTCCTCGCGGACAACGGACAGTTCGGCCGCCGCTCTCGTAACTGTCGCACGAAGAACTCCGGCGGGCAAGCCTCGGTAAACCATGTCGCCCTCGGGCTTCACGGCTTCCGGGTAGGCGATGTAGTCGAGCCGCAGGTCCAGGACCGGGACCGGGAAGGGGAGCAGTTGCAGTTGGTCCCCCACGATGACGGCCCACATGGCTCCGCTGCCCCCGAGCCCTCGCCAGCCGCGCGTGAGATTCCGCGCCTCGGTCGGGCTCGCGAATTCGATCGGCACGCCGCGACTGACGCCGGCCCGCTCGTCCTGGAGGTCGAGGATGGTGAACGGCACGAAGGACGGAACCGGGTGGGTGTTGATGAGCCGGGGCTGGACGAGACTGATGCCTTCGGTCTGGTCGGGCCACGCGAAGCGGTCCGTCACGACCGGCAGCGTGTCGGGCGCCCGTACGACCCGCTCGTGGAATTCATGGAGGATGACGTCGGTACACCACTCCGCGATCTGCGTCGTGTCCTTCCAGTCGGACCTCGTCGCGATGGCGCCGCCGCGCCGCTCGATGAGATTCGCTTGCGACTGGCACGCCTCGACGATGCCCCGGTGGGTCAGGTGTATTTCGGGCGGGGGCGGCACTCATGCCTCTGGCGCGAGGTCCGCCTCGCGGAGCGGGCGCGGCTTGCCTCTCGCGATGCCCCGAACACCGAGCAGGCCGGACGGCAACAGTGAGACGTTGCCGTTGGCGACGGCGAGGACCCGCTCCACCTCGCGGCGCCGGGCGAGGCGATTCTCCCGGGTGTCGTTGCGCGCCGGCATGTCGTCCACGGCTCGCCTCATCGCGCCCCACTCCTCCTCGACCGCCTCGTCCGTGTTCTCGTCCGTCGCGGCGTCACAGCCCTTCTCCCACGCCGCCCTCTCGTTCATGGGAGCCGCGAGCACCTTGCGGGTCCCGATGAACAATTCGCTCCGCTCCCGGATCATGCCGACGGCTGCCTCGTTCGGGTATTCGACGCACAGGATTTCGCGGACGAGGGGGTGGTCCTTGTAGCCGCCCTCGTCCTTCGCGATCCGCTCGACCCTGCCGACGAACCATCCGGAATCGCCCGGCACGTCGTCCAGTTTCCAGATGCAGAGGCAGGGATCGCAGAGGAGGCGGCGCAGGAGTTCGAGCGTGCCGGGCGGGGGCGCACGATGGGGGTTGATGGGGACCGGACCCCACTTCGTCTCGAACGGGATTCTCTTGTTCGCGCCGGGAGCGTACCCGCGGTACTCGTCCCACCGCAGGTTAGCGACGGGAAGAAGGTCGGGCATTACTGCGTCGCGGTGTAGCGGAACTCGGCGCCGAACATCGTCGTGGCCTCGGTCCCGGCCGCGCGGGCATACGAGAAGACGAGGATGTTCCCGGCGGCAACCGCCTCCGTGGCGAAGTCGCAGGCGTAGATCGCGGCGGCCGACCCGCTGCTGTCGCACGCCGTCACCGCCGACTGGCCGCTCGGCCCGTTCGTTGGCGTGATGGTGCCCGCGCCCGGCGACAACGTCGTGTCCTCCACCGATCCGGTCGCCTGAAGGAGCGTATCGGCATCGTGCGTGTGGTCGTTCGTCGCCGTGTCGAGGAAGTAGAGCCGCACCGTGGACCCGCTCACGTAGTCGGTCGGGATCGGGATGTTGACGCAGACCTTCTCGGTGTCGCCCGTGTCCCATTCGAGGGCGAGAGAGCCGGCCGTCGTTCCGGCGCTGCCGCGCGTCAGGTCGGGGAAGGCGTCTGCCGTGTCGGCGAAGTTGAGCCCCGCGCCACCAGCGCGGTCGGCCGTGCCGCAGTAGTCCCATGCGTCGAGCGGGATCGGGTCCGACCGTGTGATGTCGGTTATGTCGGCCGCAACGACGGCGCCGAACGTGGGCGCTCCGGCCGCGTTGCCATGAAGCAGCGTGGTCGTCGTACCGAGCGAGCCGAGCGGCGTCGGCGTCGCGCCAACGCCACCACCGAGGACGAGGGCGCTCGCGGTGAGCGCGACGGACGAGGCGAGAGTTCCGGCCGCCGTGTAGCCGAGTACGCCGCCCGATGTTCCGCCCGCCAGCGCCGTGCCGCCGTTGGCGACCGGGAGAATGCCCGACACGTCGGCTGCCAGAGCCACGGCACCGTAGACCGGCTGCCCCGCCGCGTCTCCGTGCAGGACCGTCGTCGTCGTCCCGACCGTCGTCGGAATCGGGAGCGTGCCGGACCAGTTCGGGAGCGTCCACGTCCGGGCCACCGTCAGGTCGGCGTTCGTGATCGTGCCGGTGAAGGGCGCCGCACCGGCCGCGACCCCCGATATCTGGATCGTGTCGGAGTTCACCGCGGCGTTCTGCTGGTTCACGACGCCGGTGAGCGACGAGGTGCCGACGACGGTCAGGCCCGCGTTCGCCGTGAGAACCGCGCCCGAGATCGTCGCGCCGGACGTACCGCTGATGAGGCCCGCGAAGGTTGGGGCTCCGGCGGCGGTGACGGACCACTGGGGATCGGTGATCGCGACGTCACCGACGATCGTCACGGTGTCGGCCGCGGCGCCAAGTGCGATCGTGTCCGCGCCCGCATCGGTCGCGGTGATGCCGCCGTTGAAAGTCGTCTCGGCCGTGAACGTCTTGGCCCCGACGAACGTCTGCGCGAGGGTCAGGAGCGCGAGCGTGTCGGCGACGCCCGCGACGTTCGGTATCGTGATCGTCGCGTCGCCCACGGTCGGATCGGCCGCGGCGAGGGTCAACTCGAACGCATCACCGGCCCCGCCGGTCAGTCCCTCGAACACAATGCTCGACGGGCCGAGCCAGACGGAATCGGCGTCTCCGGGATCGTTCAGGCCGACCCCGAGCGTCGAGAGGACGAGTGACACGTCTGCGTCCGCGATGCCGCCGCCCACGACGGCGACGGTCGAGTCGGGTATCTGGTAGGTCACGTCGAGAACCGGGTCCGGTGCGGCGACGGTCGTCTCGAACGCGTCGGCCGTCACGCCCTCGAAGGTGAAGTTGTTTCCCGCGCTCCACACGGAGTTCGCGTCGTGTGGGTCGCCCGTCCCGCCGTCGAGTAGCGTCACGAGAAATGACCAGTTCGGATCTCCGGACCCCGCCGGCACACCCACATCGGGTACGTTCCCGGTCTGGTCCGCCGTCACGTCGGGGGCCGTGAGCGTCGTCTCGAATGCGTTGGGGGTGACGCCCTCGAAGATGAGCGCGGCGGACGCGCCCCACACCGAGTTCGCGGCCTCGGGGGCGTTCGTCGTCAGCGTCGAGAGCATGAAAGAGACGTTGACCCCGGCCATGTTCGGGATCGTGAATGTCGAGTCCGCTACCGTGGGGTCTCCGACCGCGACGAGCGACTCGATGCCGTTGTTCGTCACGCCCTCGAGTCGCAGCGGCGTCGCTCCTACGATCGTGAGCCCGGCGATGACGAAGACGCCGCCCGCGGTGATCGACCAGTTGTCCGTTGTGATCGCGAGCGTAGAGGTGCCGGCTCCGGTGATCGTGGTCGCGGCGTCGAGGTCGAGCGCGTCCTCGAACTCGTCGAAGTCGAGGACGTCGTCGATGATCTGCTCGTCCTCGATCGCGTTGTCGGGGATGCCGAGGGCTCGCCCGTGGGCCGCTTGCGGACAGACCAGCCCCGCGCTCGCCGCGACGAGCGCCGCGAGCCATCGCGTACGCGTGTTCATCGGGTGACCTCCGTTCGACGCCGACCGTGCGTTACGCCACGAACCGGAGTTCGTGCGGGATGTGCAGCGGGTCGTCGTTCAGGTAGATCGTGCAGACGCTCACCGTTCCGGCGGCGAGCCCGGCGGCGTGCGCGAAGTTGATCTGGATGACGCCCTCCGTGCCCGCCAGGTCGATCGCGCCCCCGCCAGGGGTCCAGCCCGAACCGCAGACGAAGCGGTAGGCGAGGTCTCCCGCTGCGAGGGCCGACAGGTCAGTCCGGGTCAGGGCTTGTCCGACACCCGCGTCGGCATCTAGCGTGATGGTCAGAGTGGCCGGTACGACGATGATGCCGATCGGATTGAGTTCCCTGCTGTCGGCCCGCTCGGCGGCCGTCAGGTCCTGCATGGAGCGGCCCTGATGGTCCGTGAACTGGAGCACGACGTCGGCGTTGCCACCGGCAGCGAGGGTGATGTCCCCCGGGTAGTTCCGGGTGTTGGTGATGGCCGGTGTCGTCGCGGCCGTGAGGAGCGCATTGTTCTGCGCCCTCGGCAGTATGCGGAGCGAGCGCCGGAGGTAGGTGAACATCCGGTCGTAGGCGTTGTCCTTGTTCGACCGCGCCCGTTCGGCGAGCACGTCCTGTGCGATGCCGGTGATCCCGACGGTTGCCGCCGCGATCGGTGCTCGAAGTCCCATTGTCGTGCCTCCGTTCGCTCGCGATCAGATGATCGTCGCCGCGGCGCCCTCGCCGCCCTGCGCGACGAGAATGTTGTTGTGGCCGATCTGCCGACCCGATACCTGCGCCGGGATGTTGTGGCAGGTGAAGGCGCACGCGGCCGAGAAGGTCGCGAAGCCGCGATAGAAGTTCTCGATGCGGTGCCCCTCGTTCTCCATGATCGTGCCCGGCCCCCACCCCGCCGCCTTGAGCACCCATTTGGCGAAGTCCTTCGTCTTGAGCGCGAAGAAGCGGTTCGGCGTGCAGTCCGGATCGACGAGGATGCGGAGCACCCCGCCGCCCGGCGCGCTCGGCACCGAGATCTTATACATCGGGAAGCCGTACGTGAGGTCCGCCGTCGGCGCGTAGCGGACCATCTCCTGCGCCGGCTGCTCGCCCGCGTTGATCGCGATGGCGTTGGCGACGCGGAACCCGGCGAAGAGCATGTCGGCCGCCATGCCGGGCGGCATGACGAGAACGTACGGCGTGTCCTCGAAGTCGGCGCGCGCCTGCATCACCATGAGCGTCCGCTCGAAGAGGTCGAGCGAGGCACCCCGGAACGCGACGGCTCCGGCGTTGAAGAGCACGGTCGCGGCCAGTTGGGGGTGCAGCACGCGCGACTGGCCGTGGATGATCTCGGTGTCGAGGGCGTTGCCGACGAGGGCGGGGAGCGAGACGATTCCGCGACCGTACGAGTGGGAGTTCGCGTCTCCCTCGACGACGTGATCGCCCGCGACGAACGCACCACCCGCGACGATGCCAGGGGTGAAGTTCACGGTGTCGCCCGCGGCGGCCGGGACGACCGACGTCACGCGATAGCCCGCCGCGGCGCGGGGCGTGCCGGTCGCCGGATCGACGACGGTGAAGACGACGTTTCGGCCGAGCGGGTAGGCGCCGCGATGCCCCTCGTTGGCGACGACGTTGTTCCGGCGGGCGACGAAGGAGGTCGCGGCGACGGCGGCGGCGACGTTCACGACGGCGAGCGCGTTCGAGGCCGGGCCGAACAGGTGCCACGACATCATCTTCCGGATGACGGCCTCGGCGGCCTTGCGCTGCATCCGGTAGGCCGTCATCGCCTCTTTCTTGGCGCCCTGCGCGAGCGGGCCGGCGTCGTTGACGGCGAGGTCCACGTAGACCTGCGCGAAGTACCAGGCGTAGGACTCGGAGAGCCAGCCCAGGCCGAGTTCGTGGCGGTACTCCGTCGCCGTTCCGATCGTCCTGATCTCGGACGGCATCCGCTCGGTCGAGAACCGGGCGCCGCCGGCGATCGAGCGGCCGAACTCGGCGAGCCACTTGATCTCGCTCGACCCGTACTGGGCGCCCTCTCCGTGCTCGGTGTTGATTCCGTCCTCGAAGAGTTTCGACAGGACGATGGTGCGGTCCGAGAAGAGGGCGTTGTGCTTCTGAACGATCTTGCTCTGCAAGAGTGTAGAGAGCACGCCCTGATTGATGCCTGCCATTTTCGGCCTCCCTTAAGTGATCTTCCCGGTTCGACGGAGATGCGCCTCGGCCCGGCGAGCATCATCCGGGCCGGCTTCGGCCCACGACCGGGCGGACGAGCCCGTGGCGCGCAACGCCTCGGTCAGCGTGGCCTCGGCGGCCTGCTCGTCATCGCCGCTGGCCGCTCCCATCGGCGAGGCGTGCCCGGCCGCCCTCTCGCGCTCGGCCTGCGTGCGGCCCGCCGTGCCCTCGATGATCGCCCTCGCGGCGGCGATGTGGCGGTTCGCGATGGTCTGGAGCGTCGCGAGATTCACGTCGAAGCCCGCGTCGTAGATGCCGATGGCCTCGGCCGCGATGGCCTGCCCGACCGCGCGGGCGTTGGCCTCGGGAAGTCCGAGGGAGCCCGCGACTCTCATGGCACCCTGGGAGATCACCACCCTGTCTCCCTGCGCCGCCCTCGCGTCGCTGGCTTTCTCCATCGCGGCGATGCGGGCCTCGTAGGACTCGAGCGTCGCCCGCGCCGCCACGTCGTGTCTTTGAAGGTACGAGATGACCGGATCGTCTTCCGCTCCCTCGGGCGGCGGCTGGAACGCACCCGATGGAGCCGCGGACGCGGCGGGGGGGGCGGCCGGCGGCGGAACGGCGGCCGGAGCCGCGGCGGGCGACGGGGCACGCGGCGCCACCACGGGAACATCGAACGGCCTCGGCATGGCCGCGAGCACGTCGGCGAGCGTTGCGGCCGGGGCCGGAGCGCCAGGCTGCGGCGGAAACGCGACGACCCGTCCGGCATCCGGCGCAACGAGGGACGGGGCCGGTGCCGCGGGTGCGGGGGCCGGGGCCGGAGCGGGCGCGGCTCCAGTCGGTGCGGGGGCCGGGGCCGGGGTTCCGATCGGGGCTGCGGGGTCGGGCATCAGGTCACTCCTCCCGTCACACGCGGACGATTCGCGAGCGTCGCGCCCATCTCGTCGTTGAAGACGGCGGGCGACGTCCGCCCGAGAAGGGCCTCCGCTCCGCTTTCCGACCCGGCTCCATTCGTTCTGGCCGCCTGACTACGCCCCCCCGCCTGTGGTGTCAAGTCCTGTTGCCCCTGCCGGTTGTGTCCACCCTGTTGTGCCTGCGCCATTGCGACCCCACCCATTGTGGCCGCGGCGATGATCTGCGCCCGCTCGGCGTAGGCGCGGAGGATGACGGCAACGCCCATCGGGTTCATCTTGCGCGCCCACCGACCCACGCTTGTCTTGAGCCAGATGCGGTAGCGGTCCATGTAGATCTTGTGGTCGTCCGTCATCGGCTCGATCAGGATGGGGAGCGGCGGGACGTCGCCGCGCAGGATGGTCCACGCCTGCTCGTCCGCGTTCGCCCGGTCGAGATCCTTCTCGGCGAAGAGGTCGGTCTCGGACTGTGGGATCTGGAGCCACTCCGCCACCTGCTCGGGCGAGAAGTAGCCGGGCGGCGTGCTTGATGTGAGGCGGAGCACCTGCTCGATGCGGAGAAGGGGATTTGACGAGAAGGTCGGCTCGGCCTGGATGTCCACGACGAGATCGTCAAGCCCCACCCCGTCCACCATCATCGAGCGGACCGGATAGGACTTGCCGGTCAACTCGATGAGGCGGGCCTGCACGTAGCGGGAGGCCGCGATTCGCAGGCAGTCGCCGACCGCGTGCTTGATCGCGTCGTCCACGTGGCGCCGCACGATGCGGGCGCGCAGTTCCGATCCGCTCTTGGCGATCTGGAGCCCCGTCGCCGTGCCGATCCGTTCCGGCGACTCGCCGGCCCACACTTCGGTCGCCCCGGCCTCGAAGCGGGCCATGCCGAGCAACTTGTCCGGCACGGTGAAGTCGGCATCGGTGATGCCGGGCGGGGCCAGCCACTTGAACTCCTCCGGCGTCGCCCTATAGCGAATGATCTCGCACGCCTCCGGCACGAGCCGTCCCTTGAGGTCGGCATCCTTCGGGGCGACGAGTTTCCAGAGCCGCGCGAACTTCTGGTGCGCGATGAGGGCCCCCCACAGGTCAGTCGCGATCGCCTGCTTCTGCGTCAGCGCGAACGCGATGCCGGCCGAGTACGTGTGCGCCGCGTCCTCGATGTAGCGGGCCCCCGCGAGCGGGAAGGCGACGCCGTCCCTCGCGTACGGGTTCGAGCCGACGCTCGTGACCTCGCCGTTGACGACCATCGCGAAGATCCCCTCGTCGTCGTCCTTCGCGACCCGCCTCTCCTCGTCGTCGAGGTGCCCGCTGCGCGGCTTGAAGTAGACCTCCTGGAGCCGGGCCGTGCGGAGTTCTCCGGCGTCGGGGTCCGGTCCGTAGATCGTCGAGACGGCCGATGACGTCCGCTCGTGCGGGGCGGGCCACTCGACGCTGCCCGTCGCGTCGCCTTTCGGGCGGAGGTGGCGCGGCAGCGCCGCGACCGAAACGAGTCGGTCGCGGATGATGAACGAGGCGTCGCGGAGGTCGGTCGCGCTCGGATCGACGAGAATCTCGCGGGGGTCAACGGCCCGCAGGAACACCTCGCCGAGACGGTCTCCGGGCGAGAGCGGATCGGAGGGGCCGGCATTGAAGTTGAAGCCGTACGTGACGTAGCCGATCGAGCGCAAGCAGACGAAGAGGGCGAGCCGTTCCCTCTCGACGTCGAACCGGAGCGCGTCCTTCCAGTAGTCCACGATGGCCTGTCCGGCGATCGCGGCGATGGCCTTTTCGGGTTCTGACGATCGGGGCTGGACGCGGAACCGGAGCGGTTCGGCGCAGATGTTCGCGACGAGTTGCTGAACGATGGGACGGCAGATGTTGACGTGCGCGCGGACGCGGGGGGCCGGGGGCGGGAGCGACAGGAACGACCCGATCCACGCGTTCTGTTCCTCGAGCCGCTGCGGCCCCATGTCGTAGAAGGCGCGCTCGGCCTCGTCCCACTGGAGTTCTACATCCTGGCGACCCTTGACCGCCCAGTCGTAGAGATCGGCGACCCGCCGCTTGAGACGCTCGGCCCGAGTGCCTTCGGGGCGGACGTAGCCGCCCGTCCTCTCACCGGCCGCGGCCACGGGGCCTCGGCGGCGGCTCCGGCACCGGAGGCGGCGCGGGGGGTTCCGGGGCGGGGGGAGGAGGCGGGGGGGCCGGAGGCGGGATTTCTTTCACGGCGGCGAGCGGACGCAGGATGAACGCGCCGTCCGGACAGCGCAGCGTGCAGGTCGCTCCGACCATAGAGGACGGATCGTGCGACACGACCTCGAACAGCCCGGCCTCGTTCGCCACGAGGGCCCTGTCTCCGATGTTCATGCCGCGACCCTCCCGTTCTCGCGCGCCCACTCGTATATCGCGGCGGCTCTCTCGTTCTCGCGGAGTTTGATTTGGAGCGCGAGGAAGGCGCTCTCGCGGTCCGGTCCCCTCGGGAGCCGCGTGACGCGGGCCGCCTCGGCGCGGAGCCCGTCCATGATCGCGATGGCCGCCTCGACCTCGGCGTCCGGATAGGTCGGGCCGTCCGCGACGGTGCCGCGCGCGAGGGCGTTCGTGTCACGTTCGGCCTCGGCGAGTTCGCGTTTCGCGTGGGCCTCGACATCGGCGACTTCGGCCGCCCGCAGCGTCGCGACGGCACGAAGGGCCGGGATGGCGTACGGGACGAGGCGAACCACGACGAAGGCCGCCGCCGCGACGAAGGCGAGGACGACGCCGGAGAGACAGACGACGCAGACGATCGCGATGGCCGTCACGGTCCGAGCCCCGCGCGCTGGTCTATGACGACGGCATCGACCCATGCCTCGCCGGCCACGCCCTCCGGTTTCTGCCACTGGAGACGGAAGCCCGGACTGATCTCGATCTCGATATCGCTGTCCTTGTAGTTCCGCACCCCGTCTCCGACGCGAGTCAGGTCGCCGGAGCCCGGGTAGACGACGACGTTCGTCGTGTCGTTCGTCGCCCTGATGGCGAACGAGGCGGCGCCGGCCGCCGAGAACCGGACCCCGAAGACGAGGAGGCGGCGGTTCGCCACGTTGGCGGGAGGCTCGCCGGCCATGTTCGTGAAGGCGCCGACGGCGCCGGCCCCTGTCGCTCCGATCGCCGTCGTTCGCTCGCCCGGTCCCCTGACGCGCGCCATCAGTCGCCTCCTCGAAGATCAACCTCTACTTCCGCCGCCGCGGCGCCGAGGTTAGTCAACCGGATGCCGTTGATTTCGTCCGTTCCAAGCGAGTCCATCGTTCCCGAGAACGCGAGGGCGCCCCCGTGTAGAACAACGAACGCCGGGGCCGCCGTCGAGCCGTTGAGCGTGCAGAAAAGCCGGAAGGCAGCACCCGCCGCAACGGTCCGAGTCTCGACGCGGAAGAGGCCATACGCCGTGATCTTCGCACAGCCGATCCGCTCCGCCGCGTCGTGCAGGTCGAAGGTGTCGCTCGCCGCGATCGCGATCGACGGGGTCCGCTTCTCGCTGCGCGTGTAGGCCGTGCGCGTGTTGGGGATGCCGAGTTGCCGGGGGCGCTCCGTCTGCGCGCCGCTTCCGTCGGCGAGGGCGGCGGCGTCCGCACCCCCGACCCAGTCCGGAACGTAGCGGCAGGCGTTCGGCACGGCGGACGTATACCCCCGCCGGTCGTGGTGGTCAACGCCGGAACCTACTCCGGCTTGAGGTTGTAGACCGGATCGGCGCCGGTGAGCCGGCGGAGCCCGAGCGGATCGAAGGGCGGCGGCCCGTGGCCGGCCGCGAGGGCGGCGAAGTAGTCGTCGAGGTGCTTCTGTGTCCGGCGCTGGACCGCTTCGGCCGCCGTTTCATCGGCCCGGACCGTCTCTTCCGGGTCCTCATCCTCGATCGGGCACTCGTCGCTGCCGATCAGCGCGTAGCCGAGCGCGAAGAGGAGATCGTCGTGGCCGCCCCTCGGGTGGTCGGGCCGCGGCTTCGACCAGCCGTGGGCCGCGACCCACCCGAACTGGATGATCTCGCGGACGAGCGGGGCGTGCCGGAAGTCGGCCGTGCCGGCCACCAGTTCCCGATTGATGCGCTCGATGACCCGAACGCGGGTCTCGTGGGCCTGCGGCGAAAGGCCAAACTTCCCGATCTTCACCTTCGGGGTCGAGGGCGACGTCGTCCGCCGCATCAGGCGGTGCGCGTACCGCTCGCGGAGGTACGACATGAGCGTCCCGCCATAGCCGCCCGACTCGTTGACGACCCATGCTTCCCGGTAGTGGCGGGCCAGAAGGTAGATCGGCTCCTTGTAGAGGTCGGGCTCCATCTTGGCGTGGAAGACGGCCGCGACGTGGCTCGACCGCCGCGCCCAGACGACGGCGGCCGTCAAGTCATGCCCTTCCCCGGTCGCGGGGTCCGTGCCGACGATGTATCGCTCGCCGCGCTTCGGCCACGAATAGACCCAGAGGTAGCCAGCGTCCGACGCCTCGGTGAAGCGCGGCTCGCCGCGGCCGTCCGGAAGAATCCGCCCTCGCGTGTAGCGGGGCTCTACGACCTCGGTGTGCGTGAGCCGGACCAGCATCCGGGTCGTCGCGGCCTCGGAGTAGTAGGGCTGGGCCGGCGTCGGGTCGTACTCCCCGTCGATCCGGAGCCGCCGTTCCGCCTCGGTCGAGCAGGCGGATTCGAGGCGGTCCCGAATCTGGTCGTCCGTCATCAACTGGCCGGTCAGGGCGTCGATCTGGTCGCCCCTCCGGCCGAACACGACGTCGGTGCGCCGATCGAGATGCACGACCCTCTCGCCCGCGACTCGCGCTGCGATGGCGGGGAACCATATTTCCTTCGCAAACCAGGTGTTCCCGCCCTTCTTGCGCGACTCCTCCGGCGTGATCGTCCCCTGAATCCAGCCGTCGCGCTTTCCGACCTGGATGCCGTACTCGTTGTAGACATCCACGGTCTCGTGCTCTTCGTCGATGGCGACCCCATCGAACTGCCCGCCCTGCTGCCGGAGTCGGCGCGCCTCGACCGTCCTGTGGTGGATGGAGACGCCGGGCTCGTCGAGGATGCGGGGCGCCGCGCCTTCCTCTTCGTACACGAACCGCTTCAGGATGATCTTGCGGGCCGTTGGCTCGTAGATGAACTCGGGCGGGAGCCACTCCTTGAGCACGCCCCAGGCCGCGCCCTCCATCTGGTCGCGCGAGATGCCGAGAACGACCCACGAGGCGGGTCGGCCGCCCGCCAGTTCGCGCGCGCGAGGGGCGAACGTCCCGTCGCGGTAGAAGAAGGGCAACATCCCCGTCGTGTGGGCGATGAGCCGGCACATGCTGATCGGGGTCTTGCCGATGACGTTCGGGCCGACGAGGAAGACGCGCGGGGCGACGGACCGGAAGAATAGGTCCTGCGCGTCGTGCAGCGGGCGAAGGGCGAGGTAGCGCCGCAACTGCGGCGACGTCGCCTGCCGGACGTCCTCAAGCGCCCGCGACAGGAGGCGCTGCGGGTTCTTCTGGAAGTGCCGTTCCACGGGCTCCATTTCCGACAGGTGCGGGGGCGGCGTCGTCGCTTACCTCTCCGGTCGATTTCAGGTGTCCGGCGCGCGCCAGGTGTTCGAGCGTGGCGAGCGCGCGACCGAGGAGCGCGTTCGAATCGTCCGCTCGCAGCCCCTGCGCCGCCTCCGGGCAGACGCGGATGACCACTTGAAGGGCGGCGATCTTGTCGCGCGGGGCGCGGGCGCGTTCGGCCGCGGCGATGGCCTCGGCGCGCAGAAACACGGGGTCCGGCTTGTGCAGTTCGCAGAGTTCGAGAAGACTGCGGATCAGGGCGCGGGCCTTCGGCCTCGTCTGGACGAGGCGACCCGCCTCGGCGTGATCTTCCGCTCCGAACTTCTCCCGCCCCTGCCATTCCGGATCTCCCCCCTCGTCGAGCGGCCAGGGCAGGAGGCGCGCCTTCTTCGACGCCGCCACGACGTCGCAACGGCAGAGGACGAATTCAAGTGAGAACCGCTGCTCGCGCCCGTCCAGTTCCCGATCGTGGAAGCGACGAAGAAAAGCAAGACGGCGCCGGAACTCGACCGCGACGGTTCGGTCCGGCCGCGTGCCGAGCGCGAAGATGACACACGCCTCCAGCGGATGATCCTTGTGTCCGCGCCCGCCCACGCCATGAGAATACGGGGCGGGGCCCGTTCCCGCAACCGGGTTGACAGCGGCGCACTTCGCGGGTAGTATCTGCGCCATGAAAGCCGAAACATTGGTGCCGGGAATGCTCACGCGGCTGCGGGTCGAGAAGGGCTGGTCGGTCGAGCGGGCCGCGGACGAAGTCGGCGTGTCGCTCACGCTCTGGCGGCAATTCGAGGCCGGGACGAACTGGCCGCCGCGGAAGCCGAACCTCCTCGCGCTCGCCTTCGTGTTCGACCTCGCGCACGCCTCGATCGCGCCGCTCTTCGTGCTCCGGTCGAGCATCGAGGCGCCGTGACGTCGGAAGCCACCGCGGCACGCGAGCGGCTCGTCGCCGCCTACGAGTTCGCGCGGCTGCGCACGGCGGCGGTCGAGGACCTCGCCGGCCGGATGCCGCGGATCTGCCTCACCGACACGATGCGGCACCGGCTCGTCGAGTGCGGTCGGAACGAGGAGGTCGCGCGCCGAGTGATCGACGACTGGGACATCGCCCACAAGGAGGGCGGCCAGACATGAGCCGCCGCGCCGACAGGGCCGCGCACGGGTGGGACCGGCGGGTGCAGCGCGACGTCCACGAAAGGGCGAAAGACGTCGCTCGGGTCGTGGCTCGTTCGACGCGGGCGGAGTTGCGCGCCATGAAGATCGAGACGCCGGAGCAGGAGAGGCTTCGCGGCGTGGCGGCGCGGGCGACGGCAAATCCGGAGGCCGGCCGGACCGCACCATGACCGACCATCTCCGCTCCACCCGCTCCTTCTTCGTCGGGCCGCGCCTGCCCGGAGACGCCGCGCCGTCCTCCGAGAAGAGCCACAGGCGGGCCGAAGCGGCGAGGATGCACCGCGGGATTCGGGCGCCGCGCGCGCGAAGGAAGTGCCTCTCGTGCGACGAGAAGTTCGAGGCGGCGGCGGTCTATCGGCTCTGTCCGAACTGCCGCCAGACGGCGGGGGGCAGGGCGTGGCAGGG
>ERZ1292644.511-Hain-H14-01um-R2-511-length-26001-cov-15_pt1 | contig 26001 bp, 32 predicted proteins | sample MGYA00564402_ERZ1292644 | MGnify/ENA primary metagenome ERZ1292644 (study PRJEB36523, sample SAMEA6512644) | groundwater metagenome | collected 2019-01-09 | study: AquaDiva: Metagenomics assemblies of 32 groundwater samples
GAGGCACCCCAGGCCAGCCACCGCCCGCGAAGCCCTGCCAGCGGATGCAGCTTTGTACTTGGCGTTCATTCAGGGTATGCGCCAGGGAGGCAAAGCCACTACACCCTTGCAAGAGCAGGAGGAGAAGAGGCAGTGCTCCCCGCCATGGTCGTCTCATCGTGTTACCGCGCTTCGAGCCGTGCTCTGATGTAACGCTCAAAGGCAATCGCCTCCACTTCGTAGTCGAAATACTCATGCTCATACAAGTCCCCATCCAGAATAGACAAGCAAATCCCCCGCAGCGCCTCAAACGCGAAGCCCAGCGGATCAGCGAGAAACTGCTGCACATGCAAGGCTTCGTGCGCCCATAACGCGACGCCCCGAGGCTGCGTCCAGGAAAAGACCCGCCCACGCACGTAGCCGTCGGCGTCAAGGACGCCTGGAATGACCTCCCAGGTTGTTCCGAGTACCACGATCGCAGGCAATCCCAGGGCCTCCGTTACACGGGCGAGCGTGGGAGTGAGTACCCGTACTCGCAGCCGGTCCAACACATCCGGGTGATCCGCGAACCATGGGGCGAGCACGGCCACAATCTCGGGATGCAACCGGCTTGTGTCGTGCGCATATGCCTCATAGGGGCCGCTCGTGGTGGTCATATCACTCGTACAGCTGAGAAGCAGCATGGCCACTACGCCACACAGCCCCAGCACCACCCCTTTTATGGACATGGACTTGTGCCCCCCATTTGGGTGATAACTGAGCAGAGATCGTCGTAGCATGATTACTCCTTTACCTCCATCTTGAGAGTGCATCCTTGTGGTGACTCAGCAACCTGCCCTGGGGCCAGCGAGCGCTGCATGGTAATGCGTGTAGAATAGTCAGGCTCTGCACAGGGGATACTCTCACCCATCTTGTTTATACAGTTTATAGAGGGTAGAAGTATGTGGCTGCCTCCAAATATGTAACTACCTCGTGGTTTTCCCCCTCCGATAATCTCCGTAATCGTCCACTCTGGCAAGGGAGTAAACATCGTGCCAGCAGTGAGAAGGCATGTCGCAATCAGTGTCAGCATAACAACTCCTCATCCTGCACACAGACAGTTATCTGCTATCGCATCGGTACATGCAAGGAATCCCGTCGTCACTACATCTATGCCTATAACACATGCACCTGTAGTGCATGTTGTGTTACATGCCTGATTCGTTGCATTTTGCACAGTCCACCCAGCGTCAGTCAGGCTCAGCGGCATATACTTTCCTTTACGGGCGGGCGGTCGCCTGTCCCCCTGTATTGCCAAACGCGTTGCGCGTGGGATAAATCGTCACACTCGATTCTGCTGTGCCAGTTGCTCCAACAGCCGTAAGCGTGTACGTTGTTGTCACGGTCGGGCTCACATTGACTGTCCCCGTCCCTGGACATGGTGTTACGGCCCCGATGCCCTGGTTGATGGTGCAGCTCACATTGGCATCCTGAGTAATATGCGTAAGCACCGATGTTTGCCCTGGGAGAATGCTGCGGTAGCTCGCCGTGAGCGAGGCTGTCACCTGGGGCGGCGCCCCCCCGGTGCCTGTCAGGGTAATGACGTGCGGCGTCCCTGCCGCGTCGTTCGCAATACTCAAGTTGGCAGTCCTTGTCCCTGTGGCGCTTGGGGTAAATGTCACCGACATCACACAGTTGGCGCTCGCTGCTACGGTGGTGGCCCCACCATTCCCACAGCCGGTAAACGCATAGTTGGTAGGATGAGTGCCCGTCTTGGTTATGCTCGTGATGTTCAGGACCAAGCCGCCCGTATTGGTAAGCGTCACCGTCTGTGCCGCACTGGTAGTGTCCACGACCTGTTGCTGAAACGTCAGGCTAGATGTGGAGAGCGAAACTACTGGAGCTGTCGGTGTGGCACTCACCTCATTCGACCCGGCACTCTCGCCGCTGGCATTCACTGCCGTAAACTTGTAATAGTACGTGGTGAAATTCACCACCGCGTTATCCGTATACGCGCTCGTTCCAAGTCCGGAGGTCAGCAGGACTTCCGTGCCAGCAGAGGTGCCGCGATAGACCTTGTAGGTTGTCGCGCCCGACACATCGTCCCAGTTGAGCGCCACGGTCGTATTCCCCGCCACGGCGCTCGGATTCGCCGGCGCTGTAAGGACCGTGAGATAGGCAAGCTTGACTTGCCCCGCCCGGCCCGCGCCGCCCGTCTTGGTGGCCCCACTCGTGCGCCGTGCGCCGCCGCCGCCGCCGCCAGGGCCTGATGCTGGCGTGGAGCCCGCCACGTTACTGGACCCAGCACCATTGCCCCCAGGACCGCCGTCTGTGACCGCGCTGGCGCCACTGGTCCCTGTTGCCGTCGTGCCTGTGGACGCAGAGCCCCCTGATCCCCCACCTCCCATGCCGTTGCCGGTCGAGGTCGCCCCGGAGCCTCCAAGAAATATCGTCGTGCCATCGTTGGTGCCCGTGCCACCAGGAGCCCCACCCGTCTGCACATCCTGCGCAACTGTATTGCCCCCACGCGCCTCGACCTTGACCGAGCTGTCGCCGGTAAAGCGCGAGAAACCACCGTCGACCCCCGGCGCGCCTGCCGTCCCCGCCGCGCCGACGATATAGGTGTAGGCGGAGGCTGGCGTGACGGTAATCACCTTTTTGGCGTAGTCACCGCCAGCGCCTCCACCGCCGCCTTGAGGCGCCGAGCTTGAGTCTGAGCCACCAGCCCCACCACCGCCCCAGGCTTCTGCGGTGACGCTGGTGACATTGGCAGGAGCGGTCCAGCCATTCGTGAAGGTCCCGGCGGTGGTGAAGGTCTCAACGGTTGGCGTGCCAGCCCCGGCGAATTCATCGGCGCCAATGTCCCAGGCCACACCCTGGGGTCGTGCCAAGCCGTCCTTGTCGGTGGTGAAGAATGATGCAAGACTCATACCCGCATTGATCGCAGGCGAGTTGACGAGCAGGTTGTAGGAGGCATCAAGGAGCGGATCGCCGGTGACGCCGTTCGCCTCAAAGCCTGTTGCGCTGTTAAAGGAGGCAAGCGTCGTGTAGTCAGTCCCGCCCCAGTTGATTTCTGTCCCACCAGCGACAAAATAGAGATTATGATTGAGGGCATTGATGCCAGTTGTGCAGCACGCGTCAACGCTCAGGCCTGCTGTGCCACCACCAAAATTATTACTGATAATATTGTTCCGCATGAAGACTGTTGATGCGGTCGAGGCCGTAGAAACACGTAAGGGTATATTACTGTGACGCCCTATTGTATTGTTATAGACATAGACATTGCCAGTCCCGCCAATCTCCTTAAGCGAGATTCCCTGGAGGGCAATGGCGTCTAAGTCAACGCCATTCACAATCCCCGCTTCGCTATACACGATGTTGTTGTAAATATAGACATCGCCAACTTTATTTCCAGTCCCTCCCTCAGCAAAGATGTTCTGTGTGTGACTATAAATAGTATTGTTATAGATTTTTATAAATCTGTTGCCATCGAAGGTATCGACAACTCCAGGAATAAGCTGTATCCCGTCTGGGTGCGTCGTCTCCCAAGCGGTAGTAATATTGCGATAGATAAGATTGTTCGAGATAGTGATATACTCGCCATGCGTCTGTACCCCATCGACAGCATTATCCCGAATAGTATTCCCCGTGACGATAATCCCGTTTGCATACGTGGCATCTGTCGAATGTCCGGAGACAATCCCCACCCCTGGCCCGCCAGGGCTCCCATATATAGTGTTATTCTGAAGAGTAATCCTGGTAGAGTTGCGAGTATAAATAGAACTTCCAACAACGCCTACTGGAGTATGAATCGTGCAGTTCTTGACGGTGACTTGATCCCGGTTGACCAGGGCAATGCCCCAATTCCCTGCACCATTCCACCCCGTAAGCGTGAGACCATCAAGCGTCACAGCGTTGGCAGACACAGTGATCCCGGTCCCCGCAGCTGTAGGGGCGATGGTGACGACATCGCTTCCATTGCGTTGGAGGGTTACGCTCTTACTGACGTCGGGCCGTTCATCATAGGTCGCGGCATGGATATTAAGGGTATCGCCAGCAGTAGCAGCGGTGATGGCTGCCCCTATAGTGGTGTACGTCTGGCCTGGGCCGACTTCCAGCGTCGCTGGCTCACTGAGAGAGGACAGAGAGAGGACAAGAAGCAGTATGCTCCATACCTGTTTCATTCGCTAATCCATAGTCTCTTACGTGCGGTTGTTGGCTCATTCGCAAATGCCCACCAATAGTAATTAAAGCCTGAAAGATTCACCGTGCTCGCTGTCCCCACTTGAAATTGAGTCGTCCCAAGGGACTGAATTTCATCGGCAGCATAGGCCAGTGGAGTAAAATTCTTACTCTTATCACCGCCCATTCCATCAGTACGAAACGTGCCATTGACAGCAAAATCAATTTTGACGAAGACAAGAATAGGATTCATGCCCGTCGTGGTAATATTGCGATTATCCGTCGAGTTTCCCGCATATGTGCCTGTGGTATACGCTGCGGCACCCCCTTCAACCGCAAACGCATGATAGGTTGGCGTTCCTGTCGCATTATTGACTGAGGCATCATTGCCAATAGTAAATTTGGCTGTGCCAAGCGTTTGAATAAGATTTGCTGCTTGCGCGGTGTTCCCATGAAAGGCTGCATCGCCTGACGGAGAGGCACCCCGCCATGTCGGGGGTTGGTTTTGGCCAGAAGCTGGCGCAATAAAGACAAAGGTGGGATTAACGCCAGTCGTGGTAATATCACGAGTATCAACGCCATCTCCACTCCACGAGACCGTAACAAGTGCTGTTCCAGCAAGCGCAACCCAATCATAGCGTACCGTATTCTCGTTGACCGATGAGGCCGTTCCGATAGTGAAGCCATCACTATCAATGGATTGGATAATATTGACCCCACCCCCACCTGCTGCATCAATTTCGACTGACTCATCCCCAGCCATGGTATTAATGCGGACTACGGGGCTTGCATTCCCAGTATCACCCATAATAAAGATGACTTTTGGGGTAAATCCTACACCAGCAATGGTCCGATTATCGGCCCCATCACCAGTATATGTGCCGGTCTTCACTGCTAATGTGCCTGCATAGAGAGCACACGGCAACCAAAGAAGAACGCAAAGGGCCAAGAAAACTCTTCGTACTACACGGATCTGCAAGGTTATGGCCTCCGGAAGATCATCGTCACCAGCAAGCCTTTCGCTGTCGTGGTACTAATGGCGTCCACATCGACTCGCACAACATCACCAGCGGCAATGTCATCATTCGCCGCATTGATGGCCGCGGCTATGGCCGCCGTGGCTGACGTGTTCTCCCCACTGTCTATGGTGAGCTTGGTCGTGAGCATATCTACGACCGTTCCCGAGCAGACATTGCCGGTCGCTGCCTGGGCACACCGCGCCAGTTGGACATCCGTCGTGCCGGTGGTGCCAGCAGTCACCACCTGCCCCTGCACAGCCGCCAACACTTTACCGACCAACTTACTGCCAGTCGCCCCAGCAAGGAAATAGAATTTGCCATCACCAGTGGCGATATCTGTCGTAAAATCAAACACTACCGCTTGCACTTCAATGCTATCTTTTGCTACCAACGCATGATAGTTTGCCCCATCGCTGTTGATATCCGCACAGTCGCCCTTGTATAGCACCAGCGTCGCCGCGCCGTTAATCGTGGATGTCGTGGGGGTCAGCGTGCCAGCGCCAGCGCCAATATTGCACCACTTGAAGGAGAAGAGGGCATCGAAGCCCGCACCACCCGCCGCCGCAATCGACACGGCGACCGGCGAGGCGTTACTGGTGGTAATGATCTTGCCCTTGTCCCCAGAGGAGGTCGCACTCGTGCCCACAATGGCATAGGAGGTGCCCGTCTGCGCATTCGTGGCGGGCCCGGGCTCACAATTCTTCCAGGCCGGGGTGCCACTCCCATCATAGCAGGGCTGATCGCCGTGCGTCAGCGTCGTCAGGGTCATGCCAGGGACGGTGGTCCCAGCACTACTCTTGGCTGTGATCCCTACATCAAGCTGGGCGCTAAGATTCGTCCGTGACGTCGCTGCACTACCGACATCACTGAGGTTATTAGATGGGTTGAGCGGCGTATACCCGAGCGCCGACTGCTTCGTATCGGCGTAGGTCTTGACGGCCTTTTCTGATGGGATAAGCGTGTCAGAGTTCGCCGCAAACGTGCCGTCAGTGGAAAGCGTCGCACCCCCCAGGCTCCCAGCCGCAATGTTGCCGAGCTGCGAGGTCATCTGGCAGTTGGTGCCATCATAGCGGCAGGATACCCACGTGCCTGCCCGAATATCGTTATCTACGAGCGCCGTCCCTATGCCGTCCGTCATCTTCACCAGGCCAAGCGCGCCCAGAGCGTTGAGACTGATCGTCGCGGGGCCGATGTTGGCGGTGTTCGCCTTAAAGACGTAGGTCGTTCCGGTGACATAGGCCGTAATCGCGGGCGTGAGGCTACAGGCATAGGCATCAGTGCTGCCCGCATCTTGGCAGGAGAAGCCCGTTTGCAGCACGTCGGCAGTGTCCGTCGAGCCGAGGAGTTTCGTCCAGGTATTGGTTGCTGTACAGACGTAGATTTCACTGCCCCCAGAGTCCGTGTCCTGGTGGAGACGTCCTTCCGTACAGGTCGCTGGCAACGTAGTGCTGCGCGTTGCCGGGCTCGACGCATCGGCACTTCCAGTGTCCAGGGTGTCACCCGCTGCCGCAGTGAGCGCTGAGCAATCTCCGGTGGAACAGCCCCAGACGGCTGTAATATCGCCTCCACCTCCACTTGCGCAGCTAAAGACTTTCGTCGTCGTATCATACTGTAAGCTCTGGCCAGCACCTGCACAGTTCGGGAGCGCTTTCTGCAACCACTCATTGGTGTCTCCAACAAGGACACTATGCGTGGTAATGCTGCTTTGCCCAAGCAAATCAGTTGTAAGGGCAGAACTTGTCACTGGGAACAGCAACATGGAAGCAAAAATAGTAAGGATGACATAGCAATAGGAGAGCTGTCTCATCAGTTTCCTTCGAGAAACCCCTGGCTTCAACCATGGGGAGGAAAGAAGGTTGCCCTGCAAGGGCAACAGGTGTAAACTCTTCGTGCTGGTCCGAGGCACTTTACTGTCACGCACAGCGCTACGAACCGTCAGGCGGTGTGCCTCGGGAAGGACTGCGGCCCCCAACGCTCCTTGCCTGCGCACTGGAGCTAGGCCCGCTCAAGCTCGCGCTTTAGGTCAGAGTCCTCAACGGCCGCCGAGAGAGCACCAGCAGTAGCTCGGACCATACGGCCAAGGTCTCGGGAGCAGTCCCCTGGAAAGGGCTGCATGCACTGTACGACGCACTCCCAGGGACAAGCCCCTAGCTTCAGCTATGGGGTATCTGACATCTATGCCCTCCCTAAACAACTGTATGCCAACACATCTCCACCAAGCAACGTTCCTGCAAAGACCACTGTTGTTGTTGTGCTTGTCGCTCTGATAAGGTTTGCAGTCGTCTCATTCGTGACTTGGCATGGGGGGGCATTTGTGTGTGCCGTTGCAAACGTGAGAGTACAACTTGTTCCTGGTGTCGTCCCGACAGTAACCTTACCCGCCATATCAGTAGAAGGGCTACTCAGTGTGGGGGTCGTGCCACATGCGCTGATAGCCGGTGCTGTCCCCAGGCTCTCAATGTGTCCATCGGCAACCTGAAAATGCGTAGCAGGAACACGGTCAACCGTACCAGTTGCCCCTGCCAGGACCGATTGTATCTGTACCTTTGCCTTTCCGGTTCCCGTTGCCGTCCCGGGAGTAAGGAGCAGATCACCAGCGTTTTTGTCGGTCGCGCCACTGCTGGCCCCACCAGCACGTATAGTGAGGCTATTCCCGGCGGTATTTCCTGTTGTGTGACGTTCCATCCAAAAGATACGAGCGGCATTCCCACCAAGCGATACAAGGTTGGTGGGAGACACCGTATCGATGCCTACATTGCCAGTAGACGAGATATACACGCGAGTATTCCCGCCTCCCGTAGCAAGACGGATACCATTGCCAGCCTCCGCTTGCAACCAGAAGTCCGTGAAGGACGTTGACAGATCTCCCATTGTCCAAACTCTCACACCATCACTGCCATAGGATTCGATTATTGTTTGTAGGTTACCATTTGCTCCAGCGTGATCGTTGTCAGTCAATCTGAGCGTAGGAGTTGCACTGGACATATTGACGCGCAAGTTCGTCGTATCAAACGACACGAAGTCCGTACCAGCAGCATTAGCAATATTGATCGCAGTCGTAGAGTCTGCAGAGGGGCGTATGTCGTTCCCCGCTGTAAGGACGAGATTAGTGGCCAGTGTCCCTAGCCGCGTGATGTTGTCCTGCGTGGCACTGGGGATCGTGCTGCTGATACTCGGCACGCCCGCACCGGAGGTGATGAGGACGCCATTGTTGGCGGTAGCGAGGCCCGCGATGACGTTTGTGGCAGAAGAATAAAGGATTTGATTGGCTACTGTTGAAGAGAGCCCTGTGCCACCAGCACGTACACCATAAATACCAGAAAGAGTGAGCTTTTGTGCAGAGGCAGCGTGTGGTATGAGGAGAAGAATAAGTAAAACATATGCAAGTTTACTTGTTTTCTGCATCTTTATTCTCCTGCTTCTTTTCGCTCAACTCTTTTTTCAGCTTCTCCAGTTGTTCTTGCATGTTTTGTGCTCTCTCTGCCCAGAATGCCCAAGCATCCTGCGCAGAGATCAGTTGCCCGCGAGCCACCAGCACGAGCACACGGCACTGCTCAACAGTTGCACAGTTGACGGTCGGTTGGTCTTGCGCAAAGGCCACTGCCTGCAACGACACAATGAGCACAGCTATAAGAATCAATCGCATCATAGTTAATTTACCTGCGCAAAGAAGGCTGCTGTCGCACTTTCTGTCTTTGTAAAACAACCAGTCGTGCTGAACACTGCTGTGATACCAGTTGCAAACCGTACTGGAATTGACCATTCAAGCGCGCTGGTCATATTTGCTGGGGCTTGTGAACAATATGCAGGGGTGACAGCGCCATCAATGGGAGCACTGGTGGCGTTGAATACCATAAGATATCCTGCTGTTGCACCAGTCGTAATCGTCAAACTGTACAGATTGCCAGCACTTGCTTTGAGCACATTGGAGGCCTGGACAGCGCCAGAGGACGTCAGGGCATTTGCCGCTGCGGCATTGCTCGTAGGGACAGGGGTGACGCCATTGGTCGTCGCAGGGGTCGTCTGGCTGATTTGGATGGTGTTCGCGTCAGTAGCGAGAGAAACACGCGGAGAGCCTGTCCCAGTAACGCCACCACCCATAAGCGGGGTCACGCCGTTGATCTGGCCTACGTTCACATCCTGACGACCATCAGTCCCGACCAGAAACGCCTGCATCAACCCGCCACCATCGACCCCGCCGACCTGCACCGGATTCCCGACCTCTGCTGCCCCGTCGTTGGCGGTTCCTTGTACTTGCGTGGCGGCGGCTCCTACCGGAGGCGCCACCGACACCGCCACCGCCACACCACTGCCGCTCATAGGAATAAACGCCGCCACCGCCGTCACGGTTCCAACCGTCCGGCCACTGACCCGCGCCCGGAAACCTTGAGCGCCTGTCACCGGGCACACCACGTAGCCTGCTGCTGCTACCGTCGTAGATGCGGTAGCTGTTGAAAGGGCGTTGCGGCAGTTGACGGCGGTCCAGTCGGCATTATTCGTCGTCACTTCGTAGGTAAGTGTCCCATCCCAAGCGGCGGCAATCGTATTTTGGACCGCCACGGCTTCATACCCCAACGCAGGGACCGTGGCCCCATTCGCCGAGGCTCCAGCCTCAGCTGTATGCAGAGGAAGCACTTGGGGACGTGGTTGTGGAAATACGATGGCCGGCCAGCCACTTGCTATGAGGAGAAGTACCAGAAGAAAGAGCCAGGACATAAAACACTCCTGTTATTTTGCCACGGTCGTAATTTGATAGGTTGGGCCAGTCGGCCCGCCAGCAATCCCGCTCACGACTTCTTGTACCCTGATACGATCTCCCCATGGGCCATTTCTGACTGTACCAGCTGCCAGAGCCCCATTGAGAACCGCGCTTCCCTGTGCTGCTGTCGTTACCAAGCGTCCCGAGATGAAAAACCGTTGCGTCACTCCTGCTGCTCCAAACGTAAAGGTATTGCTTGCTACGAGGTCGTCCCAAGTCGTTCCGCCGTCCGCGCTATCCTGGAGAAAGAGTTGCAAGGTTCCCGTCGCTGCCCCGCCTGCCGTTATGTTGATGAGAATAGCCAAGTCCCGAAACGCGCCAAGGCTTGTAGTCGTCGTGCGCGTCGTCGTCCCGTTCACAATCGCGGCGACTTGCGAGGCCTGCAATGTGACCAGCCCCCCGCCCGAGCCTCCTCCTTGCGTGACCAGCGTGTTGAGCGCTGTGACCGCCGGATCGTTCGAGGCCAACGTCACTCTGGGGGTATTCGCTGCCACCACCCCTGCATCGGCCGTAATGGCTACTTGTCCGGCAATCAGGTTGACGGCTGCCCTATTCGTTTCATCCCAGTCATCCATGATTTCTACGGCAAGACGGATGCTGTCCAGATCGTCATTGATTTCATCGTCTGTGGCAATCGTGACACGCTGCGTCAGCGCCGTAATAAGACCGCTCCCGCCTTGCACGCCGACCTGTCCAGCAATAGGGTTGACTGCCGCCCGATTCGTTTCATCCCAGTCGTCGATGATTTCGAGGGCCACACGAATTGCATCCAGGTCGTCATTGATCTCGTCATCCGTGGCGATGGTCACACGTTGGGTCAGGGCCGTAATAAGACCGCTGCCCCCTTGTACGCCAGCTTGCCCAGCAATAGGATTGGTCTTGCAGCGATCCGTCTCATCCCAGTCATCGATGATCTCCAGTGCCGTGACGGCCGGGTCATTCGAGGCCAGCGTGGTCCGAGGCGTGGTTGCGGCTACCGCACCCGCGCCATAGGTCACCGGCGTGCCTGTGTCGTTGCCGGGCGAATGCCGTTGCACGCGACTGGGTGTCACGCGGGCGGTAGTGAGATCGCCCTCAGTCGCCGTCCCCGGTGCCGTATCATCCACCAGGAAGCCGGAGGTAAACAGCCGCGTATCGTCCGCAGTAAAGGCTTCCCCATCCGTGACGGTCCGGTCAGCGGGTAAGATCGTAGCACCCGTGATAGCCGCCAGTTGTTCACGCGTCAGCGGCTGCGCGTGCAGGGTTTGCCGCTGGGCGGTCGAAAAGCGGGGATTGCTTTCTGCCATAGGACTCTACCTCGCAAAGCGATCAGCGCCGGCGAGCCCCATCCCCGGCCTGGGTCCGCGTTGTCGCACAGGTTTACTCTTCCGCAGCGTGTCGATGAGGCCGATACGCCCATTGCTGCCATAGAGTCCAGCCTGATATTTTGCTTCCCAGAGAGCCAGGGCGCGCGTGTTGTCACCAGCGATTTCTGCGGCAATCTCCGGATATAGGCGAAAGGCCCGCAAGACGATACGAGGAATCAAGACATCTGAAACATGCTCATCAGGAAGAAAATCTGGGAATTGCGTGTCAGCTGTTAATGCCGTTGGCTTTCGATAAAACCACAAAGAGAGGACATCGGTTGCCATCGGCCACGTCGCAAGAATAGCATTGTTCCTGCCATCTAACTCATAGGCAATTCGCTGGACATCATCACCAATGTCATTATGGTCAGGGTCAATCTCGTCAATAATTTGAATATCAGTATCAATTCTCCCGCCAGTCTCGAACAAATCGTTTGTCCATTTCCATAGCTTTTTTTGGAATACATAACTAGATGCGTGTGTCGCTGCGGTCAAATTGTATTGCCAGGTTGTATTGTTTGTCGTAAGACTCGCAGGGGTTTTTAGACGTAATTGTGGAAAATCAAACTGATAAGACAGCCTATCCAACTCATCATTGATCCAGGAATCGAAACTTGAAGAGACAGACGGGTCATGTAATATGACATCTAATTCTGTTTTTATATCAGCCCTGTTCATGATATAATTTTCATGCGGCTAGGGATTGCAACCCGAAAGCCTGACTGCGCAGGTTGCCGCACCATACACGCAGAATAGCCTTCGCAGAGGTTATAGCATGCCAGATTCTACTGAAGAGAGACGTGCGTACCATAGAGCTTATTATCAAAAGAATAAAGAAAAACTTCATTCTATCTATACTAAAAAGAAAGATACAATCAATCTTCGACGCAGAGAAAAACACAAAGCCACGCCAGAGAGACAGCGTGTAAAAGATAGGATCTATTATAGAGAAAACAGAGAAGAGATACTTAATAAGGATAGAAAGTCTCGACAAAAGAATATAGAGAAAGTTAAGAAACAACAGAAAATACGCTATGAAAATAATAGAGAAAGAATAACTTCTGCCAATAGAAAATACTACAGAAAAAATAGAATAACGCTCCTCAAAAAGAGAAAGGTCTATCATCAAAATCATAGAGAAGAGGCAAGACAACACGAGGAGCGCAGACGTGCTAAAAAGCATTCCAATGGCCGCCATGATTTGACTGTCGAGCAGTGGCAAATGATCAAGGCCCATTACGGCCATCGCTGCGTGTATTGCGGACAAAAAATGGAGCGCCTGACGATGGATCATCTCACCCCAATCTCGCAAGGCGGGGAACATACGATGTCGAATGTTGTCCCAGCCTGCAAATCCTGTAATTCCAGAAAAGGGAACCGTACCGTGCTCAAGCCTGTACAGCCCATGCTACTCTAGTCGCGCCGGAATGTGAAGCGCACGCGCAAGTCACCAGTGCTCACAAAAGTAGGTGGGCCGCTCCGTACTACCATCTGCCCATACAGGATGTTGCTCCCCACGGTGTGAATCGGAAAGCCCCAACCCCACGGCCCTACCGGCGTGACGACCGCCACGGCATTGGTCGAAAAGTTGTAGTAGTCGGACACCGCAATCGGAATCGCCCCAAGACAGTTTTCCAGGTCGGCATCGCTCGGCGCAAACACCGCATTATCCGCCGTGGCCGCAAAGGCCTGATCGAACAAGACCAGATCAATGGCCTGATTTTGCTGGCTTCTGTCCACCAGGCGAATCATCTCCAGGACGCCCGTTTCCCCTGTCCCTGCCGTGGCACCTGTCAGGTCCAGCCGCCCTCCTAGCGCATCCCCCAGGCCATACGCCCCAGCGGTAATGGTGGGCACAACGTCAATAATGATACGATCTTGCCCGACACGGCCCAGTTCTGTGAGGCGAGCCATCCTTACCACCTTTCGTCTTCATAGGTATCCCGACTCGCCGCGTCATCCCCGTACTGCCGATCACGCACTAGGTCGCGCCAGCCACGAAGCCGGGCGCCATCGACTGGACAATGCGTGGCCGAGCGATACACTATGCGCTCATCCGGACGATAGGCCAGGTTGTGTTGCCGACAGAAGGCGACTCGGGACGTGCCATCCGCATAGTCAGGATTGATGATATCATTGTTCGGTGCTGGCGTGTTCGTGACGGACAACACGCCAGCCACGCTCACCGCATAATCAAAAAAGTTCCAGGTTGCCCCCCGGAGCCGTAGCCCAAAGACACCGTACCCAGCCATATTTAGACCACCAACGTCCGCATCCACAGACTCCAAGGAACCACCGGCGTTTGCGCGCATGTGCCAAGGTGTCCCTGCAGAATCCAGGAGCGTCACAAAGTCCAGAATGGCGGGGTACAGCTTTTCTTCAAACGAGGCAGCTGGCACCGGAGCGCCGAGCGTCAGCGCAGTCGTAATCGGTGGCCCGAGATTGACCGTCAAAAACCGCACCACGCTGTTGACATCACGAATTTTGACGTACTCGCGCAGGGAATCAGCCATAGTTGCCTGCCTCTATGGCAACGGGAATTTTTTTTGTGCCCGCCTGGCTTCGGCACAAATCAGGCGCAGTGCCTGTCTTCGCCCAGCTTCCAGTGCAGCCAACACAGGGTCGTCCGGCAGTGCATCGCTACGATCATCGAGGAGAATGGAATGTGCCACTATTTCTATGAGGCGAGGATCGCACGAGAGATGCTTGATCCTCGCCTCGCCAACGGATTCCCCCTCATAGACCGCTACAAATGTTGGCATCTTCATCTCCTTACCGTACACCTCCACAATCAGCCATATCAAGCACTTCGTAGACGAGGAGTATCAGCCGCTTCTCAGGCAGATGAAACAACCGGCGCTGCACAAACCTTCTGATATTGTCCAGGTCGATGTAGGCATCCACGACGTCTGCGCCATAGAGCTGCCGCTCGGAGCGATCCTGGCGGAAACGCTCGTGAATCTTAGCCAGGCCTATCTCCACGTTGCCGCCTCTCCGGTGGCAATGGCTGGCTCGGGCGCATCTGCTCGCTGCGGGTACTCCCCGCCATGCCACGCGCCATCTGCCCCATGCCATCGCTGTGTTGGGAGGCTTGCCGCATCTCGTCGGCCGGCATCGTCGGCGTGCACAATCCCGTTGTTTCGCGCACATCCGTTTTGGCTTTGCGCATCACCGGTCCAAAGCCGCTGTTGCCGCCACTCGACGGACGGCGCCGCTCCTCACTAGGCTTGGTGGGCATGACACTGTCTTTATCCATTGGCATCGTCTTCTCCTTCTCCCGCGCCAACCCCTACCATCTCGGTCAGATGGTCTAGTCGTGGATTCAGCGGTTTCCGTCCAGGCGTCGCGTGCTTCGCCTGGGCAGGTTTGCGTCCAGGCTTTTGTGCCTCGCGGCGTGTTTGTGATTCCCGCGCAAACTTGGCGCGCGGGGTTTCGATCTCTTCTCGGATGGCCTCTTCCTTTTCGCGCTTGAACCGCGCGCCGAATATATACATCGCAAAATCTTGCACAGGGCCAGGCCGGGAGAAAAAGGCCAGCACGGCGCCCCCTTCGGTCACCTCGTCGTCCGAGCCGTCGTCGTACACTAATTTGGAGCCAGGCGGTTCGTCGCAGCCCACAATCTTGATCGGGCGCACGACGGGTGCCAGTGCTTCCTGCGCCTGGCGGTCCTGTTCCGCCATCCACCAGCGCTTAAAGCGCGCCGTGCCATCAGGATTGACCGAATCGAGCAGCTTAATGGCCTCGTTGGGGTTCGTAATCGGCAGGCATTGTGGATACCACACCCAGGCCCCGCTATCCAACTCGCCGATGCCGCCATTGACGCCAATGGCCACTTTCGTCACGGGATCACGGGCCGTTTGCCCTTTGTAGATGCGGACAAAATTAAAGTCGCCGTGGTCCCGGGTAATCGGTTGCATTATGCGTTCTCCTCTCGTCCTTTCGCCAGGAGATACAAGACATGTTGCGGAGTGTCAAGCAAGACACTTACCGCCTGCCGGAGACGAGGTGGTACGTCTCTTCTCTCCACGCGCCGCTGGACTACCCGCAAGGCCCATGCAGCTGCACGTTGTCTCTTGACTCCCTTGCGGCGTTCAGCCATATTATGCCGCCACCACGGCACCTGTCGCGCTCAGAGGACGCCAGCGACAGTAGAAGTCGATAGCCCCTGCGGTCAACACGCCACCCCCAGCCGTCAAAATGATGTCCTGGCCGTTCGTAATGACAAACCGCCGCGATGTGACGGTAGAAAGAGATTCAACTGTGGTGGTCGGGCTCGCATCAAAGTAAATTTCATTGACCAAAAGGTCCCGACCATCCACAATTTGCGCGATGAGTGCCGCTGTATTCCCAGCAACCCCTACTTCAATCGTCGGGGCAACGCCTCCTGTGGTAATTGAGGAGGTACATACGCCAAAAAGCTCAACCTCCACCACACCGGTCACCGTATACAGATCAGAGGTGCCATCCCCAAACGCCCAGGCCGAAATCGAGAGGCGCCAGAGCTGCTGTTCGACAATGTAGCGCATAGATTCGGCCATAGACACGGCATCCGCCGGGGCAGCCGCTGCTGGCCAGGTGGTGATGCCATTTTCCCCAACCGCCGTTCCCATGAGGCCGCCCCAGATGGAACGCAGAACCTCTGTCATAGAGACGCCGGCGGCTGGCACAGCCGCATTGGGGAAGGTGACGATGCCTCCCGTGCCATACAAGATATCCACCAGCGACTCGTTGGCCGCCAGGCCGCTGCCCGTGCCCCGTCGGACATCCTCTTGCACTTGTTCGAGCCGCTCCAGGACCGACCCGTCCCGATTCCCCGCCACGGTCGAACTGTCAAAGGCGTTGTTCGCATCGTCGATCCCGATGGGATTTGTCACCTGATCGGCCGCCATGAACACAGGGACAGACGTGAAGTCAGAATCGCCCAGCACTTGCCATTCATTCCGCCCCACGAGGGCCAACCCCCCAGGGTCAATCGAGGTCGCCAGGGCGTCCGTGATGACCTTATTCTCCTCAATCACCCCACGCGAGGCTGTACCATTGATCCGAATAGCCGTGATGCCAGCTTGTAGGTTTGTGACCGTATTCCGGCGAATCGACAGGTTGACCTGGGCGTTGCCCCCAGCAGGGATGTCGATACCAGAGTCATCGAAGTCGCCATAAATAATGTTGTCTTCCACACGCCCGCCCGCCATATCAAACAAGACAGTCAGGGCATGATTGTAGTTCCCAGCCGTGGGGGCATAGAAGGTGTTGTGGTGAATATAGAAACGGTCGGAATCGCCGTCTGCTAGACCAACCGAAATAAAGTTCAGGCCGGTCGAGGACCCTTCTCGAAACTCACACCAGGCCATTTCACAGTCATCAGCCGACCATTCGATACACATATCCTGGCTGGCAATGTTGCAGAGAAATCGTAGCCCAAAGACGCGACAACTCGCCGCCGCCATCTTGAAGTCTGCTGCGGCTGCCGTGGCAAAGGTAAATGTGGGCATCACCCCGCCGCCCGTCCAGGCCACAGTAATCCCCGCGATATCGACATCCACTCCACTATCGGCGGCGAGCGTTTGCGCATGCCCCCCGTACACCCAGATCCAATCATTGGCAGCCGAACGGCTGATGGCGTAATCCAGGGTGAGATATGGCTGGGATAAGGTCCCTGCATCGGTGGCATCGGCGGCATTCACGGCAGTAGAACTCACATGCCGTTGTGTGCCGGTAATCAGTCCCGCCCCGCCCCCTCCCGCAATACGGAAGGAGTACGGCAACCAGGGAATCGTCACGCGCTGCCCCAGGGCATACGCCGTATCACTTGCTGGCATGGATTGATCCTCTCAGTATGGCACCAGGGCCTCCTCCTGGCGCTGCATGCCCCTCGGGTGGGGGCTCCCTCCAGGCGTGACAGACACTGTCACGCCCCATACCGTCCTGATGAATCTTACTTCGGCCTGGGCTTTGGTTTGGGCTTTGGTTTGGGCATGAACTCCCTTCTCCTTGTGCGCACCAGGATTACACCACCTGTGCCAGGGCGGATTGCGTCCAGCTCTGCACCGATCCCGCCGTCAGGATATTCGCGGGTGTTTCGGTCCAGACGCCGAGCATGACAAACGGCACCCAATCCCCCGCGATGGCACCGCCACCAGTGGCGGCGGTGACAACCTCACACACCAACTGGTCGCCTGGATGGCAGAACATGTTGGCCCGTGGTGGCAGCACATAGCGCACCGCGCCAATCGCCAGCGCATCTTCCAGGTCCACGCGGCAGACTTCCACCCGCCCGGTATCACTGCCAAAGGTCACGCGTTTATCGAGGGCAATCACGCCCTCGGCGGTTTGCACGTTGTAGTCAAAGGCTACCGACACGAGGAACCCAAACGACAGGACCTGCATCGGCCAGTAGCACATCCAGGTAAAGGTGGTATCGCCGGTGGCGACTTCCAGGGCCAGGTCCGCACCTGCGACGTTCTCCTGGTTGGCTTCATGGAACATATAGATGTAATCGTAGGTGCCATATTCACCGGCCATAGGATTGAACTCCTTCTACGTCTGCGCCACTTCAAGGAGGGCAAGACGTTGTTTCAGGGTCGCGTTTTCCTGCAAGAGACGGTCAACGTCCTGCTTGTAGATGTCCATCATGCGCTGCCCTGCTGGTTGTGAACGTATCCACAATTCAAGGTTTTCTATCCTGTTATCATGGCGGATACCATTTTTGTGGTGCACATTTTCGCCTGGCAAGAGATACCTGCCAAAAACTACGATGACGAAATCCTAATTATGCGGGCAAACCCGTCCACACTGACGTCATACCATGGGGCAAAAGCGTATATTCCGTACCAGGCTACGGCGTGCGTGCGGCCAAAGTCGTTCTGGTAGTTTGGGTTTGCGCGTAAATGTGGTGCTTCCACCTCGATCCGTGCCACCGCCTCATCGCCAAACACCATCCCCTCGCCGATGGTCGTACTGGCTCCGGCGCTGTTATCCAGGGTCGTGGCCACATCCACCTGCACCCAGCGGATATTTTCGGTCATCCCCATTTCGCCCCGGTAGAAGAAGTCGCCTTCCCGGAGATAGAGATGCACCGATTGAAGCAGGTTATCGTTTTTGAGCCCGCGCAGCGTTCGCCTGGTCGTCACCCCCATGTAATAATCGGATTGCCAGGGGGGGCAGTGGATATCGCCCGCGAGATAATCCGCTAACACGCCGCAGTGGGCAAAGGAGAACTCTGCCGACGCCAACGTTGACGCGGTCCCATCGGTATCGAATGTGCCTCCCGTGGCCGACGTGGGGATAAAGATAATCCGCGCATCGGTATGCTGGAAGGCCCGGCCCGCCGAGCGGTCCAGACTAAACTCCATCTGCTGGATGAGCAGCTTTTGGAGATAGCTCGCGGGAGCATAGGCGGCCAGTTGTTCGTTGAGGTTTGTGTACTCGACGCCACGGCCGTGTTCGGTGACCGTGATAGAACGCGTGCCGATGGTCGTCCGGTCAATCGGAATGCGGATCGACTCATTCAGCGCCGCATCCGTTGGGACAGCCAGCGAGGTCACACGGAACATGTTAAACGTCTCGCCCTGATGTGTGCCAAGGCCCTGATCCGGGACCTGGGTAAAGGGCAAGACTTTGGTGCGCCCGACACTCTGGAAGAGGAGTCGGTTACTCAACGCATGGTTTCTGAAGGTTCCAGTAGGACTATCGAATCCCCATGACATTGCAGGCATAACAATCCCTCAGTGGCGAAGGTGCCCTGCTGGCCTGCCTGCAACTTGAAGAGGAGCGTTAGGGCCGGCGGACACGCATAGAACGATCCAGCACCTCCGACAAGGAGAAGGACCGGGTGTCCATCTCGTCGGGTGCCTGTTGCGGTCGCCCCATGCCGCTCCGTTCCATCGGGGTGTTCAGTGCCTGAGCCCGTTGGGGAGAGGTTCCAGGTGGGGTCGTAGGTGCCGGTCTGGCGCCATCGGCTGGCGGGCTTCCGGCTGGGGGTGTCTGTGCGACACCGCGTAACTGCGCCACACGATCTATGACGTAGGCAATCGCCTCGTCTTCCGTCGCGTTCGCAGGATACAAGTTACGCTGGACGGCGTACATGATGTCTTGATACTGCTCGCCGCCTTCGGTCATATCCAGGCCACGGGTCGTACCAGAACTGGCCAACTTGTCCAGAAGACGCTCACGTTCAGTCTGCTGCCGGACTTGCTGCTGCATAGTCGGCAGTGCGGCTTGGATACCTACTTGGATTCTCTCATTGATTTGCGCATCTGTCAAGGCGGTGGTGCTGGAGAGATGCGAGAAGGCGGTATCCAGCGCGTCGATAAAAATCTGTTGCTGTTGGGTTTCGAAGTCCTCAGCCGCAGGATTCAAGGTCCCCATACGCTGGTACGCTTGCCGAAAGTGCTCCTTGGCACTGAAGGGCGGTGGAGGTTGCTGAGGAGCCGTGGCCCCAGATTGCTGCCCTGGCTCAGTTGTGGGCGTCTGGGCGCCCTGCTGAATCTGCCGTTCGAGCAAGGCATTGTGCTGACGATACAGTTCAAGCTCGCGCTCCAGTGCGGCGCGACGTTGGGTTTCTTCCGTAATCCGCTGCTGGGCTTCCCGCTCCGCCCGCTCGGCTTCTTCCTGGTTGTGGTACCGCAAGGCAGGCGTCGGGGTCAGGACTGACTCCTGGCCCTCTCCAGAGGCCGGGGTAAGCGGCTGCTCTCCTGGCTCCTCTTCTGGCGGGGTCTCCCAGGGATGCCACGTCAGGACCTGGCCAGGCAGGGAACCCTCAAGCGGTTGCAAGCCGTCGTCAAGCAGTTGGGTGAGCGTGTCGGTGCCCCCAGGGCGTGGTGGACGCTGGGACTGCGTTGGCGTTGCTGTCGTTCCTGCTGATTCAGCCATAAAGACCCCTTTATACTCCTATTATCGCACCATATTCTTGCTTGTCGAAATTTGCCTCAATCACGTCATGCTGAAAAGCATACGCACCAGAGACACTCCCAACATACCACAATGACCCATCTTCGCATGTCTCAAAGTTGTGTGCATACTGCAAGGATGGCGTATGATTTTTACATATCATAGTAAATGTCAGTCGTCTCATCGGATACTGGCCACAGGAGAGCCCAATCGATTCTAAGCGCACCTCTTTTTCAGAACCGCACAAAGGACAAAACGGGAGGATCATGGTCTGCCATGGCATCGTATAACAGACATCTTTGAGTTCTTCTGGTTCTGGTAATACTGGAAGAGAGGAGGACCCGTCAGGTGCCTGTTCAGATGCCTGCGGAGAGGACGATGGTATCATTCTCCAGACCACAAATAACAGCATAGCAAGACCGGCGCAGAGCATGGCTACAGACATCATCCTGCGTCCTCCTGTTCTCCATGCGACTCCCGCTGTGGAATGGCGGACGGCACCCGCAACAGCATCGCACAAAATTCCAGAGCACTCTCTCGGGCAAAGCGCTCTCCCTGGCGTATCTCACCAAGCACGGCATCCCCCAGCGTCTCAAAGAGGAGGCAGAGTTTGGGGTCAGACAGGCACAGCTCGTGTATGCGGTCCACCGCCGTCGTCAGAATGCGCTGCGCCACCTCCCCGCCCGGCCCCTGCAGGTCTTGCAGGAAGCGCCACACGCGGGCATCCCTGGCCCGCTGGCGCTGCTCCTCTCGGTCTGTACGACTGGAGCGCGAGATCTCGGCGGGGTAGCCCGAGAGGAGGTCCATCTCGGCGCCACGGCCTTCCATGGGGCCAAAACTCTGAAAACTAGGCTCTGCCATAACGCGCGTTGATCCCTCTCGCTAATTCTTCCATGGTGCGATAATAGGAGTATAAACATGCCTCGCCGAAAGACTGTCCTTCTATGCCAACCGTGGATACCTCGAAACTGATCACTTCTAGGCCGGGCAGCGGAATATCCCACGGCTCTATCTCGTCCCGGAACTGTCGGCAGTGGTCGCATGGACAAAGATCGGTTCCCAGGTCTACATCCGGTTCATAGAGTAGCTCATCGTCTTTTTTTTGCAACCAGCGTGTAATGACGCTGAGATGGTCAACGAAGGACATTGGCCTTCTCCGCTTCCTCTATCGTGGCCACACTACACCCACCGACCACCACAAACACCTGCCCCTGCATCGCAAGCTGATGCACGAGTGCTTCCCGTGTGAGGCCAACGTAGGTACTCCATCGTATGCGGTTCGTACGCCCAAAGTCGTGTTGATAGTTCTTCTCAACGACGACCGTGTAAGGCGTCCCTGGATCAAGGCGTACTGATGCCATGGCATGCACGGCCTGAGTAATAGCCTCGCAGTCTTTCTCATAGAAATCTTCAAACACGCCCATGAGCTGTAGGAAAGAGTCAGTAACACTGTATGAATCTTCTTTGTAGGCCCACTGTACTCGTGTGTTTACATTCATTCGAATCGCCTACTCGGCTCCCTGAGAGGCATGGGATCCTCCTGCTTCCTGCTGTCGCGCCTGCGCCCGTTGCGCCTGTATCTGGGCACGGGAAACACGTTCTTGCATTGCCGCCTTGCGCTCGGCAAGTTCGATCTGCGCATCTACCTTTCTGATCTGACTCTCAACCTTCTGCTGATCCAACATCGCTTCGAGCATCGAACGCCGCATCTCCGTCTCGGTCCGCGCAATCTCCGCCACCGTCCGGGCAATATCGGCTTCCCGCTGCCGCAACTCGGCTTCGAGGGTTGCGAGCGTCCCGGCGAGTTCGGCCTGGCTGCGCTCGGCTTCCACCGCAGCCTGCATGGCTTCCGCTTCAGTGCGCCGCGCATCAAGGAGCAGCTGCTGTCCTTCCAACTCTAGGCGTCGTGCTTCAAGCTCACCTTGCTGTTCAGCCAGTTGCGTCTGCTGTTCCATGGCACGCATCTGCATCGCGGCCATCTGTTGCTGACTCTGCATGGTTGCCTGATGTATCTGCATCCCCTCGTCTTCCGACACGAAAATGCCTTCATCTTGCAATCCAGAGCGTACCTCAATCGACCGCATCAATTTATGGCGGTAGATGTAGGGTTGATTCGCCGGGTCTTCTGCCAGCGGCAACACCAACGTCCTGATCGCCTGCATCGTTTCAAAGTCTTTGAGAATGCTCTGTAACCCGGAGATATGAAACGTGCCGGTCATCGCTGGCAGCAATACGCCCGTGGGAGAGAGGGGAACTTCCGTAGGCAGTGGCTCGCCAAGTCGCGCGGCTGCCTCGTCGCCGGTCAGCACAAAACACGCGGGCCAGCCATCTACCCACTCGCTTGGCCCAAACGTGTTGAGGAGTTCTTCTAAGGGAAACAGGTCGAGGAGTTCATCGCGGGTGATATTGATCTGAATGGTCTCCATCGCGGCCTTGATCATATCGACCGCGCCAAAGTCCAGATTCTCCCCAATAATACTGAAGACCGTCAGCGATTGCTGGAGATTTTGTGCTGACTCCCTGGCCGTGATCTGTTGCCGGAATCCTGGAAGCCCCTGAATCGGGTCGGTAATAAACGTCCCGCGCTGAAAATCCTGGTCAGCGGACATCGTATTCGCCAGGATTTCGTTGGTCGTGAAGCGTCGCTCCACAGGCCTGACGGCTGGTTGGCCATTCCCTGACGATTTCACCAAATATTCGCGGCCCGGATAGGGAGAGATGTCGTCCTGGTCGACGAGCCGCTGTTGTTCAATCTCAAGCATGGGGTTCGTCACCCAGTTGAGATAGTCAATGTGGAGCGCCTTCAGGTTGCACATGAAATACCACAAGCTCCGCACGGATTGTAAGAGGGAACGCCCCTCGTAGCGTAAGAAATTGGGCAGCGGGGAGAAGCTGGTACCAGGCCACCGGAGGGACGGGTACGGCGTGGCCCTGGGCTCCTGAATAGTCCGGTTTCCGGCGACCGTGTACACGAGCGAGGGATGCAACAAATGCCCCCTGCGATCCAAGACAGTGCCCCAATATTCCCGTGTCAAGATACTTTGGCGGTACTGGTTGCGTTGCCATAACTGCCTTCGGAGTTCGGCCGTTCTTGTGCGGTCCATGTGGTAGTTGTACGGGTTTTGGTCTTCCTCGCCCACAGACAGCTCTGAGGTGTGGACGTAGCGACCAGTGACTTCTTGCTGGCGCAAATACCAGAGATCCTGGAACTCTTCATGCGCCCAGAACATCCCCGATTGGGGGGCGAGCGCCAAGGCATCCGGGTCGCGCTGAATCTTCCAGGGCTCGACCAACGAGAAATCCAGGCCGCGTCCCGGACGCCAGATCGGAATGATCTCAAAGCTCTGCCCCACCGCAAAACCCATCCCGGACGCCATGGTGAAACGGGTGACAAACTGACCATGCGCACGGTCAAGCTGGGTCTCCAGAAGCTTCCGCCAGAAGGCCGCCAGTTTGGGATGGCGTTTGTCTTCGATGCTCAGAAAGTTGGGGGAGAAGGCTTGTTTTACGGCCGCCATACCAAACTGGACCGCACCAAACGGTTTGGGAATGAGGACCTTGGACTGCCAATCCTCTTTATACGCATAGTTCGGCGGCGGATTTTCCTGGTAGACTTCCCAGCACTCTTGCTGAATTTGGCGAATATCCTGATTCGTCTTCGCGGCATGTTTGATCTGCTCGGTGGCAAAATTCACAAAATGCTGCTCGTCTTCGCCAAAATACGCCTCGGTCGCTTCGAGACGTTCTGCCTCCTCCTGGGCATCCATGGTGCCGTTCTGTTGCTGCTCGTCGGCCCGCTCAATGCCCACAAGCCTTTGGCGCATAGATTCAACAATATTTTCAAACGGCGCGAACGCGGCCATACAATATCTCACTCATGTGCTGTGCGAAGCCCGTTGACCATGGGTGATTTTTCGTTACCCCCAGAAGTCCTTGGATCACCGGCTCTTGGTGGCATGTTTCCGTTTCGCCTTCGCTGGTTTGCGAGCCTGGCCGCTTTCGCTTAGGGCAATGGCAACCGCCTGATCACGGCTGGTGACTTTCTGGCCACTCCCGGACTTGAGCGCACCCGTTTTGAACTCATGCAGGACTTTTTCCACTTTGGCCTTTTTCCCCGCTTTCGTCTTCGGCTTCGCTTTGGGCATCACTTCCTCCTTGGCCCCAACAAAATATGTGCGCCGCATAAGCGTCAAGAAACCGACGCTCTCCACGGTCCAGCTCTCGGGCAAGATATTGTTCCACCAGCGTCCCAGGCACCAACGGTCGCACCAGCAGCGTTGCCGTCCCATCGCAGATCAGCGCCGTGCCGTCCTCCTCGCCCTGCCATTGCTCGTCACTCATGCTCTTTCCACCCTCTCTGTTCCAGATGCTGCATCACAATGTTCTGCGCCAATACCAAGCCATTCCGTTCTGCGACTTGGTCGCACCCATTGCCTGGCACTGGCCCATGGGTAATCGCGCTTCTAATTTCTTCCAGGCATGCGCGCAATGCGCCGCCAATATTTTCTGGACCACGAGACGTCTCCGGCGAATGTCTCTCCCATCGCGTATTGGCCGACAATCCGATATTCCACCAGATATATTCATCCTCGCCCAGTACCTCTCGTACTAAGAGATCCTCGCCTGTCAGGCGCTTGGCGAGCGCGCCTAGCGCTGTCAGCACTACCAGGATGTCTCGCTCCATTTGTATATCCTCGTTTTAGACTCTTCCTCACCACGGCACACACCACTCTTCTCCTAGGCCGCGTTATAGGAAATTCCTAGCCGTTTCTTCTTCCTGTATGCTCGCCATAATCTGACCAGCGCGCACCAAAAGGTCACCAAGCTTCGTTGACGACTCTACTGACCCCAGGGCAGCCATCGCAGCAATCATGTGATGACCTGGATACCGTTGCTTGGCCCGAGCAAGATGGCGATTATATGCCCTGGCCAAGACATCTCCTATATCGTCATCGGCGCTGTGAGGCATAAAGGATCGCACTCCCTCATAGAGTCGCCTGGCCTGAGCGAGTATCACCCCTTTTCCCAGCCCTCCTAGTGTTGTGTTGGTGATGGACTGAGAAATGCCTGCACGTCTTTCGCGGCGGCAATCAGCGCCACACACCCCGCCGCGAGATAGGTCTTGCCGTTCAGCGTCCCGCTCTGTGCCGCCACCAGCAACGCCCCAGCACCCGCCAACACCCCAGCGACGATGGCACTGAGAATGGGTTTTGCCCAGCCGTGCATTATGTGCTCCAGTCAATCGTGGCGTAGTGTTGTCGGTAGGCTTCAGAGGGGGGGAGATAAGAAGGTAGCCGTCCTTGATCTCCGCTCGGAAGATCAGGCGGCGGTTTCTCCCAATTCTCGCCGGCTGGGACTGTGTGATTCGTGTGCATGTCATGCCAGACACACGGGCCTTGCAGCTCCCCGTTGTGGCCTTTGCCGGAGAACTCGCGGAGAGGGATAACCCGTTTTCCAATCGACGCACTGTACTTTTGTTCTGCGGTCAGGTTACGCGAGCCTGGTTGGACGATGCGTCCGCGTGATGCCATTATTCCCTCAGAGTATTTTCAGCCAAAAACGCTTGTACTTCGTTAACGGATATACAGACCTTCTTCTGCCCATCACCTCGCACCACCATACATTGTAATGCACGGTTAAGAGGCATAGCTTCTCGCTCGTCGTCGTGCGGGCGATTCGCCCAATTTTTTCCACCGCCTGGGTGGAGACCAGGCGGTCAGCACGCACAAGGCGTTCGCCAAACAGTCTCCGAGGTGGCTAGCACTATCTTTGATGGCGTGCTGCGTATTGATGACGCCAGACTTATTCTGACTGTAATGCCAGGCTCCCTTGAGGGCACTGATGAGCG
>ERZ1292644.513-Hain-H14-01um-R2-513-length-25976-cov-6_pt1 | contig 25976 bp, 35 predicted proteins | sample MGYA00564402_ERZ1292644 | MGnify/ENA primary metagenome ERZ1292644 (study PRJEB36523, sample SAMEA6512644) | groundwater metagenome | collected 2019-01-09 | study: AquaDiva: Metagenomics assemblies of 32 groundwater samples
GGCGCCTTTGCGTAGATGCGAACCTTGGTAGGATTGTGCTACAGCGAGGCCTCCGCTTAGATGATGAAGCGTTGCCATCTGGGTCAGTTGTTGCATGTGCACCGCGTTTTGCATCGCGAGCGCATGAACTTGCTGACCTGTTTGAAGCGCTGCTTGAGTAACTTGGTCTGCCACAGCCGATACATTTGCTGATACTTCGGTCATAAACATTTTCCCTTTTCGGATGGTAAAAATCAATAGACCCACATTACTTGTGGACCTACACGCACATCGAGATGTATGTAATTCTTGGCAATGCCAATCCCGTTAAACATGACCGTCACATATTTCAGCACTTCAAATCTCTTTTTACCATCCATTCCTATGATCGATATATCGGCGGCCATGCCCTGCAGATGGAACGAACTTGGCTTGCCACCGACTTCCTCATTGTGTTCCTTGCATCTGTAACCGGAGTTCACAACAAGAGGTACAGACAAAAACGTTCGGAGTGATTCCAAAGCCAAAAACAGCTTTTCTACACATTCATTTTTTCCACAGCATGGACAGTCAAATTCTTCTTTTTTGAAAAATTTCATTCCGATCTATCCGCGGAAAATGCGTCGACAAAGCGAGGGATGAAACCAAGCATCACCGCCACGAGCGCAATAGTTTCTTGTAAATCGAGGTCACGAACCTCAGACGGAATCGCGGCAGCTCCAGCGACGGCGGCCTGCAGTTTGGCTTTGAACTCAGAATTACTACGAAATAGCTCAATCACCGTACCGATGTCGCTTGCTTGCGCACCATCGCGCAACACGTACGCCATCGCGAGCGAAAGCTCTAGTATTCCTGTCAATGCTTCTGTAGCTTCCCGTGCGCCCATTTTTTGGTCCATCTCCAAGCCTCCTTCGTTTAGAATCGACAAGCCCTTTCTGTTCCAACCCCGAAGAGGTTAAAGAAAATGCTTTCTAACATTCTCTCCCTAATCTCTCCCGTATCAGTCCTCATCGGTGCACTCGTTTGGTTGCTCAGTACTCGAGACATCACCGATGATAACGCCTTAAAAATAGACAAGATCGAAAAAGAAATAACTATGATGCGCGAAAAAGCTGAGAGAGTGAACGTTAGACTGTCGAGAATGGAGGGAAAAATCGACCTCCTTCTCAGCAGGTGATTTAATTTTAAACAAAATAAAAACCACTTACCCAAATTGAGTCACCATCGCCAACATTGTCTACTGGCAAGTCGGTTGCTTGACCGCTACCTGCTGTAGATAAGTAGATTGCGTTAGAGGTGGACATTTCGCCGACCAAATAAGTATTAGAGGCAGCATAAGCAAAAGTAGCGCCACGACAAGCGAATTCATAACGCTTTGTCGAAGAAGCATCGGAGTTAATGCTAATACCACTGATATCGATATAAGCAGCACCAGAACCTGCAATGGTCACAGTATTGAGTGTGAGGGTCACTGCCACAAAAACTATTTTCCCAATGCGCACGTAAGTACCGGACTGTGTCGTATACGATGTGGTGGGGTTTGTAGTGGCACCTTTGAGGGTTGGAGTAAAAGTCCCCTCATCATAAGAAGAAAGTGTCTCATTAGCAAAGGCGATACCTGAACTAAAAGTTTTCACCCCTGTGATGGTTTGCGCAAGCTCCGTCATAACAAAGTTTGCGGCGGCACCACAGTCTGGAACGCTATATTCACGTGTTGTCGCGTGTGAAGCAGATACAATATCGCAAGTTGCACCAGCCCCTCCATTCCCCAAATAGATTTTTCTCAAACCTAGAGTTGCAGCACCGATATCGTATGTGTTGTTAGTTTTGATCGGTATAGACGACGCCAAACTTCCTGTAACTGTTATATCGTCAGCCGCAGCATTTCCAAGAGTCACGGTTCCGTTAAATGCTACTGCGCCGTTTGCAGTAATCGCATTGACCGTTAGATCTTTGAGTCCATCGGTCAACGAATTTACGAGGTCGGTGAAATTTTGGTTTACTTCCGTAGCGTCGGCAGTGGTGGCATTTGTAAAAGTGTAAGTAACGCTTGGGGCTGGCATGGGCTATTTCCCTTTTTTAGGAGCGGAGGCTTCTTGTTTTTTCAAAATTTCATTCAAAGCCATGAACACTGATGCGTTTGTAAGTTTTCCGGAAACGCTACCAAGTTTCCTAGCAGCGTCAATAATCGGTCCTTCGTTTCGCAGTAACTGGTTAACCGAAGATAGACTAGCAGAAGAAATAAGGCTGGCTGTAGGTGCAAGGTTCGCTAAAGAGGTGGCGGTTCCCGAAGGGTTAATGTCCTTTGGAATAGCTTGATAAAACTTCGCAAGTGCTTTGGCTTTGCGCACCCCGTCCGCGCCGAAAATCTCTCCCGCAATTTCAGGTGAAAGCTTCTCGATTTCTTGGGCGAGTTTCTTAGGATTAATTGCCCCAAGCTCACCCCTCGCGGTTGACATAGAACGCGCTGCCATATCAGCAATGCGTGCTTGGGTGAGTTCACTGAACGCTTCAGGCGCAAGCTCTTTGAGCGCGCGTGCGCGTGCTACATCTTGCTTAGGTAAAAACCTATCGAGACGTTTTTCAGGAACCGTTTTTTCAAGTGATTCGCTAAGCTGTCTTTTCAAACGATCGGTGAGAGGCTCTCCTTGTCTGAGCACCGATTTTTGCACAAGGCTAACAGTGTCTTTGTAAATTTTATCAGCTTTCCCAAGCTGCTCAATGAGTGCGGGATCAGGCTTGCGAATGAATTGACCTTGAGGACTACGTCCTTTTGCAGCAGTAAGGAAGGATTCGTGCCGCGCTTTAGTAGCTCCCGCAACAATTCTTTCCGTCACTATTATAGTGTTTTTTGAAGACATTTTTGCAAGTTCGTCATTTACGATTGTACGGAAAACTTTTAAATCTCTTACATTTTTTAGTGTTTCAACTTTTTTCTCAAACTTTTTTATAACTGCCATAGCATCATCTGAGATATTAAAAATATCTTTTGCATCCTTTATTGCCTTTTTTAAAGGCGCAAGGTTTGCGGGTACTTCTTTTAACTGGCTTTCGATATTATTATAAATATCTTCAGCCGGTTTTAATTTCTCAGCCACTGCACTTTGGAGTTTCTGGGAAAATGCTTCTCCAACTTCAAAGGGAGTTTTCGCTGTCTTTCCCATCACTAATGCTTGCGCAGTATCAAGCGCCGCTTGTTCATTGGTTTGAATTTGCTGACGCAATTCCCTACCAAAAGGCGAACCTGATTGCTTAGTGAGCAGAGCTTCCGTGTTTCGTATGGCTTGATCACTCGTCAACATTCCCGGTGTAGGCTTTGCGCCGATAATCGCACCGGCTTCTTGAATACCTTGAGCATCAATTTTCTTTATCGGCCCTTCGGAGTAGAGTTTTCTGAGGCCCTCAACTGAAGAACCTCCTAACTTTTTCAGGCCAGCGCCGACAGCACCGACACCAAGAGGAACTGCAGCACCAAGTCCTGCTTGCTGTCCGATTCTCCCATAATCCATTTCGTCGCGTGCACCGATCAACTTTGCAAGGCCCTGTTTCCCTGCTTCCACCGCACCTGTGGCCGCACCACCCAAAGCACTACCAGCAAGGAGAGACGCACCTCCAGTAGTTGGCGCTCCAAGCGCACCCGCAGCTTTCGCCCCGGAAGCAAAAGTAGATGCACCGGCTTCAAGAAGGTCGGGAATGACTCCAATTACATCTCCAGCATCGAGACCGGACGGATTGACGCGTGCCCACTTGCCAGTCGGGTCCTTGAATTCAAGATCACCGCTTTTCGTCGCTCGCGCCTCATAGCCCTTCCGTTGCAAGTATGCGACACCAAGTTTTGGATCTTCGGCCACAAGAGACAACGCTGCGCGCGTTCCAGTAGGAATCTGGCTATCACTAGGCAAAAAACCAGAGTAGAGCGCACCGCGTCCTGCAGCCTTGGGTTGCTCTGCAATTGAAGGACGACTAGCAGTAGCTGCTATTGTTGGTATTTGCTGTTTTGTAGCAGCAATGTCTCTCAGCCTAAATAATTCCGCATCACTAATTTTCGACAAATCGCGAAGAGCTGGCTGCTGCGGCGGCTGTTGTGCAGGCTGTGGCTGCTGAAAAGCGCGTTGCATGCTAAACAATTGTTCGTCGCTATATTTGGAAAGATCAGCGGGCATTATTTGTACCCTCTTCTTCGGATCTCAGCTGCTATTTCTTCCGGCGTCGGCCCTTGATTCTGCTGCTGCTCGATCGACCCAAAGAGAGGGAGAACTACATCATTCTCCGGAATACCGCGTTGCCTAGCAATGCGCTTGTACTGATCATCGAGACGATTCTGATTTTCTATCTGAGCGTTTTGCAATCTCTCAGTAACAGCAAATAACTGGTTACGTTGATCCTCAGTTAATAAACGTCCTTCCATGGTTTTATTGAAAAGACCGATGGTAGCAGCGTCAAATTTGCCTTTAGTATTTTCAACTGTGGCAAATTCACCTTCTCGCACAGCCATTCCTGGCTCAATAGTTTTCATGTATGAGAATATAAGAGCATGATCACCAGCAGCTGTTGGTGTTTCCTCGTTTTTAATAGCAGCGAAACGATCGAAAGCAATTTTGACTTCTTTTGTTGCCCTAGTAGTTGGATCGTTTTGCCATTCTTTTCGAAGATCAGTACTACTCTTTAAAAGATCCTCTTCGGTTTTCCGCTTCATTTCTGGAATCACGGCACCAGTCTGAGCCTTATAGAGATCCGTCCGAGCTTTCGTTTCACCAGTATCTGCAATAGTTTTTCCAAGTCCTGCTGTTGCCTGTTCAGCCGCAACCTCTCTAGCTTTCGTAACCTCCATGGAGCTAGGCAAAGCACTCGTTTCTAGCCGTACTTTATCTAAGTTTGCCTGAGACGTTGCCAATCCAAGCTCACTACTCTGCTGCGCTTGCTCAGCTGTAGGCATGTTTTCTATAGTTTTGTAATTTACCGCAATACCAAAGCCGGCATTGATCGCTTGAAGTGCGGTCAATACCTGCTGCATTTGGTTGTCTTCTTTTGATCTAGGATCAGTCGGATAAACTGTTGGCGGTGGTCTGTGAGTTATGGCTAAAGGCATTGTTCACCCCATCTGCTTAAGACGAATCATTGACTTAACATAACCCTCAGCTAAGGGACGCGCGTACTCTGCAAGTAGAGGTTGGCTTTGAACAGCACGAAGTCCATCAAGGATTTTTTGATTTTCAACTGCAGCATCAAAAGCTGAAATCGCAACTTGAGGAAGTGCAGATGTGCTTTGAGTGCCAGCAATAGCGGGGGAGATAGCGTTGCCTATCATCTGTCCTAGGCCCGCACCAGCCGACGCACCTGCAATTGCTCCCATAGGCCCACCGCCAGGAACAAGCGCACCAGCTAAACCACCGGCTGCGCCCAATAGTCCGGCGCCCACGGTACCACCACCGCTTTTCCCTGATGTACTCGCTGTTCGATAAACCGGCCTGATTTGCCTAACCATTTTTGAGCCCTCCTCACATCACGCATCAACCGTAAATAAGTGGTTGTGGATTAGGACCTGGATTCATTACGCCGATAAAATTATTGGTGTCTTCTTTTGTCATTCCTAAGTTCATTGCGCGGAAAACATCGTCTATTTGGCCTTTAGAAAAGCCAGCGTCTTTAAGAGCAGGAATCGCGCTGACATACGTTGCAGCAATATTAATCTTACTTTCAATTTCTCCTGCCTTAATTCCAGCTTGGGTGAGTTGCACTTGAAGATTCATGCCCCTATTTTTTAAGGACTCATCCATCTTGGCTATCTTCATCTGATGCGTTCGTTCTTGAGAAGCTGCGTCTTTTGCCGCTGCAATGTTGGTAGTAGCTAAATTGTGCTCTTGAGTACCCCTGAGTCCTTGTACTGCAAGATCACTCCCCGCCCCTATTTTCGCCACTTCCTGAGCACCACCCACGCCTATCCTAGCTACCTCCTGAGCACCACCTGTTCCTATTCGAGCTACCTTCTCCCCACTCTCTGCCCCTACATCAATCCCGTGACGCTGAGTTGCAGCTCCTATATCAGTTCCGTACCTAGACGTTGCCGCTTGGGTGTCTATGCCATGGCGCTGGAGAATTCTATCTTGCTCAGCTTGTCGCTCTGCTCTTTGCACCTGAGCTTGCAGCGCATTAACTTCTTGCTCTTGCCCACTCGTTATATTTTCTTGGGCTTGCTGGTTTTGTTGTTGGATAGCAAGCGCAGAGCCACTGTCGAGGTTCCCAAGAGCGGCAAATCTCCGCTGCAACTCGCGTTGTGACTGGTCAGCACGCTGGCCACCTTGGCCACGGATGCGCCTACGCATGAGCTCAAATTCGTCAATTTCCGGTGCTGCCATTATCGTAGCCCCCGACGATTATAGTAAACGTTTCCCCGGATCACTTTGAACCCTTGAGAGACCGTGTTCATGTTCGTGAACTTGACGGAAATGCGCTTGCCTTCTGCTTGCCCAAGCTCCACTTTCACGTCCTTTCGCGTTTGACCACCACCCCATACATCCGAACCCCATCTCATTGTGCCCCAAAGACTGCCACCCGGATTGAGATTAATGTCCGCGGAGTTCCCTGAACCTTCATCCGCGTCTATGTACCAGAACACTCGCATTAACCAGTTTCCAAGAGTCTCAACCGTGAAATTCGCCTGTCTAAAGTCCTTGTCGAAATGCCGTTCGAAACGCCCACCGTCAAACTCTTTTGACCAGTAGTAGCTGTTAATCGCCGAACCGTTGTCGCTGAATGTTCCGTTATCGGCCCGATGTACTTTTCCATCAGAAGCAGAAGACCCGAAATAGAGAATATTATTGTAGACAGTAAATGCTTTGGCACTCATCCCGGTGAATGGCACCCAAGAGCCACCACTTCTCGACTTATCGCGGCGAACAAAATCAAACTGGTAAATGCGATTATTTGTAGTTTGAGAGGCGCCATGGGTGACAGCTACCCAAACCTTGTTGTTGAATTGTATCGCAACTGCGTTGGCTTTGTACGAGTTCTGGAACAGAAATACATCTGGCTCTATCTTGTCAGACTTCGCATCAGAAATGACGTTGGTGGAAGTCAGAACCGTTGCATCTTGTGAGATGTTGGTAACAGTCGCACCGTCCACTGAGCCTGCGCCTTGAAGCGCATAGAAACCCGTCAACTTAAACTTCTGCTGACCCAAAAACATAAGGAGATTCCCAAATTCCACTACTGAATTTTGAGAAGCGCACCCATATTTAGAGTCTGTCTTTTTCCGTCTCCATGTTGCAGGATCAGTGTCCGGCATTTCGATCAACCAAACGCTGTCTTCTTTGAAAACGACAAGCGAGTTGCCTTGGATTCCAAAGCCAGTGATTTTTTCTCCATCTCCATCGGCAATTTTTATAAAGCTCGTAGATTTGACAATGAAGGGGTTACCAATTTCCGAGTACCACAGGTATTGCGGATTAGTACTTGTCTCAGTGAGGAAGAGACGCTCTTGATGGTGCTTTATATAGCTGTAACTAGGTGGTTGCCCATTGTCCGTTGGAGCGGCAGCACCTAGAGACGAACTCGCAATAGTGTCGTTGTACGTCGTCGCTGAAGCAGCCATTGAGGCCAGAAAATAGTAAGTGCCACTCACACCAGAGTTTGCATATGTTCTGTACAAATATTTTGTATTTACGCCAAAGCTCACCGAGGGTACCGGCACTCCACTAAGGAGCATGCTCTCACCACCGGCGGACGCAACAAGGGTAGAGCTCCCGGTCCCCACCTGTCCTTCAACCACCTGCGTGTTGACGTAGCTTAGTTTGTAGTGGTAATCGCCTGCCAAATTGCCACCAGCTGCACGCGTCCCACCGTTTGTTGCAGCTGAAGGAGTTTCTATTCGGTGACGATATAGAGCAGCGTTTGAATCGTATTTGTAAGCAGTCCCTGCGTGCCCAACAAACAACAGGTTTTGGTACATTTGGGCGTACTTAGTAACGCCTGTCGTGAAGACGCCCTGCCCCGATGGGACAGTCTGGAAGGTGGTGCCAGAAAGCACGAACATGTCTGGACCGAAAAATGCCACCATGCTCTCATTGCCACTGTTCCATCGAGCAGTGAACAGACCGTCACACGCATTTGTATTGACTGCAAAAGTGTTGAGGAGTGTGTGGCCCTGCCTAGTTTCAACTCCACCTAGATCATCGAAAACGACATTGAGACAGCCTTGCGCTTCATTGTCCGCAATAATCTGTGGTTCATATTTAGAATTTAGACCACCGTCAAAAGCATCCATGGCTATGACAGTGCGAAATCCTGCAACCATCTTAGACAACTCCCAATAGGGTGCCTGGCAAGGTCTCTTCTCTTAAAACGGATGATAGATTGTCTCTATTTCGGAGGCGTTGAGCATGAAGAACATCCGTTAATCCTCGTTCCCATGTCACACGCAATCTTTCTGTGTTGGGATGTCCCAATTCTTTCAAACTCATGTAGTACGCAGTCCCCATGACAAGATAGTGGTGGTATTGCGTAGGTATTTCGAGTGTAGAGGCGCCGGTTATTGCACTATGCTCGTCGAAAGAATACGTTTTAATCGTAACGCTAGCAGCGCTAGGAACAGGATAAAGACCGATCACATCATCGAAATAGTAATAGTATTGCGGTGTACCTGTAGTAGTAGAAGCAGTACTGTAGTTTATCGAATCTAGTTGCAATCGCGATATTGGCATCAACTTCACGGAATTGTATTCGACACGATAGATCGATATCATCCTAGATGGTACTGCATACTCTTGCTGACTAGCCACAGAAGAAGTCGTGTATCTGTTCTCAATGCACCGCGTCTTTGTTGACATTTCCAGCGTCGCAAAATACAAATAGTTTTCAATTATCTCCTCTCTAGACCAAAAAGAGGAGCTTGTAGCGTTAAGCATTCGGCGCGCTGCTTCTTCAATTCCTAGAGGAGTCATGCGTCCGTCCACGTAGTTGAGGGGTCTGTGGTCTGAGTCTGCGTAGTGCTAGGATCAGATACCCTCGAAAAAGAATCCAACACTTGTCCCGCCGCGTTCGCCGTCGTGCTTGCGAAAATATAGGACCACAAATCGTCTAGGATCAAAGTTAAAGTCGGAATGTCTGTAGCTAGAGAGATTGAGTTAGTTGATTCTTTGAAAAAAGATTTCTGTATAGAAGAAGCTAAGGAAAACGTATCAGTCATGATTTTATTGTAGGTAACAGAGCGTGCAATCGTCGATGTATGCGTGAGTGTGTCTGTAATCCCTTTGACAAAGGTAATCATCAAATCACCAGTAACACCCCATTTACTCGTGCCCCATGTCATTGCCGTTCCCCAAACTTGAGGGACGGAAGGGCCGAGCACATTGAGTGTGTTCGTGATGATTTTGGTGAAATCAGTCATTATCTTAACTCAAAGTGATCTTGACCGTTGCTGTCAAAGTATCGTTTGCGCCCTTGTTCACGACGTCCTCTAGGTCCCTAGATAGCATCGTTCCCGTACTCGCTGCAGAACTATTGAATAGCCCATATTCCGTGATCGCTCCCGTTCCCGTGCCGCTCGGGAAGGTGGAAGTCACTTGGTAGATGGAATTTGACACGTAACTCGCCACACCGGAAATACGAGCAGACTCCGTTATCAACGCAGTCTGAGAACTTAATTCAGCCGTTGTACCCGTACCAATGGCAATGCTCAGAAACGGATTTGACGGCGTTCCCGTTGTAGAGCTTGCCAGATATTGAGCCAGCTTCTCAAGTCCGTTTGTCGTGATCACGTTGAAACCGTGACGCTCAGCAACAAGCTCATCGCCACGATGCACGTAAATGTCCCATTCACCACGGAATTTAAGCGGCCTCGCTGCTCTTAGCTGGTCGGCCTCGTTTTGCATCTGCAGCATCGTTAACAGCTCCGTTATCTTTTTTGGTTGTTGCTTCTGCTTCGTGTTTCTTCATACCTTCTAGCGTACGGAATTTTTGACCATCGAAAGACTCATAGCGTATAGGTTGGTCCGTTATCTCCGCGAACTTTTCAGGATCTCTTTCGATCCTAAGTTTCTTCGGATTCAAATCCTCGCCTGTACCACTGCGCACAATAGGCGTGTAGGCACCGGTAAACTTAACGGCTTCTGATCGACCCATGACTATATAACCATGGGCGGGTATTCTCATTTCCCGATCGTTCCATTTTTCGTAGTAATCTTTGTGATGGTCATTCCAGACTTTGACGTCCATTTAATTATCCCTTGCAAACAACGTTAAAGGTAATCGCCGAGGTGTGAGCTGTTGAAAGTTCGATCTTGATGTATTGAGCTGGATTAGGAATAGGCACGAAACGCCCACTAGTTCCGGATGGAATCTGGAAATCTCTGAAGCGAGGTTTGCTAGTGTCTATGCAGTAGATATCGATCGGAAATGTCGTGTCTGTGACAGCACTACCAAATTCTACTTTGACGTAACGTAGGCCAGTGGGAAGTGGCACCATCCTAGCGCTAACACCTGATTGAATAGCCCAATCGTTGGTTTGCACAGTTGCCGTTTGCACATCAGGATATGCAATGCGTGTATACGTTGCTCCAGAAGCTATCGCTGCGTGTAGAAAAACTGCAGTGTTCGTTGCGAATGTGGGCTTATCCAACCACACTTGATCCCAAGGACCTTCAATGTCAAACAAAGGAGTGAGAGTCGTGTTCGAAGCCATTGTTTTGCGATAAGTCTTGGTGTGAATGCCAGGATTCTCAACAAGGCGTGTAAAGGTTCCGCCTGAAGTCGGGCTGACCTGAATGAAAATATCAGCCACACTGTTCATGGTCGGAATCTCAAGAAAGAGACTCCTCCAGCCTTGGCCAATGTCTATCGCTGACCCGAGTGTGGTACTAGAGGGCAACGCATAAGAGAAAACTTGGTCCTGACGAAAAGACATGACGGTGCCCTCCCTTTTGTTTTTTTAGTGCCCGAAGATGTGGAAAAACAGCACGTCACCATTGGCTGCACCGCTCACTGCCACGGAACCTGGATTGGCTGTGAGGGCTGAGTTCGCATTCATAAAAACTCTATATCCCGCAGTTGTGGCCGATTGTGGCGAGTGCATGATCGAGTCCACAACACCGAATCCTGTCGCAAAAGCTCCAGATGCTGCATCCGCTGTCACCCGGACAAAATGCATATACGAGTTGCCCATTGCCTGGTTTTTGACCAGAAAACTTGTTGTGTAAGCCATTTCTATTCCCTTTCTAAAAAAACAATTTGGGCTGTGGAGGTAACCCGTGACCCACGTCTTCTGACGCGTTTTCAGGATGCTCAGCTTGATGGCGCATGCATTGATAGAGGTTGTAGCCGTCGATGAATTCTTTTAGAGACTTGTGCTTGATTTGGCGGATGAGCCCTTCGGGATAGACTCCATATGTTCCTCCTTCGGAACAATTTATGAATTCTCCCGGGCATCGCATGGCAATACTGTCGTGCCAGCATTTGAAATTATAGTATGAAGCCCACGTATAAACCTTGTTTCCAAAGGCATCAATCGTGCGCATGGCTTGGCCAAGTTTGCCGTCATATTTGGAATCCCAAGCGTGAAACTTGTTCATCCCAATTCCGGATTGAAGACTGTGACTTGCGCCTGAAAAAGAGAAGTCGGCGCCAATGTACACTATGGGATTTGCTCCCATATAAGCCTTGGCAATGTAGAGACATGCGCCAAGAACGTTCCCACCATTTGAGATGAAATTCTCAAAACGCTCTACAGAGTTGTGCGCGTCGCGTACGCGTTGATCAGGTATTGGGCAATTGAACCACAGCACTTTTCCGCGCCAAGAGGAGATAAGGCCAGGGTCTGAGCCAACGAAAGCGAGAAGAGTTTTTTCTCGCGTTCGCTCAAGATAGAACTCGTGCGGTTGTGAACCACCTTCCGAAATTTCCTCGATAGTGACTGGGCCAGCATCAAGAGACACGTAGTAGTTAACTTCAATTTCGCGATCTTCGAAGTAATGAAAGTTGTGAAGACAAGAAATGAGAGGGATGTTCCCTTTCTTCTTCAAATCTTCGATGTTGTTTGCCAAAGAAGGGCCGGACCCCGCAATGATGCAAGGCTTGAGATTGAACTCATTGAAGAGTTTTCCAATGCCTTTTTCACCGAAGGGTCCGAATTTTTCATGATTGATTTTTTGGTTTTTTATCCAAATCTCACGCCAAGAATCAATCGTAGGATCATCGTTCTGCGAAGCTTGCTTGTGCAGCTGCGCAGGGCTTTGAGGAGGAACATCGATGGTGTTTAGATATTCCAATTGCACCTTTTTATCGAGATTAGTACTCATGTAAAGATATTCCCCTCTCTATGTTGGTTAAAACAGACTGAAAAACGCGGAACCGGACGCCGCGGAAGCGATAGAAATTGCGGCCTTACAAATCCCACCGGTACGGAAATCGGTAGCGTTTGACTTCAGACCAAAACCGCCATCGACACCGAGAACAAGAATTTGTCCCGTTACACATGACTCGTTAGCTGACATGTTGACGGCACCAATGCCCTTCGTCGCAACCCAACCGTAGTAGGCAGTGAGAAGCGTGGAATGGAGTCGAACACCAAGTGGCATGTCCGTAGCGGTGATTGATGAAACCGTAACGGAGTAACCCGTCACTGCTGAAATTGTACAAGCATAGCCGGGGCCGATTTGGCTGTTCCCGGCGTTGTAGACAAAGAGGTACTCGTTTTCATCAACCACGGCACGAGTGCCAAGCTCAGGATCATTAATCCCAAGCGTTGCTGTTGAACCAGAAACACCCACACCGAATCTGACAGGTGATACGCTATAAAAAGTCATTTCAATTCTCCTTTCAGCCCGTGTTAGGCAGTGATTGCAGTTAAAATTCCATGCCTTCTATTGTTGGATGATGCAAACACGCCCATCCAGTACAGTTTGGCCACTTTTACGTTCTGATTTATCGGCTTGGCGAAGGGCTCAAAACGAAAATTCTCGTCTTTATGTGGGTAAAGATCGAGGTATTCCATGTTGAGCATGTAGAGGTCACCGGAAGCGGCGTGGTTGTCGGCAATAAAAGGCGCGGAGTTAAACATTAGATGTTTAAACCCACCTTTTGCCGTCTCATCATCGCTTTGAAATCTTTGCTGTGGTTGCAAAAGAGCGTAGTAGCGATCGAACATATCTTGATCGCCTACGCAGAGATCCGGATAATCATCACCGTCCCCACAGTCACCATAAAGGGATTGCATCGCTGATATGGTGAGAGTGGTTGTTGAAGAGTCAACCGTTCCGTTCATCCAAGAGTAGGAACCGTGAGCCAATCCGCCGTAGGTGCCGGTCGTGTTCACAGCAAGAGACAAACCTTGGATGGATTTTGAGTTAGTACCAGCACTGAAGAGACCAGTGCCGAGGGTATCTCCCATCGTCTTTTCAGCAATCTCTACTTTGCTTTTCACGAAATTGATAATAGCCGCATCACCGGAGTTACGCAGTTCATCGCGACGAGTTATCGAAATAGCAGCATAGAGCTGCTTCCATTCGAACTCGAATGCCGTAATTACGTCATTATCCGCTGTGTCTAAAGTCTCAGAACCTTGGTACCACCCCGAAGCCGTTGTGGTTGCATAGTTCAAAGGAACCATGACTTTATCACCACCACTTTGTGGCTTTTCCTTGGCTTTCAGCTTTTTCAAAAGCGCAGAGCGGTTGAAGATGTTGTCAACGAGTTTTGGGACAAACTTCTTTTCTGTTATCGCCGAGATTTGGTCGTATGTTAAAGGCATTGTAGTATCTCCCTATTTTTTTGTGTTTAACCGAGACCCAGTTCACGCAATGCTTCTTGCGCCATGTCGTGGTAAGATTTTTTTCTAAGATTTTCCGCGCGTGTAACTTGCATCTGTGACGTTGAAGTGGGAGTGCCAAAACCGAATTTGGTTTGTTTTTGTAGCTCTTTTCCCACTTTTTCTTTTGTCTGAAGTTGGGCGCGCGTCATGTGCTCGTCCCACAAATAGTCACGAGCAGCTGCTTGAAAACTTTTAATCCCACCGTCGATAGCATGTTGCATGATGCGCTGTTCAAGCTTTAGCCCACTGTCATCTTCTTTTTCCCAATCGAAATCCGAATGGGCGTCACGATAGTTGGCTATTGAGCTTTCAAGCGTTGCATCTTTCTCTGCAATCGCACGCATGTTGGCCATTTTTTCTTGATCAGCAAGGACACTAGCGAGTTGCTCGACCTTGCTGCGAAGCTGTAACATCTCTGGAGTTTGTTGAGAGTAGTGTTGACCACCTTGCTGAACTTGTTGCCAAGAAGAGCGCACGGTATCAAGCCACTGTGGATTCGCTTTTGCATAATCATTGATCTGCTTTAGCTCATCGTATTCCGCTTGGAATGTTTGACGTTGATTGTCAAAATCTTCGCGATCTTTGGCGTACAGATTCCTATCCACTCGGAGTTGATGCATCTTGTCTTGATAGTCGTAACCCTTTTGGGCATACATTCTGTATTTGTGATCATCGAGTGCAATATCCTTGCCCCCGTGTTTGATCACCCATGGGGTTTCCGCTGAAACGGGAGCGCTCGCAGCAGTAGCCTCACTGTTGGCAAGTGTTCCCTCTTCTGGCGCGCTCATTGGGCGCTCGGGAGCAAAGGCCTCAGACATTAGACTATCTACTTGCTCCAAAATCGCGTCGTCACCCATGTTCAGCATTCCCTCTTTTTAAGCAGCGAGAGGTGGCTCACCTTGCGCGGCCACCATTTCTTGCTGTCCTGCAACTTGCGCAGCTTGCTCTTTTCTCTTTGCAAGCTTGTTTAAAATCTGTTCTTTCTTTGGATCATCTAGTGCGGTGAGAAGATCTTCTTCGTCATAAATTCCAAGTTGGAACAACTCCTTCGCACGCGATTCTCTTTGAGATTTAGCGAATGGAAGTGTTGTGCCTGTGGTGATCCGAATATCTAGATTGCCTTTAATCTCGTATTGGCGAGTGTTCGTAGGAATTACTTTTTCACCTTCCGGTGTCTGAACTTTTTCATACTCTTGCACCGTGGCTACACGCTGTCCCTCGCCTGCTTCATCGAGGACGTTATCAATTGCCATTTTGAAATATTTTTCGGATTCAGGATTGTCTGTTAGGCGCACAATCCGAGGTACTGTGTAGTATTGGAGAATTCGAGAAGCCTGTTGCTGCCCGACTGCAGTGAGCCACGTGTCAATGTTCCTGCCTTTCAAGCGCACGATCGTTTGCGCTGCTTCTTGCAGGTTAGAAATTGCAACTCCAGAAGCATTTGAAGCTGGCTGTGCTCCCATTGAGACTTCGTGAATTGCGGCGATCTTATCGAAGAGTTCTAAGGCCCGATCGAGAGCCTGAAACACTGAAGATGGCACTTCCATACCTGGCAAGCGTTGCGGAGGAGCGCCATCAGTGTGCGGTATCACCAGTCCGACTTTATTGATCAAGGAATAGTCATCAACGTTCGAAGACAACGGATTTAGCCAGACAGGGTTACCAGTCAAGGCGATGATATCGAGGGTGTAGGACATGAGTCGGTTGATAATCTGTTGAGGCCCCTTAAGCTTCTCAACATCGCTCGCACCCCAAAACTCACGTGGTAAAACCCTGTTTGTAAATTTAGCAAAAGGGATTTTGCCATCGAGGTAAGGGTTTGGCCCATCGCTGAGCACCTGATTACAGGCGATAAGAATTTTTCGTCCGTTCGGATATTTCTTGCGGGTTCTAAAGGCTTTGCGAATGCGCCCCTCTTCGACCGCTTCCTCAATCTGTTCTTCAATGAGGGTGTCGTCCTTGAGGTAACAGCAGATTTCCAAAACCTCGTCTGGCTTCTCTTCTCTCACTCGCTCGCCATAAGAGACCATCAAGTTGTCGGACGCTGAGCGCACCGCAAATTCTTGACGATCCATTTTGTTTTGAGTTTGAGCCTGAAGATCAGATACATCTGATTTTATAAGATGGGCTTTTTGGGGATATTTTCTCTTTAGTTCGCTAACTGGTTTTGGTTGCGCCGTTATGAAGTAGCCACAGTCTTGCGTGTTGATATCCGTAGCCTGTGGATCGGGATAGCAATACAAGATATCTGTGGTCTTAAAGCCAAGATCACCAAGTCCTTGCAATGCATCAAAGTCGTAGCTCTGATCCGATATTGCAGTTCCGTAGGTGAGACCATCAAAAACAGCCTCAACCACAACACGCGAATAAGCATCCCGGTCCCATTTACTCCGTAGGACTTGGGTCATAATCGCAGCAAATTCGAAATCAGCTGGATTTTCTGGAACCGCTTCTATGTTGGGACGAGAATCCGTGATGAGCGCAATAAGCAGCTCTTGGTACGCTGCGAGGATGTTCAAAACTTCAGCGTGGAGATGAGCAGGACGCGACTTGTCCCATTGCTTACCTCTAACAAATCGATAGTTCTCTACCCAATCGCCGTCGTACGCTGATCGCGCCTGCTTGGACCGCTGAAACAGTTTCTCGACCATCTGCACTGTCTTCATCTCTGCTTCATCGACAGTGCTATCAGACGATGACTCACCTTCGCGTGGTGCGTCGTCGATAATTCCCGCTTCTTGTCCATAATTAGCCATGAATACTTCCATTTTCTAAGAAGTAATCGTTGAACTCGTAATTGTGTTTTTTGGGCTTCGGCGCGTACTTCGTGAGGTCTTCGTTGCCGACCTCGGTCCAGCCTTTGGCTTTTGCAAGCTGTCGAGCGTGAGCATCTGAACGCACGACACAGCCTAGAGATGGGTGCCGATATGGGATTGACTCACCCTGTAGTATGAGTTGCGGCACTGAGTACACACGCCTGGCTGTCTCGCCGCATCGACAAACATATGGCAACGAAGAGTCGCTCATAGGTCTTTCATCGGCTGACGATAACTCGCAAGCGTTGCAATAAAAGTCGTACATTGGCACGTTCGGCGTTCTCTCTTAAATTTTGATGGGGGTAAAATAGATTGTGTACATTGTAGGGGCAGATGAAAGAAATTGACAAGAGATTTCGCCATACCCATAATTCTCTTTGAAAACCCTCTTTTGGAAACACTTATGGATCTATGGCATCTTCTCCCACCTATGGCGGTAGCTTCCCTCATCTCTTTTTTTTTGGGATTCTTTCTAGGGCGCATCATTAAGAGGAAAGAAGATCCGGCCGAACCTCCTCAAACTGTCCAAACCCAAGAACTAAGCGAATTTTTGAATGACATACGCAATCGCGGCTTCAGCTTTGTCCGGGTTGATCCTGACTCGGTCTTCTTGCGTGCACCGAAAGGAAAAGACTCATGAAAATTCTCATTACCGGAATCACAGGCACGCTTGGCCGCCAAGTTCTGAGCATGCTTCTTGAAAACAGCAGAATTGAAATTTACGGAATTTCGAGGGACGAACAGAAGCAGCGCGCCATTCCACGGCACCCGAATCTACATCTAAGGGTTGGGGACATAAGAGACTCGGACACCATGGCCGAACTATTCAACGACATGGAGTATGTGAATTTCATCTATCATTTTGCTGCTCTTAAATGTGTTGACACGCTGGAATCTTGGCCAATGGAAGCCGTCCGCACGAACATTCTCGGGACACAAAACGTCCTGCTCTTTGCCAAAAAGGTCATGTGCAACAAGGTGATTTTCACCAGCACTGACAAGGCCGTTTATCCTATCAATGCGTACGGCCATTCAAAGGCTATCGCTGAGAAGATGGTGCTGAATGCATCGCCCACTAACGTGGTTTGTCGCTATGGCAACATCTTGGGCTCACGCGGCTCTTTTCTCCCCTCTCTAGTTAAAACTCTGAAAGAGAAGAAATGCGCCTACATCACTGATCAAGCCATGACTCGTTTTTGGATGACTATAGAAGAAGTAGCAACATTTGTGGTGCACTGTGGCGAAACGCAATCCCTGACTGGCCTACAAATACCAAAGAAAATGTACTCCTCATCGGTACTTGATCTAGTTCAAGCAGTGGCAGAAATCATTGGAGTAAAAGACTACGAGATAAAGAATGTAGGAATCAGGCCAGGTGAAAAAATCCACGAGTCCATCCAGACCAAAGAAGAGGAAGCGTTAACGAATTATACACACTCGAACGAGTGTCTTATGACAAAGAAGAAACTAAAAGAACTACTTTCCGGATTGGTTTCTCAATGAACAACAACAAAATTCTGATCATTGGCGCAAAAGGCAACATGGGACGTCGCTATTCCAGTATTTGCAAGTATCTACAAATTCCATTCGATGGTGTAGATATCTGTGATACTTACATTCCTGATCAATATTCGCATTGCATCATTGCCACACCAACCAATTCCCATCTTGATCTTATACAGAAAATAAATGATTTTCACTCACGACCCAACATCAGCATTTTGTGCGAAAAACCAATTGCACTAAACAATGATGATGTTCATATAATTAATCTTCTGTGGAAAACACTCACTGTCTACATGGTAAACCAGTACGCCTACTATCCATATCTTTCCACCGCCGAAGAATTAAATACCACTTATGATTTCTACAATTCAGGGAATGATCCTATCGCCTATAACTGCATCCAGTTAGTCCATCTTGCCAAGGGACCTGTGCTTTTGAAAAGTGAAAGTCCAATATGGCGGTGTGTAATAAACGGTAAAACTCTTGATCGAGGAAGAATAGATCGATGCTATGTCGACATGGTGCATGATTTCTTTTTTGATAGTTACGGCAAACTTTGGGGAAGAGAAGATATTTTAGAGGCCCATCGAAAGGCATATTTATATGATCAAGGTCATCATAGGAATTCAAGCCCGCAGCAACTCGACTAGACTTTCCGGCAAAGCGTACAAAATAGTCGGCGAAAGTTCGATCATTCACCGGGTGATTTATCATTGTGTGCGCGCTGCAGGATGGTTACAGAAGGATAACCCCAATGTGCACGTCAAAGCTGTTCTCCTGATTCCCGAAGGGGACCCTTTAAAAAGCCACGTAGAGCACAAAATAGAGGTTTTCGAAGGCTCGGAAGACGACGTCTTAGCTCGCTACTCTCAAGCAGCAAACCATTTCGATGCTGATTACATGGTTAGAATCACCGGAGATTGCGCTTGGCTTCACAGCAAAACAGTAAGTAAATGTGTACGAGAAGCTCTGCACAAGGAAGCCGACTACACATCGAACATTCTCGTGCGAACCTTCATTGAAGGACAGGACACGGAGGTTCTTTCGCGTCGGTGTCTCCATTGGCTTGATAGAAAAATGATCACACCACAACACAGGGAACACGTTACCCTAGGTCTCCTTGAAGAACTGGAGCAGAGAAGACACTTACCATTGGATTATAAAATTCATACTCTTCTCAATGATTACGATCTTTCGGACATAAAAACATCAGTGGACACGCAAGAAGAATATGAATCAGCGTGCGCCCTTTTTGAAAAAATGACCGAGAAGAAACGCTACGCATCAGAGAGAGGGACGGTGAATAACTGAAATGCGCTCTATCAAAAAATCATTAAGACTTCAAAGTATGGTTAACGAGCATATAGCTCATGGAAGCCTCACCAATTCCAAGCATCCGAGAAGTTTCGTAGAAGGTGTGTACCCTACAACAGCGAAAAAAGGCTCTAAGTGCTACCTTTTCGACGTTGACGATAACCGTTACATAGATTTCATTTGTGCTTTAGGGACAAATCTTTTCGGCTATGGAAATCATGCCATCCTAGAATCCGTAAACAGCGCTATGTCAAGCGGTGGTTCTGTCTTCTCTCTTTCCTCGGACAAAGAGCTCGAACTTGCTGAAAGACTCAAAGGGACTTTCCCCTGGCTAGAGCGCATGCGATTTCTCAAAACTGGCTCAGAAGGATGCAGCGCCGCTGTGCGAATAGCGAGGGCATATACTGGCAAACCAGTGATTTTGTCGGAAGGATACCACGGTTGGAATGACGGGTTTGTTAGTTTAACTGAACCTGCTCATGGCGTGTTTGGAGATTTTTCTTTTGAAAAATACTCAGAAGATGCCGATTTCAATTTAGTTGCAGCTGTAATTATTGAACCAGTGATGCTTGATTTTTCAGCAGCAAGAATTGATTGGCTCAATAACTTGAGAAATAAGTGCATCAAACATGGCACTCTGCTCATTTTTGATGAAACCATCACTGCCTATCGTTTCAAAGACGGATCTGTTGCTCGTGCCACTGGCATTTATCCTGATCTTTGGATAGGTGGTAAGGCTTTGGCAGGTGGTTTGCCCATCTCCGTAGTTGGGGGACGCAAAGAGGTTATGGAGTCAGAATACTTCATCTCCTCCACGTGGGCAGGTGATCGTCTCGCCATTGAAGCAGCTAAAACTGCTAACAATCTCATCCACGATGATAAGTTTAGACCGAACACTTTGTGGAGTTTTGGCACTGAATTTCTGGCAAAGTTCAACGCTCTTTCGCCCCACATAAAGATCGACGGCTATGCAACTCGTGGTTCGTTTGTAGCGAAACCGATTTACAAAGCGTTGTTCTGGCAAGAATGCGTAAAAGCTGGAGTGTTGTTCGGTCCTAGTTGGTTCTACAACATCTTTTTGCATGAAGAGATGGATAACGTTTTGTCCATTTGCAAAAATGTTCTGGATCGCATTGAAGATGGAAAGGTTAGCCTCGAGGGTTCCATGCCACTATCACCATTTTCTCAACAAGTGAGGGAAGCATTATGAGTTCAGTCGCGAACAAGTTTTTCGAATTCCAAGTTTATACGGCGAGAAGTGAAAAAAACAAAAAGGACAGGCAGATTGTTGATTATGAGCCTTGTTTCATAAACATGGAACATGTTTTGAGTATGGGTCCAGGTGATCCAATGGAAGACAACTCCTTTCTTTCTTTTCCAAACGGAGACAGAAAGATCGTAAAGGGAGACTTCAAAGATTTGTTTCTTGCAATCAAGGAAACGTGTCAATGATCGACTACGGGTTTGGCATCAAACTAGAAACTATGGCTGAGTCTGAAGACTTTGAAGCTCTGTTTCACATGCGCAATAAGCCAGAAATATGGAAATGGTGCCGACAGGTAGGCCCCATCCATTTCGATCATCATATGGACTACTGGACAAAAGTTTGTGAGAACGACGGTAAAGACACGAGGATGTACCTAGCCAGAAATGGCACCAAGATTGCGGGTTGTGCTGGATTCACTTCCATTGATCACATAAATTCTCGTGCCGAGTTCTCGTGTTATGTTGACACTGACATGCGAGGGATAGGAATAGGTGCAGCTGTTCTAAAAACACTGTTCAGCTTCGGATTTAAGATGCTCAACTTCAACTCGATTTGGGGTGAGTCCTTTGACGGCAACCCTGCGATGAAAATCTTTGATAAAATTGGGATGACTAGAGAGGGCGTGCGCCGACAATTCTACTTCCGCGACGGTGCATTTATTGACGCTCACCTGTTTGGAATTTTGAGGTCAGAATGGAAATTTTAGTAGATGTAGATCTTTTAAAGATGATAGCCATTATGCTTGGAATAAATTCAGGCTTTTCTATTACTGCTGTCCTGTTGTTGCTCTATCTTATTTTCAAACATCCACAATGCTGTCTTTCTCATAAACCACCAGAACCTTCAATGAAGACACATAGTAGCAGCAGCATGCCACTCATTGAAGGCAAGCTCAAAGCCTTTTCACCCGCTGAAATTGAGAGAGGTTAAGCACAAATGAGTATCCAGCTAGTTAAAGCAGGAGAAGGTCTTTTCGTCAAAAGACCGAATAACACCGAAGCATTGAGGTTGATCACCTACGATGATGCTGAGGTGAAAATCACGGAATTAAAAACAGGCCAGGTGAAAGTCGCTATCAAGTTTGTAGACCCTTTCATTCACCCCACCGATAAGCGTCCAAAAAGCGTTAGAAAAGCTGGTAAAAAAACCTGCAAGAAACACACAAAGAAGAGCGCTAGAAAAGCGAGTAAACGATGAAGACATACGTACCTCGCGATGTAAAGGTAACTGCTATTCAGTACACCGGGACAAATCGTCGGCAAATCATAACGGATCTAGGAATTTCTGATCCTGCTCACTGCCAGCGCTGGTATTTGGAGGGGACCACCGACAGCTATCTTCTCATCGAAAACGAAGCCCTACTGATCGGACGCATCGACATGAATCAATGGGTTGTGAAACACAATGGCACCTATTCGATTCTGAGCGATGAAGATTTTAGACTAAAGTATGAGGAATGGCCGGTATGAGGAATGTACCTTTTATCATCGCAGAAATCGGCTCTAATTTTCGTAGCCAGGACGATTGCGTTCAAAGCATAAAGTTAGCTCGTGCCTGTGGCGCGGACGCGGTGAAATTCCAGCTATTCACTGAACGCGAACTCTATGGCTTTGGTGACAAAAATTCCCACACTTTTGCCATTGGGGCATGGATAGAAGACCTCGCCGCTGTGGCCAAGAACGTTGGCATTGAGTTCATGTGCACTGCGTTCTCTCCGGAAGGCGTTGATATTGTCGATCCATTTGTCAAAAAGCACAAGGTTGCATCTTCCGAGAACGCGTATACTCAGTTGCTCGATCGTGTGGCTTCAAAGGGAAAGCCCGTGTTCATCTCAACTGGTGGTTCCTCAATCAGTGACATGAAGCGCACACTTGACTACCTGAAAAAATACCCATCTATTGATGTAACACTGCTCTACTGCGTTTCCTCATATCCAGCGAAAGCATTCAATCTTTTCAAAATGGAGCAACTGGCCCAACTTGGTAAGCCTGTCGGTTTCTCCGATCATTCGACGGACGAACTGTACGCCCCTCTTTCAGCATCAGTACACTTTGATGCTAGAGTCATTGAAAAGCACATGAGACTAGACAAGATTACCAACACTCCAGATGCTGGACACTCGATTACCCCGGACGCCTTTAAAAAGATGGTTGATCATATTCGAGGAACTAACGATGGCTTTCGTTCAAGCGAAGAGGATGAAGCGGTTCACTGTTATAATCGACGGCTCATTGCTACCAAGAGAATAAACGTAAATGAGAAACTGTTGTACGGGGTGAACTTTGGTTGTTATCGTTCCAAGATTAGAGACACCAAGGGTCTCGGCCCTCTTGAATGGCAAGATGTACAGGAAAAGCGTTGTGCATCTTATCTTAAAATAGGTGATTCGATCGGTCCCAAAGATTACCTTAAGTGAAATTCACCCTCCACAAGTTTCAAGAAGAAGCCTTCCTCTCCGATAAGCGCATTGTCGCAATGGTAGCTGGAATATCTAGCGGCAAAACGCAAAACGGTGCTCTTTGGTCTGGCATGAAGGCATTGAGAGGGAAAGCCGATCGGAACCACATAATCGTGGCACCCACCTATAAAATACTTTCGCAAGCTTCATTGCCCAAGTTCATCAACGTCTTTAATGAATACGGCGAGTACAAGAAAGTAGACAGTATTTTTGAATGGGCGCATGGACCTAAAACCTACATCCGTTCTCTCACTGACCCGAACTCTGTAGAGGGAATTCAGGATGTAGAATCGATATGGCTAGACGAGGGTGGACTCATCTCCCGTTACGCTTGGGAGAACGTGTACGGACGTACCGCACGTACCAAAGCTCAAATCATGATCACCACAACACCATACGCTCTTAACTGGCTTTTCACTATGTGGAAGGAGTGGAAAACCGGACTCCGCGACAACACCCACTTTGTGCAGTTTCGCAGTAAAGACAGTCCCTATTTTCCAGAAGACGAATACGAGAATCAAAAAAGACTGCTCGATCCACGCCGTTTTGCAATGAAATACGATGGCGAGTTCGGGCGCATGGAAGGATTGGTTTACGAAGATATCAACATTTGCAAAGCCAAGCCCCTACCGAACGGTACCATATACTATGCAGGGATAGATTGGGGCTTCACCAATCCCTTCGCTCTTGTTCTTAGAGCCATAACTCCAGACGGGATTCACTACCGAGTGGGAGAATTCTACAAGTCGCAACTCACCATCGATGAGATAGTACAAATTTGTTTAGCGCGAAAACAGATCTACGATATTCGCATGTTCATCTGTGACCCCTCGGCCCCTGCTAACATTTCCTCTCTCAACAAAGCGGGAATACCCGCAATAGGTGGTAATAACAATGTGCGCCTAGGCATTGATACGCAGATTTCTTTATTCAAAAGCGAACGCCTATTCCTCTTTGAAGACGAGAATCCAATCGGTATCGACGAATACTCGACTTATCATTACCCGGAACCGAAGGACCTGCGCATTGATGAGAGTGAGAAGGAACAAGACCCCGTCAAGACAAACGATCATGGCACTGATGCCGATAGATACGTGAGCATGTACCTAGAAACAGCTCAGACACAGAAGAAGCTGCAAGCAAGTGTACCGGGTGGCAAGAGGGAGATTCCTAAAGATCCGATGGATCGCATTGAGTGGCTAAAGAAAGGCGGAAACCGTTCTTAGAAAAAGATGGCGAGGGAGGGGCAAAAGCAGAAGAATGACTATCGCGACAATCATTTTGACACCTTAATTTTCTTTCCCGCGATAGGCGCTTCAATGATAATTGGTTGCACGATTGTCTTGTCTTCTTCATCCGGTTGTTTATCTCGCCATTGAAAACGATTCTTCATTGAAAAGATCCACGCTGCTGCGCTGAAGTTTTTGATCCTTCCTAACGAGCCACCGTGACCTATTTTTTCCCAAAAAAGTTGGCTTTTCGCGACAGCCCGTTTCTTAGCATCGGAAAAATCAGGGTGTGCTTTGGTCCATTCGTAAATTGTGTCTCGATCTAAATCGATTATAGCAGCAAAACTTTCGAAAGAATAACCATCTGCCATGTGCTTAATAAGCATCTCACAATATTCAGGTTTGTACTTGGAAGGTCGACCCTTAGGCTTTTTCATGTTGCCCACGCCAAAATTTCAGCTTTTTCTGTATAGTTCGAATGCGCTCAAACACACTTCCCTTTTTGAGGCCAACAGCAGAAACTATATCATCCGTTTTAAAATCTCCGTAAAAATACATGAGAGTTATAATTCGATCCTTAGGCTTGAGACGCCACAAATGGTCGAGAATCCATAAGCGTTGCTCATTTTTTTCGTAATGATCAATGGTAGTGGCACTGTGCCAAGAAATAGTGCCACTACCGTTACCATGGAGAAAATCATCGTATTCAATGTGTACAACTGGTGGAGATTGACCTTTTCTAAAAGAATATCTTGATACTCCAGTTCTACCGCACTCGCGGCGGATCTCTTCTCGAATTTCACTGTTAATAGTAGTAAAAAGCCAGCTTCTTAATGAGGCCCCTCTAGTGTCGTCAAAACTTTCAATACCTTTGATCAAACCTATTTGACCTTGTGCTATGAGATCTTCTACAGTGAGCGATGCTTTGGTACTGATTTTTCGCATGAAATATCGTGCTCGAGCCGCAACGAGAGGCTGATGTTCGAGCATTAACAGATTTCTTTTTTCAATATCCATTTTTTTAGTATAGCGAGACTTCGTATGACGGCAAAGATTTTCATCACCATCATTCTCTTTGCACTACTCAGCGCTTGCGATTACAGATGGAAATGTAAATATTTTAAAATCAAAAAAATCGGTGTCTGTAGTTACAATGGGCTATGTGGTGTGATTCTCGAAAATGGAGTTCAAACCGAAGCGCTACGGCCGGTTATTGGAGGTGAAAAGCCAGTTTGCGGGTGGGAGAAAGAATGAAAGAATTCGCCTTCACTGCCATCATTGATTCTCGTGAACAGAATCCTCTTAGCTTGCGGATTCATCCAGACGAAGCACCAATAAGGTCCGAGAAAGGGACACTCTACACAGGCGACTATTCGGTCAAAGGACTCGAGGATCACATAGCGATAGAGCGTAAGAGCCTTCCCGACCTCATGGCATGCATTGGCAAGGAAAGGGTGCGCTTTAAGAAAGAACTGCAACGAATGCTAGCCTACCCGGTGCGTGCGGTAGTGGTTGAGGGGACGTGGGCGGATGTAGAGAATGGTGCCTATCTCACAAGATCCAAGGTGAATCCAGCTTCTGCTATCGGTAGCGTGCTTGGATGGGT
>ERZ1292644.305-Hain-H14-01um-R2-305-length-36248-cov-7_pt3 | contig 25863 bp, 49 predicted proteins | sample MGYA00564402_ERZ1292644 | MGnify/ENA primary metagenome ERZ1292644 (study PRJEB36523, sample SAMEA6512644) | groundwater metagenome | collected 2019-01-09 | study: AquaDiva: Metagenomics assemblies of 32 groundwater samples
CGAAGCTGCTGACGTGCTTGACGCCATGAAGGCGGTCCTCATAGCTGCGAAATGCGGCTGCCACGAGGCAGCGTTGGAAAAGTCTAACCCGCTGTGCATCATCGCGGCTAAGCGCGCTCTGCTCCGAGCAGACCCGGCATGGATGACACAATTCTTTCCCGAGGATGCCACATGAGCAGGCAAGGGTGCGCCCATGATGGCCGGACGTGGTTCCCTGCGTACGAGTACCCTCTGTGTCAGGCGTGTTACGACGACGCCTATCTGGCATGGTGGCTGAGATGAGAGTCACCATCGACCGTGGGCGTCGGAACCCGTGCGGGTACTGTGGGGCAAGCGTGCAGCTCAAGTACGAGCCGGGCGGCGGGAAGCGTGCCCGGAAGCAACACCCGCGACAGTGCGTGTGTACGAACGGCCACACCCAATGGAGGAAGGACCGATGACCCACGAGTGTGATATCTGTCACGGTAGGGGCTGGTGGGTATCAAAGGAGGGAGCCGATATTCCGTGTGACTTCTGCGCCGCTCTCTGCGATGAAGGTGGGGAGGCGTGAGACTTTACAGGGTGTGGGCAGGAAGCAAAGGGACGCCAGAAGACACGTTACGGTGTGTGGTAGAAGTGCCAGATCGTGACCGTTCGTGCCTCTTTCGTCAGTGTGGCCGAAAGCGAGTTGTTGGGGATCGGTGTAAGCAGCACGCAAGTCCTCGATATAACTCCTCTGTCCCGAAGGATGAGGCGTGATCGAGACCCTCTTCGTGCTTGTCCTCGTGTTAGGGTTCTGTGCGATACGGAGGTCACTGTGAGTGACGCGCGCTACTACATCTACCTCTCGACTGGCGAGGTCAAGTTCTACCGCGACGCCCGCAACGCCCGGTGGTTCCTTGAAGCTCAGCGCCGGATATACCCCGATAGCCAGGGTGTCTTGTGGGATGACCACGGAGCGGTGGGCTATCTCGACAGTGATGGCAAGTGGGTCTCCCGTGGCTGAGCCGAGCGCGGCGGCCCGGGCACGGCTGTCAGAATGCCTTGATGCACTCGCCGGGATACCGACGCCAGGGACCGACCACTGGTGCCACGCGGCGATGATGGCCGCAGAACAGCTCGCCGCCGCGTGCGTGGCGAAGGAGCGGGCGTTACTTCAACGGATCGCAGACGCGAAGGACTCGATGGAGTGGTGGGCGGATCTTGATCACTTTCTCAACGCCGCCCTCCGCGCCCAGCTCGCGCCACCGATGGACCAGCACGAGATCGCGGGCTTTCAGGAGCAGAAACTGTCGAACAGCCCCTGCGTCTGGAACGACGGCTACGACCGCGTGGTATGCACGTGCGGCTGGACGAGCGTGGCGGTTCAGAGGAACAAGGTCGCGCTGGTCGCGATGCACACCGCTCACGCGGGCCGAGTCAGCACGTCCTGAGCCTCCCCCGCGGTGAGGCTCCTCGACCCCCTCGATTCTCCCTTGACCGGGGTCAGCCACACCGGCCCCTGCCGGTCCCCCTTGTCGTCCAGCTTGACGAGGAAGGGCTCCAGCTCTACGTCATCCCTCGACTTAATCCCCGTCAAGCGCGCCATCCCCCCTCGACGCCTCTCGACCGCGTAGCTTGCGTCAGATCCCGCCAAGATGTCCGTGGAGCCACTGGCCCGGTACCTCAGTGCCCGTTCCCCTTCCAGTGGTGGCTTGGTCATGTGGTGCGAGACGATGCAGGTGATCCCCAGGCGGGAGATGGGCTCTAGGTTACGCCAGAACGCGGCCATGTCCGACGCTTCCTTTTCATTCCCGATCAGCACTCGACGGAGCGCCTCCACGATGACTACTTGGGGGAGGAACTTCTGAGCTTCACAGTACTTGAGGAGCTGGCCCGCCCCTGTCCCGTCGAAGCGGACCCCTGCCCTCGACAGGAAGGCCACGGGGGGGAAGCCCTCGATCCCCGCGCCCATCGCCAGCCGCTTCCCCCTTCGACGGAGGGTGCGCTCGTTCATTTCTTCGTCCACGTAGAGCACCCGTCTCGACTCGTGAACCTGGAACGTCGCCAACCATTGCTTCCCAGCGGCGAGGTGCCACGCCAAGTGGAGGAGAATCCACGACTTGAAGCTGCCAAACTCCCCGAAGAGAACCACTCTGTCACCTCGACTGATGAGAGGCTCCACGTCCCAGAGCAGCGGCGGGAGATCGTGAGTGAGAAGGTCATGGGAGCGGATCAGGGGAGTAGTGAGGATCATGCCCACGTCGCCGGGGGAAGGCCGAGGTTGGCTCGTGACTGCGGGGCAGACGGAGCCGTATCGACATCCTCGTGGCACACGTCGCACAGGCGGGCGTAGCATTGGGGGTGGCGTCGGATGTCGTGGTAACGCCGGTCCAAGCCTCGACCGCGGCCCGTCAGTGGGGTGGGCCCCACGTGTGCCATCTCCCACTCTCCTCGTCGCTGGCACAGCTCGCAGGGGCCGGTTCGCCAGCGTTGCATCGTAGCTTGGAGACGCCGGCGGTAGCGCCGGCTCCGGTCACGGCTGGGGATGCTCACGCTTGACCTGTTCCACAAGCTGGAGAGCTTTCACAGGGTGCTCTCGGCTCATGGACTCCAGTGCTGTCAGCGCCAGCACGACCACTTGCCACGGGGACAAGTGTTGAGCCTCTCGCACCTGCTTGAGGTACTGATACACGTCACGCGGGAGGTTGGGGAGGTTGAAGCCGTAGTGGGTCAACTGAGACTCATGTGGACCTTGGCACACTCGGCATGCCAGATACCGCCAGTCCAGTTGTTAAACTCCCCTTCATCGAAGGGGCTGAGGCCATTGAACTCGGCGACGATATGGTCGTCACCGCGGATTTCACGATCTTGTCGCAGGCAGTTGATACATTCCATCACTCTCCCCCTATCCATCTCTTGGAAGCCGCGTGCCCCAGTTCGACCCACAGTCTGGCCATGCACGCCTCACAGGTTAACATTTCCGTGTGCGTTACGTGCCCATGCCTGTCCGCCAGCAGGCGTCGCACGGCCTTGCGGAGACTGGCACGCACGAACGGGTGGTAGTCAGTTGTCATATGTATCCAAGCAGATGTCTTCGCACTTGGCACAGCAGAAACACAGTGTCGTGTCGTCGTCCTCGACATCGACAAGGTACGGGCAAGTGTGCGGATCATTGAGTCCGTGGGGGCATCGTGGGTCAGTCACGACAGGGGTACTCCTCCACTTGGTCAGACGGGGCACGTCGCACCTCATCGAGGAACACCTGACGCTCTGCCTTGGGCCGTGAGCCATACGCCACGATGCTGGCCTGGATCACTTCCCATTGCTCGGCCGAGTGCTCCACCCGCAATCTCTGCAACAACAGGTAGATGGGCTTGTCGAGTTTTTTGGTGTAGAAGAGTCCATAGTTACGCGCCACGTTCCCTCCGTTCGATCTCTTCCCACGCGAGCAGCCAGTCAAGGGGAGTCCCACCCGTGTCCGGGAATCCTGTGTAGTCGTCGCCGTTAGGGGTACGGATGGCATCCAGAGAGATAGGCCTGAGCCTATAGTACCCCCACCGTACGAGGCGCGTGGCCTCCCAGTTGGCCCGGTACTGGGGACTCCGACGTGGGGTGACAAGAGGGCCTCGACGGGCGTGCTTCTCGCTCCACCACGTGGGTCTCATTCTACCTAAAGGAACCGTTGACATGGTACGGTGGTTCCTACCGTGAGAAGGAGACTTGATGGATATGACGTGGGGAGAATTCAAGAGGTGGGTTGAGAGCCACGAGGGGGTTGTAGAGGACACACCCATCTGGTACTTTGACTTCTCTTTTGACCCCCCAAGTAGACTTGAAATAGACGAGAAGCTAGGAATGGTGATCTCGTAATGGCGCTTCCCAGCGGCTCAAAAGAACGCAAGGAACTTCCCGTGTGTACCGGCGTGCTGGACTACTTCCCTGACGCCATCGCCGAGGTGGCCCAAGTGTCCAAGCAGGGCAACGACCAGCACAACCCCGGTGAGCCCCTGCATTGGGCTCGCGAGAAGTCCGCGGACCACGCCGACTGCATAGCTCGTCACCTACTGGAACGGGGCACACAGGACGTAGACGGAATGCGACACTCGGCGAAGCTAGCGTGGCGAGCGTTGGCCCTTTTACAGGTGGAGTTGGAAACAGGGACAGTAACTTCAGAGTTGGATCAGTTCACGGTGTGGCTGAGGAAGAACGATCCCGTGTCAAGTTACGCATACCCCCATTACCCCCGATGCACAACGAGTGAGAGACACATGCTTCAGTGTGAACTCTACCCCTATTACCGTGGGACTCGTGACTCAAAGTGACTGGCTCCAAGCCCTTGCCCACCAACTGGGAGAATGTGCTTTCCGATGCCCACGAGGAGGTCACACGCTCTCTGCCGAGTACGAGTGTGTCCCCGGAGAGGGACGTGCCCTCACCCTCAAGTGTCTCCTCTGTGCCGTCCGCATCCACCTCTGGGTCCAAGAGTTCAGCGGGGATGGAGAGTGGCTCGTCCCCGGTGTACTCACCGAGCCAGACCGCGGATTGGCTAGCCTGTCCGATCTTGAGGCAATTCAAGCGTTCCTCGACGCTCAGCGTGCTCGGCGAGACCAGCCCGCACGTGTGGGAGCCTAGAAGTAGTGGAGAGTGGGACCCCGCACGACTGTTAGGGATCGCCGTGCAGGTGGGGTACAACGTGTGGCTCAATCGTCATCGAGGTCGGTGGAACGGCACAGAGTCCGAGGTAGAACAGTTGATCGAATCCGCCGTGACAGCTACGATCACAACGTGGTTCGTGGACCAACCCAGGTACACCCCCCAAGGGCTGACCAAGCTGGCCCTGCGCGGCGTTGAGGTGCTGCTGGACGCCAACCTCTTCGAGCGTCAGTCAGTGCTGGAGATCGACCTTCCACTCTCCCACTCCCGCCCTGATGTCATCTCACGGCACGAGTCACAGGGACTGGGTGTGACGGACTTCAAGGTGTCACAACGCATTGACGAGCGGTACCGGGCCAAGCGCATGAGTGAGTATGAGACCGACGACCAGCTCTGGCATTACGCGTGGGAGGTTGCGTTGCACTACGGGGAACCCGTCAAGTGGTTCCGGGTGGTGCAGGTGATCCTCACACCGAAAGCACAAGTGCTGGTGGAGTCGGTGACAGTGGACCAGAGCAGGTTGGAGTTCTGGCTTGAGGGTGCGGAGCAGCACTGGCGGGACATGCGTGCCGAGGACACAGGGGACAGACCTATAGTTCCCCGGTGGCAGAATTGCCGCTCTGGGCGTTACGGAGTCTGTGTCGCCTACGATTTTTGCCACCTGTTGAACCGAGACCCCGTGCGGGCAGTTACCTACTACGAGAGAGTTCCCAAGTGAGGGGAGTGTAGATGCCCTTCCGAGCGTTGACTCCTGAATCGCGCTTCCTCCCCGCTGGACGTGTCCTTGAGTGGGGTCCTCCCAACTCCTTCAAGACGACGGCTATCGTGGAGACATGGCCCGAGGACCCCGACGTGCCAGGGAGCAAGCAGTTCATCTCTCTCCCCGGTGAGAAGGGTTACGAGTCCATCCCCCATCGCCCTAGCATCATCTCCCACGTTTGGCAAGTGGATGACGTGGCGCAGGTGAGCCCCCACGCAGCCCTACGCGAAGTCAACCAGATCGTGGCTCAAGTAGTAGCAACCAAACCCCTCACGCTAGCGGTGGAGGGCATCCACAAGTACTACGACTTCGCGTACTCTGCGGCTCTGGAGGACTTGATCTCAGGGGGGATGGACGAAGAGAAAGCAACGGGGCCCGCGTACGGGAAGGCCCACAAGACAACCCTTCAGTTCCTCAACCGGCTCAGTGCGTCGGGAGTGCCATACCTCGTCCTGACATGCTGGGAGGGCGAGGAGAAGGACGACCCCAAGGACAAGTCCCGCAACGCCACCAAGCACCGGGCCCCGATGCTCCCCGGCAAGCTGGCCACGTGGATCACGGGGGAGTTCGGGGTGTCCATCCGCACGTTCTTGAAGCGTACACCGACTGCTCTCGTGGGACTGTGGCAGATCACACCTGACCCCCAGGCTCCAGGGTGCGCAGTCAAGATACGCAAGGACGTGGCGGTGGCTTTGCCTCGGACCATCCCCCAAGACTTTCGTGTGCTCAGGGACCTCGTGGCAGGGGAACCCTTGGCCAAGGTCCGTGAGTTATACGGGTACAACACCAACAAGGAGACAGCAAAGTGAGCAACGAGTTCTTCGAGCAAGAGACGGTGACGGGTGACAACACGGGTGTGATGCCGGACATGGACGCCCTCTTTGAGCAGCAGGTGAACGAGGACGAGATCCGGGCGACGCAGGCGGACGCGCTGAAGCCCTCGGGGTCGTACATCACGGTTCCGGTGCTCAACTTGGACACCAAGCGTGTCAAGGTGAGCGAGTACAGCGTCCTCCCCAACGGTGGAGAGGACCGGCTCCTGTTCAGGTTCTTCGGGCCTGCGGTCCTCACGGTGCGAGAGAAGGACACCAAGCGGCTGAAGCTGCCCGTGGGTGCCGAGGTGAAGTCCACCTTCGGGTTTGCCCTCTCGCCGGAACGGGCCAACAAGGTCCGCAACGGCGTGGACGCGGGGGAACCAGACGGTGCCTCGCAAATGTGGGCGCAGGCCAACAAGGCGTATGAGCAGGCGTACAAGTCCAAGCCGAAGACATGGGGTGATGTCATCCGATACGTGCAGAACTACCCCGTGGTCATCCGCGTGATCCAGATGAACGTTCCCTCTGAGCGGAACCCGGACCCGGACGGGGAGCCGCGCAACCTTGTGATGGCCATCAGCGCGGTGCGAGACACGAACTAAAGGACGTGGGGTGGGCCGCACTGGGGCTTGACCCCCGGTGCCCCCTTTCGCCAGATGGTGAGTAAGAGCCAGCGAACTGACGCTGGGCCCCGCTACGCTCCTTGGAGGGCCATGATCACAGAGGAGGGTGCGGTGGGAATGATGCTCTTCGGCGTGCTGTTCATCGCTCTAGGGTTGCTAGCCTTCTACCAAGGAGCACACGATCACGGTGCCTTGGATCGACAAGAGATCATCCAGAAGTACCGAGAGGCTGGGGAGATGTTTGACAAAGCAACCGCAATCTACAACGAGGCTCTCAAGCGGTACCCAAAGTGAGCCCTGCCCTAGCCCCCTTCGTGGAGTACGTCAAGCGTCTGGTGGAGCCGGACCGTTCCCTGTTCTTGCGGGACATGCGCGTGTACGCAGGGATGGAAGGTCACGATCTGGACCGAGCGTGCAACCCCAAGCTGGAACGACCGAGCTTCAGGCGTCAAGTGTGGAGTCAGCGGTGAACTCGTACCCCAGCACCTTCGCGCTTGGTCACAAGGCCATCGCAGACCTCTTGCTCGACCCCGTGTTAGTGGAAGAGAAGGTGGATGGGTCACAGTTCTCGTTTGGTGTGTTTGAGCAGGATGGTGAGCGTGTGCTGCGGTGCCGGTCCAAGGGTGCGCAGTTGCAGATGCTTGCCCCCGAGAAGATGTTTGCCGCTGCTGTCGCCACCGCGCAAGCACTTGCTGACACACTCCACGTGGGCTGGACCTATCGGGGAGAGTACCTCGCCAAGCCAAAGCACAACGCGCTGGCGTACGACCGTATCCCCGCGCAGCACGTGATCCTCTTCGACATCAGTCCCTCCCTTGAGGAATACCTGCCGTGGGAGGCCAAGCACGCGGAAGCGGAGCGGCTTGGACTGGAGGTGGTGCCCCGCCTCTTCCACGGCATGTTGAGTGATGTGGGAGTGCTTCGCGAGCTGCTGGAGACTGTATCGGTGCTCGGTGGTCAGAGGGTAGAGGGGGTAGTCATCAAGAACTACACCCGATTCACGGCTGAGAAGAAAGTGATGGTGGGGAAGTACGTCTCGGAGGCGTTCAAGGAGGTCCACGCGGCTGAGTGGAAGGCCGCCAACCCCAAGAGCGGTGATATCGTGGAGATGCTGATCCAGCAGTACCGAACCCCAGCACGCTGGGCCAAGGCCGTCCAGCACATGCGTGAGGTTGGGACACTGGACCAGTCGCCGCGAGACATTGGGTTGCTGTTCCGTGAGGTACCCGACGACGTGGAGCGCGACTCGGTGGAGGAGATCAAGGCCAAGTTGTACGACTGGGCATGGCCCAAGATTCGGCGTGGGATCTGCGCGGGGTTGCCGGAGTGGTACAAAGATCGCTTGCTTGAGCAACAGTTCGAGGCCAAGGAGTGATCCTCAAGCCCTCCACCTGCGACGGCTGCCCGTTCAAGTCCCGGGGTAAGTGGTTTGTGCCTGACGAGATGGTTGAAGGCGCGTCCGTGGTTGTGCTCAGCCAGAATCCCGGTGCGGATGAAGAAGAGGGCCGCAGACTAACCCACTACGACGGAAAGCACAAGGTATACACACCATGCACACCGAGCCCTTTGATTGGGACTACTGGCTACGACTTGTCGAGGAAGTATCTCCCACTCGCGGGCCTAGAGCGCGGGAAGAGCGTGAGCCTAGCCAACCCCATCCGCTGCCGGTTGGACAACACGAACGAGTTGCCTCCCGTGACAGACAAGGTCCTGCGTCAAGCGGTGGAGCACTGTCAGCACCACTACTACCGCCCACCAGCGTCAACCCGGCTGGTTGTCGCGGAAGGTGCTGTTGCCTTGTACGCGGCAACGGGGGAGGATGGGACCGAGCCACCGGGGCACAAGATTTCGCGGGGGATCGAGGGGTGGCGTGGGTGGCTGCTACCGTGGAACCCACCGCCCAGGCCCCGTCAAACTTGGACTACTGTCTGGCAGCCATCCTCAACGCAGGTTTCCGTGTTGTCTACGTTCCATTTGTCGTACCTCTACCGTGCCCCGTGGTACACCCCCGTGTCGCAACGGGACTGGAGCAAGGTCCCGAGTGTGCTGGCGGGGACGTGGCCAAAGCCATTCCCGGAGATCATCCCTACGACGCCGAACCCGTGGCCCGAGAAGTACGCCTTCGACACTGAGTACTTTGACCGCACCTTGATCCGGTACTCCCTCGCGTACCGTGGCCGCTTCGGCCAACCCTTCCTGTACGTGGTAGAGTCCGCAGCCCACACCCCCGTGTACTTGGCTAAGAATGAGACTCACACAGCGATCTTCCACAACGTGGAGGCAGACCTCGACTACCTCGCCAGCCTACTCTCGCCCAACACGGTCACGCTCAAGATGGAGGATACTATGTACCTCCACGCTGTCCTCTGGGCAGACCTGGACCACGACCTGGACTTCGTGGGCAGCATCTACTCCTGGCACAACCGTACCAAGCACCTGCTGCGCTCCAACCCACGAGTGTACGCGGGTGGCGACGCACTGATGACGTGGGACGCGCACGTGCCCATGCAGGGTGAACTAGAAAGGGACCCCCGTGTCAAGAAAGTGTACTATGACTACCAACTCCCCTTGGCGCCAATTATCCATCGGGCCCGAGCCGCCGGGTTGCGTGTCGTGCCTGAGCGAGTGGAGCAGGCTCTACAGAGCATGGGAGTGGCGCAGGAGGAATCTGAACGCATGGCTCAAGCGCACTGTGGCTGGCCCATCAACGTAGGTTCGTCCTCTCAAGTTTCTCGGGAGTTGTTCGAGATTGAGCGCGTGCAAATAAATCCGATTAGTGGAAAGATGCGTCGGTGACCTCTCAAGAGATTGCGTGGGTTGCTGGGATACTTGAAGGAGAGGGTCACTTCCGTCTTTCAAAGAGGAGTAAGCGGAAGGGTGGATATCCAGTCGTGCGGCTTCGCATGAACGATAAGGATGTAGTCGAGCGTGTGGCTCGCCTCTTCGGTGTGCATGTAACGGGCCCATACCGTCAAACGATAACTCGATCTAAATCGTGGGGCGCTTCGCTCCATGGGTCGCACGCCGCAAGTTGGATGATGACGCTCTACTGCCTTTTAGGCAAACGCCGACGCGCCAAGGTCAAAGAGTGCCTAGACGCTTGGCGAGTTATCCCGGCAAGACCGGAAACTGTCTGGTCTGGAGCTTGTCGGCGTGCCTAAACCCCGCGTCTCAGCCACCAGTGTAGAAGCCGACACCCTCAAGCGCTGGAAGGTCCGCGGTGCCTCCTCCCCTTTGCTGGACGCCCGCTTGAAGTACATGGAGGTGGAAGGGGTAGCGCGGTACGTGCGAGGGATGCAGGGGGTCGAGCGGATCGCGCCTCGGATGCTCCCCACGCAGGCCAGCGGGCGGTGGTCTACAACAGACCCGCCTCTCGTCAACTACCCTCCGGACTGCATCAACCCCCTCTGCTCACGAACAGGAACGGAGCACGCCTATGCCACCGCTGAGTGCTGGTCCGCCCGTGATACTGTTGGACCTGATGTGGCCGAATGGTGGCTCCACTACGATCTCGATTCCATCGAAGCTAAGTGGGCCGCCGCTGACGCTGGTGATGTTGACGACCTTGAAGCGTTCCGAAAGGGGTTCGACGTACACACGATACGTACCTGTCGTGCGCTGCGACACGATCTCCCCCCGGTCCTCACCAAGGTCCTCCACACGGACCCCTCGTGCCAAGCGTGGCGTGACTCGTGGGACCCCCCGTGGTCAGGTGCGGAAGACCGCAGGCGGCACACCTTCAAGACAGTCGGGTACGCCAGCCAGTACCTCATCTCACCCCGTGGTGTCCTCCAAGCTAAGGGAGTAGAGGAACTGGGCTTGACCCCCGACGAATTGGTCAAGTTTACCAAGCAATACCTTGCCAGCAAGCCAGTGCTCATGGCCCGCAAGCACCATGTCTGGGATGAGTGTGCCCAGAAGGGCGTCAGCTACACGTGGCACGGCAGGCGTCGTAGGCTCTACGGGGACTGGGAAACCCGTGCCAAGGAAGGCTACTCCCACATGATCTCGGGGACGGTGGTGGACTACCAGAACCAGATAATCATTCGGGTACAGACGGAGTTCCCCGAGTCCCACTTGGTCCTCAACTCGCACGATGGGTTGACGTGGTCGTTCCCCGAGAGTGTCACGGTGGCACAGGTCATAGATTTCATGCATCCCTTGGTGGAGAAGGATGTCACGTCACCTACGGGTCACACGGTAAACGTGACCGCCACCTGGGAACGGATCAATTCGGACCTTTCACGGGTTAGAATATAAGAGATGAGGTTATACCTGGCGGGCCCGATCCGAGGTATCCCAGACTCTAATCATGCTGAGTTCCATTCAGCGGCACATACCCTCAGGAAGATGGGCCATGAGGTATTCAACCCCGTTGAGTGGGAGGACCGAGACCCCGAAGGGACGATTGACCTAAGGGCGTGCTTCCTACGTGACACAGCGTGGATTTGTGTTGAGGCTGAGGGAGTGGTCCTCCTTCCAGGCTGGGGCAAGTCCAAGGGAGCCAAAGCCGAGAAGGCCCTCGCGGAGGCCATAGGGCTTCGTGTACTGTACATCTTCTCACCAGACGTTGGTGACCGCTGGGAGATCGTTGAATAATGGGACGCTCTCCCAAGCCCCTCACCATCCTTTGCCACCCCGACATCGCCGCGTGGGCTGAGGTGCAGAAGCTTGCTGAGCAGGGTCACCGAGTGATTGCTACCTCGTCGTGGTTTGAGGACGGGATGGACGCCGAGGAGCCAGACCTGATTTTACATCCGCTGGCGTGGCGGATGGACACCCAACACCGCAAGTACCTGCCGCTAGCCGTCGCGGCAGCCCGGAAGAAACGCTACCCCAAGGAGTTAAAATGAGACACGTGTGGCGTGAAAAGATCGGATACCTAGAAGGCCGGGTGAATCAGCTATACGCAGTGAGCCAAGACCTAGAAAAGCGCCTTCGTTACCTCCAGTCCTTGGCAACAGACATTGCTGCCGTGCAAGGGTTGACACCCCAGTGGGTGCATGAGGAACCGGCCCACTGGACTCTCGTCAAGTTTAAGGAGAAATAACATGGGTACGCTCTCCAACACCAAGTTCTGGATCGTCATCATCGCGATGGCAGTAGGCTTTTCACTCGTCCTGCTCTGGAACGCCCTTGCGCAAGACTCACGCACCCTCGTCCACACGCAGCCCCTCTCCTGTGACGGGTACCTTGAGTACCACGACATGAACGCCACCCCCCAGGACGGCGCTGAGGTCATCCTCCTGTTCAAGGACGGGGAGAAGCAGCCGCGTGCTACCGTGGAGTTCGACGCGGGCAAGGAGGGAACGTTCAAGTCCGCTCGTGTGACTATCCCTGGCTTACCCGTCAAGACCTACACGGACCCCGGCGACGTGCCGCACCCGTGTGAGATCGTGACTGCGGTGGGGGCTGAGAGGACGTGATCGAACCCTGGCAGCGTCAGATCATCCTCGAAGTGGCCACCGAATATGGGGTGGACCCCGACCTGCTCGCTGCCCTCCGTCTGACAGAGAACGGGCGGAAGGGCCGGGAGTTCGGGGTCCTTCACCCGGGCGCGATGATCGGGGATGACCCTCAGGTGACCCCCGCTGCTTCCTTCCGCACTCAAGCCCAGTGGGCCGCTGGTACCATCTCGAAGAACGCCCAGCGGTACCAGAAAGCATACGAGAAGCCTGCTTTCCGCTACACGGAGGACTTCGTTCGATTCTTCTCTGAGAGGTATGCCCCAGTGGGTGCGGGGAACGACCCGACGAACCTCAACGCGCACCACACAAGGAACCTCCTAGAGCACTACGCACGGGAGATGGGCTCCGCGTGAAGACGTGGGCCATCTTGTCGGACCTCCAGATCCCCTTCCACGACAAGCGCGTTGTCGAGTTGGTCCTGCGTGGATTGAAGCGGATCAAGCCAGACGGGGTAGTGCTGAACGGAGACGTGGTGGACTGCTACGAGTTGAGTGAGTTCGACAAGAACCCCTTGGGGCAGGCTGGATTGGAGCGTGAGATCGAGGTGTCGAACTGGCTCATGGGTGAGTTACGGTACATCCCCGAGCGGTGGTGGCTGGGTGGGAACCATGAGGATCGGCTCAGGCGGTACCTCTGGAAGCGTGCGACCCAGTTTGCAGGGCTGGACGTGTTGAAGTTCGAGTCCCTGTTCAACCTGGGCAAGTACGGGTTCCAGTGGAAGCCCTACGGGGGAACCCTCAAGCTCGGTAAACTGTTAATCACGCATGGGAGCCTCGTGTTGAAGCACTCAGGCTGGACGGGGAGGGCGCACTTCGAGAAGTACGGCAACTCTGTACTGGTGGGCCACACGCACCGTCTGGGAGCCTACTACCGCACCAACGCCAAGGGGGTCCACGCAGGCTACGAGAACGGCTGCCTGTGCCGTCTTGACCCCGAGTACGTGCAGTACCCGGACTGGCAACAGGGGTTCAGTGTAGTGCAGGTCCACGAGTCAGGGTGGTTCAACGTGACCCAGTGCCCGATTCTCAAGAGACGCCGGTTCTTCTACGGCGGGGAGATGTTTGAGTGACACTAGACCCGGAACAACTGAAAGACATCAGGATCAACGCGGCGCGTGAGTACGGAGAGCCCATCCTTCAGTTCTTCACGTATGACCATCTTCCTGAGGGATTGCAAGCCGTGTCACGGCCATTCGGCGAGTTGGCGACGATGCTCGTCCTCAGTCTCGACCGCAACCCCGAGCGCACCGTGGCCCTCCGCAAGCTGCTGGAGGCCAAGGATGCCGCTGTCCGCGCGAGGCTGTACAAGTGAAGGTCACCACCCACGGCATGATCTACGTGGGCCGTGTTGAGTTGGTGAAGAAACTCCACACGCTCTCCAAGCGCCAACAGGAGCAAGTGGCCGACATGATCGCGGACTACGCGGTGGCCATCAGGAAGTGTCCTGTGGGGGCACCGTGCTTGGACATTTACGTGGACCTAGACACGGAGAGGGGTGAGTGATGCTCAAGCGCGTGGTGTGTTGGGTGGTTGGGCATGATCCCATCAACCGACTGAGACTGGACTCAAAGGGCTGCTGGATCGAGTCGTACCAGGAGTGCTGGCGGTGCAGGAAGGAGCTGTCCCTGTGAATCCACGTGGTGTCCTGCACACCCACACGGACCCTGTTTGCCGCCTGACGTGGCCCTGTGCTAACCTCCTCTGCGTGGACCCCGTGGAACGGTGGTGTGGGAAATACCCTCAGTGCCCAGGGGAACCGATGCTCCACGAGGTCACGCGGTTGACGGACATCGGGCACGCGCTGCACATGGCCGAACAGGACTACCGTGAAACCTTCAACAACGCGACACTGGCCGACAAGTGTGCGGAGATTAGGGAGTGTATCCTCCGCTTGGTGGACGAGGCCAATCAACTGTACGTGGTGACACGCCAGTGACTACCGAGTGGGAGATACGTTCCAAACCCCGCCAGCGGTCCATCCTACCCTCGTGGATGGGGTGCTACGGGTGTGGAGCGGATCTCACCGTCATCGTCACAAGGGACACGTTGTTCTTGGCGTGCCGATGCTGTAACGCTCCCCAGGCGTCGGGCTGCACACACGGGGGGAAGTGATGACCTACACACCATGCCCCATCTGCCGTATCCGGGTTCGTGACCTCCTCACTCATCTGTTCTCGTGTGGGAGGGAGCGATGGCTGTGATATTGTTCTGGTGCCCAAAGTGCCAAGAGCCTACGGTCGACATCTGTGCGTGCGGGAAGTGCAGGATGGGGTGCTGCAAGAACATCAGCCACGGTGGAGTTACTATCTCCATCAGAAAGGGTGAACGACGTGGCAGGTCTCACTGACACGACCCTTGACCAGCCCCCCCGGCTGGACCTCGACCCCTCCCGTGAGTCCGTGGAGACACTGGCGTCCCACGTGGACGAGATCCTGAAGTACCTGGAGCGGCTGCGTCGCCGCCTAGGCCGTTTGGTGCCCCACTACCAGACGGGCACGGCCACCTTCAACCCGTCCAACCTTGCCGATGGTGCAGGGGAGACGACCACGGTGACAGTGACGGGTGCCAGCCTGGGTGACGTAGCCCTTGCCAGTTTCTCCCTGGACACGCAGGGGATCACCGTGACCGCGTGGGTGTCTGCGGCTAACACCGTGAGTGTCAGGTTGCAGAATGAGACAGGAGGGGCGTTGGACTTGGCCTCGGGAACGCTGAGCGCGTGGACGTTCACGCCGCCTACGGTAGCGTGATGGCACTCCCCACCAAACTCAACCCTTCAACCTATGAATGGGTACGCTACCTCCCAGAGCCCTGCCCCCGGTGTGGGAACATGCTGGAGTCAGAGCATTGCAAGGGGGTCTGCAAAGTGTGTGGGTACTTCCATGACTGTTCCGATTTCTGAGGTGCTACGGGATCGTCTACGGGTAGAGTCACCCACGGAGTGGTGGGATCGTATCCTCGACACCTTGTGCAAGGTGTGGTCAAACGGGACCGCGTGGTATGACGCTGTGAAAGGAACGTGTGAGGTGATGTACTAGTGAACAGCTTTCTCATGTTCGAGCGGTGTGCGCGTCATCAGCCTGAGTGTTCCGTCGGCTGGATCATTTCTATGCCCCCCGACATCTACCACTACCGGCAAGTGGGGTTCCACCGTATCTGGGGAGACGGATTCGGGGGTGGGAGTCTCCCTGCGATAGCGGTCAAGGAGGATGTCTACCCTAGGCCGTTACCCGCGTGAACCACTCTCCTCTGTCGTCATAGGCTGTCCCTCCACCAGGGAACACGTCTCGGTCCAGTGACACTACGTCGTCTATCTCAGCCTCAGGACCCAGCCCACTCTTCTGCAACCGGGCACAGGCGTCGATGAGGTACTTCTCCGCGGTGCCCGCCGGCAACTCCCTCAGCCACTCTCTCCCGCGCAGGTGGACGTACTCCACCAGCAGCAAGTCGGAGGGGAACCTGGGCACTGTGGCCCCGGTCAACACGACAGGCAACGAGTAGTAGTACAACGTGGCCGCCGTGTATGACTCAAGGGGAACAGGCCGGATCAGGAAGAGGTTGTTGTGGATCGCGTATCGCTGGGGCTGGGTGCGGCTAGATACTGAGGTCTTGTAGTCCAGCAACAGGTTCAGAGCCGTCCGTCGTAACCGTCCCTTGTCGTCCGGCAGGATGATCCCGTTCTTGAAGTCCAGCACGAAGTCCGATGCGATGGTAGAGATAGTGTACGACCCAGTACCAGCCGTGATGTTGAACGTGACACTCTTCAACTCACCCTGCCACGGGTAGAGGTTGTGAGCCAAGTCGAGAGCGTCTTGCAGCCAGCCGATGCTCAACGCGGTAGACACGATAGTCCCCGCGGTAGGCTGGTCCCTCTCGTCTAAGCGTGGGGAGTCAATGAGAGCCAGCGAGCGGAGAAGGATAGCGTCACGAGTCAGACGGTTAGCCATAGGTTACTCGTCCAACTCATGCCAGGAGGTGAGAGACTGCGACCCACCGTCCACTAGTCGGATGTACCAGTTGTTCGGTACCTCAACGGAGTGTGTATTGATCGGCGTTCCGCTTGCTACCGTTAGCACGGTGACATGCTCCGAGACGCGCAACGTGGGCGGGTTGGCAGAGCCAACCTCGACGTAGTTGGTCAGGTTCCCGTTCAGGGGGCCGCTGACACGGATCACTACGCGACGCTTTCGCCCACTCGTATTCTGGTACACGGTACTGATAAGGCGGGAACCGCCCGCGAGATTCGCCGACCACGTGCCTGTCTCGTTGGCATCCGTTGTTAATGCAACTGTCCCGGTAGAGTTAGGAAGCGTATACGTCCTATCCGCCGAATTGGCGTGCGTGAAGATGGCTCGAAACGCGGTGGTCGCTGCCCAACGGTACGCCGGGGCCAAGGCTGCTCCCGCCACCCGGATCAACATTTCCCAGTAGGTGTCCTCCGTGCCAGCACCCACGTCTGAGGCTCGGGCGTCAAGGGCCCCAAAGTTGGAGGGGGCCTCGTCCGCAGACTCAGCGCGCAGAAGGATACCTACGCCGATGTCTGCTGCTGGGACCCCCGAAGTCTGGGCCGTCCCGATAAGTGGCCGGTTGACGGTGGCTGTCCTTGCATCGGATACGCTGGCGTCCACCTCACCGATGATATGGTCAGCGTTCCAGTTGGAGGGGCGCACAAGGGTGGCATCCGGGCCGTCGGCCTTAGCAGAGACAAAGGGGTGAGTGATGGGCATAGCTCTATTATCTCCTAGGGACTTCTTGGAACAAGGCCGACAATCTGGCACCAAGCCATCTCAGGGTCAAACTGGCACTCTGGGTGAACTCATACCTCAACCCGAAGAACCGGCCCTTGAGGTTGGCTGAGGACTTGGGTGACCCCAGCACCTTGTTCTCCGTCAGGTCTAGGGTCTTGCCCGTGTCCAGGGTGCCGCCCTCCACGTTGAGGATGTAGCTGGAGACGGGCCTGACTGTGACGGAGCCGTAGCCAGCCCCTCTCAAGGCAAGGGTCTCGTACGCCTCCAGGGTGAAGAACTCAATGCCTGGAGTCCCCACGAGTCCCGTCTGGAGGTGTCCGTCGAAGGAGGCCCCGTCGTCCGTGGTCCCCTCCCACGTGTACACTCGCTGGTTGCTGGCGTCAGACCGTGCGAAGAGGGCCTTGAACGTATCCAGTCTCAGGTCCCCTCCCGCAGACATGGCCAGGGTGGAGGACCCGTGGAACGAGATGAACCCCTCGTACCCCTCTGCGGGGTTGGGAAGCATCACGATGGCCCAGCCCTTGCACTCTCCTGCGTCGCCCGTCTTGGGGTAGCAGAACACGCCGATCTTGAACCGGGGATCGTAGGCCCCGAAGATGCGTGCAGAGTTTGACTTGTCAATGTCCGCATCTATCAGGGGCCAGATGCCATCCCCAATCCAGAACTGGCGCGTCCCGTTGTAGTAGGCTACCCGGCCCTGCGCGGTCATGTACATATGCGCCCCGTCCACGTTGATGACCGCTGCGGGGCTGGCGGGCCCGTCCACTTGGTCACGTTGCTCAAACCTGAAGTAACTGGACTCTACGTCTGAGCCCGTGACAATCACGTCCCACAGGGAGCGAGTCTTGTACACCACACCTGCGCGCACGCCAAGGGATGCAATGGCGATCAGCGGGTCAGGCGTATCACTCAGCACCCGGATGTTGGCAGCAGGCCACGAAGTAATGGACTGGGTGGGCCCCCAGCGGATGTCATACGGAGGCACGATCCCAATGACGTGCTGGTCGATGTTCGCCACGTCGGTCCATAGGGGAGGTGTCCCCGCGACAGCCGAGAAGGTGCCCGAGGTGATGTCCCACTGGCGGGGAGCATCTATCCCGTTGGTATGAATCACGTAGAGGACTTGTGGAGTTCCCAAGGCCATCGACGTGAACCGTGCCAGTTGGGTGTCCAGTGCCGTGAGATCGGGTGCGCCCGTGATGTCGTTGAAGACCCCCCCGTAGTACCCGTACAGCTTGTCCACTGTTCCCACGATGAGCAGGGTGGAGGGGATGGACCCCGCCAACTGGAACGTGTCATTCTGGAACGTGTCAACCTGGAACGCTCCCGTAGCCAGCATGACCGAGTTGAAGAGACCCGTGGGTCTACCCGTCAGCACGGTTGCAGCGAACCGGGTTAGGCCGGGACGGGGCTGGAGGAATCCCGCACGTAAGAGGACGTTGGCGCTGGACCAGAGGGCTTCAGGGGGCACGCGGTAGACAGGGGTGTTCCTGAGCGTGCCAAGAACGGGCACCTCCCACTGACCCACCACATTGCGAGCGCCCAAGATGTGAGGCACCTAGTTGACCCTCTCTAGCACCCCGTCCAGCTTCTCCTCCACCCGTTCCAGCCACTCCGTGAGGGAGTGCTGGTTGGCTTCCAGAGCTGCCACGCGGGCCACGTGGTCCACAAGCGTCCACCCGGCCCACGAGAGGAGGGCGACGACGAGGGCAGCCACGATCTTCGCCTGGGTGCGCTTACTCATCAACGTAGGTGCTCGTACCAGAGCGAGGACCAAACAGACCTTGGAGTATGGGGATACTCACCTGAGTCCCCGGTGCTGTCCCAATGTCGGGGAACGCAGGCCCACCCCCACGGATCTCCGTTCTCACACCCGGAACAGAAAACGTCGCGGACTCCCCCATCCTGTAGAGACGCCCTCTGGGCATCGAAGTGATGCGGTCTCGTGCGCCCCAGTCTCCCCCCTTGTGGAGTCGGCCCACTACCTTGTCCACGAACCCGTACGCCTCTTGCGCTTGGAGTCTGTCAAGGAACGCCTCGGCATCGAAGGACGCGCCTTTCCCACCAGCCAACGGGCTCGTGAGAGCCTTAGAGTTCTGGAGCGCGTCCATGATGGTGAGACCCTTGGCGTACGTGTGCTGCATGTCCCGGTATCGCTTTGCCACGGCAGGCGGGACAGTGGAGAGAATCTCGTCCAAGGCAGCACTCCGCTTGGCCCACAACGAGCCAGCCTTGAATCCTTGGCCCGCTGAGACAGCCTGCTCAGTGAGTTCCTTGATGCCCTCCAGTGCAGACTTGACGGTCATTGGTGGAATCACGTCCTTCACGACACCGGGCACACCAGGTGCTCCCAGGGTAGTCGAGACTGTAGGTGGAAGGGGCTGGCCCGTTGGACCCAGCAGCATTGAGGGAGTACTCGTGGTCGTTGCTGGGATAGGAAGAGCCCCCGTGTGAACCTGTCCATATGCCTTCAAGTCCGCCTCAGACGCGAGGGCTCTCCACAAGGTGGGGACTTGGATCTCCTTCTTGGCCCCACCCAGAGACGCAACAAGCAAGTCCTCCTCACCTTGGAATGCAGCCGACATCAGCTCCTTCCCGAGAGGTCGAGTACCACCCTTAGGAACCTGAGTCAGTTTCATCAAAAGCTCTGTGGGGTTCTTGGCAAGGTACTTGGCCCCTTGAAAGGGGGGAACATCCTCCATCGCACCAAGTGCTCCAAGGGCTGCATCTTCACGGGCCCACTTGACCCGGTTCCCCGTCGTGGCCCATCGAGTCGTCCATGTACTGGGGCGGGCGATGATGCTCGTCAGTCGTGTGGCTTCTCCAATCCCTTGACCAAGGCCTCCAGTCAAACCACCAGAGACTGCGCCACTCACTGCCCCAGTACCACCAGGGAGAGACTCTGCCGCTGCACCAGTGGCTGCTCCTGCTCCTCCCATAAGACCCATGCGCCCAAGTATGCCAAGGGCCCCCCGACCCACAGCACCGACTGGTCCTCCAAGAGCGATCATACCCACAGTCGCTAGCCCCCGGCCCACGTCAGCGAGTGTGCCACTCTGAGCTGGGTCTATCGTGCGCCACGGATGGCCTTGGGGAGCGAGCGTCTGCTCGGTGGGAAGGTTGGACATGCGGTTCATCAAGTTGGGTGGTTGTGCCCCAAACACCCCTCGCACCCCCAACTGTGGGTACAATTCACCAAGCACTTGAGGGATGGGCTTCGCCTCTGTCTCAGAGACGTAGATGATGTAGTCTCGGATGGCATCCCCTCTGGTTCCCTTGGGGTTCTTCTGCAACCAGTCGCTCATCACCTCTTCGGTGAGCCCAACGGGAAGAATCTCTTGTCTACTCACTGAAAGGGCCTCCAGGTCTTACCGTACGGTTGAAGGGGCTACGGTCAGACTTCCCACCACCACTCAAGGGGATACCTTGCTTAGAGGTCTGGTCTCCAAGGTCCAAGTCCTTCTTGAGTAGGGGCTTGACGGGGTTCCCCAAGTAGCCATCCACGGAATCTAGCAACAGCTTTTGCGTAGACCTGAGTCTGCGGACACCCGTCTTCACGCTGTCCGTTCCCGAGGGAAGGCCCTGCGAGATAGCTTGAGCGTCGGGATCAGACGGTCGGCCCTGGTTGATGATGCTAGCGATCTGGATACGTAAGGGACCCGTGATGGCGTCAAACTCAGCCAGGTCCTCACTGGACGCCAGCTTCCTCTCCACCGCCAAGCGGAGAGCCGTGGTGAGGTTGACCCCAGGACTTGTGGCGAGGATCGCGGTGGCTGCACGCTCTAGCCTGCTGAGAGCACTTAGGGCAGACTGCAACTGGCCCACGCTACGGGCGCTGGTTGGGTCAAGAGCTACTCCTTTATCCGCAACGATGTCGTTGGAGGAGATCTTGGGGTCTCGCATCCGAGTTTGCTTGTTGAACGTCACCTTCCCTGACTGGGGGAACGCGATGACAAATGGGAGTTTGGCAAGCGCCTCGTTCTTAGCTGTCGCGTCTGCTACCGCACGTCGCGTACGCTCACTCTCTTGATCGCGAAGGAACGTGGCCGAGGCTCCGGGATACTTCGTCTCGATCTCCTGCCACGAGAGGTTTGTGGCCACGCCCTTCTTCGTCAAGAATGGGGCTTGCTCGGCTGTAGGAAACGCACCTTGCTCGGGCTCAGCAGGTACCAACTCACGTGGCCCAGCCTGAGTCTGCGCGGGAAGCACACCACCCGCTTGCTGGATCGCGCCTGAGGGAGGTGCCACAGCCTCTCCCTGTGTTGAGGCGGGCAACTCCATGACACGCTGGCCCTTGCCAAGCGTCTCTCGCGTGGGCGGGATGTACGTGCCCGTGGGCTGCGTCCCGCGCATCTGCACGATGGTCTTGCCTACCTCTTGGATGGTGTCCAAGGGGAACTGCTTGGGCTGCATCCCGTTGTTGAACGTGACGATCATAGACTTACCATCCTTGGACTGCTCCCACTTGCGGCCTACGCCAGCCGTGACGTACTCACGCGCCTGCTTGGGGTCCCATCCACCACCACGAATGAGGTGGTTCTCCAACTGCATCATCATAGAGCCGTCAAGGGTCTCAATCCCAGCACGGACTGTTTCCTCGTTCACTTCGGCTGCGGCCCTGCCCATCTTCTCAGACTTGGTGCGTTCGGCTTTCTCTTTCAACTGGGCCGCAGCCTCTTGACGCTGGAGGATGGCCTCCTGATTCAACCGCTGCCGTTCCAGCAGGTGGGCACCCGCACGCTCTTCCCCCCTGATCCTAGACCGCTCCTTCAACTCCTCACCGATGAACGACGGAGCCTTACCACCGAAGCTCTCTCCCAGCGAGAGGAGGATGCGTGCGAGGAACTCTCTCCCCGCCATACCCTCGTCATCTGGCGTCTGACCACGAGTGAGCGGCTGGTTCTGGGGCACAGGTGCCCCCTGAGCCTCCGTGCCCCCGTAGAGCATGTTCAGGGGAGGAATCCCCAGCGCGGGGCCGTCGTCGTCAGTGTGCAAGTCAGTGTGTGCCATTACCGGCCTGCCTTCACGATCTTCGCCAGTTCGGCCTTGGGTGCGCCACGGTTGATGGCTTCCACGAGACCCTTCCTCAGTTGATACGCCTTCTGCTTGATGACGTACTCACCCTCAAGAAGTGTCGATTTGCGCTCAGGACCCTTGGGAGGACCCTTGGCGACACGCCCACCACGGTGGAAGTCGGCACTTCCGCCCCCGGCATCCCCAGGACCACCACCAAGCCCACCTGACGAACTTCCTGGCACACCCACGCCGCTAGGGTCGCCCTCTTGCCCAAACGGGGCCGCTTCGTTCATTGCGTTCAACGTGGCAGGGTTGATCCCCAACCCTTGAGTCAACGTGGCAAACTGAGCCGCACTGATAGGAACGCCTTGGTTTGACAAAGCGAGTGCTTCCGGTGTGACATTCATCCCGCTCGTGTCCTGACCCTGCAAGCCATACTTGCCAAGAACACCTGAGAGGAATCCTAAGGGACCAGAGAAGAGAGCGGTCAACCCCTGCAACGCATTGAGGCCAGGGACCATTGACGTGGCACCGCGCAGCCCCATCCCTTGGATGGTGGATGCTAGGCCCTTGGCCCCTGTCAAGCCACTCAGGGCAGCGTTGAGACTCGTGGCGTTCAACGCAGCTTTGGCACCCTGCACGCCTGCACTGACGGGGCCCGCTGCCTGGGAGACATCCAGACTTGGGGCGCTGGGGTTACCGGGTGCTGCGGGCGCAGCCTCACCACCACCCGATCCACCAAAGTAGTAGGGTCCGAACTCCATCTGCTTCTCGCGGAAGGTCTTCTTGGCGGGCATCAGTAAGCCCCCACGGTGTAATCAAGGAGGGACTGAAGGGCCTGATCCGATGCCTGTGACCCGGAGTCGGAGAAGAGGCTCTGGAGCGCACTCATGTCCACTTGGTTCGTGTCCCCGAAGACACCTGGGAAGTTACCACCACCGCCCGGTGCGGTCCCACCAGCACCAAACAGTCTGTTGAAGATACTTTGACTCGTGGGACTCAGCAACGCCGCTGCTCCCAGGCCCGTGAGTGGCCCAAGTACTGACCCACCAAGCGTGAGGGGGTTCTCGGTGGACCCAAACGTCCTCCCCGCCTGAGACCCTGACGTGGCTCCCGTCGTGGACCCGGTGGTTGTCGTCCCACGCTGGAGCATGGCCAACTGCTGCTGCCTCAGGAAGTCCGCAAGGGAACCCTGACGACCCATGCCTGCTGCCTGCAAGCCTGCTCCCAAGATGGGCAACTCACCCAAGCGAGTGTCGGCCTGACCCATCCCAAACAACTGACCCGCTTGCCGTGCGGTGCGGTCATCCAAGGTCCCCCGCATCCCGAACAACTGGTTGGCTAACCCTGACTGCTCAGCCACTTGTCCTGACCGCATGTTCTCCAGCAAGCCAGCCAAGCCCGTGCGCCGGTTCTCCAGCAGTCCACCCAAGCCCATCTGGGCCCCGCCGTACTCGCCGAGAGCCTGCTGGATCATCTGAGCCAGTGGAAGGGCTAGTCTGCTGCCCTCACGGCCCAGCATCTCACTGTACGCGCCACCCTTGGTTCCGCCAAGACCACCCGCCTGCAACCCAGCGCGGGCGGAGGGCTCCACAATGTCCGTGAAGTAACGCATGGCCGCGTCGCTCAGCGAGGTGGGGTCCGTGCGCCCACGCATCGTCTCCAAGCCACCCGTCTCCAAAGGACTGAGACCACCCATCGCCGACGCCAGGAGTTGACGGATGGTGTTGATCGCCTCAGGGTTGGGGCCCATCAACCCCTGAATGGCGTTCATGGCCGTGGCATAGGCTGGGGACGGGGGCCCAAGGAGGCCCTGAAGAGCCACAATGCCTTGTTGCATCTCGGGAGTGTAGCGGGGCCGGCCCGCGAGCCCTTGGATAGAGTTGAGGAACCCTTGCTCGCCCCCCGAGGGCTGGAATACCTCGGGGAACCACCGCTCGAAGGATGACAAGCCCCCACCGAACGTGGGGGTAGCGGTTGAAGTGAACCCGCTGGTGGACTGGTTGGAGAGGTCCTGGATGGACCGGCCGGAGGAGTCAGTGCCTCCCTGAGAGAAGAAGCTGGCCACTAGTCATTCGCATCCTTCTCGCCTGTGAGTGATAGCGTGAGCACCCTCCGCTCAAGCCTGAACCCGTAGTCCCGCTCCCACGCCTTCTCGTTCTTCCCCGTGACCAGAGTCAACTTGTCCACCGGGTGACGGCCCAACGCCACCAAGGTGGGGTTGATCTCTTTCTGTGCCCACTCCTGGAAGTGGTCCAGGGATCGTACTACTGCGTCCCCTACGGCCCCGTCTGCTTGCGTTTGAGTCACAGCGATCCAGTGGCGTCCACCGTCCGTCTGGATGGCTCCTACTGCGTGCCCAACCACTGTGCCCTCCGTGCTCACCATCGCTAGCACGAGCACACCAGGGTCCTGCTGCCACAGTGGAACCATGACCTGCTTGGCCACCACCACGGGGTCCAACTCCCTCGTATGCTCTTGTGCGTAGGCCATGATGCGCTTACTCACAATGGGTACGAGCACACCCAAGTTGGGGTCGTAGGGGTTCAGGCGCACCAAGTGGACGTTCATGCCCAGATGGCCACCATGAGGATTACCATCAGCACGACACACACTCCAACGAGGACGGCTACAAACATCACCGGCCGCCCTGATCCACCTGCTCCAGAGCCGCTTCCAGTGCTGACGTGGCCTTCTCCACCTTGTTGGCCGTGTCCAAGTTCCTCGCGGCATCCACCCGGTCACCCGGCTGAGTCTCGGGGCCCACGTCGGGGACCATGCTCCGGTCGTACATCATCTGCACGCACTGTCGCACCGCGAGCAGGCCCTCAGGAGTCAACCCCTGTGCGATCTTGTTGTGGTCGATCAGGCGCAGGTTCAACTCCAGTAGACGGTTGTCCACCGCTCTCAGAGCCGTATACATCTTCCCCTCAAGGGCCTTCACGGGGTCCTTGGCACTCAACACGTCGTTGGAGACTGGAATCTCGATCATCCAGATCTCGCCGAGGGCACCCACAGGCTTTTGAATCGAAATCTTCACTTGGAACCTCCCCGTGGAAGATACATATCAATGAGGTTGAACTCACTTTCGGTCACCTCCCGGTAGCACTGCTCGAACGTCGTCTTGGGTGACCATGACACGTACCCATCTGGGTACTTCACTGCGTACCCCAACTCTCCACCCTTCTCTTGGAGCCACGCGGCCACGACCTTGGTCCCGATGTAAGCGGTCGTCATCCTTGGTAACCTCCCATTTAGTACGGCTGGAACACGCCGGTATTGCGGTTCACTGCCCCAAATGGTAGCACACGCTCAACGGCCGCGTCAAAGTACTCTGAGGCAACCTCGTTCACGCTCAGGGCTCCCTTGACTGCTCCGGGGCCAATCACGCACGCACGAGTGCCTGCGAAGTTGGCGTCAGTCCGGGCTGCGTTGCGCTCCCCCTCCCTCAACACTTGGGCCACATCAAGAGGAACCATGACGTTCCCCGGCCCGTACGGGACCCCGTTGAGGTTGTGCTTGGCATACAGGGTCAGAGCAACGTGAGTGACAGGGGCAAGGTTACGGCGAGCTGTCTCAGTGGCTTGGGCGGGGACCCTACGACGGCCACGACCTCTGTTCTTGGGCCGCTTCATCCTAACAGGGCGGACGCTGAGGGGATTGCCGAACTGGTCCAGGAGGGGCATACCTCTATCCTACCACCTCTCGTAGAAGTGGGGCCCCCCATTGCTGAGGAGCCCCACCTTTGACTAGGCGGCGAGGAACGCGGAGAACGAACTCGTGAACTCCAGGCGGACGAAGAAGTCCTGCTCCTGGATGAACG
>ERZ1292644.405-Hain-H14-01um-R2-405-length-30555-cov-5_pt1 | contig 25859 bp, 8 predicted proteins | sample MGYA00564402_ERZ1292644 | MGnify/ENA primary metagenome ERZ1292644 (study PRJEB36523, sample SAMEA6512644) | groundwater metagenome | collected 2019-01-09 | study: AquaDiva: Metagenomics assemblies of 32 groundwater samples
ACCACTTCCAACTGCAGCGACTCCAGAGACGTCTTGGGGGAGAATTGTCTGATCTGTCAGGATCTCAGCATCGGGACCCTCTGTCCACCATCGTGTGTCACCGGTGAAGAAGGGATCAGCGACGAGGTTCGATCCACTGATATGAACGGCGCGGCCATTGACCTCTACATTCCCGTAGTCGTCGACCGGGACGACTGTATCTCCGACCCGGTTGCTGGCATACAGCTGGACCGCCGTTGGTTCGGTTCCCAGATAGTTGGGATCGAGCATGCGGACCGTGGCCCCAGAATTGACGGGGTCATACCACAGATCGTCCGTGTCCGTTGCATAGGTAAAGGTCACCGTCGCGATCCCCGATGGTCTGATATCCAGTGGATCGACCCGGAGGGCCGGACCTTCACTCCGCGTGAGTTCATGGGGAACCCGCGTCCTCACGTAGTTCGGAGGATCCGTCGCAATGACCGGAGCGTCTGTCCACCGTTGGACGGTGTGAAAGGTCTCCAGGGTGGTCATCGCCTTCGACCACGGGAAGAATGCATAGCTATACTCGGCGATGTAGAGGGATGAGGGATCGACGAAGGTCACCTGATTGGCCTCAAGGGTAAACTCCTCCGCGGGGACCTCCCTGGCATTTCCCGATGCGTCGAGGTTCAGGACGTCAAAGATCGAGAGTTGTCCCCCATCGATCGGATCGTGGGCCAACACCCCACTGGTTCCGCCGGGCAGGATGTCGATGATTTCGTCGATCCCTGTTGCCGAGTAGGACTGAACCCCGACACCGTAGGCATATCCTGAGAGGGGGACCCAGTCTTGATCGTAGAGCATCGTACTTGAGGGGCTCACCGCTGGAACCGCGTAGTTCACCAGATAGCCACCGGACGGAGCCAGAGGATGTCCGACGACAAAGAGGACGCCGAGGATCCCTGACGCCCCGTAATCCGATGGATCAGGTGGCGTCACCACCTGATGGGGGTAATGTGTCCATCGGGTGGGCGGTGACTCGAAGAAGAGAGACGGACCATCGACCAGTGGAATCTCCACGGGCACATGATCGATCGTCAGCACCCGGGCGAACCCGGATGCCAGTGTCACGTCCTGAGCCAGCGCATCATCCAGCACCACACGATAGAGCCGTCGTACGTCAAGCGGATCAACCGTCCCTACCGTCCGGGTGGCATCGAGCCATTCTGTGAGTTGTTCGATCCGCTCATGTGGAAGACCGTGCAACGCATTGATGATGCGCCATCCTACTGAATGTGGATCGGTTCGCATCGTCATCCAGCCGGGAAGCAGGCGAACGAGTTTACTCGTCTCAGGTGTCGGATGTGGGGTCATTGATCACAGACGATAAACAGGCGGTCAGAGGTGTACCACCCGTCGAGATGGGAGGTGAGGCTCAAGTTTGAGGGCGGTTGGACCTGGACGCGTTCGAGCCGTTGGAGCGTCGGGTTGTAGATGCCACGGGCAAAGATCTCGAACTGATGATCGAGTAAGAGATCGTCGGTCTCCTGAACTCGTTGGATGAGCTCATTGAGAATAAAGGGATCTCCCACTTCAATAGCGTTGATATAGTTGACCGCCGCGCGCCGGACAAGTTGTCTGATCCTGAGCCGGTCCGCCCGTGGCCGGTAGGCAAGGGCGAGCTTGACCTGGAGTCCATGGTAGATCGGCCGTCTGACGAGTCCACGGTTCCCCGCAGCCACGACGCGGTTGAGGACCTGTTGACAGGCTCGAACGAGACCATCGGAGACGATAGGATCTGTCGCCTGGATCACGATCGAAAAGCTATGTAGACCTCCATCATAGGGCACATACACCGCGGTGCGGACGCCAGGCACCGAGAGGACAGACTGGACCGCAGAGGTAGGGTTGGCCGCCTGGACGGTCAGCAGGGCGTGCTTGATCCGGAAACGCAGCGCCTCGTCCGACTCGGGGAAGACGCCGTTACTGATCGGCATCCGGTTGTCGACCAGGATGAAGTCGGCGAAGCTCACGAACTCGGGTTGTGCATGCTGCAGATCGTGACGGGTCAGTTCACCGGATGCAACGTTGAATGAGGAGCCTGCGCCGTTAGCGATCACGCCGACGAACTGCTCGATGTCCGCCCCTGCAAAGATGGCGTCATCGGTGGTGGAATAGGTCACGCCTGTCGATGCAGTGAGCTGGGCCCCAGCCTTGATCGTAAACCCGGTGGGCGTGAGTGTGTCGGGATGTGCCTCCACCGTCGTCGAGTTGACCCGGGAGGCGATGACCGCTGTGGCGGTTTCTCCCAGACTCGGGTCGATGTAGAACCGGACGTTCCTGGACGTGTCGAATGCGCGAAGCGCCTGGGTTCGTTCAATCCCAAGCAGCTCTCCGAGGCGATCCAGAGAGGTACCTTGGGCGGTGCTCAGGAAACTGTCCCGCTGCATCACTTCGAGCCGCTGATGGATCGCGGCATGTTCCCGGGCTGCGATCTCGAGCAAGGCCCGTGCGGTACTACCCCGTCCCTCGAACCGGACGGGGGTGGTCGCTCGCAACTGCCGGAGACCTTCGTCTAGGAGTGCGTCTTCAGTCTGTGTCAGGAGCGGCATCTAGCCTCGACCTCGAAGTCTGTTCAGGTATTTGTTGGGTGCGATATAGGGAGTAGCAATAGGCGCCTCCGTCCGGGGTGCCGGATCGGCGACTGGTTCAAGGGTGCCGCCAACCAAATCCAGGATGGTATGACTCACGACAGTCCGTTCTCCCGATGCACTGACGGCGACCACCAGATGGAGATCGTGCAGACTGGTCGGCACGACCTGCACGTCGAGCTGTGCGGGAGCATGGATGGCGTCGATCGATAGAGACCGGCTGACCGCGTCTCGCAAGGCCGTGCCGGTCTGCCGTGTATTTGGCTGTCCGACGAACCGGTGGATGTTGGCGCCCAGTGATGGATGATGAACCCAGTCGGCGCCCGATCGCAGCCGTTTGTTGACCTCGCGGGTATACCAGTCGAACCCGGAGGTGAGAGACAGGTCGCCCCCATCCATGACCAGGTCTCCATCGAGGGAGAGCCTGATATCGGTAATCGATTCGTACATAACGGGTCGTCTCCTTGTTCCTTACCCCCACGTCAGGTTTAGAGCATCCCTTTCACGAGACCGCCCAGCGTGGAGAAGAGTCCGGTTGTGGGAAGTTCGGCTGGAAGGGGGATCGCACAAAATGATGGGAGGACGAATTGTCGCAAGGGATTGCTCTTCAAGATCCCATTCCGTGTTTCCGGGTCTTCCCGGTGGAGCACGCCCATCATCGTGATGCCATCACCAAGCACGATCTCAGATCCGGTGGCCCGGAGGACGATGCTCCCATCCTCTCGAATCGAAATGCCGGTAGCATCGTCGCCTCCCCGGCCTTTGATCACGTAATCGCCATGCACTCCTGCCTCACCCGGTGCTTTCACATGCACCGATGGCAGTGAATGAGCTTTGACCTTCCATTCTTCGAATCGCTTGATATCGACGAGGAAACCAATCCCAGAGACGATCGCCTCTGGCGAGAAGGGTCTGAGCTCCCCGGCATGGAGGTGGATGACGAGATGACGATCGGGGTGTGGCTCAGTGAACGTGCCGGTGGCCAGGAGAAATGTCCGGCACACGGAGCCATTCGGGTAGACCACTCTGATCGTATTGGTAGCTTCATCATAGGCATCCTCCCCATCGATTTCAACGATCCTGAAGAGGCCGGTTTCATTCAGACGGTCGGTTTCGTACTGGTTCATCATCGCGACGTCAATCCTGGTTCATTGCCTGGGATGTCGCCAAGTGGAAGTAGCAGGTCGATGATATTCCCCTTGGTGTCGTTGAGGAGGTTCCGGCTGGCGAGCCGGTGTTGCAGGAGCGTGTTCTTCCTGAATCCATCGATCCCCGCGACATACGGGGCGCCCCGGAGCCACAGTCCTGAGAAGGAAATGATGTTATTGCCCCACATTCGTCCCAGGTGCCCGACCCATGTGTCGAAGAGCGCGTGACGTGCACTGTTCAGCGACAGCGCGATGGCAATGGGCCAGTACGCTTTCCCGATGAAGGAGCCGACGGAGGTTCCGTGGCGAAGGAGGAACTGACTCGATCCGGCGATGCGCTCTCCAGTCTTGAGGAGGATCTGTGCCGTCTTTGGACTCTGAGCACCCACATCGACCGCCTCTTGTGCCAGTCTCCCTGAGAGACGAGAGGAGACGTCCGCGAGACCCCCGGCCACTTTGGGCACGGCCCATTTGGCCACGGAGAGCAGGGCCAGTGATGTGCCAAGACCACCGAGGCCGGCCCAGACCGCATCCCAGACTCCGTCCCAGAACGCAAACCCCAGATAGTGCGCATCGAGCACGCTCCGGTAGGACTGCTGATACGTCATCAGACATGGGGTGATCGTGGTTGTAAATCCTGTCTCAGACGACAGGCGGTGTACGACCGTCTCGACTTCAACCGGACCGTGCATCTCATGGTAGTCGTCCTGTACCCACACCACGTCGTACGGTTTGACCGATGCATTGCCGAGGAGCGTGAGTTCTCCGGTATACATCCCCTGGAGTTGGTTCGCCAGGATGGTGTTGGCAACTCTGATGTAGCTGGGGATCATCAGCGGTGAAGATGTGCCCTTCGCGTGCGGCGTGCCTGCGGCTTTCTTCGCGGTGGTGAAGGAGACGAGCTCATCCCACCAGTTGGTGTCGACGTTCTTCTGGAACGTCTGATAGGGGCGTCTGAATTCCGCCTTGATATCGTCATCGAGCACCGCCCGGAAGGTCCGGGTCTGCGTCGTAATGGTCGCGGCGACGGCTTGCGTGATGGCAGACCGCCCTTCCCTGGGGTCCGACATCACGGGCTCCGAGTTCGGGAACGTCATGATGACTTCGTTTGAGAGACCTTCAGCATCGGCAACGATCTCGTTCTTGACGATGTGAAAGTAACTACTCGCCATATGATGATTTCTGAACGGGCGGTAATGTGGGTGGTTGGCGAAGTAGCCCCGGGCATGTTGTTCGCTTCCCTCTTTGTACGTCTTCTCCTGGTCGACGAGGTCCTTCTTCCAGACCGCGGGGAGATCCCGTCTGGCCTCGGTGATGGCTAACTCCCGGAACCGTGCGGCAAAGTGCTCCAAGATCTCTGGAGCCGGTGGGACCCCTCTGATGGTGAGTTTGGGAATCGCCTTGACGCCAGCTGGGACACGGTAGCCGCCCTCGATGAGCGATGCCGCTCTCAGAAAGTCCCCGGGTGATGGGGGCGGACTGAACAGGCCAGCGATCTGTCCGAGATCAGTGAGTGTACTGGGTCCTTCAATGGCCTTCTCTGGGAGGACGAGGTCCAAGAGACTGATCTTCTTCGTCCGATCTTGGGCGTAGACGAGCCGTGTGTAGGTGATGAGCCGGACCAGCCGGTGAAATCCCATCGCCTCGAGGCCGGCCAGAAAGGCGTTGACGCCTCGAGGGTTCTCATCCTGGACGAGCTTCCTGATCATGCCGGCAATGCCGGCTGCAATGCCCAGTTCTTCGTCGAGGTCAGGATCGTTTCCGTCCATGATGGCCCGGTCGTAGGCGTCCGCCGTCTGCCCTCGGGTATTCGTCACACGACGGTCATCCGTAAACCGGTAGAACCCGTCCTTCGGTCCGATGTAGAGCGTCATCCGTTGGTCGGTGAAGTTCGGCGAGCTCCAGGCGTTGAAGGGCAGGGGGCGCACCACATAATTCGGATGGAAGAGACAGAGTTCATTCAGCGCGTCCCATGCCGTCTGGTTGTAGATCCTCCAGTCGAATGTGACGTTGTGGAAGGGATTGAGGCTATCAGAATACGCGAGATAGATATTCTGATCCAGGTGATTCGTCTTCCCGACTGCACCCGCCAGGGTATCCGCTCCGAGAAATGAGAGAATCGTTTCGCTCCACCGTCTCATGCCGCTCAGTCTCACGGGATCTTGTTCGTTGTAGAGCGACCACCGTCCGAAGTGATCAAGACCGTCCAGTTCACTCAAGATCCGGGTCGCGACATCCCCGTGCGCTTTCTGGAAGCTCTTCCACCCGATACTGATTCCGTCACCGACACCAACCGGGTTGTAGAGTTCAACCCCCCACCCTTGACAGACGACTTCGATGTCTTCACCGGGTGCGATCTCAACGATCGTCCCGAGGAAGACCGGTTCGAGGTCCATGGGGTGAGTCCCGTATCCCAACCTGATGGCCACAGAAAGACCAGGACGCAGGTAGAGGCTCTGGACGATCTGTTCGGTGGTGTCATTGCCCAGGATATTCGTCTCGGTGTCTCTGATCGACCGGGGATCGGTCAGAATTCCTGAGATGTTTGAGAGCTTGATCACGGCCACGTCGCTGGCCGCCTGTTTCGACTTGATGATCGAGATCTCTTTGATGGCGCTGTAGCTGTAGTAATCGTCGAAGAGCAACCATTGTGGCGCGTCTTCTTCGATGAAGTAGAGCTTAAAAGTCGGGTAGGCCCGGATCATCTGTCCGGTCCGGTCACTCAGGATTGTCTCTTCCAGTTGTCTGAGGACATCGACCTTCCGCTGTTGATCACTGACCGATTCGATGCCCCACCACTTGACGAGTGGACTGATATCATCGCCCAGGAGATCAAGTTGCTGGTAGTTCTCCAGCAGTTCCTGAATCGTCTGTCGGAGGTCTTTCCCCACCAGATCGCCGACGGCCCCCTCTTTCACCTGGCCGAACGCCGTACCGGCAAAAGCCCTCAGACGCTGGAGATTCTCACTCTTGGCTCCTGGTTGCTTCTCTGCCGCACCAAGAAACGACAGGAAGGCGTCGCGGTCGGTCAGTGAGAGTTGTTTCAGCAGATCGCTCTGCAGTCCAGTCGGGGTCTGGCTCGTGGGCACGTCCACCCTGTTCATCGTGTGGGACAGGGCCGCCTGGAAGGTCAGGATCTTGATGGCCAGGAGATCCTGTGCCGCCTGTTTGAGTTGACGCCGGCTGGTGGTGGGCGCGGCACGCGCTCCGTTCAGGTAGTTATCGATCGAGGCTTGAATCGAGTCGAGCGACTCGGCTGCCGGCTTCGTGATCGTCACGGGCGTGCCCTTGAAGTCCAACGTCACCTGTACGGGAACTGTCGAGCCTTGCGAGAGCAGAGTCGTCTCCAGTTCTTCGAGTCTGGAGAGTGTGATGACCCTGTTGACGACGGCTGCCTGAAACACGAGATCCGTCATCCCACGCAGGGTTTCCTTTGCCCGGGCGAGCGAGCTGGATTTCAGCACCGGCGAATCGTGCAGGTAGAATCCTGGGAGCGTATCCAGGTTCGAGAAGCGCAAGACCGGAAGATCAAGGTCGGGATAACACGTGTCCGCGGCACGTTCGACGCCGCCAAACCTCCGGTTTAACCGCTCCTGGTTCCTGGTCCACAAGTCGTCGAGCACCGGACTCCCCAGTTGGGGGCGTGTCTCATCGGATTCAAGAAGGCGAGAGACCTGAACTCGCGTACTGTGCGCTCTCATGGTCTCATCAACTCGCCGTTGGAGCGCAATCACCCCGATCACTTCCTCGGTGACTTTCGCCAGGGGATTGATCGTCACGCTCTTTCCCGTCAAGGTCTTGACTGCGACCTGGTAGGCTTTGATAGCCAGCTCGCTCTCGATTTGTCCGAGGGGAGTGGGACCGCTGACCAGGAGATGCCGCAGGGGAGACGAGGCGATGGTCTCCAGAAAGGCTCGTTCTCTTCGCTCTGTCACACGGGTCACCCGGAGGTCGAGGACTGCTTGGGACGCGAGATCTTGGGCCAGGGTTCCCCACAGTCCGGAGGGAAACGTCCCTGCTGGTTTCTCAGATCCCGGCTCTGGAATTTGGTTCATCTGCCGGGCCGTCACCGCCGTCGTCCCATCACCGGCTGTTCCACTTTTCTGGATCTGCCGGATGAGATAGGTCACCCAGGGAATGAGATGCTCGAAGGCGGCGTTGATGAGTTCTGGGGTGACGGTCTTGGTCCCGATGAGCTGTTCAGCCTCGAAGACCAGGAGATCCGCTTGTTGAAGGATGAGCGTGATCGAGTACCATCCCGGTTGGCCGTCGATGTTGTCCACCGACATCTGTTGGATGACCAGATGCTTCAGGCCAAGGACGCGGAGCAGATGACCCACTGATAGATCCGACAGAGCCAACCTGGCATCGAGGTAGGACTTGACGTTCGGGTTCGACGTCTCATTGACGAGCGTCGTGTGGGTGAGCAAACTCTGCATCACACGCAAACGGCCGATGAGTTCGAGTGAATCAGTCTGGAGTGCGACCGAGCACGACTCAAACTCTCCGGTCCTGACATGTTGGTAGGTCGGGATGGTATACTGCAGGAGCGGGACTTCGACTACCGGATTCGTGTATTGGCAACTGATCCCGGTGAGTACGGCGTGACCCTCGATCTCACTCTCATTGTACCGTCCAGCACCCAACGGGCCTCCAATCGTCATCCGGTCGGTAATGGTGCGAGTCGGAAACGTCGCATCGATCGCGGCCCGGTAGGCGTCTGCCAGATGCTGGACGGCGTCCTTGAGCACCGGGAGTTGCTGGGTGTTGAGCAGCTGTGTGATTCGATCCTCGATGGTCAGGATCTCACCCGTGTTCAGGTTCTGGACGGTGGTCTCCACGTCCGTGACGGGAAGACCCAGATTCCTGGCCGCTACTCCAACGTTGGTGAAGAACCCCTTGATGTTGTTGAGAAAGATGTCCTTGGCCAGGAAGGGGAACGAGAGCGCGTCCCGGAGTTCCCGGATGAAGAGCGTCTGACCGACACTGCCCGGCGTGACGTCAGGTTGGGCTCCCTCAGCGGGAATGAGTTCCTGATGGCTCACCCACCCCAACACCTGATCCGGAAACCGGACCTGGTCATGAGACGTCCCACGATCTACGACCGTCACCGTCTCGCCGGCTCTCCGGATGGTGGGTGTTCCCGTCTTCACCGATGGGTTGACGGCGAACACGCTGATGGTCTGTCTGCCTGAGACGCTCTGTGTTCGATTATGCCGGACGTCAGATCCCAAGACCTGCAGCGCCTGGAGTTGACGGTGCATCGATTCGTGATGACGCGCAATCCGGTCTTTGATCGTATCTTCGGTAAACGTGTACTCAACTGATAGTGAGGCATTCCCCTCAGGAAGATAGAGGTCGAGTTGCTTCTCCCGGTGCGTGGGAGGGGTAAACGGACTGCTCGGTGCATCGTCTTCGACGCCGAAGTAGGTACCGTCCGTCACGCCGTTCCACTCAGGAAGCAACCCATAGTAAAAGCGCCGGTACAGTGAGGATTCGCCCACGGAGACACCGGCCGGTGTCCCGGCATCCCGGATGGTCCGGTCCCTGGCATCGACGATCCGCCCAGCTTGTTGGATTGCCTCATCGAGCGTCTGAACAAACGAGAAGTCGGTGGAGTAGGGTAGGTGGTTAAAGAGCAAGAACGTCATGGTCGTCTGGAGACTGTCCGGGGCATTGGGAATCGTGCTCACGGTCAGTTGGTATAACACCACCGGGATGGCCCGGTATTCCCGGGTGACGACGAGTTGAGGCGAAACCGTTGAGGTGCCTGGGTCCGTCAACGACCGGCTGGACGCCGGCGTCCCCGCAATGGGCGCGATTGACTTCGAGACGAGTTCGTTCTTGATGGTGGTAAACGGCGTCCGCTTAAACTGGGCCAGGATATGCCGGAACTCGGCGTTGATCAACTCCGCGGTCGGAAACTCAACCGTCATCTCAATGCGGAAGGCCTGCGTTCCCGTCATAATCTTCGGGGTCCCGTCCGTCCTGAGACCCGGGAAAGCATAGTTCGCCTGCGTGGTGTTGACCGCGATATGCTGGGGCGGGACCGAGAGCCACGTGTCCCCGATTTGGGTGGCTCCGGGTTTCGACTCACCCAGATGCGGGGGAAGGCTCGATGGCGGCCGTCCGGCTGGTCTCTCTCTGATTGTCTGGAACTCGGTGCTGGGTTCGTGGGGTTCAATCACGCTCACCGTCGTCGCATGACCGCTGTCCCGTCCCGCCGCGACCCGGGCCACCATCTGACGTCCACTCACCTCGAGGTGAATATGCCGGCCTTTCATCTGGTGATTTGGATCGATGAATGCCTCGATGCCGTGGTAGGTGTTGAGGATCGACACCGCCAGGTCAGGATCCACGCCAAGATCACGGAGGCTCACATCCGCTGCCCGTCCGGTGAGATGGTATGAGGCTGGGGGACGTTGGCTGTTGTACAGCCGTTGGTGCTCTGGGAGCGTTCTGGCCAGATCCGTCACCATGACGCGGGCAGACGAATTCTTGACTTTGAGATCGGCGGCGAGCCGTGCGAGGGCGGCCTTGATCGCAGGATCTGTCTCTCCCCACCGGTCGTACACTCTCCGGTCGTGGGCAAAGACTCCATCCGCCATCTTCAGCATGTTCATCCCATCCACCTCATCGGCCGTTCTGCGTCCCCGAGTCCGGGTCTCTCCGCCCCGGACATCCGGGCTCGGTTCATCTCACGCAGGACGTTAAACCGGTCAAATTGACCGGGCGCATCCGATTCATTCACGATGACCCGGACGGGGAGACCAGAGAGCGACGAAGAGACGTGGGTGAGCGCCTGGACCAGGTCCTGGACGCGGACTCCACCCTGGACGGTGGTGACGGAGATGACAGAGGTAATGTTGATGTGGTCTTGTCTCCTTGAAGGCCTCTATCTGACACGTGGTGACACGATCGTGTATCAAACCACGTTCATGTATGAGCAAACGGCTCAAGAACCCGGTGTTCTCTCCTGAGGCGGGTCGTCGTCATGGGACGTGTTTGTGTATTGTGATAGGAGACCTGGGCTGGGACAGTCGGCGGGGCCCAGGCCCGGGATGCCGTTCGGATCGCCTGATTGGCCAAGGCTTCGGCCTGAACATGCAGGGCGCGTGCGGCGCCGAATGGGACCGGCGAGTCCAGATGGACGCTCGGGTCCCACGTGTACTCAGGCGTGCTCAACGGCACGGACCGGGGAAGCTGGTCTGCCCCTCCAAAGTAGTCGTACCGTTCCCCACCAGCTCCTGCGCTGGGGGCGCCCAGGAACCACTCCGTTTGATTGGGAATGAGCACGTTGACGCCAAGTAGCGCGAGTGAGGCAAGTCCCACCGTCTTGAACCCTCCACGGACCGTGGCCTCCTTCATCCCGAACTCATCGGCAATGGCTTTCGAGACGGACCGTCTGGCGAAGAACTTGGGTTGCCCGATGCCTCGCATCTGCTCGTCCGCCACGATCTGTTGCGCGATCATCATCTGTTCGGTCGACAGCTCACCCTCAAGGGCTCGCATCACGAAGAGATCATCGATCCCCGCATACTGCTTACCCCATTTTGCCTTCAAGATATCGAGAAACTCGAGGGTCTCCAACGCGTGTGGTCTCTTCGCCCTGACCACGCTGTTGTAGATCGTCTGGAGGACATGCTGTGATTTGGCCTTCTGATAGGCCGCCATGACGGTTGACACGACACGGGCGTGTCCTTCTCCAAAGTACGGCCGCCCTTTCTCATCAGCCAGGGCGTTCAACGCATCCTCCATCGCTTGTTGTGAGACGCCCTTTCTCGTTCCAGATAGGAAGGTGGCGATGTTCTTCGCCTGGACGTCAAAGACGTTCTGCTTTGAAATCGATAGGCCCTTGATCACACGACCCTCAATGTCATCGATCGCAATGTCTTGGAGATGTGCGAGTTCTCCGGTGATGAGTCCAGTACCCGGCCCAATTGCCCGTCCTTGCGCATCACGAAGACTGGGGTAGAGGCTGCCCCGCCGGGATGCAGCAATCTTCGTCCGGATGCTCTCGTCCACACTGGCGTCTTGCTCGATCGCATCGAAGGCGGTCCTGAGCCTCCAGGTCGCGGCCGTCACCGGTCCCGTCGTTCGTGCCAACAGTGAGGACGACAGTTGATCATCCACAGCCCGGAGATCGAGGTTGTGCCGTTTCCCTGCCGACCACATCTCAACCATCTTCGCGTCCATAGGTGAAAGCCGTTTTAAGTCTTGCATGATTGGATGATCATGAGGAATGGGGGTGTATTCGATGTCTTCGAGTTCGTTCGTTCCCGGCGTAAGAATCGCTTGCCGCCAGAGCCACTCAGGATCTCCAGTTGAATGAGTTCTTCCCGACGGCACGATCAACTCCTGTGTCCTGAAGTACTGGTTATCCATAAACGCCTGGAGTTGACGTTTCCGCCAGGTGTTAATTGAGACGGACAGGTTCTTGAAGCTGGATGGTTTATCCTTGGAACCGAGAGGCATGATCACAGTTACCGTGTCTCCATCCCAGTCCGCATCGAGGCCCTTATTCTGCTCGAAGGTGCCGAAGATCGTGAGTTTGGTCCCGGCCCCGTGAGACGTCTTCGTCGTCATCCGGTGTTGAACAGGCAGTACCTCTTCTGGAAGCACATAGACATGAATCGGCGTCTGGCTGGAGGTGTAGATATTCGGCTCCCTCATGATCCATCCCGGAATCGGAGCTTTGCCCTCCATGATGTTCTCAATCACGGGGGCGTCGATGCCATGGGACGCCAGAAGATCCCTCAGACCATAGTCTTGAGCCGCCTGACCAGTGATCCCCGCGACATGAAGCCGGTTGTACTTGCTGGCGATCAGACTCGGATTGTTGGCGAAGAGTGAGGACATCGACTGATACTCTCCCCGGATACCCGGCATAAAGGCCGTCGTCATCTCGCCGGCAAAGTCACGACGGCCTCCGAACTGCCGGGCCACCTCGAAGACCCAGTTGGTAAACGCCGCGGTCACATTCGCATAGTGCTGGGGTGTCGACTTTGACTCTGAGGCACTCACCATGGTATCCAGGAGATTATGCAAGGACAGATGGGACGTTGAGAGTTCTTGCAGTCCCCCCTCGTCCGTTTTCCCCAGGGCGAAGAGTGTGGTGGCGGGGAGTCGCAATTCGTTCACCGGTTGGCCCCATTCAGCCCCAATGGTATCGATGAGTTCCTGGACCCGACGTGGACCGAGACCCGCATGCTCGAGTTGCCTCTTGGCCGCGGCCAGGTCAAGATGCAGGTGTTGTCTGATGTTGGCCGGGATCTCAGAGAATGGGAGCACGGCCTGATGAGCGCTATCGAGATAGGTATCGTGAAGCGCCCGCGGATCGACCGACCGGGATGAGACGGCTCCCTCCAGCATAATGATACTGATTGTACCAGCATGAGCCTTGTCCCCCAACGCATCGACGAAGTGCTGCCGTGCCTGGTCTTTCGACCACCCGGTTGGACTGATCGAGTACTCATCTCCACTGGGGAGTGTGAGGACATACCGGAGACGGTGTTGGCCAGTCATCTCTTCCTGAAAGGCGTGCATCCCAGAGGTGATCTTCGTGGCTTGCGCCTTGATATCCTGCCAGGACAGGGTCTTAAGTTTCCGCGTAGCCTCCGCGATGGCCTGGGGATCCCGGTTGTTCAGGAGAAAAGCATAGTCATCGGCCGCGAGTTGTACCGCTGGAAACTGTTCCCGGGCCAGGTGATCCTCGAAGAACTTCATGACGGTGTTGATCTGCTCCTGGGGAAGACCCGCGGCCACCGCTCCGTGCTTCAGGAGTTGAATCGACTGCCATCGCATCTTCACGCCACCCGATGGGCGATTATCGAAGGTCTCAGGGAGTTCTCCTGGACGATAGACATTCGCCGCCTCATGTGCGTTCTTGATTCCCAGACCCATCCAGACTCGTGAGACCAGGGCGGGAAACTGACGTGAGGTCTTCACTCCATTCTGGAGGACGTCCTGGGTAATATGTTCCAGGAACTTAAACTTACCGGGAGCAATCCGCTGTCTGAATGAGGTAAATCCGGCCAGATCATGTTCGAGAGCTAGTTGCGTGGACCGGAGATCGGCCATGACCTTCTGATCAACCGAGAGAGCCATCTGGTCTTTCGTCTTCTTCAACCGGTCCTCGAGATGCGATTGCCATCGTCCCATCTCCCGTCTGACCTCTTCGAGTTCGGGGGTATGGCCTTCTCCATATTTCATGTAGGAGGGGATGGTCCCAGGTGAGAGGTCATCCAGTTTATTGACGGCATCGTACAACTCCGCGATCGTTTGCCAGGTCAGTCCCTTCTCGAGAAGCGCTTCCTGTTCAGTCTTTGACATCGTGGCCAGTCTGACCGACACCATCTCCTTCGGAGCAGCTTGACCGAGAAGATCAGATAGATGGGTGGGTACTGGAGCTTCGGCGACGATGCCGCCTTGTGGGGCAATCAGACTCACCATCCGTTCGAGGGTTGCTCTGGCGTCCCGATTCCCAAGACGTGCCGCTTCAATCACCGGCCAGATCACCTTCCCGAAGATCAACTCGGCCTTCCGGCCATGCTCCATATGTTTCGTCACGCCCTCGGTCCATCCCATGAGGATGTCGATTCGTCGCCTAGCTCGCTCTCCCCGTGGAATCGTGGCATCCCCCATTCTGATCACGGTCTCAGATGGCATCAGCGTGACCGAGGCCCCACCAACCACCGCCTTGGCGCCTGGTTCAAGGTTCCGGATATGTTCCCGCTCGAGTTCGATCGCGGTCTTCGTGTCGTTCATCGCGGCGACCCGCACCATGGCGGCGTAGGGCCCCACGTACTGACGTTGAACATGCTGGATGCCGGTCTCAGTGGGCACCTCAAAGATCATCCATTCGTGGGGACGAACCGTAAATCGCTTCCCATCTGCCACACTGTGTCTGGGTTTATCGATCTGTGCCAACGTCTGCTCGGTCACTAGTTCAAGCGGTTCATGATGGATCCCCACGATCTTGGGTGTTTCGGTCACACTGGCCGGGAGGTCTTCGATCCAGTAGTTCTGCTGGATGTAATTCGTCTCCAGTCGTTCAGGATCTCCCATCAGAAGACCGACCCCTTCTCTGACATACGGCGTGTTGGCAAAGGCCACGGTCGCCATAAAGAAGTGGCTCCCCATCACCGACTTCTGAAGATCCCCATGCACGAATTTGAACATCTCGTCGGTCAGCAGGTAGGGCCAGAGTGTGGACCCCGGAGCCTGACCCCGGTGGACGTCGAGATTGGTCAGGTATTTGACCGCGTTGTCGGACAGACGGGCGGTGTTGATCCACTTATGCATCCCACGTCTGAGGGTATTCCCAGCGCCAAAGGCGAACAGTCCTTGCAGACTGATCGCATTGTAGATACCCTGCGTCATCTGGGAGGTCGGATGCCCCCCAATATCAATGGCTTCCAGTAACTCCGGGTCGAGCGTCGCACCCATCCGTTGGTAGTTCTCGACCAGGTTCAGCATCGCTGGGATCGCATACGGGTCCATCCCCATCATTGCCCGGTAGTGCTCGTGAAGCGACACATCTCCCAACACCGAGGTGAGATGGTTCTCCCCCAGGAAGGCCCGCTCGGCCAGGAGCGACGTGAGTACCGAATCGTAAATCGACTGATGCTGCCGTTTATACCAGTTGAGCCCCGCCTGTGGGAGGGTGGCGTTGCCTCTGACCTTCCAGACATCACCCGCAATCATCTGTTGCCACCGCTTCTCGATTTCGGGTTCGGTAATCCCCATCCGAGCCGCCAGACGTTTGAGTTCGAATGACTGATCGACCGTACGATTGCCCGCTCGAGCCATGTCGTAGGTATCGACCAGGGTGTAGGGATCGCTCAGGTTGTGCCCGGGCCCCAGTAACCCGGCCTTGATCTTCAAGGCCGGATCCGCCTGCTCGACCTCAGCTGCAATCCGGAGCATCGTGGGCAAATCACTCCCTTCGGCTCCGCCGAAATGCGTGACGAGCAGTCGCCTGGGGTCGCCGGGTTTGCCCCGTACAAACGCTGCCATCTCTTTCAGAGCCGTGGCTTTATCCAATCCCCCCCGGATCTGTGTCTGGATCTGTGTCTTGAAGTGGGCAAGATCGTCTGCCGTGGTGTTGCCTCCGAGTACCTGCACCGCCCATTCATCGCTCACCGGGACATTCGAATGTACCCACCAGGTCCGTGCGTCTTTGACCTGGCCTGTTCGTGGGTCTGTCACCACGGCAGACATCTGGTAGATCTCGGCCTCAAAGACCTTGCGGGTTGGGTGGGCTTGTGGCACGGTATTCACCGTCTCGATATCGATCGTGACCAGGTCTCGATTGTTACTCCGGGCAGCCTGAAGGGCGAGGTACTGCTGATGGCCCTGGACCCGGGTCTTGAGCACCTCAGGATCCTGAAGGTTCTCAAGCATGCCAAACCGCACTTGCGACCCGTGCGATAGGGTGTAGATGTTCTGACCAATCAACGACGACTCACCCAGAAACGATCGACGGTACAACCTCTTCCGGAATCTTCGTGTCGCGCTCAAATTACTTTCGGTCATCTCCCGGGTCATCTCGGGTGCATGCAGAGCCATCTTGGTCGCATAGTAGTCGAGGGAGGTGATCATGTGTCCCGGTTTTGTCCCAGGGACGACCACACCTCCTTCAAGGACAGACTCTGGCATGAAGAACGAACTCGCCCTGGGATTCTGCCCGATTCCGGGGGTAAACTGCCCGTACTCATCGAGAAGCGGCACGGGGATGACTTCCGAGACGACGGTCCTGGTCGGATCCTGGAGGTGGACGCCATGGACGTGCAGGTTCACGACTTTGTGTCCGTTGCCCACGTCGACGATATCGTGGAGGGTGACTTTCGTCACACCCGGCGACTCGAGAAAAGCTCCGATGATCTTGCGAAGGGCCCGTCGATTCGGAGCGGTCTGGAGTACACTTCCACCCAACCTCATGGCCGGATCTTCGATCAACGACTCAAAGGTCGTATTGAGCGTCACCGTCGTCTGATGGGGCATCTTGGTCTGGGACCAGAGCGCATGCGTAATCTGCACATCCCTGGCGTTGGAGATCGCCGAACGGCTATGGGGCGTTCCGGCCCCATCTGCCAGATCGAGCATTTCCTCACTCGTCACCCGGTTCGGATCACTCAAGGGAAACGCTTTCTGCAGGGATGCTCTCCGGTCCACAATCCGTCGCTTTGCACTGAGGATCTCACTGGCCAGCCGTGATTCGAGCACCCCAGGAGTTGGCGTGGTCACCTGTGGCGTGATCACATCCAGGAACTTCTGGATCTCCCCCCGCCGGACGAGAGGGTCCGGAGAGGACAAGTGTCCAAGGTTGATGTCCTCCATCACTTTCGTCAGCGGATCGTACACGCGTTTCCGGTACGCCTCGATGACATCGGTCAGGACCAGCCCCGCGTACTTGGGGTCGTCCCGGAGACTCAAATCCTTGACGGCCTCCAGGGCTTGTTGTATGACGGCCTGTCGCCTCCGATAGAGCGCATCTTCCGCCACCTGGCGGTTGACCCCAAAGACCGGAATGGGGACGCCCGGATCCGGCGCGCCGGTGAATGACGTCGCCGGACCCACCGATGAGGCAGGAACAAGACTGCGCCTCGTGGGTCCTGCCCTCACGCGAGGTTTGAGTACTCCCCTCCTGGTGAGAAACCGTTCCGTGGCGTCTTCCGCCCATCGGAACGTGAAGGGGTCGGCCCCATACCGGCTCTTGAGAGCGACGACACCAAAGTAGGTCGCCCCAATCACAAGACCATTGACCGCAAGCCCCGTCAACGTCGGAAAGAGTCTAGGCCTCTCCGGATCGTTTGGGGGCAGGTTGAGTGGGAGATTTGGGGGTTGTGCCATTGCCTCTCGTCGGGGGAAACAAGGGGTTCTCTTTCAACGCGTGGTACAGACCGTGTGACAGACGGGCCACATCATTTTCTTCCAGCTCGAGGTGGATGAAATCGCAGACGAGGTGGACCACCTCATGGAGCAACGTCTCCTGCATCCGGTTCGGGGGATTGTGCGCGAAGAGCCGGATCTCTTGTTCCATATGGTCGAGGGTGCCAAACGCCCCATCCTCGGCGGTGGACTTCGACTCATGGACGACCTTGTACACGTAACTCATGAATGTGATCTTCTTGGGGATCTGCATGGGATCCTTCTTAGAATGCCGCACCCACCGTCTTCCTGAGTGCTGCGGAACTGTCCCGTCGGACGTTGACGATAATCGTATGCTCATCCGTTCCAGTCGGTGTGACGGTGACCGCCACACTCCCGGAGAGATGCAATGATTGGAGGAGTCCTTCGAATGTTCTCCTGACCTCCTGTTGCCCGATGGTGCCTGGCGGAAAGACCGACGTGTCGGTGGACGCGTCGATGTCGAGTGGACCTGGGAGATAGGGGGAATGCGCCATGCGCCGTCGCTGTTGCATCCACCCCAGGTTGTAATCATGAGCGTCCAGCCCTTCACGATCCAGCGTCTGGACTTGAATGTCTTCGAGATTGGCCAGTGGATGCCACCCAATCCACTGTTGGTTCGGAAGATGATGGGTTCTGAAGTAGTTAGTCAGTCCGAGGGCGTTAGCCCCAACCACGTCCCGGGTCTGTGCGGTGGCGTCAGCCTGGTGCCACCGGGCGTCAAGGGCCTCCCGGACGCTGGGGGGAACCAGCCCCCGGATCTCTTCCCGTTTCTCTGGGTCCGTCGTCTTCAGGAAGGCGTCGACATACGGCCGCTCTTTCGCTGGCATCGCCCGGTAGAACGACGTCCACCCTTTCGACGACTGATCATAGGGATTGACGCCCGACATCGTTTCGCCTGCCACGGTGAGCCAATCAGGGTCGCCAGTCTGGTTGTAGAGTCGCATCGCTTTCACGTACTGGAGTTTATCGAAGTACTCGTCAAACTCCCGGTGCCGTTCGATCGTCTCAGGAATCCAGGGAGACCCAGACAGTGTCCGGTAGGCTCCATGGACTGTTCCCCAGACAGCTCCAGCAAGACCAGAGAGCGCGCCAAAGGTGGTTCCGCCATAGGTGGCTCCAGTCAAGGCCCAGGACACGGCCCCGGAGTAGGGATCCGTGGCGGAGAGCAGCCTCCGTTCCGTGGGCTCCACAAAGTCCCGGATGGGATGATCCCAGAACGATTGGTTGCGACCATACAATACATTGATCTTATAGTGTTGTTCTGGCGTATAGACATTCAGGAACCTCCGGTGGACCCAGGAGTCTCGATTTGATAAGAGTTCCCAGGCGGCTCCCACGGTCCTGGCAATCGGACCATACTCAGCTGCAGCCTTGATATGCTGGTTCTCACTCAGAATCAGGTTCTCCTCACTGGGATGGAGCAGCCGGTTGAGTCCGGTGAACCGGGCAGGATACAGATCATACTGCCGGGCCACCGCTTGTCTCATTCGCTTGACTTCATCCAACTCCGCCTGTCCTTCTGGTCCATACTGTCCGCGGCTCACCTGAATCTGCGCCCGCACCAGGGCTTCTTTGGCTTCGGCACTGTACGGAGCCACGTCGGACAATATCTTTGCCCGGTCCAACCAGGAATAAGCTTCAGTCGCATCTCCATATCCCTCTTTCCTGAGTTGCTCAGCCGCCAGTCGCGCTGTCCTGAGCCTGGCGACGTCTTTCTGGTACCGCCGGTCGTCATAGCGATATTCGAAGGCCCGCATATCTGAGGGGTTCTCCCGTGAGACGTAGAGCACCGTCCCATGTTTCAACCCCAGCGCATGCAGATACAAGTTCATCTGACTCTGATGTGGATCCTGGGCCTGGACCAGTCGAGCGAGTTTCTCCGTTGAGACGGTCTTGATCTCGAGGACCCGCTTCTCCTTCCCCGCCCGGACAATCGCATCAACATGACCTGAGATGTCGGCCTGAGGATCATAAACTGGAGACTCGGCCTGGACCAGGAGGTTCGCCCGGGCGAGTTGAAGCTGGATAGCCCGGTGAAGGGCCGTCCCCGCCTCCATCGTCTCTTCTTCGAGCACCGAGGTCGGGCTATCGAGACCGAGGAAGAACCGGATCTGCTCTTCGATGGGATAGCCGAATTTCGAAGCACGTGCGGGATAGGTGAAATTGATCCGATGGGCTGACTCATAGCCCTTCCCAGGGAGGCGGAGCTCGCCCATGGCCACGCGAGAAAAAGGATCGCCGCTTCTGAAATCGAGATGATAGGTGTTCTCTGCTCCACCAGGGAGCCAGGTATTGTGTGTTGCCATAAGGGAAACACAGAAAGTGTGGTCTCCATCCACGTGATGGCCGATTACTGTCGCATGGCCATGGGTGACGACGACAGATTTGACCTTGATGAAGATGTACTTGCCATCGGAGTAGTGCTTTTTGTTGTTTTGCTTAGGCACGTAGGTATAGAGGTTATATCCTGCGATGTGAGCCAGGGTATTGGCATCCTCTCCGGAACATGCGACGTGGTAGGCTTTATGGTGATCGTAGTTTCTTCCACCGGTGATGGCTGGAGCCACCTGGAGCGTATCGATAACCAGATTCCGATATTGATACGCCAGGTCTTTCGAAGTCGTATGGATCCCGCACTTGATTCGTCCTTCAGCGGTCTTTGCGTAGTACCCATCGCCGTCCGTCATCCCGGCGATCAACGCTAGGATAAGTGTCTCAGATGTGGAGCGAGACAGAAGAGTCGCGTCGATCCTCTTTTCAGAGGCGTGTCCGGGACACATCAGATTCAGGATCATAGCTACCGGCGAACAGTGAGAAACCCAGGCTCGACTGCAACCATCTCCATGCTGTTTGCTATAGGTAACCTCGTATCTTGCGAAGATACCTTCTATGCGGTGTTCCCATTTGTCTTTGTCGTGGCCAGCAAGCTTAAACCCCTGTGTCCTTCCAGACCGCGTCTCCCTATTTTTCGACCCCTCGGCCGCGAAGACCCCAACCAGGTAGCCAAAATCGTCAGCAGCCCAGTAGCGGCGTACCCGATGGAACTGGACTGGCCTACGGCTTCGTTTCCGGTACGCGCAGATATCGTAGAGCTTACGATAACGACGTTTTGTCTCCATGGGAATCTTGTGGGTGTCATATGTATATTGTTCGGCTATCTCGTGTTCCCGCGCACAGTCAGCTTGTACACCGTAGTAGACGTAATGGTCTGTCAAGCCTGGATAGTCAGGCGGAAGGAAGCTTGCGAGATCGACTGACCTCTTTTGCGCCGAATATGGCCGGATGGGGAAGGCGACATAGTCGCCATCCTGAACGTATTCGGCTTCGACAAACTCATAGCCGTGGGTGTAGATCGGATGGTTGGGGGAAAATTCCAGCGTGTGGATGTTATCTCCATACAGAATGATCCGTACAACTCGATCTGTCGGAAACTCTCCAACGTCAAGAACCTTCACCATCTTCCCGTCTTTAGAAACAAGCACGTCCCCGACAACAACATCTTTGGCTCTCTTACACACCCCCGACGCCATCAGCACTTCGGTGTCAGGCAAAAGACAGGGCATCCGATTTCTTAAGGGATTGAACATCTCCCGGTCCCCAGTCCCACCTGGGATAAACCGTCGCAGGAACTCACTGGTGCCGAGCATCCCACCCATCTTCGCGTCCCAGAATTGCCGGGTATGGGAGGTGACTGCCCCTGATTGGGCGTACACTGTCGTGTTGCTGAGCGGAATGTCCCCCGTCACCAGCGACGCTTCCCATCCGACAAGGCCCATGGGAGACTCGAAGGCCCGGTAGAACGTCGATCCCAGTGTCTGGCTCATGCTGTTGATTGACCGGGGCGCGTCGCGTCGGGCCTGGAGTGTTCCGTCGATGAGGGTCTGTTGGGTATAGAGCGATTGCCCAGGATTGAGGAAGTTGGGACCCACTCCAGCCACATCATGCGACACCCATCCCACCTGATCAACGTACGAGGCCGAGAGCTCGCTCTGGTGCATCCGGACGGTGGGTTTGACGAGTTGCCCGACGGTCGAGGAGAGCAAGGGGCCAATGAAGGGCACTTCCGAGAACGCCGGTGAACTCTCGGGATACGGACGATCGAGGTAATGACGGCGCTCGAAGTGCATCGGGTCAAGCAAGAGCGCCAAGGGGTTAATACCAAGTAATGGGATATCCCGGTAGAGCGCACTCTCGAGTTTGCCGCCGAGTTGGGTCGGAGTATAGCGGTACTGTGATTTCAGCCGGTGATACCAATTGGGGAGGAAGTACTGGATCTTTCCACCTGTCCAGACATCCGAAGATAGCTCCCACCACCGACCTTTCCGGACCGGGACAAGACTGTCACCCCGGTATTCCTTCTGGAGGTCCTCCCTGGACTTCGTGAGATCCCATTCGTCGAACATCCCCAGGGGGCCGCCGGCGCTGAAGAGCGAGATGGCCGTTCCAACGGCTAAGCCCTTCGGTCCGTACCTGGCACCGACGACAGGCGCCACGATCCCTCTGACGGCGGCGGAAAGCGGCGAGTTCACACTCCCCGGCATCAGCCCTTCAAGATACCGGGCGGTGGCCGTCACCCCAGTGACGTCGTACACGCCAGCCAACGCCATGCGCGCCCGGACGAATTGATCCGCGAGGAACACGTTGCTGCCTTCATCAAGCGCGGTGTTCTTGAACATCGGATTCACATCGAGGAACGTGTCAAGGCCCTGCCACGCCCAGATCCCCATCGCGGCGCCGACCGTCAGTTTCCCGAAGAACCCTGCGACCTGGGCTGGTGTTTGCCTCTTGAATGGATCATAGGCCAGTCCCAGATAGTGACCCACACTGGCAAACCGGTCCATCAGATAAAATGGAATCGCCCCAATGGTGGTCAGCGGGTCCCCCGCCTTGGGAAACAGCTGACGTCCGAAGGGCATCGTACCCCTCTTGTGTCTGGCGAGGAGGGTAATCGGCGTATCTTCGGTGCCGAGCGCTTCTGTGGTTCCCCGGGCCAATTCGGCCTCGAATCGTGGACGGGCTAAGGGAGAATAGTGGGATCCGAATGCCTGGAAGAGTTCACTCTGGTCTTCCATCCATTCAAGGGTTGGTTTATAGGCTGCCAGGTATTGCTCGGGGTTGAGTGCATCCATGGCTCCTTGGTGAGGCAGAGTCATCCGGGTGTACTCCATCCCCCGCCCGACAAACTTCAAGAGTTCAGCGTCGGGGTCTCCGATGATCTTCTGTCCGCGGAGGGTGTCAACCACGGCATCGAGCCGTTCAAGGCGACTCCCTTCTCCCAATGCCCGGAAGAGCTTCTCATGGATTAAGAACTTCCGGAGTTCGTCGGCTCCAGTGAGGTCTGCCCGGTGGGCCGTCATCAAATCTCTGGGGTACTGCGTCGTAAACTGATGTAGCGCTTCGTCCGGATCCATGTGATATCGTCTGATAATGGACCTGACTTTCTTCTCCCATCCAACTCGACCCCGTCGCATATTGGTAATCGTCTCAACTTCATGAGACGCACTGGCAACGAGTTCATCATCCGAGAGCTCCATCAGACCCTTCAGTCCCACTCGCCGGGAACCACCAGGACCAGGGACCGTGAACTCAAGGTTATGGAAGGTCCCAGGCTGTTCCAGGGCTTCCTGAACCCCAGTCCGGGTCAACAGGCGATACGAGGCGGTCTGTGCTTCGGTGAGATAGGTCTCGAACTCGTTCAACGCAAGGGCAACATCGGGGGCGTTGAGTTCTCCGGTAGCGATTCTCTTGAGCATCCCCCGGGAGAAGAACCCGGGCCGTCCCCTGGCCCCCAGGATCTTCCGAGGCGTCTGACGACTGAAGGCATTGGCATAGAAGTCCACCACATGCCCGGACATTCCACGGGCAAACCCTCCGACTTCGGCCCAGCGTTTCATCCCTTCGTACAAGGTCTGCCTGGTCTGGGACCTCTGAGCGCGCGCTGACAGACTCTCATCCTCGACGACCATCAGGTCTTCGAGGCGTCGTGGGAGCACGCCCAGTAACTGGGCTTGAAGTTTCGCAATCCGGGCGTTCCTGACCTTATCGACACCAAACCACTCGAGACTGGCTTCACCAGAAACGGGATCGTAGTAGGAGGTCCCCTCAAGGGCGTTTCTGAGTTGGCCTCCCGTCCTTCTGATCAATTGACCTTCAAGGAAGAACGCATCTCCCTCGCCCGTACGGGGAGATGATGTCGTAAAGTCCGAGGTGAAGACCGAGGCCTGCCCTGTCGGCAGTGATTCCCGGTCTTTACTCATCGTCAGATAGCTCTCGCCTGTGTCGAACTTATGGATCCGGGGCATCACGCCAAAGGGACCAGTATACCGGTCGAGCATCGTCCGGATGGGTGAGACGAGAATTCTCCCAGCCGGAAGTTTGGCGCCGATGAAGGGAATTCCGATCTTGAGATGTTCGAGGGGTTGCAGGACTTGCTTGGCGAGCGAGGCAAACCGGAAGTGCTGGGCGTCGATGATGTTGGACCCAGGAGTTCCTGGAGCCCCCGGGGTGCGGAAGACGCCGCCTCCCAGGTAGAACTTCTGGGCAGCCTGCTCTTGCGCGGTCTTACCCTGCTGGAGTGCGCGACGCAGGTGCAGAAGCTCGCCGGGGAGCTCGGGGACGGGAATATAGGCCGGTTCGAGGCCCAAGACCCTGGAGATGATTCCCTGGTGTGGTTTCTCAAGGTATCGCTTCGAGGACCGGAGAGCCAGCCCCAGGACGCCCTGTGGATCTCCAGGTGCCTGGAATCCGGTGGTCTTCTCTGGATTCAGGAGATCATTGAGCGCCAGTGCCTGTTGCCGGTAGGGAAAGTCGGCCCCGGACATGGTTTTGGCCGCTCGAGATCTGATCGCCGTCAATCTCTGGCGATACGCCTTCTTCCCGACATCGAACGCATCCTTGAAGGCTCGCTCGGCCCTGAGGATGGCCTCGTTCGTGTCAATGGGATCGACCCGGAGACCAGTCGCCTGTTGGACGTAGAAGATCGGACTGCGTTGCTCAAATTTGGTATAGCCTTTGCCGACTCCATGGATAAAGGCCTGCGCGTGGTCCATCATCCCCCGGATCGTCAGGGGGTTCCCAGCCGCACGCACGCTGAGCTGGTTAGCAAGAAAGTCTTGACGATGTTTGAGGAAGGACGCGGCCAGTCCAGTGGCTCCCTTCTCCACTCCGGCCTTGAGCAAGGGGAGACCGTGACCCAGGATGCCCGAGAACGCCAGGTCCACAGGCAGGAACCCCGCTGTAAACTTTGCGTAGTCCCAGACCTGTCCGGGGATATTGTACCAGGCTGGTCCTTGTTCCTGACGGAGATGTCCGGAGAAGATGCCGAGGGCCCGGTCGGTGGCCCAGATTCCAACTGAGGCCCCCATATACCGTCTGAGATACTTCTCGCTGGATCCCAGGATCCGGTCCTGGAACCCGGCAGGCTGCCAGTATTCCCGGAGTGCGGCTATGCGGTTATCCCAACTGCCCCCCGTCCCACCCGGTCGGGCATGGTACGAAGCTAACGCCGCACGGGGTCCGGCCACCTTCTTCGCATAGCTCTCGGCATAGGGGGCGATCCTCGGATGGGCAATGACCGCATCAGAGAGCGTCGCCAGCTCCCCCTTTGTTGCCCGGACCTGTGAGGCCAGGACTCCAAACCCTTCAACCTCACGCGCCACGAGATGTCCAACCGAGGGAACCAGCGTTCCTCCGAAGCCCCGTGTGGCTCTCATGATGCCTTGCGCAAGACGGGGACCCTGTTCCGCCGCGCCTTTGAGTACGGCTCGCCCCACAGAAGCGCTGACTTTCTCGACCGCCATCGATCCGAAGTGATAGGCGGCGAGCAGGCCAATGCCCTTCAGGAGTTCAGCTCCAATATTCACGGGAGGCCGGACGTCCAGGGACTGATCAGCAAGTTCTGGGTAATTGTCCCGGTCAGGCATAGAGAATCAGCTACAGGAGAGGGGAGGGAACACCTGGAGGATCCGGCTCACGCCGGCCTGCCAACACATCGGCCAGGGCGTCACTGGCCGCCATCATACTCTGTTCGGTAAGTTCGGTCTGGGAGGCATAGGCCCCCCGGTGCGCGTTGGTCGGCACGCCTGGCCGCGGGGGCCGTGGGATGGGATGCGTGCCCATGGGCCGTGCTCGCATCTTAAAGAGCTTGGGGGACAGGACCGAGTCCGTCTCCTCGAGGTCATCCGCC
>ERZ1292644.519-Hain-H14-01um-R2-519-length-25732-cov-5_pt1 | contig 25732 bp, 69 predicted proteins | sample MGYA00564402_ERZ1292644 | MGnify/ENA primary metagenome ERZ1292644 (study PRJEB36523, sample SAMEA6512644) | groundwater metagenome | collected 2019-01-09 | study: AquaDiva: Metagenomics assemblies of 32 groundwater samples
AGGTTCTCCCCAACTGGCCCCGCGCGAATGCGGGGCCGCTTTTCTTTGGAGGACGCCATGCTGCTTGATACCTGGAAGCCAACCACCGCCATGCAAAGGTACTTCCCTGCCTGCGTGCGGTCATTCGAGGGCATGCGCTACAAGGCGCGGCGGTTCAAGTTCACCGACGAGGTGACCGCCGCGCTGGCGCGCCTGATCCGCGACTTCCCCAACGCACTGCTCGACAACTATCAGTTCGCGCTGCCGCCCTACCCGTGCTGCTACCTGGAGTTCAACCTGCGGCTGTTTCTGAAAGAGCATGGGGGCCGCACGTCGGCCGATTACTATGGCGAGGAGTCGCTGGACAGCACCATTGGCTATCTCATCAACAACCACCAGGTCACCACCCTCATACAAGGCAGCAATCCGAAGCTGGCGCCCATCGTTGGCGCGTTCGCCTACACCTATGTCGAGCACCGGCCACTGCCTGGGTTCACGCCCCTCAAGTTTCTGTCGGGGGACCAGCCTCTAGAAGGCGACTTCGCCACAACTGAAGACTTCATGCTTGGGTTTCTACTCGGCACCACCATGGTCAACCCGCGCGGCACGCTAACCCCGGAGCGACAGCATGATCTAATGCTACGCATCCGTCCGCACTTTGACCTCCATGCCGCCAAGACATCGTCCGTCAAGCACAAGTGGGGATTCGTGCACGGCGCCATGGGCGAGGCGCGCAACTTCATGTCGCTGCTGCTCTGGCTCAACCAGCCGAACGTATCTCACGTGGTTGATATGCCGGCGACGCGGGGATGGTTCAACGGCAAGCCGCAGGCCTACGCGGCCCACCACATCGTCAAGCTGCGCAAGGAGACCACCACTCGAACCATGCTGCGGGCCTTCGCGCCCAGGCGGGCGCCGCGCCGGCACGAGGTCGAGTCCTTCTGGCGCAACTACGAGAAGACGCCCGGCTGCGAGCACGCTTGGCCGATCCTTCCCGACGAGCACGGCCACTGGCATTGCAGCAAGTGTCCGCAGTGGCGCACGCGGGTGCGGCAACATGAGCGTGGCGACGCGGGCGTGGGGTTCGTGACCAAGGAATACCTGGCTTAGGGCAAGCGTTACATCTAAGCCCGATTAGATGAGAGGTTAGCGTGACGCGGGCGGTGGCGCCCGATGCCGAAACCCTCGCCATAGCCATCCACCTACAAGAACTATGCTCCACGCCATGCCTAACCATAAGACCGCGTTAATAGGCGGGACAAACCAGTTGCCATCCAAGTGCCTATCGACGCTCGCCTTGTGAGCCGTCCAGCAATCACTAAATGGAACCTTCCATTTTTGCTCGCGCTCGTAACACATCTCACCTAGAGCGCTGTTAGCCATGCGCCCACTCTCGCGCTCAATCACTGATGATGCATACCAGAACCCGACGACTAAGCAGACAATGGACGCGAACAGCCCGATCCTGTCCCACCCCGTAAGATGCCGCGACTTGAAAACCTTCTTAGCCCAGACGTAGAGCCAATCCACTATCCACGCAAACCATACAACAACGAGGATAAGGAGGCTGACCCCTTCAATTATCACCCGCATCGGCGCCCCTCAGAATGCGTACTTGCCCATCGGGCTCGCCGCCACCTTGTCGTTTTCCCTGATGTACTCGCCCACCATCGCATCCCCCTTGTGCCGGCTGACCATCTTGATCTGGTGCACGGGCACGCCGGCCTGGGCCATGCTGGTGATGCCGCCGGCCCGCATGGAGTGCGAACTGTACTTGGCGACCTCGGCCTTCAGCTCCTCGGTGGTGAGCTTTTTCAGGCCCCGCTTCTTGCGGTCGGCGACCACCCAGCGCTTGATGACTGACTTGACGATGTTGCCGGCCATCTCGATGTGGATTCGGTCGGGCAGAACGGCGCTATGGTTGGGGTTATCGCTGGGGGCGATGCCCTTGGCGGCGCAGACGGCCTCGTAGGCTTCGCGGGGCGTGGTGTAGAAGCCGAGATGCTTGTTCTGGCGATTGGTACAAAGCTGGGCCCGCCACGGCTTGCCCCGACGCTCCGCGAGGTCGCCGCCCCAGGTCACCCCGACGTAGCCGGACCTCTTGGTGCCGCGCCAGTCGCCCTGGCCCTGGTTCGGGATGCCCCGGAACAGCGGCGTCCCTTTCTCGATGCCGGCGAACTCGACCCAGTGCTTGATGGCCCGAATAATGGCCGGCGCATGTTTGTCGGGGATCGGGATGTCCTGCGCCTGATCCTGCGATGCTTTCGAGCGCATGAGCACAACGCGCAACCCCATGCCGTCCTCTTCCTTGACGAAGCCGAGGCGGCGGTCGTCCTCGCCTTCGCCCAGTGCGCCCCAGTCGAGCCCGGTGATCTCCGAGCGCCGCAGGGTCGCAACCACGCCTAGCGCCGTAAGGGCTGCGTCGCGCGCCTCGCGGAGTACGTCGGGGCGCTGCAGGTCGAGCACGTCGCGGAGCTGCTTGGCGGTCAACGGCGCCGCCTTGCGCGTCGTCCTGCGGGACGCCACGTCCCGGCGAATGCCGCCCCAAACAGCCATAAACTTAGGGTGCTTGTCGGGGAAGGGGTGGCCCTTGGCGGCGTGCACGAACTTGAGCGCGGCCACCACCACCGACAGGCAGGCAATCGAGACCCGGTAGCCCTCGGCCCAGCGCTTGCCGCCTTTGCCGCGCCCGCCTGCGCCAACCTGTCCGTCGGCCATCCACATAATGAAGGCGGTCACGGTATCGACGTCGGCGGGGAGCGAGCCGCGCCCGTTGGTATCGCACCACGTCTCGAACTTGCGCCACCAGCCCTGATACGCCCGAATCGTGCGCGGGCTTTTGGACTTGGCGGCGTAGAACTTCTGCCGGCCGACCGTCTCCTCGGGCAGCGCGATCTCGGTGCTGCCATTGGTCGGCTCGATGACGGCAAGCGCCGTGCTAGCCTTGGGGTGTTTTCGCGGGCGCATCTGAGATGACCTCTATGAGGCGTTTCAACTCAGCACGCTGGTCGTCGGGATGCAGGTACTGCATGCGCGTCGCATCGTCCGGGAAAGTGATGAAATGCTGCATTAGCAGAACGGTTTTCTCAAGCGGCAACTCGTAGAGGTAGTCGGCGGTGTATTCGGTGCAGCTTACCCCATCGAATGCAGCCAGAAGAGTGGATTGCCCAGCCCCTTTGAGGCGCGTATCGATGACTTGCACCCGCCGCTCGGACCACGTCAGCGGCGAGATGCCGCTAAGGCTTGTCGGGGGCGGCATCACCACTCCTCCACCACGCTCGGGCTTCGCAGCACAGTTTCCAAGTCGTGGGTCTTACCTTCAATGTCTACCGTGACGTTGTGGACGTAGAGCCTGCCATTAGGAGGCGGACCGCCAATCAGGCCGTCGCGGTTGAACGCCGCATTCATGACGATGCGGTCGCTGCCAGCCAGCGCACGGATCACGCTATAGCGTGCGTTGTGCCATGCCCATTCCAAGGTGCTAACTCGCCGGTCCGTCACCCAGCCCATTGCTAACCCCTCATCTAAAGCGCCTTAGATGGCATGCTTGCGCTAGTTCGCGGAGGCGGTCAACGGCGCTACGCCATCAGCCCAAATTACGCGATGGTCTGAACGGCAACTTAGCAACATAGAAACACTGCGACCGGCCTCGGCAACGGGGCCGGTTTTGCTTTGAGCGCGTGCTGGGAATGCGGTAGTATCCAGACATGGCGGGGGAACTGGAAAAGCTACTGGCGCAGTATGTGCCCGAGACGCGGGGGCGCGGCGACTTCCCGTCGTTCCTGCCGCTGGCCCCGTTGCCGCAGCGCCACCCCGGCTACATCGAGAATGTGCGCCGGCCGTCAGGGGCCTTCATGCCGAGTGAGGATGAAGCCCGCGACGTCGGTGACTTCGCCGCCCAAGGCAAATGGGGCCCAGCGCTCGCTGGCACGGTCGTGCTTGGTGCGGGCGCAATGGGGCCGCGCAAAGGGGCGCCGCCCCCCGTCCGCGCCTACCACGGCACGCGAGCGCCGGGTAACATCCGCTTTGAGCCCCACGGAGACTATGAGGTTGGGCCGCACTTTGGCTCCCGCGACCAAGCGATGTCGCGCCTAGAGTATTCCGGCGACCACTCCGGGAAGGGCTTGGGCGACACCAGCGTCATTCCGGTCGATCTGCGCCTGCGCAACCCGCTCACAATTCGCGACCCGGGCATGTTCGACGTCAACAACCTTCCGACCGCGCTAGAGGCCACGCGCCAGTTCAGCCCCGAGGACATTAAGCGGCTTTCGCGCCATGAGCAGTATTTTGAAGGTCTGGACGATGCCGCCGCCTACCGCCGAGCGACAGCCAACTTCTACAAAGACCTGCGCGAATTGCTGGCCAGCAAGGGCTACGACTCCATTCGCTACCGAAACGAGGGCGAGCACCCTGAGATGACCGCGCTCATGCGCCAGTTAGGGGCGGCGCCAGGCCATAACAACGTCGGCGAGCGGGTGGCTGAAGAGGCGGGGTTGTGGGCGAAGAAAGCAGCCCTAGAGGAGCGCCTGAGACGTGAGGGCGAATACTCTTACGTCCCGCTCAATCAAGGTTCGGTGTTCTCGGCGCTGACGGGCAAGCCCCTGTTCGCCGCCCCGGTTGGCGCCGCCGGCATCGCCTCAATGCTCAACCAGTATAGCGACGAGCCCACGGCCCCTTAGTTGCTAAGCCCTCAGCTAAGAGGCATTTGCTGACACGCTTGCACTAGCCCGGCGACGCGCCCTTGTCGCGCCGCAATCGGCACCTACATAACCCTCGCGCACAGTACCGCGTAGCACACATGCGCAAACGGCCCCGCTGGGAAACTAGCGGGGCCGTCGTGTTTCTGGGGTCTTGCGTCGAAATCGTTAGCGGACCGCGTATTGGTCGCGCTTGTTGCCCTGCTTCTCCAGAGCCGCTAGCCAGCGCGCGGGGCGCCCACGGCCAGACCACGTCTCTGCCGGGTTGCTCGGGTTGCGATACTTGATCGCGATCTTGCCCTTGCGGGGTTTGCGGCCTTTGGCCTTAGTCGTTGGTGCTTTGTGGGCGCCGTTGCCGTTCTGCGGGAATGACACCGAGACGGCCGTCTTAGCGGGCGGGAACCCCATTTTGGCTACAAGGCTATTGATCAGGGTCACAGCTTCGGCTTCGAGGGTGGGCGCCGACTTTTCGGCTTCCTCCACCCTGCGCTCAATGGCCTTCGAAAGGGCGACTTGTTCTTTGAGAAGTTGTTTGAGGGTGAGGGTATCGAGACTGCGGGGTACTGACATAACTGTGTGACTCCATGACGGGACAGATGCGCTCTTATACGCGGGCCCCGCCTGAAAATCAAACCGGGCTCACTTGCTGTTTGTCCGGCTCGCTCCAGGCTGGGCGCGGCTCAGTCATCGTTTTTCATGGCCCGTCGCGGTTTTTCATGGAATGGGTCGCCATCCACTCCAGATACCGTCCGTATGTCGCTAGGAGGATGCGGTAACGCAGCCACCACCATCTAGCCCCGATGCTCTCGTAGGTCCATGCTGGGCGTGGCTCACGCATTGTCAGGAGTCCATCCACCAAGTGCCACGGCGCATCTGATCGAGCGCGAGGCGCACTGCTTCAATAGCGCTCTCGTCGTCGCATCCCGTAGAGACTGCGACGTGCGCAAAATTCAGCGCAGAGACCGCCACGGCTAGGTGCGGATCATCCGGCAGCAGCTCGCACATCTTGAGCGAGATTGCCTTGACTCGTGCGGCGTCCATTTGAGAGGCCTTTCGTGACTAGACGAAGTGCTTGATGTCGTCGCCGCCGAGAGTGCGGACGTGCGATGTCCATCCGTCCTTGGCCAGATCACGCGCCCACTTGATGGCGTCGGCCTTGTTCGTGAACTCTTTGCGCCAGCTCCCCGACGTGGCGACGTAGCGGAGAATGCGCTTCTTGCGCGGCCTGGATGGCTCTGACCTGCGGTCGTAGTCTGCTGCGTATGTTGGCATCTGAGAGGGCTCTCTTAGCTGGTCTTCGCGGCGCCGGTCCCGCCGCAGGATGGGCATCGGTTGCCCGTGGGCAGAAGGTCGCCCTTATCGTTCCACTTGTGCTCGATGCCGGTCGCCTTGCAGCTGCCGCAGCGGACGATAACGGCCCCGAGAACGAGCTTCATGATTTCGTCCATATGGCCCTGAATTTCTGGATTGCTGACGCCTTCAAGCTCTTTCTTGAGGGCAACAGCCTTCTCAATGATTGGGTCATTCATCTTAGAGGGCTTTCCTACCGGGTCAGGTGGGCGACTAGGTCAAGTTGCAACAATGCTGCGTCTGTCGGTTTAAGGAGCATCGGCACCGCACCCCAACACAGTCCTGGAGAGAGCGCGGGCGGTTCATCGAAACGCATGTGGACGTAGAACACCTCTGCGCCCGTTTCGGCGTCGGTCTCCCAGCCCATGCTTTGGATCGTGCCGACAGCGCTCGTCATCTTAGAGGGCTCCATTATACGGTCTTGCGCTGGCGCATCGGCATCATGTCGAGCACCCTCTGCGCGTTGATATAGGCGACGTTTACGGTGTGGTCGGACGGCTCGATTTCAAGGTCGGCATCCCAAAGCGCCTCAACCAACTGCTCAAGCGCTGCGCGTAACGGTTTAATGGCCTCGGCCGCCGCATGCAGCGTGCTCCATTCCAGCCCCGAGATCGTTCGCTCCGCTGAGGCGTTGGCCAGATTGCGCAGCGCTCGGTCAATCACAGCAAGATCGTCGTCCGAAATTTTCACCGTGTGCACCGCGCCGCAACCGCGCGGTATCGCCTCGATGGCGAGAAGCAATGCTTTGGCTTTGTCGTGCATCTCGCGGTTCTCCGCTCAGTGTGCTTCGCAATCTATCTGCCCGCAGCATTCTGGGCAGTCTTCGACGTCGGGACACATCCCGCACTCGCAGACGCCCTTGCAGTGGTGAACCTCGATGCGACCATAGCCGTCACAGCGCTGACATTCGCGCGCCAAATCCATCTGGCGCTCTTGCTCCGGTGTCGGGCCATCCGGTGTCGGGTCTGGCCATTCAAGTCGGCCGGTCATGACGCGGGCCTCACTTCACGCCCATCTCAGCGCGCACTTCCTCAGGGGTCAGCGTCTCGCCGTATTGCCTCTTCAGTTCGCGGGCAATACTGCGAACGTCGGCGTTTTCACCGTGGGGCGAAGCGACCATCTTGGCTGCCAGCGTGAACCCGATGCTTGCGTTGGGGTTGCGGTCGAGCATGTCGAGGTAGTGTTGCTGGTCTCTCATGGTTTTCACTCCTAACTCTGGGGCCTTCACTGCTGGTCCGGGACAGGATGATCCTTGCCCGGAATTGTTGCTGCGCCAAAGCTGACTGCGCGCTCGGCGTCAATCTCCATTTCGATGTTGTGCAAGAGCTGATGGCGGAACTCGCCACGAGTGAACACCACCATCTCTCCGCGCATGCCCGTTAGCCAGACGCACCCACCCGCTAGGCCGCGCTTGCGCATTAGATTGTAGTAGGCGTGGCACTCATCCAAGAGCTTTTGCGCGGCGTCCCTGAGTTCCTGGTCCATGTCGGGGCCTTTCGTGACTAGCGCTGGAGCGTCCAGCCGTCGTGGGTCAGGACTGCGTCGGGGTCGTCTGACTCAGCAGCGCGCTCTTGCGCCTCCGCTTCGCTCTCCAGTTTGCAATCTGGCTCCTCGCAAGCTTCGTACTCGCCGAAGCCGAGCCCGCACGTCTCGCAGTAGTAGGGCCTGCCGTCTTTCCAATGGCGCATCTTTGAGGCCTTCCTTATGCTCCCGTGCCGCCGCATGTGCGACACGTCGGGAACGGTTCGTTTTTCGGGATGCCGGTGCCGCCGCAATCCGGGCAAACGGCGCGGTCTTTTGGCGACATGAAGGTCATCTGCGGCGCCTCACCGGGCGGCTCCAGCAGCGCGACTTGAATGCTGGCGATCATGCGCGTCTTTGCCGTGCTCGGGTCGTGCAACAAGTCCTCGCAAAACTGCTTCCAGATGCGTTGCGCTTTGCGTAGGGCTTCAGTCTCGGTCACGTTAGAGGCCTATCTTGTCGTTGCGTAGTCGAAACGGACGTGGCGCATAAACATGCGCGCAAACTGCGTATAATGAGCAATCATCTCGCTGGCGGTTGCCGTCACGCCGCCGACCTCGATTTCCGCCGCGCACTCGTCCGGCTGATCGCCCTTGCCGCGCCGCATGAGGCGCACTGTGTAGTCCTTTGACATGACTGGCTCCAGTTCGTAGCCGGGTTTCATCTTCACTTTCATAACGCGTGGCATCGAGGCGGGCTCCGTTACCGTTTCTCGGCGCGGCGTTCGTCGCGCTCTTTTCTGATCTGATCGAGCGATCCGGGATTAGCGGGTCGCCGTGGCTTCACGTTGTCGCAATTGTTGTCACGTCCGCACAGCTCGCACGGGCCAAACGACACTGCTAGGTAGTACGGCCAGCCTGTCTTTTTGGCGCATGGTTCACAGACGAACATGCGGGCCTTCCTTACCGCTCGGTCGGGGCAAGAGCCGCATACAGCTCATTCATTCCCCGCGTGTTGACCTTGGCGTCGAAGATTTCATAGAACCGGCGCGTCGCGGCGCGGGCGACGCGCCCGTCAAGGTGGATTGCCTTTCGGCCCATGACTGCGTTGTCGGCGAGCACGTACAGAACCTCGCGGCCATCGTGGCTTACGATGTACGTTTTGCCTTTGACCATGACCTTCGTTTTCTCGGCTGCCATCTTGCGGGCCTTCCTTGTCACACATCTTCATCTTTGAGATGACGACGGAGGATTAGGTCTAAATCCTGCCACGTCAACACAAGCAGGTCGGGGTTGTCCGGTGTCAGGTTTTTGCGCAGCGGGTCGAGGTTGCACACGTCATGCATGATCCCGATGGCCGCCGCCAGCATCTTGGCCTGGGCGCGGTCGGCTACCTCTGCGACATCGGTCATCATCTAGCGCATCCTCCTGAGCATAATTTCCGCGCTGCTCTTTGCGTCGTCGAGAGAGCGGTGGCGACCGCGAATGCTGCGGCCGCAGAAGTACACAGCCCACATCCAATGCCGCCCCTGACGCCAGACCTGCGCCGAGCGCGCTGCGTCGGCGTTGGCGGCGAAAAACCCTATGTCGTCTTGCTTCCACATGAGAGAGGGCTCCGTTGATAGGTGCCGGTCTCTCCCGGCTGTCACGCTTTCTTCGATCTGCGTTTGAGCGGCTGTCACGTCTGGATGTCACCACAGACAGCCTCGGCTTTCAGAACGGGATTTCCTCGCTGGAAGAGAGTATCTGAGCGCGAACGCGCGCCGCTTCCGTGGCATCCATGCGCAGCAGTGAGTCATAGGCGCCTTCATACTCGGCGAAAAGCTGGGCTGGAGTATCGGCGCCGTAGAAGTCGCACTTCTCTGCGTGGGTTATCAAGCTATCCGGCACCGGCCAGTGGCTTGTTGTCGTTTTGATTGCGGTGGTCATCGTAGAGGCCTCCGTTGACGAAAAGAAAGAGGGGCCGAAGCCCCTCTGGTTAGTAGGAGTACTCACTCCTCCACACGACGTTGCCCGCGAGGGCGTAAATCGCAACATTGAAACCCTTGGTCGTCGCGAAGTCGATGGCGTCGGTGAGGGTTGAGAACTTCTCGGAGAAGGAAAGCGTGTTGTTGGTGACGAGGTAGGTCATGGCTGCATCTCCGTTGCTGATGAATATCTAATATACGCTCACCTGCGTACTACGTCAATAGGCGTATTATCACGAATGCGTGAGCCGAGCAGGGCTAGCAATGCTATCTCCAACACGCGCGGCGCATTGAAGCCTCTTTCTTGCTCAATCCCCTCTATCGTGCGCGGGCTCAGCGCCAGGATATGGCCAGCATCTTCAACGGACAGGCTTGCTTCGCGCCGCCACCTGCGCATCAGTTTGGCTAGGTACTTGGCTGTTGGCTGGTTCGGCAAGCAGGCGGCCTCCATTGGTGACTCGAATGGTGATTCCCCATTGAGGTTTCCCCAATCGGGGCTCACTTGATGGTGTTTTCGAGAACGACAGACGACAGCTCAAGCGGGCTGCTTGGGGCTGACGCCGGGTTCCGTTGGCGGATTTGTTCGGCGATCACCAGCCGCGCCTCGCCAATCTCCTCGTGACCATCAACGAGGGTGGCGCAATATTCGCGCTCCATCATGATCATCGCCATGGCAAACTTCCTGTGCACATCGCATGGGATGACGACATTGTTGCCGCCGGGGCCGCCGATCTTACAATCGCATTCCATTTGAGAGGGCTCCACTACCGTTTTCCGTCGAGCACGCGGCAGATGTATTCCCACGCGCTTTCCTTGAGCCACACACCCCAGACTTGAGTGATGGCAAACTCCTCCCTGCCATGACGAGCGCGGGACCACAATCCGCCGTCGTCGCCCTGGGCTGGCTTCTCAAGCATGGTGCAACGCTTGCGGAAGCCGCCCATTTCAACCGTGATCCGCTCTGCCGGCATCTGAGAGGCTTTCTTAGTTGGTCTTCACGAACGGACTGTAGGCTCTGTCGCCTACCGTAATCTTCTCGCCCCGGACGGTTGCCTCGACTAGGTCTTCCAGCACAACGAGCGCGAGGCGGACAACTGAGCTTTCAGACTCCAGCCGCGTCATGTCAGTCAGACGCCGCAGCCTCTGACTGACGTCAGGAGAGAAGACGAAGCTCTTGCGCTGGACGTTCACCTAGCGGCCTTTCGTGACAGGTTCAGGCGCAGGGTTCCGCGCCAAGGTTTTTGATCTGATCGCGCAGCGCAAAGACCATCGCGTCTTGTGTCGGGATGCAGTCCTTGTGGTAGGCGCAAAACGGAATGGTCTCTGGCCAGACGAGGTGAGGGTATGTCACGAGGTCGCTCTTGCGCTCGTACTCCCCGCACACGCCGCAGCGGTAGATGTCGTCGGGTATGCCCAAGCTCGTTAGGCGCCGCACTTCGTCCTGTGCCTGCTCCAGCGTCATCTTAGAGGCCTTTCTTCACTGCGAAGCTGGGTCGTGCCACATGCGGGCAAGAGCCGCCTCTTTGTCTTGGTACGCAACAATCAATCCGATGGCATCGCGGATGACGGCTTGGTCCTGAATGCTGGCGCAGTCGCTGAGAAGTTGCAGACGATCCAGAACCGATTTCGTGGGGTCGATGCGGCACCCGTTCGGGCAATCGCGACCCAGCGCTGTCCTCCCGTTCCGGCACATGTTGCAGCTCGCCATATGCTGGTCCTTTCGTTCAGCCTACGCAGTTCACGGCCAGTATCTCAGCGTCCGCCACGCCTTGCTTTGCAAGCTTGGCCTTGGCGCGCTTCCTGGCGTTGACTATCGCCGCGCGTATCGCCTTCTTGCTCATCGAGCGAGCGTCGGCCGCGTAGAAGTATACAGCGGTCGGGAGCTGGTTCGGACGCCTGTAGGTCGCTTTCCACTGCGCTGCCATGGCACGGGCCTCAATTTCCGTTTTTGATGTCGTGCTCGATGTTCTGCGCAACAAGCCTCTGACCATCGAAATAAGCCGTCAGCGGACAGTCGCCCACGTTCTCGTCTCCGGCGGGTCGAGCCTGGCTCACGTATAGGTTGGCGATGTCAGCGCATCGTGCGCGCTCCGCTTTGATGGCGTGAGCGATGTGCGCGGCCATCATATCGCGAACGTTCATGCCGACATCAAATACCGGATCGTAGGTCATTCGCTTGGCGATCTGTTCTGGTGTGAGCTTCATCGCGGGCCTCCGTTGCCTATTCGTATGTGCTCAGTCTGGTCTGCCCGACTTCTTCTTCTGTTGTCGGGCAATCGTCTCCGACTTCCCAATCAGCAATTGCGAGGTCGCAAGCGTCGCAATACCAGCCGCCCGACATGACGCCCGTATCCGGGTCGGCGCCCTCGTGTGTGTCACTGATGTCGGCGTCGCACTTCGGGCAGTTCATGCTGCGGCCCTGTTGTTCTCGCGTTCGACCAGCGTCAGGAAGCACACGCCTTCCACGCCTTCATCGGTGCGGTAGATGGTGCCCCGTAGCGGCATGGTCTCGCCGTGGTAGCGAACGCAGGCAACGCCGCCGTCCGCCCAGATCACGCGACCCGTCGAATACTGGCGGTGCGCAACACCGTTACGGGCGCCGCTCCGGGCGAACTCTTGCACCCAATGCTCGAACCGCACGCGCCGGCTGGCGCGTAGGCTGTGCGCGATTTCCTGGTGCGTGGCGGGGCGGTACTGCATCTGAGAGGCCTCCGTTGATGAAAAAAGAGAGAGAGGGGCTTAGCGCCCCTCCGCCTTCCAGATTGCTGCCATTGCGGCGTAGGCGTCTTCGCGGGTCTTGTAGGTGCGGCGGAAGGCGTCCCAGTGCTTGACGTAGCTGATCGGGCTGTTGGTCTTGGGCTGGAGGCTCCAACCGGCTGACTGATCTTGATAGACGTACATGACTGCCTCTCTGTGTGCGTGTCTGATGTAACCAATATACGCACCCTGCGTATGGATGTCAAGGGGCTTTCAACGCCAACCTCAACATTTTTTCGTAGCGAAACGGGCGCCCCTGCTCGATGCCCTCAAGCGTCCTCTGCGGTAAGCCCAGCATATCGGCGGCTGTGGCCGCGCTGATGCTGTGTGCGGCCCGCCAAGCCTTCACCGTTTCGGCTAGTGGTTTTGCGCGTGGCACGGGTAGGGCTCCAACTCGCTATCATCGAGAAGGCGTTTTGCCCTCATCCGGTCAACCGTCCATTGACAAAGTCGCAGGCGACAACCGGCGCCCGCACGCCACAGCCAGACTGCCTTGCGGCAGAGGCAAATCTGGCATTTGTCGGGATGCGCAGGCATCGGGCCTTCATTTCTGTTTGGTGACGAAGGGAACGCGCAGCTTGCGCGCGATGCGCTTGACCTGATCGACCGTCCGACCGCGCTTCATTTGGCGTGCGCCCTTATTGTTGTGGTGTCGGCGGGTTTTCATCGGGCCTTCCTTACCGTTTGCCGCGCGACAGCTCGGCGGCGTCTTTCCGGGCGCTTGCGGCGCGTAGCTCAGCGTACCGAGCGCGAACCACTTTCTCGACAATTTCCATGCCGCCCGGCGTGTGCGCGAGCAGTACGAGGTCCAACATTTTCCACTGCACGCCGGGGTGCCGGCGCTCTGCGTCATGGAGCCACGGACCAATCGAGCCGGATTTGATCTCGCGCAGGATGCCGTCAATGGTTGGTACGTGTTCCAAAGGTAGAGGCCTTTTGTGACTAAGCGGCGGCCAGTTCGGCGCCGTGCTTTGCTTGCTCTAGTGTTCCGTATGCGCCTTCGGCCTCGGCACAGCCTGCGCGATTGAGGCTGACGCAACAAAGAACGTACCGCAATCCTCGGGAGTGCCTATCTGCTACGTTCGCGGGGCGCTCTACAAACCAGCGCGTGCGCCGGAGGCCGACGTGCAAATACCAGCGCACAGACCCGTCGCACTGAGGCTCGCGGCGCCAGAGGTAAGATGGAGCGCCGTTGCTGGGTTGGCGGCTCATTTGCCGCCAACCCGCGTGATGGCTTCCCACCATTTGCGCGCCTCTTTGCGCGTGGCAACTTCGCCAACGCGCTGGCCGTCAACAACAAGCACATAGCGCTGGCTGTAGCGGTCTTTGCAGAAGTATGTGCCGGGTGCGTACTGCATCTGCGTCTCTCCCGTTGTCCAGTGTCATCAACATAGAGGGGCTTGACTGTCTTGTCAACCTGATTTATTGATTTGTACAAATGACGGATGAAGACGCCATAGGTGTTGTACGCGTGCACCGCTGGGCCACATTGGCCGAGCAGCGCCAACGTCTCAAGGCCGATGGATGCCGCGCCGTCATGGACCTGGGGGAAACCCCGCGTGAAGCCCTACTCGGAATGATCCGGGAAGGCACGGTGGTCAAGGCCGCGTATGCGTTCCTACTGGCCGAGCGTAAGGGAGCGACGGCAGGGCTGGCGGACTACCACCGCTTCGCCGAAAGGCTCTCAAAGCTGCCGCGCGGTTGCTGGGGTTACGTCAAAGACTTGGAAACCGGGCTTGTCGCGAATACGCAGGGAACACGAAAGGCAATGCTCGCCGTTGTCAAGGATCAGCTCGCACGTCACGGCAAGGGGCTGCGCAGCGCCGAGAACGGCAAGCGCGGCGGGCAGTTGAAGACGTTCACAGAGATGCAGATGGCCAAGGCCGAAGCGGTGTGGAGCAACGTCAAGAGATACCCGACATGGGAAGACGCCGCGAAGGCGATGCCCAAGGGGTTCTCGGTGTGGCGTGCTCACAAGCTTTGGCAAGGCCGCAGGTAAACGAGGAGGCCGGCGTGACGCAGATGCACCCGTACAAGCGCGGCGCCCGCGACGGCAAGCGGTGGGCTATTCGTTGGCTGCACGAGCGGGCCAAGGAAATGAACGACCCACATGCGACCCAGGTGCTCAACTCCGCTGCGTTCAACATGGGTCTCGATGCGAAGCGCACAGACCTAGTGCCTCTGGATGAGGACGTGAGATTTGTGGCAATCGAGAAGAAATGAAGGAGCGGAAAATGCCACGCGTCTGCAAGCACGGGATGGCTACGGAATGGCCGTGCGCCGAGTGCCAGCGTCCGATGGACGAACACATCGTGATTGACCGCAACCGCATCGTGAACGTGTGGGAGTGCGAGGGCGAGGTCTATGTGACGGTAGAGTCACGCGACGACCGCGCCACCGTTATGATGAACCCGATACAGGCGCGGAGGCTGGCCGACCTGCTGACGCGCGCCGCTTCCGCCAGCGAGGAAAGTTATTCTTGATTTGTGTAATCCACAAAGAAAACGAGGAGGCCAGAGTGCGGACGTGGCTTGTGTGCAAGCAGTGCAGGGCGAAAGAGCTGCTGACCAAGCGCTCAAAATTCTACGGTGGCTGCCTGCACTGCGGCGGCGGTCCACGCACGGCCGAAAATGACAAGGGCGAGCCCATGCTTGTTTGGTCGGTGACTGACGATGTGACCTCGTGGGATTTGCCGAAATCCGAGCAGGAATAGAGGAGTCTCCCGTGGCGGTCGTAAGCGATCTGACGCTGGCCTACCAAAGAGGACGCCGCCTATGGCGCATGGGTAAGCCACGACCACCTCGCCCCGACGACGAGGATGATTGTACGTCGGCGGAGTTCTGGTGCTGGTGTGGGTACATGACGGCTCGTGGCGTTGACTACCTCAAGCGCTGCGAATTGGCAGAGAAGATGGGCGGCGACAGCGAGAAGGTTCGGCCGACCGGGTAACAAAGGAGAGACGCTTGAGCCACGTCAGCCACGTCGCATGGGCGACATCACCGCAGGTCCGCATCGCCTACGATGCGACGCGCAAGAGCATCTCGTCGCTGCCGACCTTCGACGCGCTCGACATCACAACGCGCGATCTTGTCACGCAGATGTGGGAGCGCGGGATGATATTTGGGTTACTGCAAGCGTCCACGACTAAGACAGAGCAATGAAGGAGCAACCCGTAGCAGCCTGTTACGGGTTCAATGGAGGAGGCATGCGTGCGGTGTGGTGACTGCAAGCATTGGGGAGGTGACATGCGCTACGCAGAGGAATGCACGCACAGGGAGTGCATGCAGATAGAGGAACGCGAGCACGACGACCCTGCACGTGCATTCCTGTCTCTCTATAGAGGCGAGACGGAGGACGCGAATTGCTCGCTCTTCACGGCAGCCGACTTCGGCTGCGTCCTGTTCGAGAAGAGGTAACGGAGGAGAGAGGGATGTTCGTGTTCCACGTCCCCCGTAAACGACCAGCAGTCATCAATCCTTACGGCGATCAGTGTGATTGGCTAACGAGGAGGAGCGTCGGATGCCGAGCGTTGAAATAGTCTGGTACTCATGGGCATTGCCTCTGGCGGTCTCTTGGCTCGGCCGCGAGGTGCTGATCGTACACGTGGGCCCCGTGAGATTGGTGTGGGGGCAAAGGGAATAGCGGAGGAATAGATGGTACACGAACAATTGCGCGAGATCGCCCGAGATTTGCGAACCGTTCTTCTGAAAGGCGGCGACATGCTGGCCATTGAGAACGCGGCCTGGCGACTAGAGCAGATCGCATCGGCGCTTGACTACACGGGGCATCGGAAGGCGCTACCGACGACGAAGCTAAAGAAGCAGACGACAGAGACCCGCAAAGTGCGTCAGACTTTCTCGCGGGCGAGCTAGCGAAGGAGGCCAGCATGCGTACAGAAACTGTACCCGTGCTCACCCAGACCAGCAACAAATCACCCGTTAGCTTCCTGTTGCTGGGCGTTCTGGCCGCCTTCGTTTTTGTGCGCGCTGCTGCTGATGGTGACTGGTGGTTCGTCGGCGCCGTGGCGATTGGATCAATCCATCAAACCATCGTTTCGATAGAGTGGCGGCACCGCGAGAGGGCCAGGTTACGAGGAGCGGCAGATGGCCCCAAGGGGTGAGTTACCCAAGCCCAAAATTGGAGACATGGTCAAAGTCCATTTGCCGGGCGAGAGCCCTTGGGCTGAGTGCGTCGCCATCCATAACGACGGATCATGGGAGGGGCGCATTACCAACCGCCTCGTGGCGGAGCGCAGCGAGCAGGAACGCCGAGAGGCAGCCCGCGTCGCTGGTTTCGGGGACCGTCCTTTGCCGGCTCTGCACAGCTACCGCAAAGATCAGATCGTCCGCTTCGGGCGGCTTGCTGACGTCTACTGGGAAATCTGGGTCCCGGTAGAAGCTGCGCCGGGGACCGCCTAACCGAACCGCTTGGCGCAGGCCTCGTTGATGGCGTCAGCCTTGAGCTGGCCGTCGCGCGAGATGCGGCCGGCCTCGACTAGGGCTGAGTGGGCCTCCCAACACTCGTCGAATAGTTCGCGGTTGTCTGCCGTTTCAAGCTGCTCTTTGAGACGCTCCAAATAGACCGGCTCGTCAGCGATCAGGGAATCTTGGGTATCCTCGGCCTCGGACACGGCCGGCGCCGCGTCATCGATGTCGTCGGGCACCGCTAGAGCCGCTTGCTTGACCTCGCGGTAATCATCGCGGCCAAGATCGATGTCGCGCTGCTCCTCGTACAGCGCCATGCCCTTGAGCACATCGCTGGCGCAGTCGCGGGCAAGCCACCCCCGGCAGCGCATTTTCAGCATCCGACGTTTGTACTTGTGCCACGGCGCTTTGTTCGTATTCCCTTTAGAATCCTTGGCGCGGTCATCCCATAGGCCGTTCTCCTTGGCGTCGGCGGCGCCATACGAGAACGTGTATTCGGTTCCGTCCGGGCGGGTGATCTTACAGTGTGCCACCAGGGCATCGAGGCTTTCGCCCGTGTAGTGCTCCGCGATCTTGAACCCGTGCGCCCACAGCAACGTCGGGATGCCGTCTCCGAACAAACACGCGCGACCGTTGATCACACCAATGCAGTCCATGGCGGCCATGGGGCCAAGCCCCAGTTCCATGCCTTTTAACAGGATGATCGTCAGCGCCTGCGGCGTAGACACGGAGTTGGGGGCCAACCCTGCCTTGAAGATCATCTCTGCGAGCGCGAACACCTCGCCGAGTGAGGTTGGGATGATAGCCTGCACGGGGGCGCCGCCCTGCATCTTGGCGAGCGTCTTGCCGGCCGGCGGCGGGGCTTCGGTCTTGCTCTTGCTGTCGCTCATCGTCAGTCTCCCGGAATGATCTGCATGCCGTCGAACGGGTGCCCGTCGCGTGCGTCATGGTCGGCCAGCTTCTGCACGACCTCGCGCAGCTTTGGGTTGTTGGCGTAGTGCGCGGCGGCCTTGGCCCAGTCGGTAATGTGCGCCGTGGCCTTCGTCCTGCGGAGGCCGACGCGCGAACCCGTTGCGCCGCCGAACGCAACCTTAACAGGGGGCGCCCCCATCACAACTGGAAACAGCGGCGGCGGCTCTTGCTCCACTGCTATGTTGTGCTCGCGGGCGAGCGCGGCCTTCTTGGCCTGCTCGGCCTCCCACTCTTTGCGCGCCTTTTCCGCGTCCGCGCGGGCCTTGGCGTCGGCGATGTCCTGCAGGCGCTTGGCTTCCTTGCGGCCGATTGCCTGTGTGCGGTCGTCCAATGCCTTCTTGACCTGGGCCGCCAGCGCCTTGAGGCCGCGCCAGCGGGTATCAATGCGCGTGGATTCCGCGAGCACGGGCGCCTTCTCCGCGTCAAAGGCGGAAATCACTCGCTTTTCCAAAGCGCGGATGTTCACCAGCCAATTCGCGCCAAGATCGGCGGCCGTCTTGCCCTCGTGCGGCTCGGCGATCCATGCGTCAACGCGCGCCCGTTCGGCCTCAACCTCGCGGGCTAGGTTCTCAAGGGGATCGTCGCTAGGGGGCAGGTTGTCGCCGATGGCTGGCGGTGCGTCGCCAGGCCAGCCGCCGGTTTCGAAGGCGTGCAGCGCTTCGTCCTTGCTGACCTTGTACTTGGCACACCAAAGCCATGTTTCCATGGGGTCGGACATGTCGGACCCGACGCGGCATACCAATTCCCCATTCTGAGACCAGATAGCAACCGGCTGCCAGGCGCCTTCTTTGTGGCGCCGCATCTTGTAGTACCCTGGGATCGGGTGTCCATCGCTTATCGCCGTCTTCATTTGTCGCCCTAGCTAGAAAGCCGAGGCGGGCGTGGGTGCCCTCACACCGCCACGCCCGCCTCTACCGTACTGCGTACCCCGCACCGGGTCCCCGCATACCAACGCAGCACTTCGGCCCCCGCTGCCGAACCAAATAAGCGGCCGGTATTTTGTTCCCGCTACCGACCAAGGCGGGTAGGCAGGGCCTCCTGGGTTCCGCGCTGCCTAGCGCATAGTCCAGACGACCCGAACATCAACCGATCTGTTCCATCGCCTCGGCCCGGGTCAGGTCCTGGCGCATCAATATTGTCACCTGCAACTTGCGCGCTAGATCGCGCGCGGCGGCGTAGCGGCGCAGCTTGCCGGCCACCATGCCCCTAGTCACCTCGCGGCCCTCATCCAAGAGCGGCGCGAACCGCTCGTTGATGGCGAGCGTGATCTGAGTAGGGGTAGCACCTCGGTCACATAGCCCGCGCATCAATCGCTGGGCATCGGACCGCTGTAGGATATGCCCAGGCATCACTTTCTCCCCGTCGCGACCTTGGCCCGCTCGATCTCGCCCGGCCGGAACCTCACCGCCATAAACTTCGTGCCCCGCCCCTGCTGCATCGCCCTAGCTGCCTGCCTGATCCGCTCGGCCTCGTCGGCCCGACGCCTCTCGGCGTCCGACGTCCCGGGGGTGTACTTGTACACTCGCACTGTCGCCTCACTGGTTGACATTGATGCCGTTTAGTGCGGCCTGGGTTTTTTCTTGGATCAATGCGAACTCCGCGTCGAGCTTGCGCGCGAATGCCACGAACTGAGCACGCTGCTCGTTGGGGGTCATCTCGCCGATAGTCTTGCGGCGCCCGTCGGCGTGGCGCGGCCAGTCTTCGTTGTCCTGGTACATCACTCTGCCTCCATCCAGCCGCGCTTTATGCGCAAGCGCGGCGGCAATGAGCGTACATCAGACGGCCCATAGAATGGCCGCTTGATCCTGCGCTCCAACAAGTCCGGGATACCCTGGACCGCATCGAGTAGATAAATGACTTCCGTGGGCGAGCACCGAAACCACTCCGAGTAGAGACGGCTCGGCCTCAACACGGAATGCACTGCGTTCTCGATGGCCCGAGCCATCCTCGTTGATGTTAGGCGGCTATAGCTAACATGAAGGGTTACCGGAGATGCGACCTGCATGTCCAACAGCCTTTTGGTGGGGTCATCGGACACGCCGACCTTGCAACGGTCAGCCAGGTTGTGCGCATCTGGGTTGGCCGGGGCAATGACGTATATGTAGCTCTGCCCGTCCGTCCGCCGCCGCATGTGTGAGTCCATCGTCATGAGTGGACATTGCACATTCCCATGTGCGGCGTCAACCATTAAAATGTGCACCATCTGTGGAAAACATTGCGGCACGCGCGACCCCCTTGCCGCGCATATCCTAATGTGCTAGGCGTTTTGCATGACGGAATTTGGCAAAGCTATCGAGCGCATCCGCAAGTTCTTTGCGACGAGGCCTAATCTTAGTCGCTCCGGTTTTGCGCGGCGCGCCGACGTGCATCGGAATACCCTCTACAATCTTCAGGATCAAAGCTGGAACCCAACGCGGGTCTCCATCGAAAAGTGTTTGAGCGTTATTGATGAGATCGAGCTGGAGGAGGCGGCTGGCAAGCACGGCCCTTCTAAAAGCCCGACCAAGAAAGCCGCATAAGTAAGAGTTTCTGCCCCTCGGTGGTGGCCCACCGTGTTGGGGGGTAGCAGGTGGCGTTCGGGGAAATTTCCGTCCACTCGTTCCCCGTCGCTGCCACCCCTTCAGTAACCAGTGCGTACCCCGTGGTAGCGGTGAGTGAGACGGGCTTGCCCCGTGAGGGGATAGCCGACTTGCCGTGCGGCTTCCCGCATGCGCAAGACACCATCGTCTCACTCTCCCCTGCCACCGGCAGGGCTGGTTTCTCGTCCTCACGAGGAACCCGTTTTCCTCCCTGGACTTGGGCCGGCGTGGCGAACCCCATTGCCGGCCCTCCTTTCACGAGGGGCACCAATGCAAGACGGTATCGCTGGGGGCTACATCTGCACAGACCTGGATGGATCGCTGCGTTACGTGTCGTTGGACAACTTGTCGTGCAGCCACACCCACACGTTCACTGGGATGACGACTGGCTATTTTACCGCTTCCGCAACCCAGACCTTGGAAGCCGATCATAGTTGGGGCATCCACCACAGCGCCGGCCACGAGGCCGCAGGCCCTCAGAAGACCGACGCCAAGTCCACCTCGGATGCGCTGTGCGACGTGCTGCAGGGCTGGGCGACCGCTCTGGTCGCCGAAACGCGGGGCCGCGAGGTCGACAACGCCATCTCGGCGCTGCACCGGCAGCACACCCGCGACGGCAGACCGAGCCGCTTCATGCAGGAGACCGAGTAGTGGGCCGCCTCCTCAACTCCGACGCATGGGCGCACGGCCTGCCGTGTGCCCTGCTCGCCGCCCTGATCGTGGCGGTCCTGCTCGGAGGCTGCGCCAACAACGGCCTCGGCGGCAAGACGCTCAAGGAATTTTGGGACGAGCACGACCGCGCCGCGCATGCGCTGCCACGGCGCCCCTAGCCGCGTGGCGCAAATGTGGGTAATAGTTGGGTAACCCCGCTTCGAAGGTGTTGAGTCTTGCGCGGGCTCACGCCAAAGTTGCGAGGACAATCAATGCAGTGGCTCAAGGATCGCGCCCTATCGATGATGCTTTTTGCGATAGGGCTCGCCGCGCTCGGCGTCACTATCGCCATCAACAGGTTCTTCGGCGTATCCCAAGCGGCCACAGCCGAAGGCCAGGTTCTGTCGGGCAGCATTTCCGTAATTATCGACGTCGCCTTGGTTGCACTAGGTGTCGCGGCTGGCACGCTGCTGCGCAGCGAAGGGCCGGTGCGCAAGGCGATTGGCGCGCTATGCTTCTTGCTCATGCTGGCCTGCGCGCTGGCATCCGTGATCGCCGTGCTCGGGTTCCTGGGTGCTGAGCGCATTTCCGTGTCAAAGGCCCGCGACAAACAGGAGCAGATCGCCAACGCCAAGGTTGCCGCACAGCAGGCGGCCGAGAAGGACAAGCTCGACGCCCAGATCAAGCTCGCCCGAGAGAACGCCCAGTGGATGCAGGGCGCCGCAAACCAAAAGGGGATGGGCAAGGCCGAGCGCAAGGAAATGCGCCGCGACATGGTCGAGGGCATGACCAAGTCGGTCGAGGCCATCGGCAAGTCCGGGGCGACGCTGGCGCCCTCCGCGCCCGTGGAGGTGATCGTCAAGACCGACGAGCAGGTAGAATTGATCGCGCAGTTGATCGGCATCAACAAGAGCACGGCGCAGCTCACTATCCTGACCTACATTTCCATCCTCGTGATCGTGCTCAAGTCCACCCTGTTTCCTATCGGGGCCTACGTTTGGCCACGCCCTGCTGGACTGCCCCGCTCCGTCACCGAGCCAATCGCCCACGGTCTGCCCGACGAGGCCCATGTGCGCGTGGTCGACACGGGCCCGGCACTTGAGCCCCCGCCGGCCCAGCGCATGCTGCCAGCGCCCATGACGCGGCCGGAGCCTCCCCCAGAGGGTCGCGCCGTGTTGGCGCGGATCGGGTTCCCAAAGGCTGTCCCAGAAGGCGAGCCGCGCGCCATGACCGACGAGGAGCGCGAGACCGTAGGCATCCGCTTGCTGGCGTGGATGACGGCCCACGGCATGCGCGGCGACTACGCGCAGGACGTGCTGTGGGCACTGCTGCAGGAGCACTTCGCGGCCATGGGCGTGGTGCCGTGCGCGGAGCGGATTGCCAAGTCGGCGCTCGCCGACGTCCACAAGGGCAAGAAGTATTTCGCAACCAAGACGGCGGCCAGCCCTGTCGTCTGGAACATCCGGTTGCCCGACTTCGAGGAACTTAACGCGCTGTTGGATCGCGACGGCTTCCCGGCCGCGCCGAAGGCCTCGCGCACCAAGGCTGAGAAAGTCGTCCCTCCTACTGAGGCGGCGAAGCCCCAAGCAGAGGAGATCGCGCCCGCGCCGTCCAATGTTACGAACCGCCCTTTCTCCTCTGGAACCGAGACGCCAAAGCCCATTAAGGGCATGGCCGAACTGCATCGGTATCGTGTGGACATCGACGGCATGCGGTCACTTGTGAGGGAGCAGAAGCGGGCCTGGCAGGCTAAGATGCTTGGCCGCGACAGAAAACAGAGCAACCGCATGCGGCGCGCGAGAGTGGCATGACACGTCGGGGGCCAACCATCGCCCAGCGTGTCTGGGACTCGAAGCAGAAGGTTTACCGGCACCGCATCGTGCGGCAGTTCATACGGCGGAAACTTGGGTCGAAGCGGAAACCCAGCGCCGCCGAGGCGTTGTTCGCGAGGGCGTGATCATGATCGGTCAATACCTGATGATGGGGGTCGGCTACGTAGCCGTTACCTTTCTCGCGGTCGCTGCGCCGCTTGGCGTGCTGGCCGGCATACAGCGTGGCGACGTCGCGTTTGCGGTGTACTGTGGCGCGGTCTGCTTGACGCTGATCGCCGCCGCCCTGATGGCAATGGGCGTGTGATGCTCACCGTCAAGCAGCGCAGGACGCTGGATTACATCAAAGGCTACGCCGCCGACCATGGTGGTCTGATCCCCTCGTTTGACGAGATCGCAGCCGCGCTGGCCACCAGCAAGGGCGGCGCGCACCGCCTCCTGACGCAGTTGGAGGAGCGGGGCCGCATCCGCCGCATGAAGCGCCGCGCGCGGGCGATTGAGGTTATCCCCGAGCGGTCCCCACGCAATGCACGGATTGTCCCCGGGAAGCCCGTGCTACCAGTGCTGCACCCGGGGCCGGCGGCCGAGTTCTACGTCTGGGACAGCAGATGGGAGAAGCTGGTGCAGTTCGTGCCGAAGGAGAGAAAGCCATGAGCAAGGCGAGCCAGATACGCGAACTGTACGCCCAGGGCCTCGGCACGGCCGAGATCGCCAGGATCGTTGGGTGCAGAATGGAGTACGTCCGCGTCGCGGGGCGGCAGCGCAAGGACGGCTCCAACAGCTCCGCCGATGTGGCTTGGCGCACCAAACACTTCGGCAGCAACCAGGCCTACTGGAAAGCCAATAACGAGCGCACGAAGGATCGGCGCTCTGCCTACTACCGCAATAGGTACTGGGGCGACCCTTCGTACCGCGCGCAACACCTAGCTCGCTGCAAAGAGTACCACCGCCGCAAACGGCTTGAGCGCGTCGAGAATCGTGTATAAAAGCAAAAGGCCCCGGGCGACCACCCGGAGCCTTTTAGATCAGTAGGGGCAAGTACAGTGCGTAAACCACAACGGCTTGTGGAGGACCCACCGTGAATGCACGAGATGTAGACCAAGACGGCCCGGGGATCAAGCCCCGCAAGCGCCGCAGCCATGAAATCGACCCGTGGTACAAGCGTTATGCACGGGACTTTCATGAGGGCACTCGCAAGCTCTCCCTAGAGGAGCGCGGCGCCTACTCCGATATCATCGACCTGATCTTCATGGCCGGCGGCCCCATCGAGGACGACGACAAGGGGATTGCGTTCAAGCTCTGCATCGACGTGCGCAAGTGGAAGCGCCTCCGCAGCCGGCTCCTATCCGTGGGAAAGCTGTACATAACCCACGGCCACATCCACAACGCGCGGGCCAAAGAGGTGCTAGATCAGCGCGAGATCGAGCGGAGATCGATGGGACGTAGGGGGGTAGATCGCCCCGACCTAGACCCCGATCTCTTTGGAAACATCAATGATTTCAACGGCCCCGCGCGACCTAGGTCCCCATCATCAGATCGATCAGATCAGAAGAGTCAGAAACAAGATCAGGATCGATCCTTTGAACCTGTGGTCATAGATGGAGGCAAGGGGCGCCCAGCGCAGGTTCCTCGCTTCGTATCGGAAGCCGCATTGGACCAGGTGCCGAAGCTAGCGCCCGGCTGGGATCGGCAGTTCTTGCTTCGCAAGTTCCTAGACTGGCCCGGCAGCAAGAACGCGATTGACATGGACAGGGCATTCCTAGGGTGGGTCCGCAAGTTCACGAAGGGGAAGGATGCGGTTCATGGATAGCAAACTGCCACAGTTCCCTTGGGCCGAGGTCTCACGCCCCGCTTGGGAAAAACGGTTTGGTAAGCCACTAAATCAGGCACGGTTCCCCAATACGGTGGCAGATGAACGAAGGCTAGCAGATGTGTCTCACGAGGCTTGGTGCAAGCGGCACGGCCATAGCTATGAACTGGACCGCCGCTTTAAGAATGAGAATAGCGGCCTATGAGGTGGTGCCTTTCCCATCGCGCGGACCCCGCCGCCAAGGTGCTGGCCGACCGGCACTACAACCGGCAGAACGCCGCGTCGGCGCAGTTCGCCCCGCCGGGGTCGTGCTTGGTGCTGGTCACGGATTGCGCCCGCGCGTTCTGGATCACTTCGGCACCGCTGGCAGAGTACGTGAAACACGCATGGGCCGGCGCATGGGTTTGCTCGGCATTCCGTTCTGAGGGCGCGGGCGTCGCGTCCAACCTGATCCGGCAGGCAGTGGCCGCCACCGTCGCATACTACGGCGACGCGCCCCCGCTCGGGATGGTCACGTTCATTGACCGCGACGAGGTGCGCCCGACCATGGTGCGCGGCAAGCCGACGTGGGGCTACTCATGGTTGAAAGCCGACTTTGAGGAAGTTGGGGAAACTCAGGGCGGCTTATTGGCCTTCCAGTTGCTTCCGGGCAAAATGCCGCCGCCGACACCTGCGTTGCCGCGTTCCATGCACGGGGCGCCGTTGTTTGATTTTGCACACCGCCAAGGAGTAGCCGCATGAACATCACCCTACTAGCCGAGCGCCGCGCCCGCTGCGCGGCAGAGGTCGAATCCCTGTCGCAGCTCACCTCGGCCGGCGACCCCGAGGAGCAGGCCGCGCACCTTCGCGCGCAGGCCCTAGCGCGGGCCGCATACAAGGCCGCCGAGATGGACGTGGCGAATGCTCTCGCCACATTGACCGCCGCCGAGATCAGGGCGCTGGGGATACCGCACGCATGACCGCCCGCCGGCACTGCGCCTATTGCGGCCTCGGCCTGCTGGAGGACGACGCCCGCTTCGAGGTTCGGGTTACCTCCGACCTCCCCCGTCGCGAGGAATATGCGGGCGGCCTGTATTGCGCCTACGAATGCTGGGAGGCGGCCAGGGTCAGAAAATCTGTGGACAGCGTGATCAAATCATACCACCAAGATGCGGAAACCGTATTGTCTGACGAGGGCAAGATATTCAGGAGGCCGTGATGTCAAGCTGGACAATGCGGGAGTGGAGTTGCGGCATCGCCGGGTTTCTGGCCGGCGTG
>ERZ1292644.520-Hain-H14-01um-R2-520-length-25731-cov-4_pt1 | contig 25731 bp, 26 predicted proteins | sample MGYA00564402_ERZ1292644 | MGnify/ENA primary metagenome ERZ1292644 (study PRJEB36523, sample SAMEA6512644) | groundwater metagenome | collected 2019-01-09 | study: AquaDiva: Metagenomics assemblies of 32 groundwater samples
CCTAGCACAAATTCGCTTAATTCTTGCCATGTTATGCTATCAGCTTCCTCTAACTTTCCAATATAACACGTCTGACACGGTTGACCGCGTCGGGATTTATAGAAACGCTGCTTATTCCCATTTTAATCAATTCCGAAACTAAGTCATCGTAGGTAGAAGGGGCTTGGCCGCAAATAGATGAGGTTACGCCGTTTTTTGCACAGGTTTTGACAACTCTTTTAAGTGCCCAAAGGACGGCCGGCGAGCGCTCGTCAAAAGCGGTTGCTACGCTTTCGTTGTCCCTATCCGTTCCCGTAATAAGCATTGTAAGATCGTTTGAACCGATAGATACTCCGTCTATTCCAACTTTCATAAACTCCTCCAGCAAAATTACGTTTACGGGAAGTTCCACCATCATCCAAAACTTAAACGAAGCGCTTTCAAAAAGCCCTTCGGAGGCCACAATTCGTCTTACCTTGGCTAGCTCGAGGGGTGAGCGTACAAAAGGTATCATCAGCCACAGATTTTTGTATTTCTCTCTCACTTTTTTAATGGCGGTCAGTTCTAAAGTAAAGACATCGGGATTGCTAATATATCTAAAAGCTCCTCTAAAGCCCAGCATTGGGTTTGGCTCCTTGGGTTCCCAGTTTTTTCCTCCGGGGAGGGCCCGATATTCATTTGTTTTAAAGTCTGTGGCCCTATAGACCACGGGCCGAGGGCTAAATGCTTTGCAAAAAACCGAAATATCGTCTGCCAGCTTATCAATAAACTTTTGCTGTTTCTTTCTTTTAATTGCCTCTTTGGGGTGGATTCCGATATTTGCAATCATAAACTCGGCCCTAAGCAGTCCCACTCCGTCGACATTTAATTTAGAAACTTCAGCGGCCCGTTCGGGTTCTGCCAGGTTAACATAGATTTTGGTTGCCGTTTTTCCTTTTATTACCCTTTCTTCCTTCTTTTCCTCCATTTTTTCCACACCTGTTTTACTTCCTAAAAAAACCTGCCCCGTCGCCCCGTCCACGGTTACTATCATCCCGTCTTTTAACCTGGTTGTTGCATCTTTTGTTCCCACAACACAGGGGATTCCGAGTTCCCTTGAAACAATGGCGGCGTGGCTAGTTGCCCCGCCCGCGTCGGTGACAATCGCCTGTGCCTTTTTCATTGCCGGTACAAAATCCGGAGAAGTCATTGGTGCAACAAGCACATCGCCTTTTTCAATTTTTCCGACCTCTTTGGAGCTTTTAAGAATTTTAACGACTCCTGTTCCCATTCCGGGTGATGCCGGAGTTCCTATGAGAATAGGTGTGTTGGCTGTTTTTATTTCCCCGCCAACTTTTAACTCTTCAACTTTGCCTTTTAACTTTATCGTCGTGACAGGGCGTGTCTGGACAATAAATAAATTCTTGCCCTCTTTGGCCCACTCGATATCCTGCGGGAAGAAGTAGTGCTTCTGCAGTTGGTCTGCAATTTTGGCCAGTTTTACTATTTCTTCATCGGTTATCTTTTGCCGGTCGGCGGTTTTGGCGGGAACTTCTATTTCTTTAGTGTCTCTCCCTACCTTAACCAATTGAACGGGCTGGTCGGAGACTTCCTTTGATAGGATTGTAAAAGTTTCTTTTTGAACAACATACTTGTCGGGAACGACCGAGCCCTGAACTATCATTTCTCCCAAACCCCAAACAGCCTCTATTACAATCTTGTCTTTTTCGTTAGTGACGGGGTCGACGGTAAAGATTACTCCCGAAGCTTCAGATTGGATCATTTTTTGCACAATCGCAGAGATTTTTACTTTTTCGTGGGGAATTTTATTTTCTTCTCGGTAGAAGATTGCCCTGGGAGTGAAGAGCGAAGCCCAACACTCTCTGACCGCATTGATTAGATTGGCCTCCCCCTTAATATTAAGGAATGTTGCCTGCTGTCCCGCAAAGGATGCGGTCGGTAAATCCTCGGCCGTTGCCGAAGAGCGAACGGCAACCAAAGCCTGTTTCATAAAACCGGAGAGTTTTTTATATGCACTTATAACTTCACCCGCAACTTCTTTAGGAATCTTGCCGGTAGTTATTAACTTTTGGATTTTTTTGGAGGCCGCGTTTAATTCTTCCGGATTTTGGGGATTTGTAACTTTTAAGACGTTTTTAATCTCTCGATTTAAATTATTTTCGGTTAAAAAAAGATCGTAAGCGGCCACGGTCACGCCGAAGCCGTTGGGAACCGGAAAGTGCGCCTTGGTCATCTCTCCCAAGTTGGCGCCTTTTCCTCCGACCGAAGGCAAATCTTCCTTATCGATGTCTTTGAAGAAAACGACTAGGGGCAGAGGGGTCATATATAATTTCATGATAGCACGGGCTCGTTAAGATTTGGAGAGTTCTTGTTTGAAGTAATCAACCCAAGGAATGGGAGTCGGATCAAGGCCATATAGCATGGCCAGGTAAAAACTTACGTAGGAAGAAAAAACTAAAAGTTCAAAAATTTCTATTATTTTCTTTGACGCTCTCGTTTTATAGAAATCCGCTTCTATGTCGTTCTTCTCTATAACCCCTTTTGTTAGGGGGTAGCGTAACTGGACCCTTTTTGAGTAATGATGTGATTCTACAAATAAAAAGTGCAAAATCTTTTTTATTTCGTAAGGGTTTCTTAGCCCCTCCATTAAGTGATGATTAAGCTCCGGTATGTCAAAAATGCCGGAAAAAGTTTTCGCATTCTCGTTAAGTTGATTTTTGAAAGCGTGTGCGGAGCCTAGTAGGTGTTCGCTGGCAACAATAATAGGCACTTTGCCTTTAAGTTTTTTTGCCAGTAGCTTTGCGACATTTTGATTTTCGGGAGCATGAACTCCGTAGTCCGAAATAAATTTCTCGGCTTCCCCGGTTGCGTCTTCAATCTCGCTGTCCAAGAGATTTATAAATTCACATTTCGATAAAACAGCAAGCACGGAGGCTATCGAGTACCCGAGTCCCATCCTGGGCTGATTCGAGGGGTTCTCTCTGGGGTCGAAAATATAACCCGTGACACCATTTTGGGCCAGAAACTCTTTTAGTTTCCCGCCTGAAGTAATTCCATAGAGCATTGCCCCTCTATTTAATGCTTCCTTGCCTGCATACAACGTTTCTTCCGTATTTCCCGAATATGAACAAAGGATTACAAGCGTGTCGGCCTTTACATAATTGGGAAGGTTATATTCGGTAAAAACTTCAATCGGGACTCTGGCTCTGTCCGCAAGAAGCGAATCAACAATTCTGCCACCCAAAGCCGAGCCGCCCATCCCCGAAATAATGACATTTTTGGCAAGAGAACATGAGGCAGGAACATCTCCCGATTTAACTTCTTTCCATGCTTGGCTTATTTGGCCGGCGAGCCTCTCAATAGAGGGCAAAACCTGGCCCCTGTCCAGTTTTTTAATTTCTTCGAGTGAATCAAGGCTCTGCATTTTTAAGACTTGATAAGTTTAATGATTTCTTCTTTTTTCTCTTCCATGATTTCTTTTGTTTTTCCTTCCACGGTTAATCTTAAAAGGGGCTCTGTGTTAGAGGGTCTCACCACAAATCGATAGTCATCATACTCAACCGCTATTCCGTCAAGTTTCGATTGTTTTCCGTCTTTATATTTTTGCCCTATTTCTTCCATTTTCGCTTCTTTGTCGGCAACCTCCGAATTAATTTCGCCTGAGATAAAGTATTTCTGCATTACATCCCTGACGGCTTCGGATAATTTGATGTTACTCTCGGAAAGAAATTCGAGTATTTGCATGACGGGAATCATACCGCTATCTGCATACCAAAAGTCTCGGTAGTAGGTGTGTCCGCTTGATTCTGTAGCAAATAGCGCGTTCTCACCTCTCATCGCTTCTTTTATGAATGAATGTCCAACTCGGCAAACCACGGGTTGTCCTCCGTTTTTTTCTATTTCGTCAATTAATGCCCAAGTATAGCGCGGGTCGTATATAACCTTTTCTCCGGGGTATTTGGAAAGCATTTTTTTAATAAGAATTGTATTCAAGTAGTAAGGCTCGACGAAGAGCCCACCGTCGGCTGCAAAAAAGACCCTGTCCGCGTCCGCATCCCAGGCAATTCCCAAATCACTTTCTGTTGAGCCTACCAATTCTATAAATTCTGTCCTAGTTTCCGGCAAAAAAGGGTCGGGTCTTCCCTTTGGGAAAGTGCCGTCGGGGTTGGTATTGAGCTCCACAATTTCTAAAGGAAGGTTTCCTTTTTGAACAATCTTCTTAAAAATGACTCCGGCATAACCAAAGTTGGCGTTAATGACTACCTTCATGGGTTTTATTTTGTCGGGCGTAAGCCAAGACAGAACAAAGTTTGCATAATCTTCTTCTATATCCATCTTGCGAACATTGCCCTTAGTGGGGGCCTGGATACTTTTCCCTGAAGCCGCAAAATCTCGTATCTGGGTAATTCCCTGCTCAAAAGTCAGGGGTTTCACAGCCACTCTCACCATTTTAAATCCGTGCCATTCAGGAGGGTTATGGGAAGCCGTTGATTGAATACCTCCTGCGAGCCCGTAATGTCCGACCGCAAAGTAATACATATCGGTAGAAATAAGGCCAACATCGACGACGTTTACTCCCGCATCGGTTAGCCCCCGCATGAGCTCATTTTTAAGTTTTTCCGAGTGGATGCGAACATCGTTTCCTATAACAATTTCTCCATCAGGCCTGACAAAATCGACATATCCCTGACCTATTTTGTAGGCTATTTCTTCATTCAAAGTAGTAGGGTAGATACCCCTAATGTCGTAAGCTTTAAAGACGGAGGCGTCTATGTTCACACTTTATTTTAGAAGGGTAATAGCAAGAAGGTCAAGGGAAGAAGTAAGTTCCGCTTGTGAAGTTTTTACTTTGATATCCGTCTCCGAAAGACTTTTGATAATATCTTCAAGAGCTTCCTGGCTAAATTTTGCAGCTTGGTTCTTTAGTTTTTGAACTCTCCATGAAGGATAGGGCATGGAACCCCCCGATTTTGCCCAATAAAGATCCCTAACCTGCCTGGCAAGAAGTGCAAATACAAATTCGGGCGGTTCATTTTTCCAAAGCTCGTGTAAAAGAACAATTGCTTTTTTGGCGTTTCCCGGATAAAAAGAATCCAAGAAATCAAAAATGAGACGCGGAAGTTTGTACTCTTCGATTTTTGCGTCTTGGGGAAGAAAACCCAGAATTTCTTTTGGGATAAAATCTTCATGATAAATTACCAAATTTCCCGGGATATTTTTAAGTCTATTTTGTAATTTTTTAAGAGAACTTTTATTAATTCTCGTAAATCCCCTTAGTACATAAAACGTTTCATTGGCAAAAAGCGATACCTTTGTCAGCCTTTCTTGCAAATTCTCACTCCCTTCAATGAAATTAATTTCCCAGCCTCTCTCCTTGGCTGCTTCGATAAATTTATTTAAACGCTCGTAGGAGGCGGCTGTGTTGTCTCCATGGAGAACGATAATCTTCATAATTGCCTTTTGCCGAGGTACTCTCCAATTAAAGTATGTACTTTAGCGTGGAAAGACCTCTTGCCCCGCCTTATATGGGGGATGAGAGCCCCCGAAAAATTCTTTGGTATATGAGTTAACTCGTGAAGAAGAATTTTATCTTTTTCTAAGTCAGATAAGCCGTCGAATTTTTCGGAAATCACTTCTATCACGTAGGCGGGGGCGGTCTTGAGGGCCATCTGCCAAATTCTGCCCAGACCCCAGATGCGCGCATATGCCCTTGTTTTTGCATTGGATGAGCGAAAACAGAAGATTTTTGAAGGTAAAACCCAAGTAATTTCGCAGGTTGATAGGAGTGCTTTAAGTCTTTTTTTTACGTCTGGAGCTACTCTCCACACTAATTTACTGGACCTTGAATACTTCCGCACCTTCTTTAACCTCCGCATCGGTCTTTAATCCTACCACATCGCCCTTGCCTGCGGAATCTTTCTTTTCGTGCTCTATTTGGATTGACTCAACCTCCTGCTCAAACAAATCCTCTCCGCCGCGGGCAAATTTAATTTTGTCTCCGACAGATAAAGTTCCGTCAAGCTCAACTATCGCAACACCTATTTTGTCGTAGTAGTGTGTAACCTTACCAATTTTGAAATCAGCCATTTTTATCACCACCTTTCGCCCCTTCCTTTATAGTATACGCGTGGCAGAGCGCTACTGCCAAAGCGTCTGCGGCATTGTCGAAATGCGTTTTTTTCCTAGCCCGACTCCTAACCCCGGCCCCCAAAACGACCCTTAAGGACTTCTGTATCATTTTTTTATCGGCTCTTCCGTCCCCGGCGACTACTTTCTTTATAGTCCCGGGCGCATACTCGGCAATGTCTATTTTACTTCTACTTGCTGCAAAAATCATTATTCCCGTTGCTTGTCCTACACTTATGGCCGTTTTGGCATTTGTGGCAAAGAAAATCCTCTCGATCGCAACAACGTCCGGTTTAGATCTCTTAAGGAGTGTTGCCATTTGGCTATAAATATCTTCAAGCCTTTTGCCGGTCGCGCCATTCTTGTCCGTCTCAATTAGGCCAAAATCCAAAACCTCAAAATTGTTCGCAGAAGTTTTTATAAGTCCAAAACCTGTTGTAGCCGTCCCGGGGTCGATGCCAAGAATAAGCATGCGATTTATTTCCTTTTCTTTTGCAAGAAAGCCAAATAGATAATCTCCAAAAGACCTCCCGTTGTGAGCACGAGTAGACCGACAAACCAATGCCTTTGGTTATTTCTAGCGGCTTTCCAAAGCGCAAGACCCTTCCAGAAAAGAGACCAAACGATAAATACGATAAGCAGTGCTTCAGGAAAATTTGCAATCGGCCCGTAGAGCAATTCTTTATTCATTTGTCTCACCCCCTGTCACAAACCTTGATATCCATTCTTACATAAATTTGAAGGCAGGTCTAGTTTTCGGAGTTTAAGGCTAATTAAAAGTTTACGAAGTATAAGATTTTGGCTTTTCCCTTTAGTTCTGCAATCCATTTTGTATATTCTTCGTTGAGTTTTTGCTGGAAAAGCTGTTTTCTTATATCTTCTTTTACGTCTTCCAGTTTCGAGTCTTTTGGTAAAAGTTCCTTATTTTCCTCGAAATATTTGCTTATATCCTCATCGCTGATATTAATTTTCTGACCCAAAATAGCCTCTACGGTTTTCTGAATAGTAATTTGTTCAACCAAGTCGGCACGATTTTGACCCCTTGCGGCCAAAGCATCGTTCAAAGTTAAATTTTGTCCTTTGATAATTTCCTCGATGGATTTTATCTGAGTTTCGACTACATCGCCCCCGACTTTTACTCCTAACCGCTTGGCTTCCTGGAAAATTAAAGAGCGCTCAATAAGGCTACTCAAGACATCTTTTCCACCTTGTTTCTCGAGTTCCTTTATTAGCTTGATTCTGCTTATTGGAGTGCCGTTGACAAAAGCGGCAAGAAAGACAGATCTCGCCAGAAAGAAAAAGAGTGCCAAAGCGCTGATTGCACCTACCACCAGGAGCGTTTTGGGTTTTGGTTTAATCAAAAATACTTTCTAAGCCTTCTGCTGTTTTCTGAAGATTTCTTCGACCCTTGCCCAGTTGACTACATTCCACCAGGCTTTAATGTAATCTGCCCGTCTATTCTGGTATTTAAGATAGTATGCGTGTTCCCAAACATCAAGGCCCAAAATCGGAGATTTTCCCTCCATTTCCGGGGAATCCTGATTAGGTGTGTCGAAGATTGCAAGTTTTCCGTTTTCGTAAACTAGCCAAACCCAGCCGCTTCCAAATCTAGAAAGACCCGCTTGTGAGAATTTCTCCTGAAAAGAACCAACGTCTGCAAATTCAGTTCCTATTGCATCAAGGAGGAGCCCTTTCGGCTCTTTGGGAGCATCGGGAGCCATAACGGTCCAAAAAAGAGAGTGGTTTAAATGACCCCCACCATTATTTTTCACTTTGGTGCGAATTTCCTCGGGAACTTTATCCAGATTTCTGATGAGTTCGCCAATTTCCATATTTAGAAATTCATCATGTCCTTTAAGGGCATCGTTTAGGTTTTGGACATAAGTTGCGTGGTGCTTGTCGTGGTGAACTCTCATAGTTCCCTCGTCGATGTGGGGTTCAAGAGCGTTGTAAGCGTAAGGTAAGGGAGGTAAGGTGATCATTTTTTTTGAGTGGTTTAGAAATTTCCCCTCAGGAGTTCCTTCTCTTTTTGTTCGGCCACCACTACGGTTTTATATTCCCTTAAATCGTTTTCTGACGAATACGAAAGAGCATAAACGTCACCTTTTGCTTCGAGTTTTCCTAATAAAACAGTCAAACCCCTAGCATCGTCTTTTAACCAGACATAATAGGAATTGGCGCCTGTAGGTTTAGGTAGAAAAGCGGTTATTGAGAAGCTGAAGGCCTTCTTGTCATAACTTCTAGATGCAGTAGCCATGCCGATATATTTTTCCACAGACGAAAGTTGCGCAACATCCTCCTTAACCGGTTGTTGGAGTGAAACTTTCTTGCGTTCGGTAAAATACCATGCACCCAAAATAACCACCAAGATTAAAATTACTTTTGGCCATAAAGAATCTTTCTTAGGTTTTACTGGCATACTTATCACCTCCCTCTAATAATTAAAGATTACTACGTTTTGTCAATTACTTACAATAGGAATTTAACTTCTTTGACGAGAGTTTCTTCTCCGTGGCCAGAGTATAGAATAGTATCCTCATGGAATCTTTTTAATACCTTTTTAATTGATTGATTAAGTTTTCTTCTGTCCGAGTAGGCAAAATCATATCTACCAGTTCCACCTCCTTTAAAAACCAGATCGCCCACAAAAGCAATTTTGCTCTCCCGTGAGTAGAGACAAATACTTCCGGGAGTATGGCCCGGCGTTTCTAAGACCCTAAAAGTACCATTCCCGACTACAATTTCGTCGCCTTCTTTGAGAGTTCGATCAATCGTGGGAGAAATTGCTCCATTTGTTTTAAAAAAATGTTTAGCGGTTTGACGAGTCCTTCCCACTAAGAAAGCGTCCTTGGGGCTTGCGGCCAAGGAAATCCCGTATGCCAACTTAAGCTCTTCACAAGCTAGAACATGGTCAACGTGCCCATGGGTTGCGACAATGAGAATCGGCGTAAGGTCGAGGTCAGAAACCACCCGTTCTATATAGTCCGCCGCGTCTCCGGGGTCGACAATCAATGTTTCTTTGGACTTTTCAGCAAAAACCAAATAGCAGTTGGAAGAAAAACTTCCGAGAATTAGCCTTTTAACCTTAACTATGACTTCTTCCTCCGGGCATTCTTCCTTTTTACCCTAATCTTTTTCTTCTCCGCTGGCCTTGCTTCCCGCCTTGCGGCCCTTGAATAAATCTCCTCGACCTCTCTCGGACTTTTTTCTCGAGTGTAATAAAGCTTGGCGTGCCTTACACCCGAGGTTCCCCTTTTAACAACCTCTATTTTTTCCAAAAAGGGGGAGACTAGGGGAAAAATTCTTTCTATACCGATATTGCCGGCTCCTATTTTTCTCACGGTAATGCTTCTGCCGTCCCCGCGATTCTTGATAGACAGAACCATACCATCAAAGATTTGGGTCCTTTCCTTTTCTCCTTCTTTAATTTTTTGATGGACGCGTACCTTATCTCCGATGCCGAATTCTGTTTCGTTATGAATAGTTTTTAGTGACATGTTCGCTATTATAACCAGCTCCTTATGTTCCTTCAAGGAGGTCCGAAATTCTTCTTGCCAACTCCTCTGTCCAAGAAATCTTAAAAGGGAGGGTTACCTTTTGCGATTTTCCCTCAAAAACCAGAGTCACGGACATCTCCCCCGGTTTGGCCAGAAGTAAACTTTTCAATTTTCCAAGTTCCTGCGGGCCCGCTTCTCTGGGAATTCTAATGAAAACATCTTTCCCCTTCTCTCTAATCTCTTCCTGGGTTTTTATTGCCTCGACAATAACGGTAGGGGTCTCTTCTCTTGCGTCCACTCTTCCGGAGACTAGAAGAGGCTTATAGTCGGCCCAAAAACTCCTGGTTTCTCTAAAAATTTTAGGAAATACCACCAACTCCAAGCTTCCTGTTTCGTCCTCGGCTTTCACGAAGGCCATTTCTGCTCCGGAATTTCTAGTGACCACTATTCTCACTTCCCTAACAACACAAGCAATCCTGACATTTTCTCCCAAACTTTCGCGTGGGGAGATTTCATAAATTTTGTGAGTAGCCTCGTGGGTAAAGGGGCTGATTAGCTCCCCCAGGGGCTTAGCGGAGAGGGAAAATCCCAGAAGCTGTCTTTCAAGAATTTGAAGTTCGTCCCGTGTGAACTCGTTGACATCGGTTCTTATAAGAGAACTTGCAGATTTTTTTGTTTTAGTTGTCTCCTCTTCGCCGAAAAGGTCCTGTTGGCCGCGGGAACCTATTGGCTTCGCCACTCTGTTTCTGATGTCATCAATCGAATAAAGAAGGGCTGCTCTTGCGCCGAAAGAGGAAAGACCCCCAACCTTAATCAGGCTTTCCAAAACTTTCTTGTTAACTCTTCGGCTGTCGACTCTGACAATAAAATCCGCAAATGAATTAAATTTGCCGTCGCCTCTAGCCTCAAGAATGGAGTCTATCGCCGCCTTCCCTACATTTTTGATTGCAGAGAGCCCAAATCTTATGGCTCGGCCGTCCAGAGAGTCTTTGTCGCGAATAATCTTAAAGCCTACCTCACTCTCATTAATATCCGGAGGCAGAACCTTAACACCTATGCGCCGGCATTCATTTACCGCTGCCGATATTTTTTCTATATCGCCGCTCTCGGCGGTTAAAAGGGCGGTCATGAATTCGACCGGGTAGTTTGCCTTCATATAGGCAGTTTGACAGGCCACCATCCCATAAGAGGCAGCGTGGGCTTTGTTGAATCCATAACCGGAAAAAGGTTCTATAAGTCTAAAAAGTTCTTCGGCTTTTTCCTGTTTCATCCCATTTTTGACGGCTCCTTCGATAAACTTTTGTTTTTGTCTTTCCATCTCCGCGGGTATCTTCTTCCCAACTGCTTTTCTAAATTTATCCGCTTCTTCCCAGGTGTATCCCGCAATATTTATCGCGGTCGTGAATACGTCATCCTGATAAACAATAAGTCCGTAAGACTTTTCCAAATAATCTTTCATCCTCGGGTCAAAGTAAAAAATTTTCTTGGGATTGTTTTTCCGCTCGATATATTCGGGAATTTGAGCCATAGGCCCCGGGCGATAGAGAGCAACCAGAGCCATTAAGTCCTCAACCCGTGTTGGCTTAAGTTCTTTGAGATACCTGGTCATGCCCGAACTCGAGAGTTGAAAGACTCCCATGGTGTCTCCCCGCGAGAGCATCTCAAAAGTTTTCTTATCGGAAATGGGTATTTTTTGCAGCTCTATGTCTATTTTTCTTGTCTCTTTCACTATTTGAATGGAGGCCCCGAGTATGGAAAGATTCCGCAGCCCCAAAAGGTCAAACTTTAACAGTCCTACTGCTTCTCCCGGAGATACATTCGGGTCAAGTGCGTCCATATCGTACTGGGTAATGATTTTCTTTCCTTCGGGGTCAAGCTGAACGGGAGTAAAATCGGTAATTTCGGAAGGGGCGATCACAAGACCCGCGGCGTGCACCGAAATGTGCCTCGCGTTTCCTTCAACCTGTCTTGCCAAATCGATAATTTTTTTAGAATCTGCGTCTCCCTCATAAAGATTCTTCACGTCCGCTGATATAGAAATGGCTTTATTGATATTCATCGGGAATCCCTGTGAGCCCAATGGAATTAGTTTGGCAATTCTGTCTCCGGCGGCATAAGGATATCCCAGAACTCTGGTTATATCCCGAACAGCGGCTCTCGCCAGCATGCGCCCGAACGTACAAATTTGAGCGACATTATCGTGGCCGTATTTTTCTCCGATATAGTTAATAACCTCTTCCCTCCTATCGTCCGCGATATCGAAATCGATATCGGGCGGAGAAGGCCTCCACGGAGTCAAAAATCGCTCAAAAGGAAGGTCGTAATCAAGAGGATTAATATTCACAATACTCAAAGCATATGAAACCAGTGAGCCTGCGGCCGAGCCTCTTGTATTCGTAATAATCCCGTGTTCGCCCGCCCACCTGGCTACGTCGGAGACTATCAGGAAGTAAGTGCTATAGCCTTTTTTCTTAATGATATCGAGTTCATATTCAAGCCTCTTTTTTACATCAGGCGAGAGTTTTCCAAATCTTTCCTTAATTCCCTCCCAGGCCCTTTTATCCATTTCTTCTTCCGGCGTTTTACCCTCGGTAAGCTCGTATTTCGGGAAAAACCATTTATCAAGGGTGAGTGCCACATCACATTTGTCCGCAATTTTGACACTGTTTTCCAAGGCTTCGGGAAGATCTGAAAATAGACCCCCCATCTCTTCGGGAGATTTGACCCAGAAGGCCGGCGCATCTATGAAGCGCAGTCTCGTAATGTCGCTGACGTTTTTGCCGGTTGCGATACAAACCAAAGAGTCTTGTGCGCTCGCGTCTTCCTTCTTAACGTAATGGGCATCGTTTGTCGCGACAATGGGAATTCCCAATTCTCTACTAAGCTTTTTAACTCCCGTAAATATTGCCTTTTCGTTTTGGGCCATTCTCGAGAGTTCATTTTTTAGTTGTACATTCTCGGCGGCGGAGATATGTTTTTCGTATTCGTGCCTCTGAACCTCGAGATAGTAATCTTTGCCGAAAACCGAGAGAAACCACTCGGCAATTTTTTTGGCTTCTTGATAATTTCCGGCAATTAGGGCTTGGGATAACTCTCCCTGGGCACAAGTAGAAGTGCAAATAAGACCTTTTGAGTATTTGGCCAGAGTCTCCCTGTCTACTCGCGGCCGATAATAATATCCTTCGAGGTGAGCAATTGAAGTTATCTTCATCAGGTTTTGATACCCTTCTTTGTCTTTGGCTAGAAGAAGAAGGTGGAAATTTTGAAATTTGCCTCTTTCCGGTCTTTCGCGAAGGTTGATGTTTGTTGTATAACCCTCCATGCCAATAATCGGTTTTATATTTTCTTTAAGGCTCTTTTTGTAAAATTCGACAACTCCATACATCGCTCCGTGGTCGGATATGGCAATTGCATCCATATCGTTTTCTTTAACGTGGTCTATGAGCTTACTTATTTTGGATAGCCCGTCTAATAGCGAGTATTCCGTATGAACGTGTAGGTGGACAAATTTTTTGGCCATGTCTATTTTTCCAATTCTGTCAAAAGCTTCTCTCTTATTGACTTGGGATCTCCCGTCCCCTTCAGTTCTTTTTGGGTAAGCCCGATAAGAAAGCCCAAAACCTTGGTCTGTCCTTGGTGATAATCGCCTCCGGCCTTGACGTTCTCTTTTAATACTTTTTCTACCGCAGCCCTTACTTCATCTTGGCTAGCATATTCCATTTTGGCTATTTCTAAAAGCTTTCTAATAAGACCGCCCGGCTGGGCAAATTCCCTATCAAGATTTTTATTTATCACCATGTCGGATAATAGATTTACCGACACGCCGTGTTTTTTGGCCAAAGCCACGGCCTTATCGAAATACTCGACCCTTTTTTTGTCGGAGACTAAAATATCAACATAATCGGGCCTTACGCCTTCCTTTGTTAATCTTTTCCGGGCCTCGGCTGGCAGTTCGGGAAGAGACTTTTTAATCAGATTAATATCATCGTCAATAAAACTTAAGGGTGGAATATCCGGTTCCGGGAAGTATCTGTAGTCTTGGGCTTCCTCTTTACTTCTTTGAGAAAAAGTTGTTCCTTTCACCTCATCATAACCTCTCGTTTCCTGTACGATTTTTTCACTCCGCGTGGCCAACTTTATTTGTCTATCAACTTCCGAAACTATAGCTTTCTCTAAAAATCTGAATGAATTGATATTTTTAAGTTCGACTTTATAAGGAGGCAGCTTTCCGGCGGGACCAACCGAAACATTGGCCTCAAGCCGCATCGAGCCTTTCTCCATATCGGCAAAAGAAATTCCCAAATACCTGGCAATTAACTGAACTTCTTTAAGGAAACTAACAACGTCTTTTGGGTCGTTAAAATCGGGCTCGGTGACAAGTTCAACCAGGGGTACTCCGCTTCTATTAAAGTCTATTAAAGAAACTTTTTTGCCTTGAACCGTTTGGTGGACTAGCTTTGCCGTATCTTCTTCTAGGTGAATTCTTCTAATTCTAATTTCTCCAAAATTCCCACTCTTGCATAGCGGAATATCATACTGGCTAATTTGATATCCCTTGGGCAAATCCGGATAGAAATAATGTTTCCTATCGAACTTAGAGAAATTATTTATCTTGCAATTAAATGCGAGGCCAAGTTTTAGCGTTGCCGAGACTCCCTCCCTGTTGGCATAAGGAAGGGCGCCGGGTAGACCGAGACAGACCGGGCAAACTCGTGTATTCGGCTTTTTTGCAAAATGATCCGCCGGACAACCACAAAACATCTTTGAAGCTGTAGCCAGCTCTATGTGCACTTCTAAGCCGATAGCCGTCTTATATTGTCCCATTTTCAATTATCCGCTGGCCATACCTCTTAGATAGAATAAGTACTAATAAAGCCAGTCCTGCTAAAATCAAAAACAAACTTCTCACCCCTAAAAGCTCGGTTATGGTTCCTGAAAAAATTACGGGTATTATTGTTGCGATAGTTACCAAAAACCAAAAATTACCAAAAACTCTTCCCCTTAAACCGCCGGGTGTGGCTTCTTGTAGATAAGTTTGGGTAGGAATTAGAAGCCCGACAAAAGTTAGTCCGATTAAGAACAAGCTAATAGTTCCTAATAGAAGTTTTAAAGAGCCCATAAACTCGGGTACAATAAATCCCAGAAACAACATAAGAAAGGAAAGGGGCATCAGAGAATATTCAATAATCCTCTTTTTCCTTAGACCCCTCCTCAGGAGCTTGGGGATAATTAAGGCCCCCAAACCGGCACCTAAGCCGGTGGGTACTACGATTAGGGTTCCGACGGCATTGGCGCTAATTTCAAATAGATCTGTAGCAAAAACAGGCACGTTGACCAAGATCATTGCCAAGGAAACCTGAATTCCTATCAGAAGAAGAAACGGCGGAAGTATCCCTTTTTCCTCTTTAATAAAGTGGTAGCCTTCAGTAATTCTTGTGAAGAATCTTAGCACCGCTTCTTCAAATTTCGCGGGTACCGTCTCTTCCACTTTAAGCTCCGGCAGAAAGCTTACGCTAATAAAGGCCAGAAAAAGAAAGGCTGCACACAGGTAGAGGGCGTTGCTAAAGCCCAATAGATGGCTCAAGGTCCCCGCGATTCCAAATCCCACCACCAATGCTCCTTGCTGTGTTAACAAGAAAAGGCCGTTAGCAAGCGGCAAATGCTTTTTAGGCACCACCGACGGAATCGCAGCGGCCTCGGCCGGCACATAAAACTGGTTTAAAAGAGAATACATGAAAGCAACGCCGTAAAGAAGGAAAAACCTGGTCTCATGCAAAAACGCATAGCCCAAAATAGTCAGCGACTGCAAGAGGTTGGATACCATAAGCATTTTTCTCCTATCCACCATGTCTACGCTTGCAGCCGCAAGTGGGCCTATTAAAATAGCGGGCAGAGCATAAGCCACCCAAAGAAGAGAAGTGGCAATGGCCGAACCCGTTACTGCAAAAAGTCTTATAAGAAGCAGGAAATTCATGATATGAATGGTAAGCTGAGAAAGTATCTGGGAAATCCAGATGAGAATAAATTTTGAATTTCTAATTACAGGTTTAAATTCGTCTACCATGGGTTGATTACTTCAAAAAAATTAAAAGGCTACTTTGGGAACATAATTAACTGCTTTCTGATAGAGCTCTCCCAGATGAAAAAGGGTACCTTCGGAAAATCTGGGTCCTAATAGCTGAAACCCTAACGGCAATGCCTTTTTGCTAAATCCGCCGGGAATGGCCAGTCCGGGTATTCCCGCCAAGTTTCCGGCTACGGTTAAGACGTCTGCCAAATACATTTGCAGGGGATTTGAGGACTTTTCTCCCAGTTTAAAAGGAGGGCTTGGGGAAACCGGTGCAATTATAGCATCAACTTTCTCGAAAGCTTCTTCAAAATCTGCAACAATCTTTGACCGGACCTTCATAGCTTTTAGATAGTAGGCGTCGTAATAACCGGCAGAAAGGACATACGTGCCCAGCATTATCCTTCTTTTTGCTTCATCCCCAAAAGAATTTCTATCGTTTCCGTATCTAATGCCATCGTATCTTCCTAGGTTTGAAGATACTTCCGCCGGCTGGACGATGTAGTAAACCGAGATTGCGTACTTGGTATGGGGAAGGCTTATATCGACAAGCTCTATGTTCTCATTTTTAAAAACTTGCGCCGCTTGCAAAACCGCTTTTTCTACCTCCTTGTGGAGTCCTTCAATAAAATATTCTTTGGGTATTCCTATTTTTAATTTACTTTTCGGCTTTTCAAATTTTGAGTTTTTTACTGTCCCGTCTAGTCCGTCTTCTCCTCTTGTAACTTCAAAAATTCTTCTTACGTCATCGACGCATCTACCAAAGTGGCCGACCGAATCAAGCGAAGATGCCATTGCAACCACCCCATATCGGGATACCGCGCCATATGTGGGTTTAAATCCGACAACTCCGCAAAAATTTGCCGGTTGTCTTACAGAGCCGCCCGTATCCGTACCTGTTGTTATAAGAGAAAAGTTGGCTGCAAGGGAGGCGGCCGAACCGCTTGAGGAACCACCGGGAACATACTGCCTCTTCCATGGGTTTTTAGTAGGACCGAAATCCGAATTTTCCCCGGAGGCTCCGTGCGCCCAGGCATCGCAGTTGGTTTTTCCGATTAAAATGGAGCCTGCTTTTTCCAGTCTATCTACAACGGTCGCTGAATAGCTGGGAACGAACGACTCCAAGACCTTAGAGCCGGCTGTGGTTCTTACACCTTTGGTTAGAAATAGGTCTTTATGGGCTATCGCAACCCCCAAAAGAGGGTACTTTCTAAAGGCGTCCTCGCCGCTATTCTCAAGGGCTTGGTCAACTTTAGACGCAGTCTCAAATGCCACTTCTTCCGATACCGTCAAAAAGCTATTTAATCCCTTGTCGTATTTTTTAATTCTTGCGATGTATTCTTTAACGAGCTCCGTCGCCTTGAACTTTTTTTCTTTTAGGCCCTCCTGTGTTTCTTTAATAGTTAAAGGTAAATGTATCATTTGTCCGTCCTTTCGGTTAAAATTGCCTCAACCTTAAAAAACCCATTATGAGTTTTGTCTGTGCCAGATAGAGCCCTTTCTTGTGTTAAGGTTTGTTCGGATTTTTGTTCGTCGGGACGAGAAATATTTTCCAAACCGGTAGTTTGGCTGGTCGGTTCGGAACTGTCGGTATCAACTCCCTTAAGTTCTCCCACATAACTCACAACCTCGGCAAGTTGTTTAAGGTAGGTATCAACTTCGGAAGGGGTAAGAGAGAGCTTTGCGAGGCGGGCTACATGCTCGACGTCTTTTTTTGTAAGCTTGCTCATGAGCTTATCTTAAGCCATTTTTCTAAGGGCTGCAATTCTTTCCGTAACTGGAGGGTGGGTGTTAAATAGACTTGCGAACCAATCAACCGCTCCATGGCCTTTCTCCTTAAAGGGGTTAACTATATATAGGTGGGCCGTTGCTTTATTTGCCGCCTCCAAAGGCTCGTGGTCTTTTGCAATTATTTCCAAAGCAGATATTAGACCGCTGGGCTGTCTGGTGATTGCTACCGATGATGCATCCGCCAGAAATTCTCTCCTTCTGGAAACGGCAAGCTGAATTAGCCGAGCGATTATTGGGGAAAGGATTGCAAAAACTATTCCCAGAAGAAGAAATATTGCTGACGCCTGGTTACCGCGCCTTTCGCCTCTTCCGCCCCTGAAACTTATCCTTAAAAACATATCGGCCAGAAGTGCGATCATCCCGACCAGTACCGCCACTATAGACATCAATCTTGTGTCGTAATTTTTAATATGAGAAAGTTCATGGGCAATTACCCCTTCCAGTTCGGTCCTGTCAAGTTTTTGCAGTAGCCCGGTTGTTGCACAAACGACGGCGTGGTCCGGATCCCTTCCGGTTGCAAATGCATTGGGGGCCGTGTCTTCAATAACATAGAGTTTCGGTTTTGGAATTCCGGAAGCAATACTCAAGTTTTCGACAACAGTATAAAAATTAAAGTCCTTTTTCCTATCCGCCGGACGAGCGCCTGAAATGGAAAGAACTATTTTGTCACTTGCGTAATAACTTACAAAAGTAATAATGCCGGAAATTATAAACGCTATTCCAGCTACACCCAAACCTCCCGGCTCGTATCCGAAATAAACGCCCATTGCCTGAGAGATAACGTAAACGGCTGCGCTAACAAAAAGAATAAATAGCGCCATAATAAGGGCGCTTTTCCTCTTATTAGCAGCTTGTGCCTCGTAGACATTAACCATCTTTTTATATCTTTACTTTAGGAGTTTTTGTTTCTTCTTCCGAGACCTTAAGGTGTTTTCCTTCGCTAGGAGTTATAAGTCCCGCCAGCTCATCAAACTTAAACATATTGGCCACCAGGCTTGAGGGCATGGCTACTCGTCGCACATTATAGTCTGCAGTCAAATCTATAACCAGGCGTCTGGCATACATCACCTTGTCTGCCGTATCCCTAAGCTCGTCCATCAGCTTTCCGACTACATCGGAGCCTTTTAGCTCGGGATTATCCTCAACCGCGATTGTTAATGAAGGCAAAACTGCCGCCAATTTTGCTCCTGCATCGGCCATTTTTTGTGCGTTTCCTGACTCAACGGCGGAGGCAATTGCCCGCCTCGCTTCCGTTAGCTTCTCGAATATACCGCTCTCGTGTTTCAAATACCCTTTCACGGACGCTTCGAGGTTAGGAATCAGCTCCGCTTGCCTTTTGAGCTGGTTTCCTATCTCCTGGACCGCACCTTTAATCCTAGCCTTGGAAGAAACAAAAAAGTTGTAGGTTGAAATAAACCAAAGAAGCAAAATTACTCCGATTCCTATTAAAATATAAGGCATTTATTTATCACCTCCCTCGCCCCGCGTAGTCCTGAGCATAGTCGAATGGACGAAGTGGGGCTATTTATTCTATCATTTTCTCAAACTCACTTAAACTTAAACAGTTTATAATATCTTTTTTTTCTGCCCAACCGCGCCTGGCAACGGCAACGCCAAAAATCATATTGCCTAGAGAATCTTGGTGATGCGCGTCCGTCCCCATTGAAAGCTTCACACCAGATTTCACTGCCTCTCGTACAAGAGTATCCGGTAAATCTAGTCTTGTGGGCTCGGCGTTAATTTCGAGCCATTTTTCGTTTTTCTTGCAAAAATCAAAGATTTCGGACCAATTAAGTTCGATTCCTTCCCTTTCACCCAACTTCCTGGCGGTTGGGTGGGCAAATATTTTTACTTTGGGGTAGGCTAGAGCAGAGAGCACTCGGTTGGTCATCTTGTTTCTATCTATTCTAAAGCTCGAGTGAATAGAAACTAAAGCAAAATCTAGTAGCTTAAGGCCTTCATCAGGAACTGCAAGTCCACCCTCTGGTAAAATATCGATTTCGAGGCTATTGAACACTTTTTTTATGCTTTTACATTCTCTTTTCACGAATGAGTAATTTAATTTTTCAACAGCCTCGCTCTTCCTCTTTAGCAGATTCAGGACCTCTTTTTCATTGTGCTTGCTTTTACTTGGGTTGTGCTCTGTAAAGGCTATATATTCGTAACCTAATTTATCAGCCTTCTTTATTACTTCCTCCATCGTGGACTCCCCCAAATCGTGGCTGGTTTCGATATCAAAGCTGGAATGGATTTGAAGGTCGGCTTTAATGTCGCGAAGCTCAACCAACTTCGGCAGCTTATGAGTAAGGGCCGCCTCAATTTCCCCGGTATCTTCCCTAAGTTCAGGAGGAATGAAATCCATACCCAGTTTTCGGTAAAATTCTTCCTCGGTCGCACACTTCTCAAGCCTGCCATTTACCTTTATGCCGTATTCGGAAAGGCTCATTCCGTGCTTAATTGCATATTCCCTAAGCGCGATGTTGTGGTGTTTGGAGCCGGTGAAGTGCTGTAGGAGTGCTCCATAGGCGTTAGGCGCCTGAACCATACAGTCTACTTGCACATCGCCCGGGAGAACCATTGAGGCTGTTCTATCCCCTTTCTCCAAAACTCTAGCCTTTTTGGGATAATTAACAAAGTGTCCCAGTACCTCTTTTGGATGATCGGAGCTAACTGCGATGTCAATATCACCCACCGTTGCTGCCCGGCGCCTTAAACTCCCCAAAGAATCGGCTCTTTTTACATATTTACTCTCATTCATCCACTCGATAAGACGCCCGGCATTCACTGCAGCATACGGGAGAAGATGTCTTTTAGTTCTACCCTTAAGCTCTTCGAGAGACTTTAAGATATCTGCTTGAGACTGCTCTCCAAATCCTTCAATTACGGCGATCTTTCCTCTCTTGGCGGCATTTTCTAAATCAGATAAACTCTTAATCCCCAACTCAGTTATAAGCCTGAAAGCGGTTTTCGCGCCAATTCCGGGTACTTCCATCAGGTCAAACATTTGAGGGGGCAACCCTTTCATTACTTCTTCGAAATGTTTTGAAGCTCCCGTTCTAAAAACCTCATCCAAGTGGGATGCAATCGATTCCCCTATACCGGGCACGTCTTTAAGCTTCCCATCGTCCCAGAGGTCTTTAAGCTCGCTTGAGGCGTGTTCAATAGCATCTGCCGCCCTTTGGTAGGCAATTATTCTAAATCTATTCTTTTCCTCGTCTTTGAGTTGATAAGAAGCGGCTATTGCCCGTAGAAGCTCCGCAATCTCGAGGTTTGCCATGTCTTTGTGAAGCCTCATTCTTTCATTATAACTAAGGATTTTGATATAATATAGCTCGCTAAGGGGTCATAGCTCAATTGGTCAGAGCGCTTCCTTGTCAAGGAAGAGGTTGGGAGTTCGAGTCTCCTTGACCCCGCAAAATTTAAATCCCCCTTGACACCACTTAGCTCATAGTTTAAATTCTTCCTACGAATTGAAGCTGCCCCAAGTCTGCCAAGATTGGGGGTGAATGAATTGGGACTCAAATCGATTTTAAAATCACTTAAACTTAACGAATCCAGTATAAGCATGATTTTGGGGGCAATAGTCATAGTCGTGGTTGGAGTTTTGGTGGTTAACTACTTCAAAGATAGAGGCACAACTATTCCGGGTCTTACCACAGAACAAACCTCCGCTAAATCCCACAGCGTAGCCAAAGGGGAAAGCCTTTGGGCTATTTCCGAGAAATATTACGGTTCTGGTTATAACTGGGTAGACATTGCAAAAGCCAACAATCTTAAAAATGCGGGGGTTATCGAAGTTGGACTAAAACTCACTATTCCCGATGTTACTCCCAAATTAGCAACTGCTGTTAAGTCGACGTCGGACGCGGATGCTATTTCCGGAGCTACATACGAAGTAGTAAAGGGCGACAGTCTTTGGAACATTGCGGTAAGAGCCTACGGAGACGGGTATAGATGGGTGGAAATTGCGCGTGAAAATAATCTGGCGAATCCTGATATTATCCACGCTGGAAATATTTTGGTGCTACCGAGATAGGTGTTATAATTTAAGCCGATCTATACCTATTTGCGGGTGTAGTTGATCGGCTCAACGCCACCTTCCCAAGGTGGAAAGGGCGGTTCGACTCCGCTCACCCGCTCACTTGACAACCTGCAACAAAGATATAATAATCCCTCAATGAGAGAAAGATTACTTGGTAGACGAAATTTTAGAGAAATTGTGGCTAGCTTCAGGAATAGAATCTCCGGCTCGCCAACTACACCCCCTGAAATATCTGAAGGAACCCCTGACAATCGAAAAATGTGGGAGATATTAAACGTCATACCCATAGTAGAGCTTAACAAATTAACCCCAGAAGAAAGAGCAAGGTTTGAGGAAAAATCCGCAAGAGAACTTAGTGCCGAATTAGATTTTCAGGCCTCCCTCAATCAAACCGTCGAAGAATTTTTTGGACAAAAACCTAGGCAAGCTGAATAATCCCCGGTCTCTTTGCTCCCAAGGATGAATTTTCTATTTGGATGGTGCTATTATAAAGCTTGTGAAACTCAAACTTGTTGAAAATAAAAAAGAGGCCAAGGAAACAAAATCTTTTTTTTGGGAATCGGAAAAGCCAGTAAAATATCTGCCCGGTCAATATTTCTACTTTACTCTGCCTTCGCTTAAATATCCTGACCCCAGGGGAGCCACCCGCCACTTCACCCTTTCTTCTTCGCCCACGGAAGGGAACCTCTTAAGAAATACAACTCGAATAAGGCCAGATTCCGGCTACAAAAAAACCCTTGATGAGCTTGAAATTGGAGCAACAATCGAAGGGGAGGGACCGAACGGAGAGTTTATTCTCGACGAAAACGAAAAAGGGTCCCACATCTTCTTGGCCGGTGGAATTGGGATCACGCCCTTTAGAAGTATGATCAAGTATGCGGTTGATAAAAATCTAAATACCCAAATTCATCTTATCTACTCCAACTCAATCCCCGAAGAAATTACTTTTGGAGGCGAACTTGAAAATTGGGCTAAATCCTGGCCAAATCTTAAGCTTGATATGGCAATAACAAAACCCGAAGAGAGTAGCCAGCCTTCTTGGTCAGGATTAACCGGAAGAATTGATGAAAAGCTGATACAAAAGTTGGTTAGTGATTTCAATGATAAAGTTTTCTGGGTCTGTGGTCCGCCTCTAATGGTTGATGCAATGGAGCAGTCTCTTGGGAAACTTGGTCTTTCCGCAGGGAAACTCCGCTCCGAAAAATTCACCGGATATTAGCTTCAAATCTCTTCCGGTGATATAATTTCAAGATAAGCCGGCGTAGTTTAGTGGTAAAGCAGCGCTTTCGTAAAGCGTAGATGGTGGTTCGATTCCACCCGCCGGCTCCCGGTGAGATATTCGAGACTGGCTTCTAGCGAGGAGCGCCGAAACTTAAGGCGTGCTTTCTTTTTTGCTATTTTAACCATTGGGGCAATCCTCGGCTTATTATTTTTTGGGCTCCCGTCCGTTGCTAAATTTGCCGCCTTCCTAACCGACTTAAGGAAAAGCAGCCTTCCCGTCGATAAAAACGATACCACTCCACCCGCCCCTCCCCGCCTGGCCCGACTTCCCGAGGCCACCAATAAGCAGGAGCTGGAAATAACCGGTTCAACAGAAGACGGGGCTACGGTAATCTTAACCATAAACGACAAAGAGGAAGAAGTAACTTCCGATTCCGAAGGAAAATTCTTCTTCTCTTATCCTCTTAAGAAGGGTGAAAATGAAATATCGGCCAAGGCAAAAGACGCGGCCGGCAATGAAAGTCAAAAAACCCCTGCCTCGACAGTTTTATTTGACGACGAAGCTCCACCTCTGGATATTTCTTCTCCGTCTGACGGAAGCCAATTTTATGGGGAAAAACAAAGACAGGCCGTAATCAAAGGAACTACAGAAACCGGAGTAACTCTTACCATTAATAACCGCCTCGTAAAAGTCGAAGAAGACGGAAGCTTCACCTTTGCGACAACTCTTTCGGAAGGAAGCAACTCCTTTAATTTCAAGTCCACCGACAAAGCCGAAAATCAAACCGAAAAAACTATTTCCTTAAATTTTTCTCCTTAAGCGAAATCGCCAAAAGTATTCCCATCCACCCCATTACCCAAGGATAAAAAAGGCTATTCACAAATAAACTATGCACCAAGAGGGCGGCTCCTGATGCAATAAATGTTGTACCGTATAAATCTCTGCCTACGCCAGCCCCCAGCTTAAGAATAAGGTAAACAAACATAAATAACCCGACTATTCCGCTGGTTGCCAAAAGCAAAAGCAGTCCGGACTCGACTCCCGAACAAGAATGGGAGTCATAATTTGCCGGGTTCCCTAGAAACTTTTCTTTGGCTATACATAAATTGTTATAGACTATTCCAAAAACAGGAGATTTAGAAGTTAGGGCAATGGCTTCGGAATAACTTGTGAGTCTGGCAAAGATACTTCTGGTCCTTAGTAGACGAACTCCTTCGCTTCCCCAATTGGGGACTGCCGCCAAGATAAAAAGAAATAAAGCAAGTATAGAGAGAATTCTTTTTAGTTTCTTGTTAATAAATAACAGGGTAGTAAGACCCGCAAAAAGTGCCAGGTATCCGGCCCTTGAATATGTAAGGGTTATGGAAATAAGAATTACAGCCAAAAGTGGCAGAAAATACTTCTTTCTTGTTCTTATATAAGCGGCAAAAGCTCCAAGAAACCCGAAAACCAAAAAGATACTAGTAAAGCTCGGGTCAAGAAAGGTTCCCACAAGTCTATATAAATGGTCATCCCATCCCCATTCAACCAAGGCTCTTACGTCCGGATAGACAAAGTACTGCAATAAACCAAAAAGAGAGGAAAAAAGAGAAACCGCAATTAAAGAGCCGAAAAGAATTTTTCTCGCCGCCACCCTCTTCAGATAATTCCATATAGCCAAAAAGAAAAATGAATAGCCAATAAGCCTTAATAAATATAAAAACCCTATCAAAAGTTGTTGCGGCTCAAAAATCGTCAGGGAAAAAATTAAAGAGAAGCCCAGGCCGTACAATAGGTTTTTGAAGTGTCTCCAAATATTAGGTTTTGCAAATTTTTTTGTTAGAAAAACCGCTGCGATTACCAGGGCCACAATGTCGGCCGGATGTGCCCTGATACTTGCTTCGGATATTTTTGCGGTAAAGCTGGGCAGTTGCCCAAAAGGAAAAAGGATTAAATAGATAAAAAGCAAAACCTCGGTTATTTTTTTCGTTCTTTTATCCATAGTTTGCGAAGCTATTCGCGAAGATACTCGCGGAGTTGTTTATATTTAGGGCTACGTAGTCGGCGAAGGGCTTGGGCTTCAATTTGTCTTACTCTCTCCCGTGTTATTCCCATCTTTTGACCTGTGCTTTCAAGGGTGTAGAAAAATCCATCCTCCAGACCAAATCTAAGTTCCAATACCCGTTTTTCGCGTACAGGTATATCCCAGCCTAAAATTTCCTCAAGCTGCTCTGCTAACAAGTTTTGAGCAACTTCTGCTGGTGGATCTTGTGCACCTTTGTCCTCGATGAAATCCCCCAATACAGAAGCATCATCATCATAATTTGTTGGTTCCTCAAGCGATATTGTTTTGTTACCTGCCTTTATCATGTTTTCTACCTCTTTCTTGGTAAGCCTTAATGCTTGGGCGATTTCTTCCGTAGTTGGGTATCGTCCTAGTTCTTGATTCAACCGCTGAGTCACTTTGCTCATCTTAACAATTGTCTCGTGCGCATGAACTGGTACTCTGATTGTACGGCTATGGTCGGCAATCACTCGAGTTACGGCCTGCTTAATCCACCAGGTTGCGTAAGTGGAGAATCTATTCCCGCGCTGATACTCAAACTTCAATGCGGATCGGATTAAGCCAATATTTCCTTCTTGTATTAAGTCTGCGAACGCAACACCGCGCTGCCTGTATTTCTTGGCTATACTAACGACAAGTCGCGAGTTTGCTAGAATCAAGTGTTCTCGGGCAGCCACGCCATCCTGGACAATTGCCTGCAACACCGCTTTACGTTTTGCTGGTACTGGGCGTACCCCAGATTCTTCAATCAGAAGGTTGCTTGCATTTTCTCCTCGCTTAATCCTTTTACAGAGGTCTACCTCCTCTTCTCCAGACAAGAGTGGCACCTTTACCGCTTCTTTTAAATAAAGACCCACCGTGTCCCTTTCTTTAATAGACTGGTCGGTACCATCTTCAGGTTCGTGATACTCCTCTGAACTTTCCATAAGATGAATACCCTCACTCTCAAGCAAGGCCACTATT
>ERZ1292644.521-Hain-H14-01um-R2-521-length-25643-cov-8_pt1 | contig 25643 bp, 24 predicted proteins | sample MGYA00564402_ERZ1292644 | MGnify/ENA primary metagenome ERZ1292644 (study PRJEB36523, sample SAMEA6512644) | groundwater metagenome | collected 2019-01-09 | study: AquaDiva: Metagenomics assemblies of 32 groundwater samples
CATCAAACAAGAAAACAACTGAGAAGCACGCCTGCGGCCTTCACCGGATGGATACGTTCTTTTCCCTCTCCAGGTTCTAGCGGGCGGCGTGACGCCTGTGGAGAGCATGCCAAGCTTCGTCAGGGTTCTGATGACGGCCGCGCCGGACACGTATTTCGTGGCGCTGGCGAGAGCGGTGCTTTTCCGCGGCGCCGGGCTGGAAGCCGTCTGGCCGCAAGTGATTGCCCTCATCACCATCGGCTCGACCTTTTTCGCGTTCTCACTATGGCGGTTCAGAAAATTCCTACGTTGATCCGAGAGCCATTTACGCTATCTGCAAGACTATCTTCCTGCGAACTTTTGACCGTGCCTCCATCTGCCATGGGGCACATGTCATGACGGCAAGGGCACCCTTCTCTCCGCGCCAGAAAGCGAGCCAGGGCGCAAGCTCGACATTCAGCGACCGAGCGCAGCCTGTTCAATGTCTGCCAGCGACGATCTTGCGACCACAAGGCCGATGAACGACGATCGCTATCCGTTTCGGATGGCCTTGCGCCTGTCAATCTAAGCGGCCGTCGCCGTGGCACAGTGCCAACACCCGCCTTGCCAAATGAACCCTACCCGTTGCGCGTTGCTGATCGCTGGCGGTTCCCCCTTGAGCCAGAACCCTCGCATCTTGGCTTGATCATCCAGATCGGCGTTGGCTATGAGCGCGCGGGCGGCCTGGATGAACTGCCCGTGTCCGAACACATAGACCAGCGACCCGGCTGGCATGGCGGCAAGCCGCGTCAGCGCCGCCTCGCAGCGCCGGAGCAATGTACTGAAACTCTCCGCCCCCTCGCCGTCGCAATAATCGGGATCGGCCTCGCTCCAATAGCGTTCGAGGTGCGGCATCCGCTCGGCGCTGCGCGTGCCGTTCCAGCGCCCCGGTTGTAGATAAGTAAACTCCTCGATCGGCCACACTTCGACCGGCACACTGGGAAAGCGCGCCATCGTCGGAGCGGCCGTCTGCCGGGTGCGGGTATAGGGCGAGGTGACGATGAGCGCGGGCGCTTCGGTCCAGCTCGACGCAACCTGGAGCGCCTGCTCGTGGCCCCGCTCTGTCAGCTGGATCGTCGCGAGATCATGGCATGGCGCACCGGCGTTGCCGGTGCTTTCGCCGTGGCGGATGAAGATCGCCCTCATGGCTTTTTCACAAACAAGGCGGTCACCCCCTGCCCTTGCAGTAGCTTCACTGCCTTCTTGCCGAACGACACGAAGGTTTCGACGCCGTGGAATCGGCCGTCAAAAAGGAATAAACCGTCCGCGAAGTTGCCGCCCACTTCGACCACAGGCCGGTTCACCACGCCATTGCGCGTGCTCATGCCGGGCGGACCACGGCGGCAAAGTCGCGCCATACCGCATCGTAGCTCGGCTCCATCACCTGTCCCCTGCGGTCACGCTTAGTGTCGTCCTGCTCATTAACTCCTACCGCAAAGATAATGCATAATCGCACTATTTCTTCGCCAAATGCTGATAGCTAAGAAGCTAAGGCGATCGTGTGCTCGCCATCAGCGCATCGCCACGCCGTCGGAAAATTGGGCCCGCCTCCTGGCACGAACGTGGTAGCTGTCACCCAGCGTTGGAAACCGAACGCCCACCGATGCGAATTGATTCGCAAAGTCTATAGAGGTGCCGTTGTAGCTCCTGCCTGCGATGCTTGATAGTCCTCTTGGTTCAACCCACATCACTCTCATGCGCCGTACAGCTTCGACAATAACAGCCTTGATGCTGGGGATCGTTGCAAGCTCCTCGAGCGCGGCGCAGTCGTCCGATCAGACGCAAGCCTCCCCACAACCGCGCATTGTGAACGTACCGGGACGAGGCACTGTCTACGTCCAACCCGTGCCTTCAGACGATACACGCTCGGTTGCGCGCGTCGTCAACGTGCCGGGTTATGGAGATGTCTATGTGGTGCCTGTTCGGCCAAAGGATGACCGGAGCCCGAGGCGGCGCTGCGTGGATAACGAAGTCGCGAACGTAGGCGGTTCCTCCTCTCCTCTCGCCATGTCATCAATCGACTTGAAGTGCAGTCAACGCTAGCGTTTCATTCGAGACGAATGATCCCAGCGACGTAAGGCCGGTGCAACAGCCATCCGGGGCCTTCCGTTGCGGTCGTCTAGCCAAGATGGAGCGGTGCGCCCAGCCCGCGCAACGCTATCAAACTTTGACGAGAGGCAGGCGTATCGTTACTTCCAGACCGCAACTCTGCGGCCGATTGGCCAAGGTAATGGTACCGCCGAGCCGCTCGACAAGCCGCCTCGCGCTGGTCAACCCCAAACCTGAGCCGCCGATGTGGCGCTTCCGCGCGTTTTCCAGGCGTCGGAACGGTTCAAACACCAACTCCAAATCGGTATCCGGTATACCCTGGCCCTCATCGGTGACGACGATGTGGATATCATGCTTCCCCTGCGTCAGGGTGACGCATGCGTTGTCCGCATGGCGAGTGGCATTCTGAACGATGTTGCGCACCAGCCGCTTGAGCTTGAGCGGCCGCGTCACTGCCTCCAGTCGATGCGGACCGGCATAAATGGCATTCTCGCTTCGGTCGCGCGCTTCATCCACAACGGTCATCACGATCGAAGCGACGTCAACACGCTGTTCTGCTTCCGCCTCGTCGCCGCGCAGATAGTCCAGGATGGACGAAACGAACCCCTCCATCTCTTCGACGTCCTGTTCGAACGCGGCCCTCGCTTCAGCGTCGCCGACCGCCGAGATATTGAGGCGCATCCTGGCAAGGGGTGTCCGCAAATCATGCGACATGGCGGCCATTGATTGCATTCGATCAGCGACCTGTTCCATCAGGCGCGACTGCATGCGGCCGAAAGCGATGGCAACCTGGCGCACCTCGCGAGGTCCGTTCACGTCGACAGGCACCGCCTCATCCCACCCCACACGTGATGCAGCCTTCGCGATCCTGGCGAGGGGGCGCCCGACCATCCGACCGAACAAAAGGACGATAAACGTCACGCAGAGCAGGAGCAGGAACCCCGACACCGCGAAGCGTTGCAGCTGCGAGGAGAAAGTGAAATAGTCTTCCGCCCGGAAGACCAACCAGTCGCCATTGGCGAGATGCATTGACCCGACGAGATCCCTCCCCTCAGCGGTCGCGCGGACATCATGATGGCGCAGTTGCGGCCGGGCTTCGAGTATCAGTTGCCGTACTTGCCGGGCTTCGCCGTCGGACCGCACTCCGCCCTCCGGCACTGCGGCGAGGCTCCGCCGGACGATGAGGTCTGGTTGCCAGAGTTTGGTCATGCGCTCGAATGCATCAGGCCTCGTCCCAGCAAACTCGTCCGCAAAGGAGAGCCAGTCGGCGAGCCGCTGTGCCCGGGCACGTTCCAGGCGTGCTGCTTCGATGCGCTCGAAAATGATGTCGCTGCCGATGAACTGGACAGTAAGCCCGATGAGGAGCGCGATAGCGATCCGTCCACGCAGGCTGTCGAACCAGCCCAGCAGCCATCTCAGCATGTTCACGCCTGCTCTACCGGTCTCGTAAAGATATAACCGAAGCCCCGCACGGTGCGGATCGTATCGCGCTTCTCCTCATCGCCGAGCTTCCGGCGCAGGCGGCAGATATGCACGTCGATTGTTCGATCCGATGCATTGCCGATCCGCGCTCTGGACATTTCCAGTAGCGCATCCCGCCCGATTACACGTTGCGGATGTTCGATCAACGCGAGCAAGAGGTCGAATTCGGCGCCGGAAAGCTCGACGCGCGCTCCCGTGGGCGTGAAGAGATCGCGTTGACCTAGATCCACGGTCCAGCCGTCGAAGCGCAGAAATCGGCTGCGGGTTCGCGCGGGTTCTGCGACAGGGGTGCGGCTGCGGCGCAGCATGGCGCGCACACGAGCCAGGAGTTCGCCCTCGCCGAACGGCTTTGCAATATAGTCGTCCGCGCCCAATTCCAGCCCGATCACGAGATCGGTCTGTTCTCCGCGCGCGCTGATCATGATGATAGGCACGGGATTGTCGTCGCGTATCCGCAGGTCGCGGCACAAGTCGAAGCCGCTTTCGCCCGGCATCATCACGTCCAGTAGGATCAGGTCGACCCGCGCCTCGGCGAGCACGCTGCGCATCGCGGCCCCGTCCTCTGCCAGCAGGCAACGGAAACCATTGGAGCGGAGAATGCGATGCAGCGCCCGTCGCATCCCGATATCGTCGTCGACAATCAGGATCGTCTGCGGTCCCAACGCGGATAACCGAGGGATCGAGGGGCCCGTCATGTGATTGTTTCGGGTTTGTTGCGTCTGCATTTTCTAATCTTAAGCGTGGCCACTTGAATTGACTTGGGCCGCTCAGCCCCCCTTAGCGATGCAATTGCAACTGATTATCATTTTAAAAGGGGTAAGCAAAGTGAGCGATATCGAGTTGAGTCGCACATCCGTTCCGTCCGCCTCGCCCAGTGCATTGCTCGCACTGGGCTGCCTCGGATTGATCGTTGGCATATCGCCGGCGCAGGCACAGAGCGAAGATGAGCCGCAGCGGCTTGGCGGCGTCACGGTAACCGACACTGCGATCGTCGATACCTACAACCGCACCGAAACGCCTTCGCCCAAGAGCACCGCGCCGCTGCTCGACACCCCGCAGACGATCAACGTCATCTCGCAGGAACTAATTCGCGACCGCGGCGCACGCACCCTGGCGGAGGTATTGCGCAACACGCCGGGAATCAGCTTCGACGCCGGAGAGAATGGGTTCGGCACGTCTTCCAACAATTTCACGCTGCGCGGTTTCGACACCAGTGGCAGCGTGTTCGTCGACAATGCGCGTGATTCGGGCAGTTATTCCAGGGATGTCTTCAACGTTGAGTCGATCGAGGTCGTAAAAGGCGCCTCGGCGGACAATGGTCGCGGCAGTGCTGGCGGCTATATAAACATCAACACCAAGAAGCCCACGCTCGACACGTCCATAGTCGGTGATTTGAGCTTCGGTTTCGACCAGTATGGCAGCAAAGCGCGCAAGCGTGGTTCCATCGACGTCAATCAGCCCATTGGCGGGACGGCTGCGATCCGCTTCAACGCGGTGATCGAGGATAGCGGCGTTCCGGGCCGCGACCTCGCCAGGAACAAGTTCTGGGGAGTGGCGCCATCAGTCGCGGTGGGGCTCGGCACCAACCTTCGCGCGACGCTTTCCTGGGAGCATGTCAAGCGTGACGATCGACCCGACTGGGGCGTGCCCGGCGCGAGCATCGAAGGCACGTTCCGCTACAATCCTGCGACGAAGGGGGTGCGGCGCGACGCCTTCTACGGTTTGGCGACCGACTTCGACGATGCGACCAGCGACGCCATCTTCGGCCGCATCGAATATGAACCATTCCCGGGCTTCGTCGTCAGCAACCAGACCCGGTGGTCGCGCGTGGAACGTCGCTCCCGCCTGACGGCCGCCACCGGCTTCACCGCGCCTGCCGCGGTCCCCACCGCCACCTGGTTCTACGATCGGACGAACCGGAGCCTCACCAACCTCACGGCGCTGAACGCCCAGTTCGACACCGGTTTGCTCAGCCACTCGGTCGCGGCAGGGGCGGAACTCAGCTGGGAGAAGTCCAACGCATCGCGCTTCGCCAGCCCGAGCGGGACCAATCCGTTCAATCCGGGAACTGCCAATCTCTTCGCCCCCGATCCGGCGCGCGTGGGTGCCGCGCCGTTCGTGGCGACGGAGCTTGCGCGCGCCGACATCGAGACTCTGGCCGTTTTCCTCTACGATACCATTTCGATCGGCGATCATTTCGAGATCAGCGGCGGTATCCGTGGCGAAGGATACAAGGTCACGATCGACAGCCGGACCGTTGCCGGTGCGCCGACCGGCGCGTTCGACAGCTTTCGCAATTCGCCGTTCACCTGGGGCGGCCGTGTCGGCATCAACTGGAAACCGGTAGAAAATGCCAGCATTTACGCCTCCTTCGGCACATCCGCGCTCCCGCCGGGTTCCTATCTGTCCAACCCGGATATTTCGCGCACGGGCGACAATGCTTTCCCTGGCCTGGTTGCCGGCGCGCGGCCGGTCCGTTCGCGCAATTACGAGATCGGCGCTAAGGTCGACCTGTTCGATGGAGATCTCTCTCTGGCGCTGGCTGGCTTCCGCGGCGAGAAGCGCAATGTCACGGTGGTCGGACGGCGGCCCGGCGACGCCGCCAACAGCCTGCAGGGCTATCAGAAGCTGATCGTAGAGGGCGGCGAATTCAGCGTCAGCGGCAACATCACCGATGCATGGAACATCTTCGGCGGCGTGCTGGTGATGAAAAGCAAGCGCCAGCTTAGCGACGAGATGGAGAATGCGCTCAATCTGGGCAATCCCGGCGATTACAGCGCCGCCTTCCCGGCGTCGGGTCTCAGCGGCGACAGGCTGGCGTTCACGCCCAACCTCTCCGCAACGCTCTGGTCGAGCTACAAGCTGCCCTTCGGCCTTACCGTCGGGGCGGGCGTGCAGCATGTCGGATCGTCTTATCTCGGCCGCCCCGACGATGCGTTGCGGGTGATCCCCAACGGCATCTTCGGAAAGCTGCCCTCCTATACGCTCGTCAATGCATTGCTTTCTTATGACTTGACGCAGAACATCAATCTGCGTCTCAACGTCGACAATATCCTCAATGAGAAATATGCTCTGACAACCAACTGGAACGGCACCCGCGCCAGCCTGGGCGCGCCGCGCAGCTATTTGCTCAGCGCCGGTTTCCGCTTCTGATCCGATGGCCCGCGCCGTCGGGGCAGACCGGCGGCGCGGGACAGGAGCGAGGATATGCTGATCGATATCGCACAGGTGCTGACGCGTGAGGAAGCCGCAAGCGCAAGGCGCCGCCTGGAACAAGCGAACTGGCCGGATGGCCGGACCACGGCGGGCCATGTCGCGGCCCGCGCCAAAGCCAATCGCCAGCTTGCCGACGATGATCCGCTGGGACGCGCGCTGGGCGAGGAGATCATCCAGCGGCTCTCCCGCACGCCGCGCTTCATCGCGGCCGCGCTGCCGCTCAAGGTGCTTCCGCCGCGCTTCAATCTCTATGCCGACGAGGGGGCGTATGGCCGCCATATCGACAGCGCCGTATTCAGCACGCCCGGCTCACCGGAGCGGGTGCGCAGCGATCTTTCCGCCACGCTCTTCCTGAGCGATCCCGAGGATTATGACGGCGGCGAACTGATCGCCGAATTCGGCATGGTGCGCGAGCGGGTGAGATTGCCCGCCGGTCATTTGCTGCTCTATCCGGCCAATTCGCTTCATCAGGTCATGCCGGTGACGCGCGGCGCGCGATATGCCGCATTTTTCTGGGTGCAGAGCCTGGTGCGCGAGCAAAGCCGCCGGGCCATCCTGCTCGAACTCGACGACAGTATTCAGGCATTGGCCGTGCGCAACCCTGACGATGCTGAAGTCGTGCGGCTGACCGGCCTCTATCACAACCTCCTGCGCGAATGGGCCGAGACATGAGCCTGCCTCCGCTCGAGCACATCCCGCCGCAGGTCGCCTCGCTCGCCGATTATGAGCCGCTGGCGCGCGAGCGCATGTCCGCGCCGGCATGGGCCTATCTCAATGGCGGTTCGGGCGACGAATGGACCTTGCGGGAAAATGTCGCGGCCTTCGCGCGCATTGCGCTCCGCGCCCGCGTGCTGCGCGACATGGCGAGCGCGTCGACGCGGATCAGCCTGCTGGGCGCCGACCTTGCCGCCCCCATCCTGCTGGCGCCGCTCGCCTTCCAGAAACTCGCGCATCCCGAGGGCGAGCTGGCCAGCGTGATCGCGGCGGGCGCTCTCGATACGGCCATGGTGGTGAGCACGCAGGCCAGCGTTTCGCTGGAGGAGATCGCCGCGCATGCGCCGGCGCCGCTGTGGTTCCAGCTCTATATCCAGCCCGATCGCGACTTCACGGCGGCGCTCGTCCGGCGCGCCGAGCAGGCCGGCTACCGCGCGCTCGTCGTCACCGTCGACGCGCCGGTCAATGGTCTGCGCAATCGCGAGCAGCGGGCGGGGGCCGCGCTGCTGCCCGGCATGGAGGCGGTGAACCTCCGGGGCATGCGGACGCCGCCGCCCCCTGCGCCCGAGGCGCTGCTGTTCGGCACGCCGCTGCTGGCGGCCGCGCCGACATGGGCGGACCTGACCTGGCTGCGCGGCCTCACGCGTCTGCCCATCCTCCTCAAGGGCATCACCGAACCGGGAGACGCGGCCCGGACGATCGAGACCGGGATGGACGGCATCATCGTCTCCAATCATGGCGGGCGCACGCTGGACGGCGTGCGCGCGACGGTCGAACTGCTCCCGGAGATTGTCGCGGCGGCCAATGGCGCGGTGCCCGTGCTGATGGACGGGGGCGTCAGACGCGGCAACGACGTCCTGCGCGCGCTTGCACTGGGCGCGGCCGCGGTGTTGGTCGGGCGTCCTTATGTGCATGCGCTCGCCGCGGCCGGCGCGCCGGGCGTCGCGCATGTGCTACGTCTCCTGCGCGCCGAGTTGGAGCTGGCCATGACGCTGACGGGGTGTGCCACCATTGCGGATATCGACCGGGCGGTGCTCGTGCGCGGCGCATGATGCACCAGCCCTCACACTCGACGGATTCTTCAACGCCGCCTTCCCGCTATGCGCCGCGCAGGTTCGAGCCGCGGGCGCTACTGCTGGTAATCCTCATGCAGGGGGCACTGCTCGCTGGCCTTACGACCTATCGCTTTCCCATGGCACCGCCCAAAGTCCAGAGCACGCTAACCGTCCATATGTTCGAGCTCGCACCGCCGCCTGCCGAGCCGAAAGTTGAAAGGCTTCCCAAGCTGGAACAGCAGCGGTCCTCGGCAGAGTTCCATACGCCCCGGCCGGTGCTCGAGCTGCCAGAACCTGTTGAGATAGCGGTGGGAGCGACATATGAACCGGTGCCAGTCACGGTTACAGTGCCGGTAACGGCGCCATCGCCCGCGCCCTTCGCCGCACCGCCCCGGCCGACGGTAGTCGGCGATCTTTCCGCCTCCATGATTCATGCACCTCCGCCGCGTTATCCTCGCGAATCCAGACGGCAGCGGGAAGAAGGTGCAGTGCTCCTCGAGCTGCTACTGGCGACGGATGGCACTGTGCAAGATATCCGTGTGCTACGCAGCAGTGGTTACAGTCGCCTGGATAGCACTGCGATTGACGCGGTTCGACGATGGCGCTGGTCCCCGACAAGACGCGATGGAAAAGCCATGCAGGTCCGCGGAACGGTCGAGATTCCGTTCGTGCTCGCCGGTTAGAGTGACCGCCACGATCTCTTCCGCGATCGTTTTTCGCGGCTGGCCAAGCGTTGAACATCGTGGTCGACGACCTTAGTCTAGTCGAGCATAATTTGGAGGCGTATGAAGCATGATGGGTAGTTTACGGCGCCTGGTGGTGGATGCCGGTCCCGGCAGCCGAATTGTGCAATGCATCAACGTGGCTTCGCAAATTGCCGATCAAGAAAAAGGCATTCTCACTGGCGTCTGCTCAGCTTGGCCCCGTGGCACCTCGTTCACGGAAGTTGTGCTTCACAATCCGCTTGACGTTATGGCTCAGGAGCAGGAATTGCGAACTGCCGTTGCAGCCTCGCGCCTCGCTTTCGATAGCGCGATGGAAAGCTCCACCGTTTCGGGGGATTGGGTCGAACGTATTGCCGAACCTGGCGTCGTTCTGAGCGACCAAGCTTTGCTGGCCGACATACTGATTATGGGACCGCCGAAAGAGCATGATTTTGCTCAAGCAGATCCAATCGACATAGCAGCAAGCACGGGTGTGCCAGTGCTCAGACTCGGAACGACAACGCCACCGGAGGGGTTTCAACGCATACTGATCGCCTGGAAGGACTGTCGGGAGGCACGCCTCGCGCTCACTGCGGCGCTGCCGTTTCTCTGTCGGGCTCACACGATCATGATTGTCGGGCTTGGTGAAGAAGCGCCGACCGGGTGTCTCGAAGCCGTCCAAGGCTATTTGGCCGCGCATGATATTGACGCAAAATATTTCCATGCCGCGGCGCCCGAAGGCAACGGCGCGCGATGGATCGCGGACTTCGCTGAGCGTGAAGGATATGATTTGCTGGTAACAGGTGCTCGCGCTCGGGGACGGTGGAAAGAACGCATTTTCGGTGGGATGACTGAAGATTTGCGCGCGATGGATCTGCATTGGTTGCTGGCCAATTGATGGCAGCAGGTTTCCTGGAGAGCCTCTCAAGGGCGCCGGGTAGATGGGTCGCGCCGAGGCGGGTGAGCTACTGGATTTGCACAAACACCAATTCGATTTGATCGACGCGGGACATGCCGCTACGGGCTTGCGCTCAGCCCGCTGCCGCAAAGCACGATACCCTCCCGGATAGCGGCGGTGGATCTCGTCGTTCGCCGTGGCTAGCGGCATCCCGCTTGTCTTGTTCGCGCAACATGAAGGGCGTAGATGGGTATCGGGCAATAAAGAACAGGGGGATTTTGAGAGGAAATCGCCTTGTCTTGCGTGAGCGCTATCGCCGAACCCCTTACACCTGAAGCAATAATCGTCGATGCGGCACGGTGCTGGCGCGAAACGGTCGATCGGCACCGCCCGATCCTCCCGACCCTGTTTGCCCGGCTCGAAAGGCGTGGGGCTGGCTTTCTCGCGCCCGCTATCGCGGCCTTGCTCGCGATTCATGAGGTTTGGTCGGGCCGACGCTTCACCGCCGGTGACACGACCGTGCCCATACTGACCGATGACGAGCGGACCTTGCTGGATCTGCTGGAAGCGACCGAGCCACCGGCCTTTCCTCTCCCTGCGCAACCCGGCCTGACCGGGCCGCTTCGGATCGCCCTGCGCTCGACTCGCATTCTCTTGAGGCGCGTGATCGGCCATGATCTCGGCGAGGTGGCGGGGACGGCCGCTCAGAATGCGATCTTCTTCGCTGTCTCTCGCGATCCCTCTCTGCTCTCGCAGGATCGGCAGGCCACTCTCAAGACTCTGGACGCCGCCTGATCCACCGGTCGCGGCTTGTCCACCAAAGGCGGACCGTCCCGCGTCACAGCATTGCGATAGATAGCCGATTGCGGCAGTAGCACGGTCCTCCGCCGGGATCTCCGAGCGCTTGAGCGGCCAGGTGCCTGGTGTGTGACGCGGCGCGACCTGTTCGCTCGGCGCTGACGCAGGCGATCTTCTGTTCTGACCGGGGGATATATGTATGCCGAGGTCGGCGAGGAGAATGTGATCCTCGCCAGCATGAAGCAAGGGCTTCGTCGTGGCGGAGGCTCGGCCTCGTTGGATGAGCTTGGCCGCCTGCCGATGGTGACGGTACACCGTTTGCGACTCACGGCGAGGGGCACGGCTGCGTTCGTCAGCCGCGCGCTCCATGACGGAGGCTGCCGATCTTTGGGCAGCCATTCAACGCATGCCCCTCACCCGTCTCTAGGTATCTGGCTGACCTTGACGATCGTCAGTGTCCGCTCATTGCCGCTGCGATCCGGCCACAGGATCGATTGCCCCTCGCGCAGGCCGATGAGCCCGGCTCCTACCGGCGTCAGAATCGAAATCCGGCCTGCCGAAATGTTGGCATCTTTGGGATAAACGAGCTGATAATCGTAGGTTCTGCCGCTCGCCGTGTCCAGAAACGCGACCGTTGAATTCATGACTACGATATCCGCTGCAATGCTACCGGACTTGCAGATTTTTGCCCGACCAATCTCATCAAGCAGCAGTTCTGCGACCTGAGGCAGGCGGCCCTCGACTCCAATGGCAAGTCCCGTGAGCGCTTCGGCTTCCTTGTCGATCATCTGAATAAGCGGGCGCCTTGCCGCCCTGCTGCTCGTCATAACAATGTCCTTCAAAGAATTTGGCGCGCAGTACCCCGGGACGCGGCGGTGGTTGTAAGGAGCGAGCCCCGAGTCCAGGGCCTATGCGCGCCGAACCCGGGGCTAGTTGCCCGCGAGAAGCTGCTTCCCATGATGGCGGAAGCGCAAAGGACGGCTGCGAGTCTGCATATGTGAATGATGGTGCCGGTGGCGGTCGATGTCAAATTCTGCGACCGGCCAGTCACTTGCGGGCGTATCGCCAACCCTGGGGCGCGACAAGGCCACTGCCACTTGCTACAGGCGCCTTTGTGCTATCCTTATTCTCCTGTCGACAGCCCGAACTCGCGATCGACTTCGGGACCGCTAATTTGCGCCTTATCCGGCGCGATGATGGAATTGTGTTCGAAGAGCCTTCGCTTTGCTGTTTCGCTGATCTCGACAGTAGGCCCACTCTCGTCGCGGCAGGGGCTGCTGCTGCGGCCATGGTCGATCGCACCCACTCGAACCTTACAGTCAAGCGTCCGCTCCGCCGGGGCGTTCTCCAGGATATCCAGGCCGCCACCGAACTGCTGCGTTACGCACTCCTTTCGGTGCTCGGCCGCCAATGCGCTGGGGGACCTTCCGTCATGATCGCTGTGCCCGCCGATGCAACCCAAGCGGAACGAAGCGCGTTGATGACTGCGTCCCGCGAAGCCGGCCTGAACTCTGTGCGCTTGATAAACGAGCCTTACGCCGCAGCGGTGGGTGCCGGGCTTCCAGTAGAGAAACCCTGCGGCACGATGATCGTCGAATGCGGCGCGGGAACGACCGAAGCTGCCGTGATCTCTCTTGGCGCCCTCTGTCTCACCCGGTCGAGACGCATAGGCGGAACATCGCTCGATCAGGCCATCACGGATTATCTGCACGCCCGGCGCAAATTTCTGGTGGGCGCGTTGACCGCTGAGCGAATCAAGCAGGATTATGGCGCAGAGCGTGATGCGGCCTCCCAAGATGAAGGTACGATCACGATCAAGGGCCGCAATCTCGCCTCAGAGCGCCCCGAGGCGTTCGACCTTCCGCTCCGCGAACTTGATGGCGTGGTGGAAAAGCACGTCATGCACATTGTCGACGTCATCCGCGAAATCCTGAACATAACCCCGCCCGAATTGAGCCGCGACATCCACACCGGCGGCATCGTGCTCACAGGTGGTAGCGCGGTAACGCCGCTCCTGCGGAGAAAGATCAGGGAGGAGACCGGCCTGCACGTGACGATTGCCGACGACCCTGCCCGCTGTGTCGCCACAGGCCTGCATCGAATAATGCAAGGCTGAGAATCAGCGTTCCAGACGTCATCCATTAGCCCGAAGACGTTTCCGAGCTTGGTACGGCTCTAAGATGGGTGCACATGCCGACCGCTCCTGACCAGGGATATCAGGCCGCGATCCCGTGCAAGGGGTGGCTGACATCCCCTTTTGGCGAGAGGAAATCGGCCTGCGATAACCGTTGAACACGGTGAGGAAAGCCAGCGAGACCTCGCCCAACACGCTGGTGAGGCCGCGGGCCGAAGCGATGACGCAGCTTCCGCAATCTGCCAAGTCTAACCCGTCCTCGCTGTGCGGGGCGAGCGCAGCGAAGTTGCATCGGCAGGTGGACGCGCAAGCTTGATACCGCCTTTCCGGCCACGGACGCGCTCCAGAGGACCCCATCCAGGAGCTCGTTCAAGACCTTCATCAGATGATTCTGAGAAATCGCAAAGGCTTTGGCGATCTCGGCGATCGAGCAGAATTGCTCAGGTGGGCGTCCCAGGTTGAGCACACGCGCAGGGCGTACTCCGTGTGCCGTGAGGCGCATCCAGATACCCATTAATGAGGTATTTTTGTTGCATGTTTTTAGTCCGGATATATAGATGCATCAATAATACATGATTTCGACTCGGGAGTGACAACCGTGCTGGAACTGGACGATAAAGGGCTTGGGGTGCTCGTCGATGCCTTCTATGCGCGTGTCCGGACGGATCCTGCGCTCGGTCCGATCTTCAACGATGCGATTGCCGACTGGCCCGAGCATCTGGAAAAGCTCGCCGCCTTTTGGTCGTCGGTCATGCTAACCAGCGGCCGTTACAAAGGGCAGCCGGTGCCGGCCCATGTGAAGCATAAGCATCACATCACGCCGGCGCTGTTCGACCGCTGGCTCGCGCTGTGGGCGCAGACCACCAACGAATTGATGGTGCCGGACGCGGCCGAAGCCCTGCAGGACCGCGCCGGCCGCATCGCCCAGAGCCTGCAACTCGCCATGTTTTTCCGGCTGGACGACCAGCCGGCTTCCCCGCCCGGACGCCGCATCGCCGACGCGACGGCCCCTGCTCATAGGAGCGTGCTGCCATGACAGACATTTCCCTTGTGAACCTGCGCGTCCTCCATCAGCCCCGCGATCTGTGCAATCACAACGCGCTCAAGGCAGTGGTGGCGGTGCCCCGCATGGTCGGCATGCCGACCGGCCATGGCCTCGCCAGCGAACGTTCGCACCCGGAGCCGAACGGTAGCACTGCACTTTCTCAGCCTCATGCCGACGACATCCGGATGGCCGCCTGAAATGACGGCCTCATCCCCTTATCGCTCGACTCCGGTGTTCGATCAGGACACGCTGCCTGTTGCATTACGCAACCGCCACGACACCAAGGCCGGGGTCTGGGGGATAGTCAGGGTGATCGAGGGTGAGCTCAGGCTCACCTATCTCGATCCGCCATCCGAGATCGTGCTCACCCCGGACAATCCCGGCCTCATCCGCCCGCAGCAGCCGCATTTCGTGACGCCGGTCGGAGCCATGAAAATGCGGGTCGATTTCTATGATCAACCGCCTGCAGACGCCTGAACTACTCACAAGCCTATATCCAACAGGAGACTATCATGTCGCAGCCCTTGAGCGAGCAAACCATCGCGCTCGTCAAAGCCACTCTTCCCGCGCTCGAAACCCATGGTCTTGACATTGTGCATGAGATGTATTCGCGCATGTTTCAGAACCCTGACATCCGCGATCTGTTTAACCAATCACATCATGGTGACGCTGGGTCGCAGCCGCGCGCGCTGACCGGTGCAATTCTTGCCTATGCCTCGAACATCGACAATCTGGCTGCGCTGGCTCCAGCGGTGGAGCGTATCGCGCAGAAGCATGTTGGCCTCCAGATTCTGCCAGAACATTATCCTCACGTCGCCGAAGCGCTGCTCGGCGCGATAAAGACGGTGCTGGGTGACGTCGCGACCGACGAGATCCTTGCCGCCTGGGGCGAGGCCTATTGGTTTCTCGCCAATATCCTGATCGCGCGCGAAGGACGCATCTATCTCGAGCAGAAGGACACAACCGGCGGCTGGAACGGTTGGCGCGATTTTCGCATTGAGGAAGTTGTTCGGGAAAGCAGCGTCATCAGTTCCTTCACCCTGCGGCCCGTCGACGGCGGCCCGGTTATGTCACATAAGCCCGGCCAATACCTGACCTTCTGGTTCGAAATTCCTGGTCATCCACCGGTCAAGCGCAACTATTCGATCTCATCGGCGTCCAACGGCGAAACCTATCGCATCTCGGTCAAGCGCGAACCGCATGGCCTCGCGTCGAGATGGCTCCACGATGACGCGGTGGTGGGCACGATATTGAAAGTCGCCGCCCCGGCCGGCGAATTCTTCCTCGAAGGCCATCCCGAGCGTCCCGTCGTGCTGCTCTCGGGCGGAGTAGGCCTGACCCCAATGATCGCGATGCTCGAAGCTCTTGTCACCGGCGGTGCCGACGTCCCCATCCATTACATCCACGGTACACACGATCGCGAGACGCATGCAATGCGGGATCAGGTCCGTGATCTGGTAATACAGGGCAAAACGGTGCGTGCCACCATCTTCCATCAAACCCCTCGCCGCGGTGAGGTGGCGGGTAGCGACTATGATCATGCGGGGATCATCGCTGACGACTGGCTTACCGCCAACACGCCGGTGGCCGAGGCGGACTATTTTATCTGCGGCCCTCGTCCATTCTTGCGGCACGCCGTATCAGCGCTCTCGCTCGCCGGCGTGCCAGCGAGCCGTATCCATTACGAGTTCTTCGGTCCCGCCGACGAGCTGCTCGCGGCCTGAAAGAGGCGCCATGGACGAGATCACCATCGCACGCGTTGTCCACGTCGTAGCCGTCTTGTTCTGGATCGGCGGCGTCGCCTTTGTGACACTGGTGGTGATGCCGTCTGTGCGCGCTTTGCACGCGCCCGACGAACGCCTGGCCGCCTTCCACCGGATCGAGGGCCGCTTCGCGCCGCAGGCCCGCATCTGGGTGTTGCTGGCTGGCGCAAGCGGCTTCTGGATGACCTGGCAAGGGGAAATGTGGGGCCGCTTTCTCAATCCGGCATTCTGGTGGATGCACTTGATGGTCCTGATCTGGTCGATCTTCGCTGTGATGCTGTTCGTCGTTGAGCCATTGTTTCTGCATCGCCGCATGGCAATCTCGCCCGCTCCCGCAAGCGATTTTGTGCGAATGCAGCGCGTGCATCAAATGTTGTTGGCAGCGAGCATCGTCGCAGTCGCCGGGGCGGTAGCCGGAAGCCACGGTCTTATTTGAACTCTGGGCCTGAACTTAAGCGAGATGGACCTTTATCGACGAAAACAGGATTGCGCATCGGCCGCCGGCGGCGCGCTCCGCTGAGCGACAATCATCATTTTCGCCTGATGATCGCTGCCGCGCGCCAGACGGATGCGAACGATCGGTTGGAGGCGATGTCTCCGGACAGTTCGTGAACACTAATCTCTGCTACGTTTAACTGCACCACCTTGACCGCAAAGCCATTATTATGGTTGCGTCTCGTCCTTGGCTTCCAAGAGGATCAAATCCCCTGCCCGTTTCGCGTAATCCAGCGCATAGGCCAGTTCGCCGCGTGTTGCAGCATGGACATGAAGCAGAGGCTGGCCCCGCTCTACCTCATCACCAAGCCGTACAGCCATTGAAATGCCGGCTGCCTTGCTCGCAGGTGCCCCCGCGAGCTTAGCGAGCCGCGAAACCTTGCGGTTATCAATGCGGGTCACCCGTCCTGCCTGCTTCGCTGAAATCGTATATCGTTGCGATGCCTCTGGCGGGACGCGCAATCCTCCCTGCGCTTCACATATCGCCTGAAACTTGTCCCAAGCGCGACCATTGGTGAGTGTCTTCATGGCGAGCGCTCCACCCTGCCCCGCCTCGGCCTTGCCGCCGATCTCCAGCGCCGCACCCGCCAGAGTCACCGCGCGTTGACGCAGATCGTCCGGCGCGTTTCCGGCGTTCTGTAGGACCGCAAGCACATCGAACGCCTCGAGCGCCGGCCCGATGCCACGGCCAACCGGCTGTGACCCATCGGTCAGGAAACAGGTCGCGGAAAGGCCGAAGCGCGCCGCGACGCCACTGATGCGGTCGGCAAGCCGCGTCCCTGCTTCTTCGCTGCGCACCTTTGCCGTCATCCCTACCGGGATATCGATGACGACATGGGTCGAACCCGCCGAAATTTTCTTGGAGAGCACGGACGCGATCAGTTGTCCTTCGGTATCGACATCGAGTTCCCGCTCGATGCGGACGAAGATATCGTCCGCGGGACTCAAATCGACGGCGCCGCCCCAAGCGACGCAGCCGCCTTCGGCGGCGACCACCCGTCGCAGCATATCAATATCAAGCTCGACCGGCGCGAGGGTTTCCATCATGTCCGCAGTCCCTGCCGGCGACGTAATGGCTCGCGAAGAGGTCTTGGGCATGACGAGACCATTGGCGGCAACGATGGCCACCACGATCGGCGTTGTGCGATTACCCGGCAGACCGCCGATGCAGTGCTTGTCAAGAACGATCGGCGCGTCCCAGCGCAACTGCTCGCCCACATTCACCATGGCTCTGGTCAAGCCTGTTGTTTCTTCCTCATCGAGTGGCAGCGCAGCGCTGGCGGTGAGAAAGGCGGCGAGATGGACATCCGTATAACGCCCGGCGACGACATCCTCCACAATCTGCGAGAATGCCGTCAAATCAAGCCTGTTACCATAGATACGACGACGAACCTGCGCGAGCGATTCCAGCGCGGTGGGATGCGCTATTTCCACCTCCTCGCCCTCATCCACGCCCAACAGGTTCCAGGCGGTTTCCGAAAGCCCAATCTCGTCGAGAGCCAATATGTCGTCGCCCTCTGTCTGATACAGCGTCGCCTGGACCTCACATGAGCCGTGCCTGACAACCACCTGCGATCGCGCAGCGAAACCCTCCGCGCGGCAAACATCGCAATCGGCGCGCATCAAGACAATCGCCTGATGCTGACTGTGGAGGCGTAACCGATGAACGCGATGTCGCGCCGGCCGAGAAGGAATGACTGTCTCCGCCACAATCAAAGATCGAATACCTGGCCTTGGCGTGGCACGGTTGCATCCCATCCCAGTTCCCGGTCAATTCGGACGCGAAGCGCTTCCGACGCATCATCCTCTCCATGAACGATGAACACGCGTTCGGGCTTCCTGCGAAACCCCCGCAGCCACAACATCAATTCGTCGGCGTCCGCGTGGGCGGAGAGCATGGAGAGATCCGCCACCTCGGCCCGAACAGGAATCCACTGACCGTGAATCTTTACTTCCCTCGCGCCCTGCAGCATCTTGCGTCCGCGGGTGCCGGCAGCCTGAAAGCCTGAAAAGAGAATTGTGTTCTTAGGATCAGGCGCAAAAGCCTTGAGGTGGTGAAGCACGCGACCACCGCTCGCCATGCCGCTTGCCGAGATGACGACCTTGGGCCAGGAACTGGCCGAGATCGCTTTGGATGCCTCCACTTCCCGCGTGTAGGTGGCGATGCCGCAAATCGCATCGCACTCTTCCGGCGACAACCGGTGGTCATCATGATGAGCATGCAGCAGCCCAGTCGCAGAAATCGCCATGGGACTGTCCAGATAGATCGGGATATGCGAGAGTCTGCCTGAACTTTGCAGCCGCCACAGATGATAGAGGATCGCCTGCGCCCGCCCAACCGCGAAGGCGGGGATCACGACCGTGCCGCCGCGCTTTACGGTGCGGCTGATAATGGTGCCGAGCGCTTCGGTGGGATCTGCGGCGTCATGCTTCCGATTGCCGTAGGTGGACTCGATGACCACATGGTCAGCTTCCATGCCTTTGTCCGGATCGGGCATCAGGGGGTCGCCGTAGCGTCCAAGATCGCCCGAAAAAACGATGTTGCGTCCCCCCCAACTGATCTCGGCGACCGCCGCACCGAGAATATGGCCGGCACGCCGGAATTTGAGGACTGCACCTTCAGCGACTTCCGTTTCGACATCAAAATCGACCGTGGAGAAGAACTCCATCGCCCGCTGCGCGTCCTGCACGCCGTAAAGGGGGAGGGCAGGCTTGTGCTTTGTGAATCCCTGCCGATTGGCGAAGTCGGCATCCTTCTCATTAAGAAAACCGCTGTCTTTCAGGATCAGTTCGGCCACGTCGCGCGTGGCGTCCGTGGAATAGATGCGGCCTCGAAATCCGTCCCGAACAAGCTTGGGCAAATAGCCGGAGTGATCGAGATGGGCATGCGTCAGAATAACCGCATCAATGCTCGACGGCTTGATCGGCAACGTCTGCCAGTTGAGTTCACGCAGATTTTTCAGACCCTGAAACAGACCGCAATCAACGAGGATGTGCTTGTTGCCACAAGTGAGCAGATGCTTCGAACCCGTGACGGTCCCCGCGCCGCCAAGTGAGGTGAGAGTCAGCATGAACAACCCCTATTCGATGATGAAACCAAGCGCGGCCGGATCGCCGCGTCCGTTGAGCGCATCCACTTCCGCCGGCCGAAGCCACGCGTCCCTTTGTTCGGGAAAGAGGCGACGCGCTGCATCTACGACATGCGCCCAGGTTGAGCGGTTCGCGAACAGCATGCCGGCGACGTCGAGCGTGCCGCCGCGGCTGATATAGCCAAGCGCCGTGGTTCGGCCAGGCCCGCTATCGATCCGCCTGAGGAGACCCAGCATTGGCTCGGGCCGAGTATGCGATGCGATGATGCGTGGCAAGCCGGGTGGAAACAAGGCATTTACCGCTTCATCGGTCGCGGTGAAAGCTGCCTCGATCGCGTCCCGTGGAATCCTGAAACGGCCAGGTTCAAGAAGGGCGGTGACGAGCGGCCGCCGACCCCGCGCCTTCAGGCGTTGCGCCGCCTTGATCGCCTCCTCCAGCTGGTAGGCCCCGATCGCCACCAACTGTATGTCGGCCCCGGCGACCTCGCCTTCGACATGCGCCGCACCGTCCGTCACCAGGCGCTGCGCTGTTTCGCCGGCGAAGCGATGCGGCATGTCGCGCTTTGATACGATCAAGCAGGCAATCTCGCCGCGGCCAGCGTAAATCGTTCGAAGCGCGGCTACCGCGCTGTTGGCATCGACCGGGAACATGACCCGCGCGGTGTCGGACATCTCGCCGAACAGCGCCTCGCCAATGGTCGGGTCCTGGTGGGACTGCTCGTTCTTGGAATTCTCCCAGCTATGCGATGTGACAACGAGCGGCACCGAAATCCATCCAGGATCCTGGCCAACCTCGCGCTGGCGGCGGGCAAAGACGATCTCCTGGCGCAACGCCCCGAGCATCTTCACCGCGAACGCCTCATAGCTGATAATCAGATTGAGACCGCCCTTGTTGGCGAGCGCCGCGCCCGCCACCGCTTCTTCGTTCAGGGCAGTGACGACCGCGCCGTCAATAGCCTCCGCGACCCCCGGCTCGGGCACGGCGACACGGTGGCGCAGCCTTTCCAGTGCCGCGCCCATATGGTTCGAACGCATCTCATCAGGATTGCCCACGCGAGGACGGAGGCCCGGATTGGCATCGACCAGGCGTACAAACCAGTCATCAAGCGCATGCATGGCGCAACTTGCCGGAGCACCCGCCCGTGTCCAGTCACCGTCTGGAAGCACCGGAAGCGGCGGCTTGCGCACGGCCAGTGGGTGACGGCTCTCGAGCGCTCGGCCCTGCGTCTCATGCTCAGTGAACGCTGCGACAGCGCGATCGAGTTCAGCCGGCCCGACGAAGAGCGCGCGCGCGGCGGTATTGAAACGGTTTCGCGCGGCTTCGTCCTCGGCCGGATTGGTACCAAGTGGAAGGTTGTGCGCGGCATTGGTTCCGGCGCCGGGAAAGCCGAAGCCTTTCACCGTCTCGGCGATCACATAGGGGATCGGCGCCGGATAGACATGCCGCGGATCCGCGGCGAAGCGCTCCAGGTCGACTTCGGCCTGCAGGATCCCGCAGACAAAAGCTGCCGGATCCCGTCCATCGATCACCTGCGGTGCAAAGCCATTGAGTCTCAAATGTTCGGAGAACCATTCGGCGGCGCCCTGCTGCGCGATCTGGACCCGCTCCTCTATGCGCCGGCCGTTCAGGATCATCACCGGTACGATCAGCCCAGAATCCTCGGCGCGCCACCAACGGGGCGTCCAATCCGAGCCTCGCTGTTCTTCAAATGCGCCGTCGCTGAGAAAGGCCACGAGCCGCTCCCCGGGGAGCGGCATATGGGCATATTGCACTTCGGCGAAGCCGAGATAACCACCTTCGGAAACGGCACCCGCCGTGTTCGGTCCGGCATGGCTCCCAAGAGGAACGGCCGACGCTCCATCTGCGCCGATCCTGTATGAATAGAAATCGGCGACGAGACGCGACAAACCTGCCTCGCTCCGATCATAACGCCCCTTCTGGGCGGGCGAGACATCGCCGGTGAGGGCATTCACCGCCTCGATCGCGGCGACGCAGTGCCCCTGTCCCATCAACCAGGCGCGCGTCGTGGCGGTGAGCGCGTTGGCCGCCAGATAGCCCACGAAGGCAGGAACCATATTAAGCGATCCGCCGGTATGACCTTCCGGCGCCGTCTTGAAGGCATCCCGGGCCAGCGGCTCGCCTGAGAGATCCACGCGCTTGGCATAAGTCATATGGATAACGGTCCACATCGCTGCGGCGGTGAGCCTGTCCGCCGCCGCAAGAATGGAATACAGCCGCCCGGGTTCGAACCTGCCTGATCCGGCGAGCCTTCCGACACGATCAATCGTCTCGTCGCTATGCACAATGGGGCCATAGCCGCTCCGCCAGACTTCGTCTTCACTCATATCGACAACTCCCGCCAGCCTTCATCAGTCTCCGTGCCGTTCCACGCCGCCCATCCAAGAGGGGGGATCGCTCGCCGGAAAGGAATCGACCCCCGCTCGATCCACTTCATCCATCGGCTCGGGCGGGCACCGATGTCGGACGTTTCCACCCCCAACCGCTTCCGGGCCAGCGAGCGCCCGCCCAATCATCGGAGCCAATGCGATCGCGTTGCTCGCATGACTGACAGAGTCGGTCGAAACGATCCGGCGACATAGCGGGCTGAGCTGTTCGAAGGCATCTCCAGCGAAAATGGCGTGAACAATCACGACGATGGGCAACGTCAACCCGCGAAGCGCGAGCTGCCGCGCCGCTTCGATCAAGGTCCGTCCTGATGAAGCAATGTCGTCGACCAGCACCGGTTGGCGGTCGCGCCAACGTGAAAGATCGGGTAACTCAATGTCCACGTTCCGGTCGCCATGGCGAATCTTGCGAGCGACCGCATAGGGAGCGCCGACCTGCGCCGCGATGGCTGCAACCCACTGTTCGCTCTCTGTATCGGGTCCGATAAGGAGCGGATTGTCGACATTGGTGGCAATCCAGTCCGCAAGGAGAGGTGCGGCTTGAAGGGCGATGGCCGGCATCGAGTAGAGATCCGTCAGAGCAAGATAGCGGTGCAGATGGGGATCGACCGTGACGAGCCGGTCAAAACTCGATGAGAGGAGGCGTGCAAAACTGCGCGACGTCACTGCCTCGCCCGTTTGAAACCGTCGATCCTGCCGCATATAGGCAAGGTAAGGTGCAATCAGGGTGATGCTTCGCGCGCCAAGCGAACGCGCCCCATCCGCCGCGAAGACAAGCCGCAAGAACCCCGCATCGGGCCGAGCGAGCGTGCAGACGAAGACGACCGATCTGTCCTCAACGTCGGAAAGTATCCGCACATAGGTTTCCCCATCCGGAAAGCTTCTCGTCTCCACGGCGCCGAGTTCCCAGCCCTCCGCATCCGCGAGCAGGCGGGCAAAGCTCTCGTTCCCAGCCAGTGGCATGACGAGGTGTCGGCTTGACTTGCCTGCATTCTCAAATGTTGTGACACGGATAGTTGGATCATCGCTCATGATTGCAATTCCACGCCCTCACACGCGTCCCGTCGCCCGATCGACCGAAGCGATAAGGCGCCTCTCGGGCAAGGGCTTTTCCAGAATTTCCACAAAGATCGCGTCGCCCTGCGCCGCAGCGACATAGTCGACACGGTGCGCCGTGACCAATATGGCTGGGCTCGTCCAGCCATTGGCGCGCAAGCTGCGAACCAGCGTAATCCCGTCCATGCCGACCATGCGAAACTCCGTGATCAGGCAGAGCGCTTGGGTGATGGCGGGATCCCCCAAGGCCTGCACCGGACTGGAATGCGCACGAACATCATAACCGCAGCCCTGGAGGGTCAGCTGGCACGATCGGCGGACCATGATGTCGTCGTCGACCAGGACGATCCGGGGGCGGGCCGGTGATGCCGGGGCAGTCATTTCTTGCATCTTCGCACGAGCCAATCTGTCCTTGATCGTTTCCAATATGTGTCCGTATGGTGACGCGTGTCCCTACGTAACGTTCCTATGTTTTGAGCGCACCAATGCCTGTTTGCCGAGGTGGCACTCGCTGGTTGGACGCCCGCGAAAGGTGAGCGCGTAGCATTGCTTATTCGGGGCGGCTCCGCGCTTCCGTATCGTCACCTTAAGAAACGACTGGAGCATCGAGAGTGACAGATTCGCACGCGTTACCTAATTCGGGCGCTCAAATCATATGATCCGCAGGCAGCGCGTTCCCACTCAATCGCTACCGCTGTCGCGTCTGATACGGCCGATCACGTGACAGCCCAGTCCACGGACGCGATGTTGCAACTAGGGTATCTCGGCCTTGCGCTCGCGCTCGGCTTGTTGATTGGTGTCGAGCGCGGATGGGCCTATCGCGAAGCTGAGGCAGGTTCCCGCATTGCCGGGATTCGCACCTTTGGGCTGATCGCTCTTGCGGGCGGCCTGGCCGGACTGGTCGGCTCGACGGTTCATATCGCTCTCGCGACCATATTGATCGCAGCAGTGGCTGCGCTCGTGGTGATCGGATATCGGCAGTCTCTCGCAAATGCCCCTAACGTCAGCGCAACGATGGCCATCGTCATGCTGCTGACGCTCTGTATAGGATTGCTCGCGACGATCGGCCAACCGATCATCGCTAGCGTCACAGCTGCGGTTGTCACGCTGGTCTTATCGCTTCGGCGTCAGTTGCATGGATGGCTCGGCCGCCTCAGTGAAATCGAAGTTCAGGCCATAGCGCGTTTTGCACTGATCGCTCTTGCGATCCTGCCCCTTCTCCCCGACCGCGCGATGGGTCCCTATGAAGCGTGGAACCCGCAACAGCTCTGGATGATGGTGGTTCTTGTCTCCGGGCTGTCCTTCGTCGGCTATGTTGCATCGAAGAGGTTCGGGCCATCGCGTGGCACGATCGCCACGGCCGCTGCCGGCGCGATGGTGTCCTCGACGGCAGTCACCGCCTCGCTTGCGACCCGTCTTCGAGCGAACGATGAAGCGCCAGGTATATTGATTGCGGGCATCGCGGCAGCGTCCGCGGTCATGCTCCTGCGTGTTCTGCTGATGGTTGCCGTTCTCTCGCCCTTTGCCCTGCGATCACTCACTTTGATCATCGGCCCTGCGGCATTGATCAGCCTCATCGCCACTTGGTGGTCGTTGCGCACAGTGGCCAAGCCACAAAGCACCGAGGAGAAGCAGTTCGTACTTCGCAACCCGTTCGATCTTGGACCAGCGTTGATTCTCGTTGCGCTGGTCATGATCCTTTCCCTTATCGCACGCTGGGTCCTTGCCCGTTTCGGCGATGCTGGTCTGGCTACAGTCCTCGCCATTTCCGGCATGGTGGATGTCGATTCCGCCATCATCACCATGGGAGGACTCCCGCCCTCCAGTCTTGCGCCGGTCACTGCAGGGCTCATACTGGCGGCGCCAGTTCTCCTCAACACGCTCTTGAAGGCAGGTATCGCCATCGGGATTGCGGGGACGCGTCGCGGCCTTCCTGCAGCACGCCCGCTCCTTCTCAGCATGGCCGGAGCGTTGCTGATGCTTCCGCTGCTGCTGATCGATGTGCGTCTGCCCTTCTGAAAGACATCTCAGCTGTGAATCGGCGAAAGGGCGAAACTGGTCTCCTGACAAGGGCTCCGAGGGGCAGCCCTTGTCAGGAGTGATCGTCATTACTCGCTATGGAGCAAGGGCCGAATGGCGCCCCGTAGTGCGTTCCCTCGGCCGCGTCACCCCCCGCCCCGGCGGATGGAGGCCTGCGTGAGGCGTGTCGAGGCGCGTGCGACGGCGCCGCGCCGCAAAGCTCTCGCTAGCGGCATTGGATGCTCGGCAAAAACTACGGGGATTCCCCAAGTGTGTCGCACCTACCGGCATTTTACGTTGGCCGCACAGGCAAAGGAGGTGATCGATGCTCAAGGATCTTGTCGCAATCGTGGACAATGGTGACAAGAGCGCGGCATTTGTGCAGCGCGCGATCGGGTTCGCCGAAGCGCAGGATGCCCATTTCGCGATGACCTTGCTGACCGATATCTTCTGGGATCCTGCGACCCTGCCGCCCTATGAAGCCTATTCCGGTGTGTTCGAACAAATCGAGGCCGAACAGTCGCGCCGGATCACAGCGGTCAAGACACTGGTCGAGCATGCACCGATTGCTGTCGAAGTGCGCGCGGTGACCGACGCGCCAGCCTATTTGAACGGCGCAGCGAGTGTCGACGGCCGCTATGCCGACATGCTGCTGGTCGGCGGGCCGTCGGCCTTCGAAAACCCTAAGTTGCGACGCCGCAG
>ERZ1292644.489-Hain-H14-01um-R2-489-length-26662-cov-8_pt2 | contig 25444 bp, 39 predicted proteins | sample MGYA00564402_ERZ1292644 | MGnify/ENA primary metagenome ERZ1292644 (study PRJEB36523, sample SAMEA6512644) | groundwater metagenome | collected 2019-01-09 | study: AquaDiva: Metagenomics assemblies of 32 groundwater samples
ACAAAATCATTAAATACTTCGTCTGTTACTTTTTCTTTGTCTGTTATTGAGATATAGATTTTCATTTTTTTAAACAGGGAGAGATAAGTCAGTGCGGAACCGCAAAAACTTATCCTACTCCCCCTGTCTGTTCCCCACTTAAAGAAATAAAATACTAAACCCCGCTATCAGTATAAGTCCCACTGTCAGAAATTCTTTTATCGTTTCCTTCATAATGTTTATTAAGTAATTTTTCTATGTAATCTAAATCAGCTTCTTTAAGCTCATAGAAAACTACTCTTTTACTTTGCTCATCCCGTCTGGCTAAAGCCACAGGAGAGCCGTTAGAAATAATTAATGAAACGTCTTTTATAATTTTCATATTTAATTTTTTAGACCTTTCATAACAATCGCATTTAACACTGCCGCACCAAGTTTTTCTTTAAAAATAGGATCGTTTATTGCAGAAGAAATAAGTTCAGTAATAAGATTATGAATTTGTACAAGATTATCTTCAATGGCTTTTTCTATAACTTTTCTAATTGGGCTTGAATAAGAATTTTTAAGTTCTTCTTCAAGGTGTTCTGGAATAGCTTTTACTAACATTGCCTGTATTGTTTCTTTTTTTATAATAATATCTTCCATAAAATTATAATTTTTAACTTTTTAATCCTTGGCTATCAGGTTGCCGCCCCGACTTTTTATATTTTTTTAATTTTTTTGATAGTTCCTTTATATATCCAATCAGGATGTCCCCACCTCGCAAAATTTTCATTGGGATTTTCGTGCGTAGCAATAATTATCCATCCGTGATATTCTCCAGCGAAAATTCCTGTACTTCTTTGTAAATAATTCATCTTTTCAGTCTTTTTTTCTAAATCTTTATCGTCATACCATCCGTTAAAAGAAAAGGTATCAAACCATTCAATTTCATAATTTTTTCCTTTTATAAGTTTCATTTAAACAGAAAAAGCCGTTTGATTGCTAATGAGAGCAAAGGGATTTCTCCCTAATCAAACGGCTTTTGCCGATAATCTCTCATTAGTCTTATAATCCCACTATACCCCTCCCTAAAATCCTGTCAAGTCCCTAAAAGTAAAGTTATCCACAATCAAAATCCCGCTTGCGTGTAAAGCGGGAATTTTGATTGGAGATTCAGAGTCTGGCCGATAAGACTTACCGACCATACTCCGGCGAGGTAAACCCCGCTTACGCCCCTTGGTTAGAGGCGTTAGCGAGGTTCACTTTTGAGTTAAATAATTTTCCTCTTATTCCCCACGTTCCACTTTTTCTATGACAATTAAGACATAGAGTGCGGCCATTAGAAATATCAAAACGTAAATCAGGATATAAAGCCCAAGGTTTTATATGGTCAGCATGATTTTTATTGTCTTTTATTCCGCAAATTTGACAAATATAATTATCTCGTTTTTTAACTTTTTTTGCCCACCTTCTTGCCTCTAAACTTTGACGCAATCGTTTATTTTCAGGATAAGCATCTCCTAACCAATTAGGATTTTGAGAACTTTTTGACCACTTTATCCAACAATTATTATTACAAAACATCCAATAATGTTTTCGTCTTAATTTTGTAGGATATTTATAACTTTTATTTTTGCAGTAATGGCATTTAATATATTTTCCTTTTTTAATACCCAAGTGACCAAATGCCATCTTTTTAATAAATTCAATACTTCTTTTTCTTCCTGTCTGCCATAATCTTTGACATCTTTGAGAACAAATAAGTCCTTTGTTTGGAAAACGGATTTTAATTTTTTTATTACAGATAACACAATTTGAAAAACTGCACCCCAAACAATGTAAAGAGTGAGAAGCAAGGGGTAAAAAAAGATTATCACATTTTAAACAATTTTTACTTTTTTTTGCTTTCCAAATATTTTTCATAACAATTTTTCCAATGCGAATAAAGTCCATCATTTAACATAGCATGGGCTACAGCTCCTTGATATTCTGGTCTTCTCCACAACTTTTTTGTCTCTTCAATTGTTGTTTCTGAAGATATAACTTTATATATTTTAGCATATTTAAACCATGTAAAAAATTGAAATTGAAACAGGCCGTATGAAGAATAACCGGTAATCTTTTTATCGTTCTCATTTATGGCGGCCGGATTTCCGCCCGATTCACAAGTCATTATGTTATTTCTTAATTCTGTTTTTGTTTCCGCGTTTTTTAAAATATCCAACTGTCCGTTAAGCAAGGATAATAATAAACCAAGCTCTGTGAAAAGAGTTGTAAGATTCATAGTTTTTTAGTTTTAACCAATTCGTCCCAAAACTTTCCCGTTAGAATCGCTGAAGAAGTTTTTGGCGAGATACGAAAGTCCCGCAATAAAACCTATTTTGAGGAGAGAAAACCAGTCAAGCGTGTCAAAAGTAAAACCCGGAGTATTAAGAATACTAGCTAGGGTTGTTAACGTGGGGGCTAAAATTGCTACTATTAACCCCTTAATAAAATCTGATTTTCCTAAACTAAATAAATTAGACATTTTTTTTATTTAACAATAATTTAAGTTTCTGCCAGAGGGCGACTAGCTCCCCCAACAAAGAAACTTGTTTTTTTAAAACTTCTATGTTAGGTGTGGTGTCCGATAAGTCCAATAGGTCGGAAGCCCAAGTGTCCGATAATAGCGTCCCATAACAAGTCTTTTCGTGGTGTCCTAAAAATCTGCGGTGAGGAAGTATTTTATCTTTTGAGATTAGATATTCCTTCGCCTTCTTATTTATAAGTTCTTTTAAAGTTTGAGTTTGTTCTAGGGTGGGTAATTCTACATCTCCATTACCAGCCAAACATATCGCCAGAGATTTTAAATTAAATCCTATGGTGTGCATCCCCTCGTCTATATCAGCACGAGCTTGAATTAACTTGCCAGATTTCTCTATAAAATAGTGATAACCTACATAAAAACCAAGCGAGCTTTTAGTAAATCCCTTCTGTCTATGAAATTGATTAACTATATCAAAACGGGGAGCATTGGTTTTAACCGGTGATGCCTCTGTATGAATTATTAAAAATTCTGGTTTGTTATAAGACATTATAAAGAATGATAACCAATAAAGTGATAATTATTGAAAGCGCGAAAGGACTTCCTAAAATTAAAAATAAAGCTATGCCGACTTCTTCCCAAAAACTTTTCACATCAGTATTTCGGCTAAATAATTTTTAACTATCTCAAAAGCCCTTCTTCCCCAGCTCCAACCCCTGTTTTTAACTTCAAAAGCGGGCATATCATTAAAAACATAACATCCATACGAAAATTCTTTATTAACTATTGAACGAGGAAAATAAAAATATCCTTTATCTCCTATATCTGTTCCGTTGGAAAGTTGGGCTATTAAATAAATCTCCCCCGCGATTTCTTTCCAGCCTACGATAGCAAAAGCGTGTCCAAATCCTTCCTTATCTAAATTGAATTTCGGGATAATCCCTCCGCTTGTCCGTGTCCAGACGCTACGCCATAAACACCCAGTGAGGATAGCTTGTTTATTTTCTAGGTTAGCCCAAAGGGTGGCGCGAATATCATCCATAAGGTCATACTGTCCTTTAACTGCTAGATAGCTCTCTTTTTTAAAATAAGCGGCTTTATTATCTAATTCTGTAGATATTTGTGAGCCATCTCTTGGTAAATTCTTTGGATCGTCCTCTTGAGCCAAAAATCCCCATTTGATTGCCGCGCGACAAATATCACGGAGGGTTAAGCCCCAACTTTCAGAATCGCCTGTTAATTGTTTTCCTTTAGCAAAAGTATAATCGGGTGAGAGTAAAATTTCATCTTGTATCTCTGCCAAAGCCGAAGCCGCGTAAGCCGCGCATTTATCGCTATTGCCTTGATTTTTAATCTCCAGTGCGGGTATAAAAAACTCTTTAGGAAGTTCCTCTAAAGAAGGTAAAGAAAAAAGCGAACCAAATCTGACGTCTCTTTTATCGGGTTTAAGGGGAAGTAACCCTCCTCCCAATTCATTTTTTAATTCGTATCCCGTCATCTTTGAAATCTTTTAAAATATAAATAATCTCGGTATTTTGTTCTAACATTTTATCTATTTTAGTTTCTAAATGTGTTAGATGATTTTCTTCTATGGCGGTTATTTTAGTGTCTATGTCTTTTATTCCATTACCATTTTTAATCCAACCCATTTTAATTAAAACCGGCTTTACTAGGTCTTTAGCAAAAAGAAGCATTATCAGAATTATTATAAGTGTCTGGGGGAAATCAAAAGGCATTATAATTCATCCCACTCAAATGTCCCATAAGTGGTATTTAAGAAATTTTAATCATATCAAGCTACCGTTACCGTAACCTGTTTAGTTATATTTCCAGCAGGCCCAATACAAGTCATTTGATATATAGTAGTAATGGCAGGATTTACTGCCTTACTTCCTAAAATATCTGTACTTGTTGTCCAGGAAGCAGAGCAAGAAGTAGCTTTATCGGCAGACCAATTTAAAACTGTTGAAGCGCCGGGAGCAATACTGGTAGGAGTGGCGGTTAAATTTAAAGTAGGAAGTTTGGGGTTAATTACACCTGTTGTTATTCCTTCCTGCACTTTTGCTTTTAAATCATTTATTTGTTGAAATAAGGCCGTTTTTTTTGCATCAATTTTATCGTATTCGGTCTGTAACTCTTCTATTTTAGCTTGTAAATTAGTGATATTATAAACAGTTTCTTTATGTACTGTTTCAATCACATCTTCGTATTCTCTCCAAGCAAAATTATCTATTTTTTCTTTAATCATATTTTTAACGTCTAAATCTTATAAAAGGCGATAAAGCCGACCTATATGGACCACTGGTTCTTGTCCCGTGATTTGCTTTGCCGCTAAAATCTGGTTCAAATGTTCCCGAAGTTACACCTATCAATGGCCAATAACCAACTAGTCCAACTCTGGTAGCGTGTCCATAGTAAAGAGTTCTCACCTCTGCGGCCGTCAGCGCGCGGTTATACACCCGGACTTCGTCAATGAGGCCGTCAAGAAAGTTCACGAAGTCTGTGGCGGCTGTATCGTTTCTCGCTCCAAACAATGTTGGGTTTGTGTTAGAAACCAACCCAGTGAACGTACCTCCATCATCGGACGTCCCATAACTTGTTTCTACGCCGTTAATGTAAATGCTCATGCTGGAGGAAGTTGTCCCCCCAGTCCACGTGCCTACAATGTGATTCCATCTATTTAGAGGAACTGCACCCGAAGCAGATCGTCTATTGATGCGTCCGGTAGCATAACTGGTAGTGATGAGGTAGAGATTTGCTATACCTCCTGAATTGATACTAAACACATACGAACCATTCCCAGTCGTGCTTTGATATTTGGCGATGATCGTATCGGTTTGATCCGTCCTCTGATAAACCCAGAATGCAAAACTCCTTGCAGTCGTTCCCGTGAAATCCAAGGCCGTCGCCCCCATCGTGACATAATCATCCACCCCATCAAAATTCAACGCCTTGCCGTTTTGTGCGTAAAATAATCCCGCAAAAATTAAAATGATAAAAAGTTTTTTAATTAACATTTTCATCAAAGCGAAGTCCCGATGCTTTATCTAAAAAGAAAACTCCATTTTCCACCGTATCATTAGCATTAGTTCCCGCTCTTTCATAAATAATTATTAAATCATCCCCTCCGGTGAGGGTCAAAGAAATTGAGGTAGTGGTGGCATCAGCGTTGTAGTTGGCCGTACCGTGCACCACAAAACGACTGGCGGCGGTTGAAGAAGCATTTAGTAAAACAGTCAATCCAGTAGTCAAAGCCCCATAAGCCGACCCGCCCGTTCCTCCGTCAAATGAGGGTCTAGTGGTAGTAGCATATATATCCCAGATTGCGTTGCCAGAAGTAGTAGCGGTAAGCGTAGTAACCACTAAAGCGCTTGGAGTTGAGGCAATATCTCTAGGTATTCGCATTGTGCAGATAATCCTTGAAGAAGTGGCGTTTAGAGCGTGTATGGCTGGATAATCTCCTGCGTAGTCAAAGAAAGCACCGCCCGGAGCGAAAGTGGTGGAAGTTACCTGAGGAGAACAAGTGTCAAAGACTTTTTCGGTGGTTAAGGTGGCTGTAGGTGTTCCTCCGCCAGCCCCCGCGCAAGTCCCTGCGGGTGTCAGAAGACATCCGCCAGTTAAGACAATCCCGTTGGTAAAAGTTGAAGTTCCAGCACCTCTGATATTGATAACTCCGGTAGTCTCAATAACACCCGTTGTAGTAGTAGAAATTCCAACTCCTAATCCATTTGAAACAAGAAGATTAGAAGTAGAAGCAAGACTATTAACAGTATTCACTGAAAATATAGTGGTACTCGCGGAATTTATAATTCTAAAAGCGTGTAGAGTGTTGATTGGCGTTTGAATTGTGGTTGAGCCGTAGATTGCCAGAGTGGATGTCCCATAAAGAGACAAGGGTGTAGTAGTTCCTATGGTAAAACCAAAATCAACCGCCCGTGTAGTTGTGGCAGGACTGGAAATAAAAGTTAAAGGAGCGCCTAAAAGTCCTTTTTGATTTGCCGCCAAAAAAATCAGAGCAATTATTCCCACTATTCCTGTGCCTATAAGAAAACTTTTCATATTGTTATGGATAAAACAATACTTCCGCGAGAACCCAAAGCGTCTGTCCCGCTTGCGGGGTCGCCACTTGAGAACCCAGCGTTAAAACATTGCCCGATAAAGTCCAATCGTTGTCTCTGTCTAAAGTAAAAGGAAATTGTGAACCCCAAACTCCGATAACTTGAGTGGTATCAGGCGGCAAAGTAAATGAACGAGTTAAACCATCTACAAAACTCGTAAGATTAACAGGTCTCATTATTGGAACTTTAACTCTTCCCATAGCTTTGCCTCTTGGTATTCTAACAATCATTTCTTTTAAGGCGTTTATTTCTTCTATCAACCCCCGTATATTTTCTTTGTCTAATCTATCCTCACCTTTTAAAGTTTCTAATTTATCTCTAACTTGTAAGGCGGTGTCGGATGAGCCGTCTTTTCCCGCAAGACCTATAATAAATTCTCCGTCTTTACCATCCTTGCCATCTCTACCGGTCTCACCTTTATCACCTTTAGGCCCCTGTGGGCCTATGATTGATTTTCCTTGAGACCCTTGATCCCCTTTATCACCTTTAGGGCCATCCGGCCCCGGAACTTCAGAATCTTTGCCATCTCTGCCCTTTACACTTTCAAATATCTTATCTAAATTTGGAATATCTTGTTTAACTTCATCTATCTTTTGGTTTAAATCTTCGGAAATTTTATCTACTTTATTTTCTACCGTCTGAATTTCATCTAATAATAATAAATGACTATCACCACCGCCTTTTTCAGCGATTTTTAATAATAGTTCATCGTGTTTTGATAATTTAGTCATTTAAATAAATCCCAAATACTGTGTGTAGTTGCTGGTCTATCTATTTTTTGAGCAGGTACTTCTATTTTAACAGCAAAAGTGGAATTTAACTGAATTTGTCTTTGACGGGCTTCTTCTAACGTCTTAATTTTATTAACTAATTCGCCAATCGTATTTTTTAGTAATTGATAATTGCTTGTTGCTTCCAATTCTTTTATTCTTTTTTCTAATGCGTTATTGCGTTCAAGTTCGTTCATTTGAAATAATGCTAATTCCTGCGACATACTATTAACTTTTTGTTCTAGTTCTTGCATAGATTTTGTCTATTGACTTGATTTATTGATTATGTTATACTTATAAGATGACTACATTCTTTTCTTTATTACTTATTATCGGAGTTATTATTGGAGGAATCGCCTTAATTATATCGTTTCCTTTAGCATCTATTGCTATTATCTTGTTATTGTTACTTCTTAAGTAACGATTCTAAAAGTTCTTTCAATGCTTTCTGTTGGTCTGCTCGATTTGGTTTTCCTATTTCTAACGCTTTTCCGGCTAAGTCCATTAAGCCAGTTCTAATTCCTCCGGCAAATCCCGTTGATGGTATCGTGTCAGGATATAATCTCCTCATTTCAGTTGCGAAAGTAATCAGATCGTCTGCTCTTGCGCCTTTATATCCTAATTTCCGTGCCACAACATCCATTTCTTCCACTATCGCTCTATAGTCCGCGGCACTCAATGCATCGCTATCCAACCTGCGTAAATTTGTTTGAGCAAATTCTGCCGCGTCAATACCTTTAGTAGTTTCATACTTTCCTTGTTTTATAATCGTGCTTTCAATATCATCTTGAAGCGTTACGATATTTCTATATGCTTTATTTAGTTTTCGTATATCTTCAGGAGAAACTTCATCAAGGGTGTTGGTAAATATATCACGAAAAACACGGAATAAACTGGATTTTTCTCCTTCTCCGACATCCACTAAAATATCTCCCAACCCCTCCATACGGGTTTCTCTTTGGAGTTTAGAAAAAAGCTGATCCATGTCATACACTTGACGGGGAGTCATACTTCCTCCTGATTCTCTTGCCAAAGTATAAAGCTGTTGTATTCGTGTTCTTTCTGCGGGAGTAAATTTTCCAAGAAAGTTCAGTTTGCCTTTGATCGGAGTAATACCATTTTCCATCAAGATATTATCAAGCATGGCAAAGGGTTTTTGCATCTGCACAATAACCGTTTTTGAAAGTTTATTTACCGCTTCGCCGATTTTCGCACCGATAGTTTTTCTTTGTTTTTCAATTAGCCCATACTGCTCTCCGGCGGCTTTCCCCGCCACAATTTCGGGTCTTTGTTTAGGCTTCAAGGTTTTACTTGAGTTTTCAGAAATATCTACAATTTCTTTGTATGCTTTTATAGTTGGTTCATCTGCTTGTTGAACAGTATTGATAATTCTTTCATCCAAATTAGATTTAATCGCAGTTTGAACTACCGGAGCACTTTCTCGGATTCTCATACCTCTTTCTGCGGACTCCTGTAATCCTTCTTGTACGCGTCCGACAAATCTTGGGATTCTTTCCGCTACTTCTTTGGTTGTTTGAATAACTCCTGATACAGCTTCGGGGATTCTTTCTGGTATGGCCTCACTTATAACTTCGGCTGTTTTAGTAACCGCTTTTTTCTCTAATCCTCGACCTGCGCCAATTACCTTTCCTGCTACTTTTAGAACAGGCGGTACTAATCCCCCAATAGCCGTACCAATGCCCGGAATTAGGGCTTCTTTGCCCTCTCCGGCTACTAATCCCTCCCCTACGTCATATAAATACCCCGTACCAACTCCTAGAGCGATATTTTTCAGCAGGTTAGCCCCTGCACCGGCCGGAAGTAGTGTCGATCCGACCTGAATACCGGCACCGATATTTTCTAGTATTGTGGGCTTCTTTATAAATTGTCTTTCTTCTTCCGTAGCTGTGGCTCTGGCGATATTTGATCCAATAACATCAACAGCTTTGCCAAATCCAAGTGCGCCAGCGATTTTCTCACTAATCGTCTGTTTTTCAATTCTTTCGGGAGATATGGGAAGCACACCCAATGACGTAACCTCATTCGGCTTTACTCCTGCCTTTTTTATTGCTTGGTCAAATGTAAAGATAGCCATATTATAATATATCGGTTAGATTTCCGTCTGGTAACACTCTGTATTTTACACCTCCAATTTCTAAAGTTTCTCCCACAGTTCTTTCAACACCACCCATTTTAACTTTAGAATATCCGTAAATTGAGAGTTGCTGTGAAGCCAAAAGATTGTCAAGTGTATTTTTCATAGAAGTCTCCAGCGAAGAGAGGGCCTTTCCGCCTTTATCAGAAATGCCACCTAAAAACTTGTTACCCAATTCACTAGGCATTAAAGTAGCTAACCTACTATATTCCTGTTCGGTAACCGCAGCACCAGAACGAGCCAATAACAATTTACTCATGAATTCAGCCCTGAAAGTTCGATAATCTTGCCTATTTTGTGTTGTAAAGAATGCCGCCCCGATTCTTCCTATAACTCCGGCATTGATTTTACCAAACCTGTCTTTAAGCGCCGGTAGAGTTTGGTTTACGATTTCGTTTAATGCAATAATACCAGCTTCTTGTGTCGGACTTAATGCGGATGATTTTGTGCCGGTGTTTGTTGAAACTAACGCACCATCCGGCTTTGGCATTTGCTTAGCCATAGCAGTAACTTGTCCCACATTCAAACCAGATAATTTTAACTCTGCCGGAGAAGGAAGTTTGCCTGTATCGGAGTATTGAGAAGCATAAGCGTCTAAATCGCCGCCTGCAGTTATTCCATCACCCGTTGGTGCGCGTCCCGCCACACCTTTCTGTCTTATATACTCAAAATAACCCATAGTTTGAGGAATCAGTCCTTTTGCTTTTGCACTCTCAAATTCTCCTATATCTCCCGTGACCTTTTCTTGCTTCTGAACCAGCCCTGTTGCAGTAGCAATCTGCAATGCTGATATAGGGTCTGCTTTTCCTATAGCGTTTAGAGCAACCGCTACGCTCGGATATTGAGCGGTAGGAATAAAGTTTTGAGCGTTTTGAGCGGCGGTGTTGGCGATTTTTAAAGCTTCTTCGGTATTACTTTTAGCTTTGGCTATTTCCGCCTCTTTTGTTTTTTGAATCGCCAGTTGAGCGTTTGCCCGATCCTTTGTTTCCTTATCAATCTTTGGGTCTTTTAATAAGAGCTCTAAATTAGCCATATTGATTTTAATTGCTTCTTCCTGCGGGCCGTATTTAGCGGCCACGGCTCTATCTACTAGCATTTGAGAATTGGCTATGTTTCCTTTCATTGCTTCAAAGGAAGCCTGTAGGGTAAGAGCTTGAGAAGCTATAGTCCCTTGCTGTAGAAGATTTTTTCTTTGTTCTGAAGCAGTAAGCGGGGCAAGTCCTCCTGTGGTAATTCCTCTGCCTTGCGCTTGCTGTTGCATTCGTTCGGGTATCAAAACATTATACTGATTTTGCAGGTCTTGAGATTGCAATTGAAGTCCTTTGATTTGAGCGGTTATGTCGGTAAACGCTTTTTGTTGTTCGGGAAGTCCTTGCGCTTTTTCTTGTTCTTGAGTAAAAGCCGTTCTTCCTGTAAGAGCTTCATTCATTTTTTGAATACGGGTTGTTAATTCGCTCGCCTCCTCTGTTTTTGGAGTTGCGGGTAAAGTAGTATCAATACCACTAATTGACGGAACGACAGAAAGACTTGGTGTTTGAAAATTAGTTGGAGTTATGGGCGTAAGCGAATCTCCCGTAATAGGCGCGCCAAAAACAGCATTAGGGTCAATGTTTGGATTGAGGGCTAACTGTTCTTTTGGATAAAAGTCTTTATTTAGCGCCATAGTTTTACGCTGAACCTTTTATAATTCCCACCGATATTAAATCAGTTCTGATTCTATTTAATAAAGTTACAATATCGTTTATAAGGGTTACTTCGTTTGCTGAATAAGTAGAATCTGCTGTACCGCTTACCACCGCCTGTGCTACTGCTGCTGGCTGAATTATTGGTGTAACATTCCATAGACCAATTTTCTGTCCTGTGGCTGTTCCTATTCGTGTTCCTGTTCCTGTATTTAATTCTATATTACGTCCATCCTGCATTTGGATACTTTTAGAAAATTGATACCTATTTGTTCGCACCAAATCAAAAAGTAAATTCTCTAAAAGAGTAAGTCGTTTATTGGATTGCGTTAGTTCCTCCCTTAATGTTTCTTCTGGCATATTAGTCAGCTATATACTTTTTACCTAGTATTTCCTCCCTAAATTCAAAGCCCGTAACAATAGCTCCGCCGGTAGTAATAATTCTAAAAGCGATATTTTTATATTGTTTCGGCAATGCGGCTCCCGAACTTTCTATATTATTAGCCGTATGCGAAATAGAGGCATTTGTGCTGTTGCTAAATATAGTTGTCCAAGAACTTATCCCGTCATCAGCGTCAATATTTATCGCGTAATCAACTTGGACAACTCCGGCAGTTACCATTGAATCGGTCATTATAGAAACTTCTGATAAATCTTTATAAAAAGATTCATCAAATCCGTGCCTGCTCCCGTCATAAATAACTGTCTCAATAATAGTATTTGCGGAATAAGTAGTATCGGTAACTTCAACCGTCTTTCTAGTATTATATGTCGCTCCCGCGCCGCCAGAACCGAAGGATTGAAAAATAAAATCCCCAACTACGATAAATCCCCGCATAATATCTCCAGTAGTAAGCGCGGTATTATTGTTAGAGGGTTGTTCACGGACTAAAGTAAACGGCTCACTGGGGCTTGACCGCCCAAAACTCCATAATCCATCTCTGACCGAACCGTTATAACGAATAATCATCTGAAAAAAGAGACGGCTATCTACAAGTTGCTTGTGGCGGAATACCGAAGTTGAACCAGATCCGCCCGTCCTATCCGATCTCAACTCAAATATCTTTAAAAATCTGTTACCGATTAGTTGTCTGAAAATAACTTTGTCTCTGGCGGTAGTAACCGATTGAGGTATGCTTAAAAATCCGGTTCTTGTCGCAAAAGATTGACTTGATCCACCTTTTTGAGAAACAACGATCAATTCTCCGTCAACAACTTCTATAATCAGTCCCGTTCCTGTGCCGGCATCCAAACTTTCGGAAAGAGTAGTCGTAGTCTCATTTCTATCCCAAATAAATACTCTTGAATTATCGACTCCGTTTCTGTTTGTTACTAGAATCGCTATAAAATCTCCGTATTCGCATATTGAGGCGATTCTAAAATGAGTCGGTAAAGTAAGAGCCGCCGCCGTCCACGATCCGTTATTATTTTTGACAATAATATTATCGTAAGGAAGATATAAAATATCATCTTTTGAATGAACCAAACCTTGAGCTACGACTGTATCAGTATCTCCTAATGTTCCCAAAGAACCAGCGTTATTATCCCATGCTGTCCCTGAAGGACTAAAGGCTTGAACACGTACTCCCACTGTGGTTTGATGAGCGAAACTAAAAATAAGACCCACTCTTTGATAATATACCCAACAGTCAAATTTAGCTGTTTTATCTGTATCTCCCTGATTAGCGGACGGAGCAGTCCAAGTATTCCCATCTAAATTACTCAAATCCATATACTCCACTTCGGGCCTGTTTGTTCCCGAAATTACTCCAAGTCCATATATGCTATATGTAGTCCCTGTTCTTAGAGCAATAGTAAAATTTTGTTTTCTAAAAGTAGAAGCATTTGAGTCTCCATCTTCCGATTGCCGATAAGGCAAAACTCTTTTAGGGTTGGTAAATATATCCGCGTTAGAAATAAACCGCGCCACATTAAGACGCTGGTCTTTGGGATCGCTTGCTATACCCCCGTCAAATCTATTTATTTTTGTTTCAATTATTCGTCCCATTTTATTTTATATAACCCACAGTATCTATTAAATATCTGACTGAATCGGGCGAATCCCCCGATAATGGCCCAAGCGATGCGTCATATTGAAATATCTGACTAGTATTTAAAGGAATAACAAACATTCCCGAACCGGCGCTAATACGAGCACCAGTCTGACAAGTTACCATTAGACGAGGCAAGTTGGCCGTAACCGATGAACCGCCTTGTCTGAATCTTAAATATGCTCCATCGCCCGAATCGCAAGTAGTATGCGTTACTCTCATTTCTGCGTTTATTATGACGAATCTGGCAAAATCTCCCGCGGTGGTAGTTGCGCTAATATCTATATTGGTAAAAGTGCCGGCAGTTAAAGTAATACTATCCACTGAATTAACTGGCGTAGCCAGAAAAACAGTACCTCCCACCTCTGTGCCTTTAACATTTAATCCTCCGGCGATTGTCGTAGAACCTGTAATTTGAGCCGAACCTGCTACTTGTATATTGCGTTGAGTAGTCGTTGCCACTCCAACCCCCAAAGCTCCTATAATCATTTGCGAGGTGGAAGCAAGACCTGAAACTTGCAGAGAGGTGGATGTGGCGTTGGTCGTAGTTCCGTTAGTAGCGATAAATCCATTAGCGTCTCTTGTAAAATCAGTATCTCCCGCTATGGTAGTGGCGGCGGAAAAGTAAGCTACTTGATTGGTAGAGCCGCTTCCCGCGATAGCCGAAGTCAAAGCACAAGTTCCGTCAGGCATAGTAATACAGCCGTTTATAAGTCGTATGCCGTTTGAAAAAGTTGAAGTGGCGGAAGTGCTTTGAATATCAAGTGTTGCCGTAGTAGAAATTCCTCCAGTGAAACTGGAAGTTGCGTTTCCTCTTATGGTCGTTGTTGCGTTTGCTAATCCTACCGCTATCGGTCTTTGGTAAACCTCCAATCCCCATTGAATGGTTGAAGTAGCAGAAGTTGAAGTAGCGGTCAAACGTGCGGGAGTAAGAACACCTAATAGTTCGGCATTTACATTTGCGTTATTGGTATTTTGAATTGCGGGATAGTCCTTAATAAGAGTGGCAGAAGTTATATCCGTAAGGGTTGCCCCTAATTTCTTTTGATAACACGAAATATGCCACTTGCATCTCCAAACCTTCGCAAAAAAACTTTCCTCATTTGGCAGTGGATAGATAATGGCCGCTTGAGCTATTGGCGCTAAAAGCAAAAATATAATTAAAAGTTTTTTCATAGTTTAGCTTCTAAAGATGCTGTTATTGCTGTAGTTTTCGCCTCTAAAGCCGCTCCCACTTCAGGATTGGCGAAGGTTCCTTCGTTCTCTCCAAATGTTCCTTCCCCCTGTCCAAAAGTAATGGTATCTCCGACTTTAGTTTCTAGCGTGGCGGTTATGGCGGTATTTTTACTCTCTAAAGTTGCGACAATTACCATTTTATTTTAATCCCTTAATTCCTTCAGATTGGAGTTTTAATTCGTTTAATTTTTCTTCGTCTTTGGCGTTTTGATAATCAAACTCAATCTTGCGATTGGCAATCCGCGCTTCAATAGACGCAATGTCGTTGTCCAGTTTTTCAGTCAGTTTATCTTTTATTTTTACTCGCTCTTCATTTTTCATATATAAGAAATTTCTCTATTAGTCATTATATTTCTATGGTCTTTGTTTCTGTGAGAATAATGTTTAATCAATTCTTTTTTCATTTTTTCAACCTCAGCCATATAAGCCAGCACTCGGTCTTTTTTATAAACCACGCAAAAAGGAATAGCGGCCATATAGGAAAGAATGTAATGCCACGGAGAAGCAAAGCCGGGTTCTTTTGTTCCCGTGGTTACTTGAGCTGATGTAAAAAGGTCTGCGGTTCTTTTGAACTTTACCTGCAGACCGCTTGCGAGAGTTACATAGGTTGAGGAGATATTGGGATAAAATTTAATCGTATCATCCGATACCATATCAAAAACTTGCGGAAATCCTGTGGTAGTTCCGTATAATTCTTCAACCGATAAAGTTTCTACATAAGGATCAAATTGGTCAATTTTTCTGTATATACTATTAAGGTCAAACACCGAGACTTCCAATAATTGCAGAAAATCTGCGGCAAAGGTATAACTTCTTTGATTATTTTCCAAAGTATAAACTCCGATTGGAAGTGAAGTGTAATTACTGTCATCAAATTCCCAGATTCCGTCAGCGTTAATAAGCCATCCCACTACGGTTTCGTAGTCCTTGTTATTACGCCGAAGAAGCATTGCGGCCGGATAGCTGGTCGTGTCCGCATCGCATAAATCTCTTGCTTCTTGTTGGATGTTTGCTATTGTTGCCATTTTAAGCGGTTATTACTTCTCTTTTAGATAATTCTCTAATAGGCATAGTCGCTTGTTCGGAGACTTGAGGTGTCGGCGCGGCTAGGGCTGTAGTGAACTTTCCGAGCGAAGCGGGAGAAATTCCCGAAGCCTCTAAAATCTGGCTTAACAATTCTATAGTTACGGGGTCTTGTTTTACTTCGGGCGGAAGGGTTAGATATTGTCTTAAAACATTCACTAATTTATCGGTAAATTGAGCCATATCTTTTTGTTTGGAAGATACCCGCACTTTTACTTTCATTTTCACATTCTTAAATTCGTCTTTAAGAATTAAAAGAATCTGTTGGTTTCCGTTTTGCAGTAGTTTTTGTTTTTCTTCTTCAATTAGAACATTCAAATCCTGCGGAGGATTCCCTTCCAAAATATCTTCTATTTGTCTTTTCACGGCTCGGTTGCGGGGAACTCGCTGTAAGATATATTCCATCTGGTCAGAAGTCAGGGTGGATAAAAATTTTTTGCCTTTGGTTACTTCCCGTATGATATGAGGAATAACCCAGTCGTTTATTATCTCCTCAATAAATTTATCAAACTTGCCCGCAGTTCTTTCGTGAGGTTTTTTGCCTTCAAAAACTACTCTTTCCTGTAATCTAAAGGGAGTTCCAGCTGGAGGCGGTTTACCCAAGAGAGGGTCGGTAACTCCCGCCAGCTTTTGAGCGTGAGCTTCAAGCTCCGCCACTCTGTTATCAAATAACTGGATATTTACAGTGCCTACCGGAATCTGACGGATACCATATCTTGATTCTTTATCAATAACGGTAATCTCGTCATTTTCCATATCCTGTATTCTGTTGCGGGAAGAATAAGCGTCATCATCCGTAAAAAGTCTATTTTTAGAAGCGGATTTTAAAAGGTTATTCTTATGTATCTCGGCAAAGTTTGCCCAAATTTGGGGGTCTAAAAGAGCTTCTACGCCTCCCCAGCCCAGTGCTCGGCCAAAGAGTTTTTTAGGTGTATGAAACTTTAATACGCTTTCTTTTTCTTTAGATTTATAAAGCGTTATTCCTTGTCTCACATTTTTTTCATCTTGGTAAAAACCCACTACCTGAACTTGCTCAATTAAATCTTCACTCCCGCCCTTAAGATACATTTCGGGCAAAGAACCTCTCACCACATACACTTCTATATTTTTTCCGGTGGTTTGGTTCTTTTGTCCGACATCATTAACGCTATCAGAATCCTTTTCTTTGGTGGCAAGGAAAATCAAATCCTTAATCGTTATATCCGCTCCGTTATTTTCATCTCCCCAGCCGAGTTTGGCTTTTCTTTTAAGGGCTTCGGGAGAGAAATTAAATTTAAATCCTATTGGGCCGCCAAGAATATCGGTTTGATCGCAGAAAGCGATAGTCTGTAAAGGTAACCATTCAGGCACAGCTCCCGTGCCTTTTTGTACAAGCACTCCTCCCATATCAACTTTCTCCTCTACACAATCATCTAGGAACTCATCAAGATTATTTTCTATTGTAAATACATCATCCCAATACTTTTTAATAAGAAACGAGAGATGCTGTTTTTCAGGGTCTTCGGTTTCAAAGATTATATCTTTTACGTCTCTGTCTTCTGCGGCGTAACGAAATTCAAGTATGGGGAGAATTATATTATTAAAGGGCGGTTTAGTTTTAAGGTCATTGGAGATATTGAGATATTTTCCGTGTTTAAAATGAAAAGAGAGAGTTATATGATCTCTCATATTCCATTCCCAATTATCGCCTAACTGAATAGCGCGACTTTGATAAGAAGTTTCTTCCTGTTGGATATATTTGTGAATTGTTTCTGGAAATATCATTTTAATAAGGATAATCTCCCCAATGTTCAACTTTTATTTTTGGATCACACCAAATGCTAAATCCTGCTTCTCTAGCTTTCTCGCAAAAATAAACATCCTCAGTAAATTCTATATCAGCCATTGATCTTTTGATGAGAAAATAGGGTTTATTTAATTTTTCTAAAATAGACATTTTAATCAAAGTACAGCCCATTCCTACCGCATAAACTTCAAAAGTTTCTTTAGGCATTTCTTTTTTAACCAGTTCTTTATTTTCTCCCAAAAATTTAACAGTGGTAGTTAATGGTAAGAAACGATAATTGTAAGGTGCTCCTATTACATCTTTATCTTGTTCTAATAGCCGTTCTAAAGTATCTCCGGGGAAAGACATATCGCTATCCACAAAAAAAAGGTGAGAACATAAATTTTTAATGGCCAATTCTATTATTTTTTCTCTATTATTATCAATACAATTTCCATACTGAAGTACCGAAAAAAGGTCGTGTCTTTTAGCTGTTTCTATTAAAGACAGAGTAGTTTTTGCTTTTATCGTTCCGGTAGAAGTTATACCTAAACAAATTTTTATCATTACTTTTGTATTTACCCACCCCAACCAAAGTTAGGGCGAGTAATCACACAAGGATTGATTAGGAATTACTATCGTTTATATCAAAAACCACGTTCGCTAAAGTCGTTGGAGTCAAGTGTCCGTAATCTACACGGGTGTGGTAAGCAATACCTGACTGAATACCTCCTGAAGTTCCCGCAATACCGGGGAATTTGTGCATCCTTCCGAATGTGCCCTGCATGATTCCTAAACGCTCAGCTTTTCTTATGCCCCCAAAAGCGTGATCTGCGGCATTTAGGTTTGAGACATACCAAGTAACTCCAAGATAATGAACCTGCGGGGCAAGACCTTTTTTAAGGGCCTCGTCTGCCGATTCAAAACCATTGGCCTGCGCGAATGCTTCAACGAAGGAGAATGAAATTGGGTCAAGAACCGCTCCAATCCCTTTGGATTGTATCAATTCTTGTCCACTCTGTTCTCGGATGACTTGGCGCATAAGACGAGCAAGATCATCAACGTTAGAAGCAGTAATTGCTCCTGCGGTAGCGTTGTTATCAGTCCAAACTCCTGATACCAAACCGAGATTTCTCCAACTTCCGTGTCTCGCAAGAACTGCCGTTTCTATTCGCTCACCCAATCTTGCGCCCGCTCTCGCATAGATTTCTCTTTCGGTAGTCCACGGAGATTGCAGAAGATCGGCAAAGTCAAAATAAGTCGTAACATGACGACCTGTTGAAATGGTAAGAAGCTCCGCAGTTTGTGCTACATCAGTCGGATCAAAAGCAGTGCCTCTGGTCAGGGCGGCATCAGCGGCCCAACCACCAGATGTGGAAACATAAGTGGAGGAAATAACTTGATCATTAGTCATCTCCACATTGCATATTTCCTTCCAATTCTGGGGTTCATCAAGCCGGTTCTGCATTACCTTCTCAAAAATCGTTTCGTATGTAATTGTATTAGACATTGTTCTAAGTTCTATTTAATTTTTAGAACCAGACAAACAGCTTTGGACGACCTTATTTGTTGTAGAATTTTAATTTTCCTTTGGAAGCACCGGGTTCTTTTTCGCCAAGTTTTTCAACAATTTTCGCAAACATTTCCGGAGGCGTTTCTTCGGGAAATAAAGGTTTCCCGTCAGCCCCCTTTGTTGCTTTAGCTATCCAGTATTCAGGAGTATCTCTTACTCCCGATTCGCCCCTCTCTCCTTTAATTTCGGAGGTGGCTTTTAAATTTGCTTTAGCGGTGCGGATTTCTTCAATTTCTTTCTTAAAGATAGAGTTGCCGACAATATCATCAGCTTCTCTTCCCGTTTGGTCTTTCCATTTGTTAAGATGTTCTACTTCATCCGCCTCGGTAATGCCCGCAACCTGCAAGGCCATTTTATCAAGGCGTTCCAATAGCTTATCGTCTGATTTAACCGAATCTTTGGCTTTAGATTTTTCTACTTTCACATAAGAACCATCATCCTGTAGTTCAAAACCTTCCGCTTTTTTAGCTCGCGCAAACAAATGTTTGTTTTTAGAAAGCAAATCGGTATATTTTGCTTTTAGAGCATCGAGTTCGATGTTTTCATCTAACTCATTTTCGCTATTTGTAGAGTTAGCGTTCTCTTTTTTTTCTTCGTCCATATTTCAAGCAGTTATGGTCTGCGAGTTCCGATTAAGAGTCGGAGACTCTAAGATAATTCACTGCTCTGTTAAGAATAAATAAACTTTCTCTAAACCATCCTATCCCGTTATTACATTGACTACTGCGTGTTTCCTATATTTCTCTTTTATACCCGCCCTTAACTTTTCAGGATTTTTATCTCTCCAGTCATTAAGTTTTTTTATCGCGCACTTTTTACAATAAGAACGCTGATAAAATTTTTTAATTCCTTTGCTTTTACCGAATTCAGATAAGGGTTTTTCTTCCGCACAACCAAGGCAATCTTTTTCCATTGTTTTAAGAGGTTATGTTCCTCAACGCTTGTTAAGAGTCAAGCTCTCTACGATGCGTTTAAGAGTTACGCCTCTCTATTTATTGAACATTAGGAACGTGTAACAAAACATCGCAAGTTCCCGTCTGACCTTCCATAGCCAGATATGGCGATGATCCTCCTTCAAAATCTAAAACTAGAAAATTTTGTCCTGATCCAGTCCATTTATTATCATTTGCGGCTATAGTTGTTGTCGCAAAGATAGAAGTTCCAGTGGCAGTTACTGCCCGTCCCGCCATAATAGTTGTGGTACTTTTCTGACCTATACCTCTATACCATTTCCAAGAAAGTCCAGTGGTAGTTGGAACACCCCGTACTGTCGCGCCCAAACTGATAATAGAAGAACTTGCATACGGTCTTAAATCAAAAGAACAAACAGAGGTAGTACCTGTTTCAAAATTTTGTGAAAGTCCTACTAATCCCACTCCACCAATTTTAATTGTTGAGGCGAGATCGTTTCCCGGAATTGCGCCTGCTTTTTCTTCAACAACCTCTTTCACAATCTCTTTAACAGTATTTGTTGACGTAGGTGCGAAGTAGATAACACCCACTACCACAGCTATTAAACCGATTAATATAAAAGCACTTTTGATGTTATTCATTTTTTCTTTTTTCTGGGCTTACTTACTTCGACCACGGCTTCAGCTTCAGCTTCCACCTCCACCGTTTTGGCTTCTTCAGCCGCTTTTGCTTTTTCTAATCTTTCTTTTTCTATTATTTCAAGTTTATCTTTTAAACTCGGCATTTTTGCTTCTGATAATGTTGTCATATTTTTTATTGGTTAATAAAAATCCGACCACCCTTGAGGAAGTCGGATCGTCCACTGAAAAGAGCATTGCTGAACTTTTCAGGGAACGAGCTCGCTTCCCCAAGAGTTTGCAATGCTTTTTTAAATTTTAGAGAACTATAACGGTTCTTTCTGAACTATAAATACTTGAATACCGGCGTTAGTTGAAGTTGATGTTGGTATTGAACCTAAAGCGGTTGATTCGTTAAGCGTTGTTCCGATTGTTGGAATATAAAAGATAACCCTTGTCCAACGGGCGGCAATATCTTCAATCGAAATTCTGGTAGAAGCTGTTGGGCTAGTAAAGGTACTATCGGCAAAGGTGCTTGTTGCTACAACGTGGCGGGTAGAAGTCGCCGCTTTCCAACCAAACTCTTTAGCTATCTGTGTTCGGAAAGTAGTAGTGGCGGTACTATTAAGATTTTCAGTAAGTGGATACCAAAGTTGCTGGGAAGCGACACTGGAAGTTGAATGTGAAAATTCAACAGTCCACCTCAAATCAGCTGAGTTTGACGTGGAACTTGCCACCATAAAAATATTCAAATCAAGTTTATCTGCTCCTCCAGTAAAAGCGGTAATAGTAGTTGTTCCAGATCCCGGGGTGAGATAATTCAAAGTTGAAGTGCTTACCACCCCATCAGTATTTCTTGGTTGACTGACATCTGAATTTAATCCAAAAGCTCCGCCTGCCGCTTTTACAATCGGTTCGCGAAACCAAATCAATGCGCCGATGATTACAAGAATTGATAATGCAATTAGATATTTTTTCTTCATAGTTTTTAGTTTATTTAACGACCTTTTAGACTAAATTTTCTCTGTTTGTTAATGTCTGATTATCGGGTTGGATTATTTCTAAATCGTGGAATACATCAAAAAGCATATTTATCGCTATCTTCTGGGCGGCTAAAAAGTTTACTTCATAACTCGCGGGTCTTTCACAAGCAACATTTATAAACAATTTCTTCAAGGCAAATAATGTGGCCTTATCTCGGTTTAATCTTTGCAGGCGGGATTTCTCATCATTTGTAAGGGGGAATAAAGTCATAATCCTATCAATTCTATTGCTTTTCTAATCGCAAAATCTTTCATAGTCGGCCCTACATCGGTAAATAATTTATAGGCAAGATTGCTGTTTATTATCCGTTCTTTAACTTGGTCTCCTTTCTCCACCCTCAACACACACATAGCTTTTGCCCCTCCCGTAATCTTAATTTTCCTCAATGCCTCTTCTAAGGATTCTCCTTCGGATTTAAATACTCTACCTACTGATTTTACGATAAGTTTATAAATATCTGCGTGGACTTTTAGGGTAGCCTTGATTATGGGATTTTCCAATTGATTCAACTCAATCTGATTTTCCAATAATTCTGGTCTATCAATAGGATGTAATTTAGATTTATTTTTACTGCCTTTTTTTCTCATATTATGGTAATTTAATCCCTAAAACTGCCGCGTCTTGGCGAGTAATTAAGTCGGTAAATTCTACTCCGCCCCTCATACTTTTAATGGCAAATAATTCCTCTCTAACCTTTTCTTTTTTTACTATTGGTCTTGCATCTAACTTCGCGCAAAGTTCTTTATGATTCTGTTCACAGGAAATACAACGTTCAAATTCATTTTCTACGGAAACTTTGTTGCAATTATAACAAGAATAACTCATAGAATTTTTTTGATAAAGGTTTTTAACTTATTCTCTTTAATTATACTATTTTCACCATTCAACCAAGGGTTATCTTTTAATGGCCTGACCTGACTCCAGTTGTCCATAACACGGTAGTCCTCAAACAACTCTTCTCCTTTCTTAATATCTTTAAGGGTGGTATCCGATACCACGTCATAGTTGGGGCTTGTTGAATGGTTTATAAACATCAATAGGTGAGCATCGTCATTAGGACTACAGAAGATTGACCCATTCACTACTGAATCCCATCTTTGTAAAACTAATTCTTTTACTTCGGGAAATAACTTACTCAAACTACCGAATGGGATATTGTAGAATTTCGGGATAAAATTGGGTCTACAGTAGCATCGTTCCCCCCATTTAATATCTCTAATTGCGAATACCCCAACACTATGAATAGGGGAACTACCCAACTTACACCTTACCTCTGAATTAAGTTCCGCTATCTGTTGCTCTTTATTCAGTTTGCTCAACCACTCCTGTGGCACTTGTATTCTTAAACTCATTTTTTAGGGTTAAAATAAACTGTAAAATCAATTCCGTGCATTGCGAGCAGTAATTTCCTTCAAAAGTTAATTTCTGTTTCTCCGACTTCTCGTTCATCTTGGAAAGTCCCGCCAAGATATTAGATATGCCTTCTTTGGGGTTAAACTCTTTTAGACAAGTATCGCAAAAATAATGTTGGGTAATCATTTTATATTTCCGTCTTGTTCATAATGTGTCTTATAATAACCTACATTGGATTTCTTAATCTCCTCGTCCTTCTCTTCTTCTGTTCCGTGAGCTAACCTCTCAATATGTCTGCGATACATTTTATCTTTCTTAATTCGTTCCATAAGCTGTCCGAACATTACTTTAGTATCCTCGCTTGGCGTAAATTCCGGACGCTCATAAATGAATAGCTCTGGTTTTTCCTTTTGCAAGCGTTCAAAAAGTGCTTTCCCTTTGTTAAATTTCACTGTGCAATGGTCGCAATTTGTCATATCGGTCATTGATTGATGACGGTGGCCGGTATCAAGATAGGTCATTAAATGTCTCTTAAAAGTTTTATCCATACTACACCGGATTATAGTCTCTCTTAGGCGGTTTCTTATAACACGGACAATCAGGGTCGCCATTCAAGCATAATTCGTTCATAACAATATTTACGGCATATTCCCGTTTTATATTGGATTCGTCATTTTGTTTTGATTGTTCCATTGGTTTTTGCCCAGCTCTCTTAAAATTTTCTGCTTATCCACTCTTTCTACTTTTGGCGCGAGAGTAGTTAAACCATATCTTGCCGCAGATAACAAATGCTGGGCGCAATTCGGGTCTTCTATGCCAAGATTATCTCCGTCCTTATTTATCTTCCAAGCATAGTTTTCGTATTCATTCTGTAAATTCACAGAACTTCTGGTATAACTTATTTTTAAACTTTGGACTTCTTTTATTCCGGTTTTCACGCTTCCCGGCCCCTTTTCCGCGCCTATGATATTCAGTCCGTATCTTCTAATGTCTTCTATGGCTTTCTCTTCCGCGCTATCGGCTATAATCGAGGCTTGCGGCAGGGACTTAAGAAATATCGCCAAATGCTCGTTAAGTAAACGTGTTTGATAAAGTTTTTCATCTAAAATGTACCCTCCGTTATAATAATAAATTGACACTATGGCGGCCGGATCGGGGTCAAATCCGAAGTCTAATGCGTGTCCTATCAATCTTGCTTCGTGCGGTATGGAATCAATTACCTGCCAACCGGAATAAATCTTTCCTAATACTACCTCTGGAGATAAACCCTCTATGTATTGCCAATAATAAGCTGGATTGTCTATTTTATATCTTTGATAACGGCTTATCGTGTGGTCATCCAAGTTAGGCAGATTGTCTCTAAAAGTTCCGGGGATATAAACTATTCCTTCTCTGGCTTTTGGTTTATAAAAACTTTCTATCTCTGTTGGTTCAAGATCAAACCATTTTTTAATAATCCAATGATTCTTTGGGGGAGTGTTAAGTGTTAAAATTATCTTTATATCTCCCCGTTTAGTTCGTAAGGTATCATCTAAAGTTATAAATTCTTTTTCTCCTATTTCCTCGGCCTCCTCTATCCAAACCGTACTATAACTTGCTAAAGACTTAAGTTTTGCCGAATGCGCCCCGCTTGAAGCTCTAAAACCGTGCGCTTGAATACTATTCCGTCCGTATCCGATGTGCATATCATTCTCGGTAAGTTTAAAAGCGTCTCTGATTTCTTGTTCTTCTATGCGGTCTATTACTTCGTGCCAGCTTGAATGTCTGATGTCTGAATGGATAGCTCTCATTAAGGCGCAACGGAAGTAATCTTTAGTCGGGAGTTTGGATACTACATATTGCGAGCTGGCGGTTGAACGTCCCGCGCCCCTGCCGCCCATTAAAACAATATAACGTTCTTTCTTTTCCCATAGGGGTAAATAACTTTCTCTGATTTCAAATTGCATTTCATTTTTGGATTTTGATTGTTACTTCTTTTATTTGAATCGGCCCGCCATCTTCTCCAGTATGTTCATTAAGGCGCGGTAATATAGTTGTTGCCATTCGTAAAGTAAGTTCCCATTGTCTTTGAGTTAATTTATCTTCTTTTCCCTCATAAATTTTCAAAACAGCGTCCAAGACTTTATCACGGACTTTAGCTGATTTTATTCTATCATTAAAAGTTTTTCCTCCTTGGGACATTTCTTTACTAATTTGACTTATTTTCTCTTTCGTGGTTTTCTCTTAAATCCTGAAGTTGCAAAATAAGTGCGAACTTGTCTAGCCGTATATTTCTTTCCGCTGGGGCTTTTATAACCTCCTTTTATTTTTTTAAACGGCATTACTTTTTATGTTTTCTTTTGGCCGCCATCTTTTTAGAAGGCTTTTTGCCTTTATATGTTCCGCGATGAACCATAATAAATAAAAACAGCCACTATTCGCCTAAAAGGCGATTGTCGGCTGTCCTAAATTTTACTTTTAAACCCTCCATAAAAATATAAGGTAAACTACCTATTTGTCCTTAAAATGCGTCCTAGCGCGTTTTATTGCGTCTGGGGGGCATCTGTCGGAGTTTCTTCGGCCGCTTTTTCCTCTTCTATGGTTTCGGCTGGAGTTTCCAA